>Ga0208297_1001291_pt1 | contig 26019 bp, 19 predicted proteins | sample LMS_cellobiose_e_FD_187367 | JGI IMG/M metagenome (GOLD analysis project Ga0208297, IMG submission 187367) | Rumen-fistulated moose microbial communities from Alaska, USA - LMS_cellobiose_enrichment (SPAdes) (version 2) | ecosystem: Host-associated > Mammals > Digestive system > Stomach > Rumen... | reverse complement strand
AGGTCAGCAACTGCCAATGCCGCCTCTGCAAACGGCCAGCGAAGAGAGGACGATTTCACTCCGGCATCAGAGAGTGCGCTAAAGGCCCTGTGGGGGGCTGCGATGTCCAACGGAACTGATGTCGAAAGCGTCTGTCGGGAGTACGGCGTCGATCCGAAGAACATCGGCAAAGGGGATTGCTGGCGGATGACGCACGATCTCAACGAGCACTCTGGCTACAGGCAAAACTGAACCGAACTGAACCGAAGGGCGCGAGGTCATTGCCCCGCGCCCGAGGTTCTTTATGAAGAATCACTGAAAGCCGGAAAAATAGCCTCCATCAGCATTTATTGCATTGAAAATTCGGGGAATCGGTGCTATGTTAGAAGCGAAATGAAAATTATGAAACAACATCGAAAAATCCGGGCGAAGATTTCGTTTCGCCGTTATGAGATTTCGCAGGGAGAACAGAAATAAAATACATTACCGTTGCCGAAGCCGCAGAAAAATGGGGCCTTACGCCGCGCAGCGTCCAGATCCACTGTGAAAAGGGAAACATCCCCGGCGTGAATATGCTCGGCAAGACCTAGCGGATACCTGCGGACGCCGAACGTCCGCGGCGCAAACCGCGGAGCAAAGGCCTTCCCGCGGATATTCTCGCGATCCTGAAATCGGAAAAGCGCGGACATATCTCCGGAGGGCTCTATCATCGGCTCCAGATCGACTTCACTTACAACACGAACCACATGGAGGGAAGCCGTTCGAGGCGGCTTATCGGTGGAATTTCACCGGGAGTTCCCGCATGGTCCGCTCTCCTTCCGCGTTGGAAACGCCGTGGAAATCGAAGAGGACCACAGGCATTTCCCCCTTGCCCGTGAAGGTGAAAGTGCAGCCGTAGTTCTGCACCGACAGCGTGCCCGTCATTCTGCCGGGATCGAAGATGACGCCGCAGGGGCCTTCGCCCCGGTTCAGCGCCGGATCGAAATAAGTGTCTCCCAGAAAGACCTTGAACTCCTTCTCGCTCAGCTCGACTTTTTTCTCCATGGGGATCCGGCGCTCAGGGGTGACGGCGTAGCGCTTCCGGAGCTGTTTCCCCGCCGAGTAGTTGCCTGCGAAGCTCGAAGGATAGCAGGTGAGTTTCACCGAGGTGACGACAGGCGCGGTGAAAAGCATGTAGAGCCGATCATCGTTTTCCCGGATCTCGAAGCGGCAGCGGGCCTCGTAACCGGGGGCGGTGAACTTCAGCGTGAAACCGCCGCCGGAGGCGTTCTCCAGCGCGACCGCGCAGTTTTTCATGCTCTTTTTGCCGAAACTGAAATCGAAGAACCCGGCACTGCCCCAGTTGGCTTTTGAGGGTTTGTGCATGCCCATGGTGGGATGCCATGCGCCGTTGGACTCCTCGTCCCCGAAGAGGAAAAACACGTACTTCGTGCGGGTGTTGGTCAGGGAAACGATTCGCCCCCGCTGGCCGGGCTTCACGGGGAATTTTCCCCGGCCCCAGCTGTAATAGGGCTGGGCCAAATAGCGTTTCTTGCCTTCGGGACTGCTGTCGAACTCCACGACTCCTGTCTCGGCGGCACTCAGCCGGGGAAAGAGCAGAACGGCGACGAGAAAGAGGAAAAGCTGTTTCATCAGTACCACGCCTCATAGTTGAACGTTTCGCCGGTGAGGATGTTTTTCATCTTCACTGTATACCGCCCGGCGGGTGCCAGACCCAATTCGAAGAAGAGTTTTCCGCCCCGGTCGAGGACGGCGTTGCGGGCGAGGGCTTTGAGCTCTTTCCCCTCGTGGAATATCTCTCCGTACCAGACCCCGGAGTCACTGGCGGAGTCAATAGCGATCCCCCGGGCCAGACGGCGGCCCGTGAGACGCGGCGGCGCGGGCTTTTCCTTGAGGGCGACGATCATGCGGGCATCATTCCCCTTAAGGGAGAGTTCCACGCTGTCGCGCTGCCCCATGGACTTATGGGCCAGCGTGTCGTAGAGAAAGTATTTGCCGTCGAGAGGATAGACGAAATGCTCCGTGCCCGCGCCGTCCCGCCGGGTGACGGCGAGAGCCGTGTACCGGCCATAGACATAGACGCTGTGGTTGGCGCCGCAGGCGGCCGTCGCCGCCGGGCGGATCCCCGCCGTTGCGAAAAGTTCCCGGAAAGCCTTGAGCGTGGGGGCCAGCGCCGTCGGATCGGCCAGACTCGTGCTGACACCGTTAAGCAGTCCGTTCAGATAGATGACGTATCCCCGGCCCGTTTTTCTCATAAAGAACGCGCTGCTCATGGTCCGGCTGAGTTCACCCAGTTCGATGGAGTGGAATCGGGCGGCGGGGGTCTTGACCGCCACACTGCCCAGCGCCCGAGCTCCGGCGGAAACCGCCCGCGCACCGGTAGGGGTGAGTTTCACGGGCGTATTGCCGAAAAACAGCGCGCCGCCTCCCGTGCCTTCCGCTTCGGGGATCTTCACCCCCGCCAGCGCAAGGAGCGGATTTTCCTTTCTCCGGGTGTAAAAATCATCGAAGAGCCCGGCCTGCGCGTCGATGACCAGAATGCCTCCCGCTTCCGCGTACTTTTTCACGTGGGCGATCTGCGCGTCGCTCATGAGCTGGAGCATGGGCAGGACCAGCACGGGGGTGTTTTCCGGCGTGACACCGGAAATCTTATCATCGCCGACGGCCTGCGGCGCGGGGAATCCGGCGCTGCGGAGCAGAAGGCTCCAGCCGATGAAGTTGGACGTATAGGCCGCGGGATTCAAAACGCTCCGCTCGCCGGTAACGACGGCGGCGGCGAGGGAATCGGGGGAATAGACCAGCGTGAAGGGGGAAAGTACGCGCTTGCCGCGGGTCATCAGGGGATCGGCGCCGGAGGACTTGACTTCGGCGATGAGGCCTTTCATGTGAAGCCCGGTCTCGTTGAGGCGGTTGTCTCCCCGGCGGAAGAAGTAGTTGTCATACCAGTAGGCGGGGGCGAAAAGGCCGTCCGTGATGTCGTTCCAGCAGGTGAAGCGTATCCGGTCGAGCGGTGCGCCGTAGCCGTTCCAGTTCCCCGCCGGATAGCGGGGATCCCGGGTGCGCACGATATCGGGCAGCCCGCCCGGGCGGCCGTAGAGGCTGGACTGGCTGTAATGCCGGAGCATGACCCGCCAGTCCCAGCAGTCGTTGACCCGGGTCAGTCCCTGTCCGGAGTGGCCCAGTTTCGCCTTGGGATCCAGTTTCAGCAGTTCCTCCCGGACCATGGCCGCGCCGGAGTCCAGCGCCGACAGCATGAAGATCCGGTGGGCCAGCCACGGGGTGAAGTTGCCCTTTTTCCGGGCTTCCGCCAGAGTGAAGGGCATGACCTCCTCCCAGTTTTTGAAGGCGCTCCGCCACGCCGAGTTGAGTTTTTCCAGCGTGCCGTATTTTTGCTTCATGGCCTCCCGGAACTTTTTCAGGGTATGGGGCGTGAAGCAGAAGTCATGGGGGCGATCGTGCCAGCCGAGGGAGTTTTCGTCGGCTGAGTAATAGATGACCGGGAAGTTGGGCGCGTGCTTCGCGGCTCTTTCCCGCACGTCCTTCCGGATCTGTTCCAGCCCCTTCGGGTCGTGGAGACAGGGGTTCCGGAGCCGGCTTTCTTTGGCGATGGCGTTCTGGACGAAACGGTGGATGGTGTTCACCATGTAGCGGCCCCCCGTCTGCTGGATCGCTTCCGCGCCGAGCCGGGAGTCGAGGGCGCCCAGCGCCGGGGTCTGTCCCCCCAGCAGATGGGTGAAGCCCATGTCGCGCACGGCCTGATGCCGGAGCATTTCCGTGGGGGAAACGTTGGAGTTGTGCCAGAGGACGAAACGGAGCCGGGAGTCGTCCGGAGTCCGGCGGGAGACGGTGCACGTGCGCCGTTCCGTCACGCCCTCCTTCCCCCGGATCTCCGCTGTCAGACGGCAGAAGGCGTTGACGCCGAAAAAGGCCGGTTTCAGGGAGAAACGCCTTTCGCCGGAAAAGTCTTTCTTCACCTCCCGGGCCAGCACCCGGCCTTCAGCGTCCTCAAGAGAAAGGGACACATCCCCCCGGCCTTCGATTCCGAGGGAAACGATAATCTCTTCTTCGCTTTCGTGAGCGTACTTTGCTGGAGCGAATTTCACGATCCGGGGCAGCTGCTTCACCTCGTACCGGGCGATGAAGATGTCGGCGTTGTGACCGTCAAGTTCCAGCAGCAGAGGCAGGTCGTATGTGCCGTTGAGCTTTTCCCGCGCGAAGGGAAGGAGAATCTTGTTCTCGCCCGGCTTGAGCGTCACCGCCTTGCCGTTGAGCGTTCCCTTGAAGGTTTTTTTTGCACTGACGGTCACTTCCGCCTGATTGCCCTTCACTTCCGCCTTGAGGATCCTTGCTCCCGAGGTATAGTTGAGGGCGTAGCGCAGCAGACGGCAGTAGAGCGCGTACACATGCTCGGGAGCCGGGGAATCGACTTCCGGCGCGGGCAGCAGCAGACAGGGCTGCGCATAAAGACGGCCGTTCAGATGGAGCCGGAAGGGAACGAAAAAGACCCGGCCCTTGCCCACGCGGTGCTCCGTGATCTTGACTTTGAAAGGGATCCCTCGGAAAAGCTCCGCCGGAACTTCCCTGCCGCCCTTGCGCGGGAAAAGCGAGGGGAAGCGGTTCGAATCCGAAACGTAGACAACGACAGCTCCCTGTTTCACCTTTTCCATGAGGAGCGCGTTCAGTTTCTTGCCCAGCGTGGCATTGGTGAAGCCGGGGATGAAGATGATCTGCGGAGAAGTGCGCAGGGCTTTCTCGGCCATGGCCTCCGGGTCGGGAATGTTGTAGCCGTGATAGACGATCCCGGCCTTCCCGGTCATGCGCCAGCCTTCCACCACCTCAGCGTCGCACCGGAACCGACGCAGAAAATCGAAGGCTTCAGGCGCGACGACGGCCGGGGAGAAAAACAGGACTCGGGGGTTTTCCTTCTGCCGGGCGAACCAGGGGATCGCCGGAAGGGCAAAATCCTGATGGGGCTTTTCCGCGTTCAGCACGGGCTGGAAACGGGTGGATTTGGCGGTTTTGGGCGCGGGACGGAGATTTTTCACATCCGCCTTGTCGAAGACGGTGAGGGCCGTTTCGAACCGGACGACGTAGTCCTGAAGGGGATCTTCCAGTTCCGGGTGATTCACGGCGTCGGCCTTGCCCATGGCCAGAGGTTTGATGTGCAGAAACGTGCTCATCCACTCCAGCGTGGGCCGGTTCATCGCCCCCGCGCCGGGGAAGCAGGAGTAAAAAATGTCCAGAAACTCAAAGGGGGCGATGAGGGCCGCGCCCACCGTACCGTTGAAGACGCAGCCGTAATCCTGACGGGGCGAAAAGCTCCAGTGATTGCCGCTGACGGGGGCCTTCAGGTCGTAACGGGGCGTCACCAGCTTGAGGGGCCCTTTGTTCGGGTATTTGTCGCTGTAATTTCCTTCCGGAAGCATGACCTGCCAGCTTTCGCCTCCGGGGGTTATGACGCCGCCTGTCCAGAAGCGCCCCGTAAAGGGCTTGTCGCCGGGATTGCTCAAAGCGTAACGGACACGGAGCGTTCTTTCGTTTTCCTTGAGGATATAAGTCTTTTCGATGTCGAGAGGCTTGGAGTCGCAGCGCAGTTTCAGCTCGGCCCCGGTTTTATCCGCCTTGCAGCTTATCACCTTGAAGGCGGTGCGCTCATAATGGCGGCTCTGTCCGCCTTTGACGGGCCAGAGCCGGTCCGCGAAAAAGCCGCTCCCGGCGGGAGCCTGCGCCACTGGGTAATACCGGGTGAGTTCCGCGCTGCTCTTCTTGTCCAGAAGCCGGGTGACACGCCCCCCCCCGGCAGGATTGATCTCCACCGTCAGACAGGCATTTTTCAGCAGATAGACGCCATCGTGCCGAACCGCTTCCGCGCCATGGAGTACACAGCAGCCAAACAAAATCGCCGTTGCGAAGAAAAAACGTTTCATACCCGATATCCCTTTCAAGATCTTTCAGTATTCGCGCCACGCCTTGGTGTACCGCCAGTCGTAGCGCCGGTAGTAGTAGGAGCCCAGCATGTTGACGGTTATGCCCCGGCAGGCGTAGGCCCACTCGTCCGGGATCTTGGAAAAGTGTCCCGTGGAGGCGTGAAGGTCCAGATAGAGGGAGTTGGTGCTCATGTTGTGCCGGAATCTCCGGGAAAGGCCGTTGCTTCTGGTCGCGCCGTCATAGTAGGTGTAGTAGGTGTTTTTTCCGCCCTTGTTCTTGTCGGAAAAATACATGGTCTTGGCCACGTTGTCGAACTGCATGTTGCAGGGCCAGGAGTTGGTGAGAAGACTCGAATTGGTGGTTCCCCAGTGGCGGGCGAGGCAGTAGTTGATCCCGTAATGGGAGCTCCCGTAATTTTCCTGTGAGCTTGCGGTGTTTTTCGACGGGTCCTTCACCGCCGGGCAGATGTCCAGCTTGGAGGTGGGGTTCCGGCTGGGTTCGTTGTCGATGGTGTTTTCGGGGAGATACTTCAGGGCGGCCAGCCCCGCCCGCCACCATTGGTCGCCCTTGGAGGTGTTCACGAAGTAAGTGACCCGCAGGACCTTGTTGTCGTCGCTGTAGTTGGCGGCGGCCTGACCGATGGAACGCAGATTGTTCAGACAGCTGGAAGTGAAGGCCCGTTCCCGGGCCTGCTGCAAGGCGGGCAGCAGCATGGACGCGAGTATCGCGATGATGGCGATGACGACCAGCAGCTCGATCAGCGTGAACGATCTGCGCTCTTCCCAAAAACTACTTTTCACTTCCGATGTGTTCATCTTGTTGACCTCCTTGGTTTTGAGATTGTTAAAGGCATACAGCCGGAAAAAAATCTTCATCATGACAGGGGCGTTTCAAGCGTTCCCTCCAGGAATTTGCAGAGATCTTCGAAGGCTTCCCGCTGTTTGGGACGCTCCAGTCCGAAGAGGAAACCGTGCTCCATGCGATCGTAGACCTTCCACTGCGAGGGGATGCCCATTTCCCGGTGGGCCCGGACGATCTTCAGCGTCAGATCGGAAGGAAAGAGATGTTCCAGTTCCGCCTCGATGAAGAACACGGGGACGTTGTCTTGCCGCACGTAGTTTTTCAGAGAAAGCCGCTCATAGCGCTCCGGCTCCTTTTCGTAGGGCGCTCCGGCGATGCTCACCATGCTCTTCCAGAAGCTGGGGAACCGCCACTGGTTGGGCAGAAAATCGTAAGGCGTCGCCTGCAAAACGGCCAGGGCCGGACGGATCTCCGGATGCTTCAGACGGGAAATGTCTTCCCCGCACTCCCCCGGCAGGGCGAAGGCGAGAAGAGAAGCCAGATGAGCCCCCGCGGAACTCCCGCAGACGGCGATCCGGCAGGGGTGTCCTTTTTCCTTCAGCATCCCCGCGAAGCAGTCGAAACTTTCGCGGACATCCGCCAGCTGGGCGAAGGCGTCCGGCGCGTCCAGCCGGTAGTCGGCGGAGGCGGTGAAGTTTCCCTTTTCCCCCAGAATCTCCATGAATTTGTGGTAAGTGGTCCGGGAACCGGCCCGCCAGCCGCCGCCGTGGATGAAGAAAACCGCCGTTTCCTTCACGGGAACATCCGGTGAGGGTTCGAAGACGTCGAAGACCCGCCCCGTCGCCAGCGGGGAGTCCAGATACCGGCTTTGAAAACAGTTCTTCATTTGCGGCAAATTTCCTGTCTCGCGGGATGATTCATCGGGTGGTCTCTCCCGGAACAAGTTCCGCTTCAAGCAGCGTCTGCGCCGGGATGGGTATCCCGTTCAGGACGAAGTTGGCCAGATGGTCCGCGGCGGTGCGGCCGATGGCGGCGTGAGGCAGACGCACGCACGTCAACTCCGGAATGGTCCGGCGCATGTTCATGTCGTTGGCGTAGCCCAGGATCTGGACCTTTTTCGGGATCTCCCAGTGCCGTTCCGCCGCGATGTGAAGCAGCGCGAAGGAGATCATGGGCGTGGCGGAAAAGAAGCAGTCCGGCAGGGGACGCTTTTCCGGCAGAACCTGACGCAGAGCCTGAAGCACGCCCCGCTCCTCGCAGGGCAGCCGGATGATGTGGTCGTCCGGAATCGGGAAGCCCGCCCGGGCGAACTCCCGGCGGAAGCCCCGGACCTTCATTTCCCACGTGCTTCCCGCGGGGGAGCTGTCCCTAGCAAGAGTCAGCATGATGACCGAGCGGCAGCGGCTTTCCAGCAATTTGCGCGCAGCGGTGTCAACGCCCTTTTCCACGTCGTAGAAAACGTGGGGAGCTCCCTCCGCGGGGCAGGTATGGCAGAAGGGAAACTTTTCCCTCTCCAGCAGCGCCGCAAGGCCCGGGAACTCCCGGGAAGGCAGGATGACGCCGGAGCAGTCCCGCTTGATCCGTTCGAAAAGGGCCCGATCGACTCTTTCGGCGGCGTTGGCCTGAGCCGGGATGAAGGAAGCGGTGATGCCCCGGGCGACGCAGTACTCCATGATGCCGCGCCAGACTTCGGAGTTGATGGCGTAGTTGCCGTAGCTCTGATAGACCAGCGAGATCTCCGGCTCGGGGAAGATGTAGCCGATGTTCAGATTGCGGACCGTCACGCCGTCGTCCCGGATGAAGGTCCCCTTGCCGGGCACCCGGTGCAGAAAGCCGCTCAGTTCCAGCGTCTCAAGCGCGGAACGCAAGGTCCCCCGGGAAACCGCCAGCTCACCGGCCAGCTGCCGTTCACCGGGGAGCCGGGCTCCTTTTTTCAGTTCCCCCCGCCTGACCCGGGAACGGAGCTCCCGCTCCACCCGCAAGCGGAGAAGTTCCTCGTCTTCAATCGTATTTTTCTTCATCATTTTCAACAGGTTTTATATCAAGTGGTACACTCTGGTATATAATGTATCACAAACTTTCCGTCTTGTCAAGTCCCGAATGAAAAAAAGTCCGCACACCTCAATGATAGGTTGTGAACTCCGGCTTCGGTGTGTCGTGCAGGGCCATATAGACCGTGGCGTGTCCGCAGGCGGGGGCTTCCTGTTTCAGGACGACCCGGCGGAAGGGCCGCTTCGGCCCCCGGCCGAAGGAACCGGTCGCGATGAGGTTTTCGCCGGGCGCTCCGTAATCGACCGTCTGTTCCACGCCGTTTTCCTCCAGAAGAAGTTTCCACGGCGTCGTGGAGCGGAAATTGACGGAAAACCACATCTCCTTTTCCGGCAGGAACTCCGGCGGCAGAGACCAGATCAGACCGCCCGGGCCTTCCGGGTCGTGCCAGCCCCAATGGGTTTGGACGGGGAGGGAATCGTCCCAGAAGCCTTTGTCCTTCAGCATCCAGAACGTATTTTTCGTCAAGACCCCTTCCGGACACCAATAGCGGAGCTCCAGCGGGGTGACGTCGAACGTGCCCCGGTAACTTTCGGGAATATCTTTTCTGGCCTGATTGTCGAGGGGCTCGATCCGGATGATCTTGCCGTTTTCGACCTCGATGAACCGGGATTCCCCCAGCGCACCGGTAAGAACGATCTTTTTGCCCTGCCAGTCCCATGCGCTGTTGAAATGGAGATGACCTGCGAAGACGCCCAGGACTTTTTCATCATGGACAAGCAGTCTGGTCAGCACTTCGGGATCCCACAGTTGGCAGCAGGCATCGTCGGGACTGCCTCCCGGCAGAATGTGTGTGTGCAGAAACACGATGACCGGCAGTGATGAAGAGGCGACGGTCTCTACCAGCCACCTCCGCTGCGGTTCCCCAAGACGATGCGTGCAGGCGTCGAGGACGATGAACCGGATCCCCCCTCTTTCGATGTAATAGTAGGGCCCCAGACCGTCGTAGACCACGATGACGGGGGGCTGGGCCCGACGGTTGTAGGGCTCCGGAAGCTGCTGCTGGACCGAAAAACATTTCGTGTTGGCATTGAGCATCTCGAACCAGTTCGTCGTCCACACCCAGACCGGATACTCTCCCAGATGGAAATTCAGCTTTGCGTCGCGGGGGAACCAGGACTGCAGTGTCCCCATGTAATTGCCCATGTCATGATTGCCGCGGACAAGGATGCACTTCTCCTTGATCGGCGAGTAATACCGCATGAAGCGGGCATACTGCTCCGGGCGTCCGGCATTGGTCAGATCTCCGCCGATGACGACGAGGTCAGCCTCCATCGCACGTTCGAGGATCCGACCCCTGGCTTCCAGTTCTTCCTGTTCCGAACACAATCCCAAATGCAAATCACCGACGAACAGCAGTTTCATTTTCATCGACTCCTCATTATTATCAACGAGTTTCGTATCAAGTGGCACCTCAGGTGTATAATGTAACACGCACTTGCCGTCTTGTCAAGGCTGGCTTGTCGAAACGTCGTCCTTTCACCGCCGGCGGCCCGCCCCGGCCGCCTTTTTTGCGTTCAGACCACCCGTCGCGGCAGTAATAAATCATCAAAACCATTTGACAGAAAGGACATTATGTGCATAGGACCGGCGTTTCCCATTAGGCTTATATGGACACCATTTGCAGAGACCTTTTTCGAAGGCCGTTTTTTGGAACCATTCAACGGTTGTCACGAAAAAAAGCGACCTAAAGTTTTCCGTTTTTTGAGGGTAATTTTCCAAAACAGAGAACTTTTTTGCATAGGACCTGGAGACTCGAAACAATAGGACCGCACAGTCAGGGGACCGGAAAAACAGAGAATTTCGGCCAAAATTGCCGTGTGTTTTCGCAACTTATTCATCTCTAACGCTTAACAAAAATTCTCATCATAAAGGACCTCGGACCTAAGCAAACAGAGAATTTCCGGAGAATCTATGCGAAACACACGCCGGAGACGGGAAAAAGGCGGTTTCTCTCCGTTCTCCGCCGGGCGGGGTATACTTGCGTAACCCCTTGTAGTTCAGCCCAAAATGATGCGGGAATAAAAAAGTCCGGCCATAAAGGACCGGACCGCAGAGAACGAAAAAAGTAGTGGAGGTTACGACTTCCGGACCTCCGACTCTCAGCACCTCAGCAAATTTCGCACTAACGGAATATGCTGACTACCCCCGGTTGTTCAAAAAACGTCTCTGAAACGCTCTCAAATATCCACAGAGAACGATTCTGAGGCGAAACCATAGGCCGGAGATTTCCGAACAAACCTAAAACGGTGCATTTTCAGATGCGAAACGGAGGCCTGACCTTAAAAGAGCCCTGCAACAGCTATAATACACAGCCGGGAGTAAAAAAACAGTTCCCGGATTCAAACTTCTCTTTCTCACCACTTATCGTATGTTGAGGTGGGACTCCAAAAGGTACAGGTTTTGTTGCTGGGAAATTTGCCGCGAGGCAGACTCATCACATTCCCTCCCGCTGTCAGCACGTTGCATACCGAGGAAGGATGGGGGAAGAAAATCTTCGTCGCAATATCGTCAGCATAAGGCAATGAAGTTATTCCGCTCCCCTCAAGGAGTGCGGCGTGGCGAGAAGGTCTGTGCAATGAGGCAACAGGCTTTTTGATGTCGGAGTGTGTGTTATTCAGCCCGATGAAAAATACATTCGTGTTGCCGCCCCAGGATCTCTCACTCAGCTCCCGTTCCGGACAGAGAAAGCGACTCTTGACACGGTCTGTGGCCCATTTGTACCACCCGCCGATAACGCCTTGCTGAACCGTCCCGAGATAAGGGGCCAGCATCCCGGCCATTTCGGTGGTCGGAGCCGGCCTCTCATACGCCCAATAACGATTCGCATATCTTGTTCCGCCGACTTTCGGGCCGTTGTAGTCAGGCATGATGAGCCCCCGGTTATCGTCAGAGTAGAACGCATAAGCCTTGCCGAAAGTGGCGAAATTATTGACACAAACAATGAATTTTCCCCTCCGCCTGGCCTGCTGCAGGGCAGGCAGAAGCAGGGATGCCAAAATAGCGATGATGGCGATGACCACCAGCAGCTCGATCAACGTGAAAGAAATCATGCCATTCCGTTTGACCTTCAAGCGCCGCATTTTTGTTTTTCCTTTCGTAATGTCTTTGACTTTGAACTCAATATTCCGTCAATTTATTTCATGATCGCAGATGGAAACATCCTGTCGTCATTTCAGTTCCACAATCGCACTGCGGGTAATGCCGGAGTCAATATCCCGCACCTTGAACTGCCACTTCCCGGGAACGTCATTGTGGGCGAACTGAAAATCGAAAGTGCTTCCTTCCGCCGGGGCGTAGATGTTCCATGTATAATTCAGGGGCAATGAACCGTCGGGACGACGGACCTCGATCCGCAGGACGTGATTTCCGGAAGCTCCCTCGACACTGACCGTCACCTTACGGCTTTCTCCTCGTTTCCATTGCTGCGGAGGGGTAATTTTCACGTCGGCAACTTTGTCCTTGAGGATGGAAAGCAGCACCGGGTCCCCACTTCTGACTTTCAAAGCACAACTGTCCCCGAAGCCGAGATATCTGCCGCTGCGCATTTCGTACATGTGGCCCCTGACCGGGAATTTGACCTGCGCCGTTTCCCACTTCAGGTCCTTGTACGAAGGCACATCCTTGACCTGAGGCAGGATCCCGCCGTAATAATTCGCTCCGTCCCGGCGAAAGAAGATGGCCGGGCCCGTGATGCCTTTGACCTCGAAAGGCGCTTTGCATCTGGCGTAGAAGACGGGGGCCGTCAATTCCCGGAGCGCCTGACAGGTAACGTTGGCTCCGCCCTTCGAGATGGCCTCTTCGCCGCCGGCGCCGCCCAGAGTCACGGTGAAATAATTGCCGATGGACAGATTAAGCAGGATCGTTTTTCCCTTGCCGTGGCGGCGGGTTATCATCACGGGTTCTCCGCCGACGGTCAACGCCGCCTGAGCTCCGGTCAGCTTCAGCCCCGTTTCGCCCAGCGGCAGTGTTTTGTACTGAGGCGCATCCGCGGGATGAAGCCGGGCCGCGCTTCGGTCGATGCCGAAAAGCTGTTCCGCCAGCTTGTCGGCCGCGCGGTTGCCGTGGTCATCGTACCAGCCGGGCCCGAAATCAGCCACGACGACACCGCCCGCTTCCGCGAATTTACGCAGGTTGAGCAACTGGTTCTTACTCAGGCTGATGGTCCCCGGAAGCACAATGACCTTGTAATCGGGAACGTTTTTTTCCAAGTCTTCATAAGAGATCATACGGTTCCGGAGCCCCAGGTCGGTGAGCAGTGCGTGCCAGGAACTCTGAGTGTTGCGGACATTTTGCTGCCCCACCTGATTGGAAAAGGCGCACAGCACCGACATCTGGGAGTAGAGAATGCCGATATCCCTTCCCACGTCCTCGCCCCGGAGCATCCGGGCCCCGAAGCCGGAACGCAGCTCTTTCACCGCTTCGGCGAAAAAGAGCATATTGGCCGTCGGGGTCAAGTCTCCCATAAGCGATTCGCAGGGGAACTTGCATATCAGATTGGCTCCGAGAAATACGTCCTGCCAAATCTTCCCCTTGGCATAGACTTCATTGCGCAGGTATCCTCTGGAATATCCCAGCCAGGTCCCGCGGCGACCGCCCCGGGGGCCGAAGTCCCGGACCGCGTTCCCCTGAGGACCGCCGTAATACATGATGAGGGGATTGTACTTCATCATCTGGACCCAGTCGTAGCTCAAGCCCGGATTGCCGGTCCCGGAAAGACCCGCGATGGTCTCGGGAACGCTCTCCCTGAGAAAAGCCAGCGTCCTCCCCACCCAATTTTTCGCGAAGACCTTGTTCATGAAAAGCTTGTGTTCCACATAGCGGGCGAGGCGGTCTTTGTCCCTGATCTCGTTCAGCTGGACGGGCGTGACCTCCTCCCAGTCTTTGAACGCCGTCCCCCAGCTTTTGTTGAGTTCCGCCAAATTTGCGTAACGGGTGCGCAGTTCCTGACGGAATTCGGCAAGGCAGTGGGGCGAATAGCAGACTGTTCCCCCGAGATAGGCTTCGTCCGAAACGCTGTGGTGGCGGACGCCGTAGTAGCGGAACCGGTAGCTTTTGGCATATCCGGCGATCTTTTCACGCACCTTTGCGGCCCGCACCGGATCGGAGAAACAGGGATCTCGGACAGGATCCGTGGCGATGTCGCCGGTGTATTTCTTGTTCGTGGAGTTCAGCACCGCTCCGGAGCCGTGCGCCAGAGGCTCGAACATATTGGTCGTCGCCGCCTTGAGCGTTCCGTATTTCATACTGACCGGGGCAAATCCGGTGATGATCATGTTGAACCCCATCTCCCGGAGAAAGGGATACAGCTGGGGCTGCGAGGACCAGATCACAGCCCACATTTCATAGGGATCCGCCGGGGCGGACTCCAGTGAAAACTCCTGTTTGACGAGAGCCGTTTTGCCGTCGAGTTCCGCCTTGACGTAGAGATAGTAAAGTTTCGTGCAGGGGAAATGCAATTCAGCGGAATAACGAGACTTGGTTCCGGCATCCTTCCACACCCGGCGACCGTCGGTATCGACGATCTCGCACGAGAATTTCGCTCCGGGCAAACTTTCCACGGTGAAGGTCACGGGCGCCTTGCGGCTGAAAATCATTTCAGGATCTCCCATGACGACCTTGAGGGGCAGAGGTCCCGGATCAGCCTTGTAAGCGCCGCAGTCAAGTTCGCGCCCCGACTTGTCGCAGATCTTGAAATTCACCAGATACGTTCCACGGGATCCCGCGTCGGCGGGCAGCGGGGGGACAACGACATTAATCCCCTTGTTTACGGGGAGCTCCCTTTCCGCTTTCCCGATGAGGCGTCCGTAGTAGTCCCGGACGACGGTTCTGATCTTGATCTCTCCCGACCGGGCGGCGGAAATGGTCAACCCCTCCCGACCGGCGGAGCGGGCCGTCACCCAAGCTTCCCGGCCCGCGGCATAAAGCAGCGCCTTGAGCTGAAAGAGATAGTAATACTCCCAGTAGGGAAAGTCGCTCCCCATGATGTTGGGAACCATCTCGGAGGCAAGTTCAGAGGGAACGAAAGGCATGTTGGCAACGTTCCAAAAGATGAAACTCCCGCTCGAAAGAACGAAGACCGGGGCTTTCCCCTGTCGGTAGAAGCGCAGGTTCTTGCGGAGATTGGCCGGGGAAAGAGTGCGCATTCGGGGCAGCGTCGCCAAAAGATGTTCCGGGATCTTTTCCTCCTTTCCCAGCAGTTTTTCCGGGATGCCACGGCAGTTGAAGAAGATGATGGGAACATTGTTCTTTTGCCAGGAGCGGAACTGCTCCACCGTGACCGGCGGGATATAAACGAAATCCAGATTGTTGATGATGACCGCTTCCGGAGCCGTTTTGATGTTTTCAAGCCTGCTCAACGTGTAGGGCTCCAATTCATCGGCCCAGTTGAAGTGCCACCGGTTCCTGCCGCTGGCGATCTTCCGCAGGAGCGGCAGGTAGGTGAAATCGAATTTCGCCCGTTGCCGCAGTTCCACCAGATGGCGGCGGTGAACCTGACGGGGAATGTAGCTTCCGGTGTTCCCGGTGAGGTAGAGCACTTTGGGGAACCTGACGGCGGGATCGGTGAAATATTTCCAGTGGGGCGTGACCACCGCGAGGCTCAGATTCTCGGTCAGGTCAAGTCCGGGGACGTAAGAGGATTTCAGCTCTTTGCGCAGAAGCGCTTCCCGAGTTTCGACCTGAGCCTTGAAGGGCTCCGCGGTGAGGGAAAATTTCCGGAGCTCCATCACCTGATCGGAAGCGTAGACCCGGAAGAAGAGTTGCGCCATGACCGCTCCCGACGGGGGATAGAAGGCACGGCTCAGGTGCTGCAGCGGCATGGCGCTGGCCCGGGAATGGTGCAGATACGCCGTAGTCCCCGAAGGGAGGGGCCTGTTGTTTTTGTCCGTGAAACTGGCCGCCACGACAATCCAGTTGCCGCCCGGATTGGTGCAGCTCACGTGCGCGGAGAAGGTGTACTTGACGCCCCGTTCCAACCGGATCGGAGTGGAAAACAATCCCGGCTCCTTATGCCGCACGATGCGGAGTCCGGGGTGAAGTGGCGTAAGGTTCCCTCTTTTTGCGGACCGGTCTCCGTTGATGTAAGTGTAGTATCCGGCGGGAATATCGCTTCCTTTTTTGAAGGGAATGGAAAAATCGCCGTTAAAAATCATTTCCGCTTCTCCGTCGGGGATGTTGTTGTCGACGACACCCCCTTTGCGGAAGAGAAGGCGACAGGCGAAGTCCTCTTTTCCGAGGAAGATCCTGATCTTGTCGAAGGTGAAGGCCATGCCCTCTGCCCAGCGGGCGTTGCCGCCTATGCCCGGACGCAGGCCGGGAACCTTGAACTTTATGAGCTTTTTGCCGGCTTTGTCGGTGATGACCCGGAAGGGCACCGGGCGGTCAGGCTCGACGGCGTCGTTGGCCAGCTGAAAGAGGGAAAGTTTTTCCGTATCGGTCTTTTCCGGCAGCTCCGCAGTCCGCCACGAATCGTTGATCTGACGTTTCGGAAAGAAGTCCAGATGATTTTCCGCCTTGGCAGAAGCAATGAAGGTCACCTGCACCGTATCTTTGGCCTTGATGAAATTGAGAGGCATGCGCAGCATGCTCCCCTTGAGGGCCAGCTTGTAACGGGCCGTGTCCGTTTTGGCGAGGCGAGCCGGGACGTCGTTGTCCCCCAACACCCGGACAGCGAAGGAAAGCTCCTTCCCGGGCTGAACGGCCTGTTCGTTCAGGAAGAACTCCTGAGTGGTTTCGCTTGTCCGCTGGCTGAAGAAGAAGTACATTGTCGCCGCCAGTTCCCGCGGCAGTTCGAGAATCAACCCTGTTCGGCTGCTTTTGCCGTGGAATGCGAAGAGCCCCAGTCTCGGCGTGTGATTCCAGATGTCCTTGAGGGCGCCGCCGGGGAAGTCCAGGGGGATTAGCTTGCCCTCCCGCGGAATATGATAAGCGGTGACTTTATCGGCGCGGCAGGTGAAAAAGTTCTTGATCCTCACCCCGGCACTCAGGGGTTTGCCGCTGATATTGCGCAACGTCCATTTGACGGAAAATTCGTCTTTCTTCGGATGGAAGAAGTATTCCTTGGTCAGGCGTATCCCGCTGAAAGCCCCCTTGCCGCAGGCAGTCAGCGTGATGGAGTTTGCCGTATTTCTGACCGGCGTGAACTCCAGTGCAAAGAAATCTTCCGCCAATTCGATTTTTTCACCGCCGCGGCCCATGACCGCGTCGAGAAAGGCGCCCTCTCCTTCGCGGATCATCTCTTTACCGCGGAAGGAGAGTTTTTTCAGAACGGCGCCTCTGGTCTCCACGACGCCCTGCCACGCCGCGCTTTTGACGGGAAACTCGACGGCGGAAGAAAGAACCGCCATACCGCACAGGAGTGCTGCGAAAAGGAATCTTGACATGTTGTGTCTCCTTGAAATATTCAGAAGGTTCGATGGGTCGGAGCGACGGGAGCAGTTTCGGCCAGAGCCTGCAGTCCAAGGGTCAACCGGGAACTCTCCAGGACGGACTTTGTGGTGAATTCATCGGGCGTTCCCGACAGTTCCGCCATGAAGCTTTCGAAACAGCTTCTTCTTTTCGTCCCCGCCGGGACGGTGAAAATCCGAGGCTCTGGGGCGCCACAGCTCCAAAGCCGGACGTCGCCGATGCAGTTGAGCTCGATCATGCCCTCTGTTCCCCAGATATTGAAGCGCCAATATGTGTGGAGCGAGTAGCCGGGACTGCCGAAAGCGTTATAGGAAACATCGCCCACGACGCCGCAGCCGTTGTCCAGTTCCAGCATGAATTGGGCGGCATCGGTCATGAATTCATTTTCCGGGACCAGACACCGCCACTCCCTTGCGGCAATGAAGCGCCTGATCTTCAACCCAGTCAGGGAAGGCAGGATGTCCACAGCATGTCCGGCAATGTCGTTGAGGGTGCCGCCGTGCCGATCCTTTTCGAAATACCAGCCGGGACGGCTTCCCCGACAGAGGGGATGCTGGCCGTTGATCTGTACCTGACAGAGGCGACCGATCTTTCCCTGAGCGATCAGCTCCTTCGCCAGGAGAAAACGGGGATTGAAACGCATTTCGAACATACAGCCGACGGAAAGATTCCGGTCCGAGGCAACTGCTTCGATTTCGTTCAGTTCGGCAAGAGAAGTGCAGAGAGGCTTGTCGCAAAAAACATGCCTTCCCGCCTTCAGCGCTCGGATCGCCATTGAACCTCTTTTCCCGTAGACGTCCCCGATGGCAACGATGTCGCAGGGAATCTCCCGGAGCATCACGTCCAAAGAGTTGTGGGTAAAGGCGACTTTCTCGACGGCCGAAGGCAGGGCGTGTCCCCGATCTTCCTCGCAGCAACCCACGATTTCGAAACCGGGATCGCCGCAAAGGGTATTGTAGAGCTGCATGATGTGCGCATGCCGGAATCCGGCAAAGGCGACCAGCCACTTCTTCATTTTTTCTCCTCCTTATGAAACGCAAGATCCGTCCGCCGGGCCGATGACGCCCGACGAGCGTTACAACTCGTTGAACTGTTATCTTTCCACAAGTCCGCCGACTACTATATAGTCGGAAACACTTTTTTTCAAGTCGGAAACAGAAAAAAAACAATTTTTTTTCAATCTGTCATTTTTACCCTTGACAACGGGACACCGACAAGGTATATTTAGAGGCGGAAGCAGAAAAAAAGATTCGGTAACACTTCTGAATTCAAGGAGGTTTTGCAATGAGCAGACTCGCAATCCTGGGCGGAGAGCCCGTCGCCACGATCCCCGACGGGGATATGTTCAAATGGCCCATCGTCAACAAGGAGATGGAAGAAGCCGTCCTCGACGTACTCCGTAACGGAGCCATGTCCGGGACCGGCATCACCAAACAGTTCGAATCGGAGTTCGCCAAGTGGAACGGCGTCAAGTACGCGCTTGGCCACTGCAGCGGGACCGCCAGCCTCTGCGCGGCCTTCTTCGCCTTGGGTCTGAAGCGGGGGGATGAGGTGATCTGTCCCTCCCTGACCTACTGGGCGTCGGCGGTCCCCGCCATGGGGCTGGGCGTCACCGTTTCCTTTTGCGACATCGATCCGAAGACGCTCTGCGTCGATCCCGTCGACCTCGAAAAACGCATCACCCCCGCTACCAGAGCGGTTGTGGTGGTCCATTACTGCTCCTACCCCGCGCCCATGGATGAGATCATGGCCGTGGCCCGCCGCCATGGCCTCAAGGTGATCGAGGATGTCTCCCACGCGCAAGGCGGCTTCTACAAGGGCCGCAAGCTCGGGACCATCGGCGACGTGGGGGCCATGTCTCTCATGACGGCCAAATCCTTCGCCGTCGGCGAGGCAGGGATGCTGGTGACGAACGACCGGGAGATCTATGAGCGGGCCATCCTCTGGGGGCATTACGAACGCGCTTCGGAACTGACGCTCCCCGGCATCGCCGAGTACAAGGGGCTGCCCTGCGGCGGTCAGAAGTGCCGCATGCACCAGATGTCCAGCGCGGTGGGGCTGGTCCAGCTGAAGAAATACGACCGGGAGTGCGCCGAGATCGACGAGGCCATGCGCTATTTCTGGAGCCTCCTCGCCGATCTGCCTTTCGACCCTCACATCCCCCCGGATCCGGGTTCCACCAAGGCCGGGTGGTACTGCGCCAAGGGAATTTACGACGAAGAGGCCATGGAGGGGCTTTCTCTTTCCTACTTCATCGACGCCGTCCGGGCGGAAGGCGGAAGCCGTTTCCACGCCGGATGCAACAGCGCCCTGCACACCCACCCCCTCTTCTGGAAGTTCGACGTTTACGGCGACGGCAAGCCCGCCAATTACGCTTTCCGGGCGCCGGGTCTGCCCGGGCCGTTGACGAAAGAGGAGGACTTCCCCCACAGTTTCAACGCCTGCAACAAGGTTTTCAACGTGCCCTGGTTCCGGCACTTCCGCAAAGACTTCATCGAAGCGCAGGCGGCCGCCGTGCGCAAGGTTTACGAAAATCGTCGCGAGCTGCTGGCCACCGACCCGAAGGAGCGGGTGCTGGGGGCGCTGGCCCAGTCCCGGCGGAACGGCTGAACCCCGGAGGGAGGAAGGAAATCATGTTCATAGATATCCACGCCCACGCGTACCGGATCCCCTTCATGCAGCTGGACGGCGTGCCGCCCTGGCCCCGCCCCGAGGATCTGCTCCCCTTTTACGACAAAATCGGGGTGGAGAAGGCGGTGCTGCTGCCCATCGTCGCTCCGGAAAGCTATATGCCCCAGACCAATGAGGAAATCATCGAGGCCGCTCGGCGTTTTCCCGACCGTTTCATCCCCTTCTGCAACATCCATCCGCAGATACGGGGGAGCAATCCCCACTTCCCCATAGAGAAACTGCTGGTCAAGTATGCGGAGGCGGGGTGTCGGGGCGTGGGAGAAGTCATGGTGAACCGTCCCTTTCTCGACCCCCTGATGCGGAATCTTTTCCGGGCGGTGAACGAACTGAAACTGCCGCTGACCTTTCACCTTTCCGCCACGCCGTTCGCAGGCTACGGCATCGCCGACGACCCGGGCCTGCCGGGCCTTGACCGGACCCTCTCCTCCTATCCCGACATCAAGTTTCTGGGCCACAGCGGCCCCTTCTGGGCGGAAATCAGCGTGCTGGATCTGCCGGGAGACCGTGCGGGCCTGCCCAAGGGCAAAGTCCGGGAAGGCGCACTGCCGAAACTGATGCGGAAGCACCCGAATTTGTACGGAGATCTTTCGGCCCGAAGCGGAGCCAATGCGCTGATGCGGGACGAGGAGTACGCCGTCAAGTTCCTGACGGAGTTTCAGGACCGGCTTTTCTTCGGTCTCGACGTCTGCAGTTTCCCCGTGCCGGATTTCCACGAACAGCTACCGCTCTTTCTGAAGCGGCTCCTGGCGAAAAAGAAGATCTCCCGGGAGGTCTTCGACAAGGTGGCGCACCGGAACGCCGAAAAACTTCTCGGTCTTTGAGCGTTCCGCAGGCGCTTCGCTGGTGTGCCGGGCGGCTTCGGACGCCCGGCGCTTTTGGAGGAAATGGATTTTGCGGAACACCGGGCGAAACAGAAGCAACGACATCCTGCACCTTGTAATAGCCTCCGGTCTGGGCCGATTTTATCAAAGACTGAGCGGACAATTGATTGTTTTGCACCATTTGCAGAATTTGCAAAATCAGATACGGACCATAAAGCTGCACGTTTACCTCAATATACCAGGTTGAAAAGACGACCGGGAGCAAGCCGGGAAGCGTTGGAAGGGGGAATCCGGGGCAAGCCCGGCGTGGGCAGAGGAGGTGTCTGCAAAAGCCTGTGCGGAGTAAAAACAAAGATGAATAAAATTCCATGCCGGAAGGGGATTTTTGCCTTGATTTTTTATGCTTCCGGGTGTAGATTAAAGACGTTGCGGCAAATCCTGTTCGCAGGGAATGAAGTTCCCCTGAGCGTGTCGCGTAACGTCTACATAAGGAGAGCCTTTCATGCGCAGAATGTTCCCGTCTTCCCACAACCGCCGTCGTTTCACCCTCATCGAACTGCTGGTGGTCATCGCCATCATCGCCATCCTCGCCTCCATGCTCCTGCCCGCGCTGCAGCAGGCGCGGGAGCGGGCCAACACCACCAAGTGCGCCAGCAATTTCGACACCTCGGGCAAATCCCTCGCGGAGTACGTGGCCGACAGCAACGACTTCATGCCCATGCTGGGCTCGCTGAACTTCATGACAAACACGACCGGCGGCGGCGGCTGGATGAGAAATTACTGGAAGGGCCTGACCAGCACCCTCCAGATCTACGCGGGATTCCGGCTCAAGAACAACAAGCTCTACACTTCGCCTTACGCCTGCCCCTCGGCCCGGCCCGATGACGAAGCCTACAACTGGAGAAACGACCCCACCAACCGGACCTACTGCACTCAAGGGTACAACTACAACTTTTCCGACACCAAGGCCGCCCCCAACAAACCGGGGCTCCGGAACCGGAAAATCACCGCCTGGCGCTACCCCTCGCGGCTCCTGACCATGGGGGATTCCATCACCTGTTCCATCCTGTGGCGGCCCTTCCTGCCCCAGACTTCGGACAATACGGCCAGCCAGACCAAGATGAAGGCCCGGCACAGCAACGGATGCAACATCCTTTACGGCGACGGTCACGTGGGCTACCTCAAGCGGGGAGAAGTCCCCGACGAAGACGTGAAGTCCGGGGTTTACAAGAAGGCTTTCTGGAACCCGCTGAGCGAATCGGGCTCCTGGTGGTAATTTAACGAAACAAAAAGGAGAGGGGAATGAAAACGAAAAGGGATTTCACGCTCATCGAACTGCTGGTGGTCATCGCCATCATCGCCATCCTCGCCTCCATGCTCCTGCCCGCGCTGCAGCAGGCGCGGAAGCGGGCCAACACCACCAAGTGCGCCAGCAATTTCGACACCTCGGGCAAATCCCTCGCGGAGTACGTGGCCGACAGCAACGACTTCATGCCCATGCTGGGCTCGCTGAACTTCATGACGAACACGACCGGCGGCGGCGGCGGCCCGTCTGTCCGAGTCAGCGTCTGCCAGCCGACGAGGAATGACCTGAATTCCTGCCCAAGCAAGGGGCTGCTGCAAAACCTGCCGTTTTGCGACGGCTCCTTTTTCGTTTTTGTATCGTAACAGCATCGGCTACCTCCCGCGCCCCATCATCGCTCAGGGGAAGCGGTCAGGAAAGGAGCAGACGCTTTGTGCGAAACCTGGTCCTGTCGCCAGCGGCAGCCGGATTTCGGCCGCCTTTTTGCGCTCTGACCATCCGTCGCAACAGCCTCAAAGCATCAAAGCACCTTGAATTACAGTTAGTTAAGTGCATAGGACCGGCGTTTCCAATTAGGCTCACGCCCCAAATCATTTTTTCTTGACATTTTCCTCACCTGTGAAAAAAAGACGGAACCATGGTGGTTCCGCCACAAAACATAGGAGGAAAGTGATGAGCAAAACCGAAATCAAGTACTGCCGGAACTGCGTCTGGAGCGAAAGCGGCTGGTGCGAAGTTTACCAGCAACCGCTGAAGCCGTGCGCCGGGAAGTGCCTCTCCTTCATGACGAAGCATGTCAGGAAAAAGAAGAAGATGAAGTAACCGGGGAGCGCCAAGGGCTCACTCGGCCCACGTCCAGCCGTGCCAGCTGTTCCGCCGGTTCGCCCGTCCCGGCCGCAGCATCCCGAGGAAAAACGTGGCGGCCGGACGGCTGGCGGACACCGGAACAAGCTCCTCCGGCGTGAAAAGATCCCTGTGCGTCCTCACGAAGAGGGACAGGTTCCTGAATCTGTAGACGGCTCCGTCCGGAGCCCGGAGCGACCAGTCCTTGGCCAGGCAGTGGTTCTCGTCGGGCCGCAGGATAGGCGACTTTGCGCGCCCGGCGGTTACGCCTGCGGGATACCGCCCGAGCTTGTTCCGGCTTTCCAGCGTCCGCATGCAGGCGCGGGAGCATGTGCGGCGAGGTTTCCCGGAGTGGAATGTTTTTCCGCAGACTTCGCAGATTCGATCTTGCCGGGGATTGTTGTCCTTCCCAGGCGGCGGCGGAACTCGCCGAGGCAGGCGGCAGAACAGGTCGTGCGGCCGCGGGACAGGAAGCGCCTGCCGCAGATAATGCATGTCCTTTCGCTCAGCCTGTTCATGAAAGCTCCGTCATCCTCGAAAATCTAATCAATGGAAGCCCTCCCCAGCGCATTCAGGATTTGACGCTCGGCCTCGTCTTCAAAGCAATAGGGCCCCTCGGGTGGGCGCTCTTTCTCTATCCAAAGCTGATTTGCAAGCGATTTCTTCATTTTTTCAAAAACAGCTTTCCGGCCGACGCTCCGGGAATCACATCCGGTCCGCCCTATGGGAATCGGATTATCGGGAGGATTGCAGTGCTCTGAAACACCGACAAAAACCTGCCCGGCGTTATGGAACAACACCCGAAAACGAAGCAATATGGAAACAAAGATGTACGATAAAATAACCTCAGCCTCGTCTCGTTTCAAAAAGGCAACAAGTTCGTTCCAGGTTTTATCGCGGGCAGGATTTGGGTTATGCATAAATTTCGTATTCAAATACACTTGGACAAATTTATGAACCGTTATTGCTTCGGGGTAATCTTTGAACAGTTTGTAAATGCAAGGTGCTCCTAATCCTAAATTGATGTTTTTCTCTTCTGCGATGGTCTTGAATTGAATGTTTTTCAGCATTTCAAACTCAGCTTTGGAATCTTTTGCAAGCACAGACAATGAACTATTGGGGTAGCGAAGCAAATCATCGCACAAATCACCAAAACTGCCCCCCGCCTGGCCATCGTGAATATACAGTTTTCGGAATGTTTGAACATACGCCTTCATTTCCGCCTCCGGGGTCATGAGCTCCACGAAATAACGACCGCCGTCGATACTCAGCGAAGGGGCCTGCAGCGGCGCTTTCAGCAATTCCCGGTAATTTCGTGAAAAAAACCTAAGTTGCAACTTTGTTTTCTCATCAAATTCAACGACGGTGTCCTTTTCACTTTTCAAGTACCGCTCTAAACATCCGAAAGAGACATTCGGCTTTTTACCCAACAGCCGCAATACCGTACTTTCGCTTAACACTTCTCCTTTTTCCGATTCAAAATAACCATTTGGTCCGGGAGTGTGCCGTATATCGAAGTGAGTCTTCATCTGCTTTTCGAGATGACTTTCGTAATCCGAAACCTCTGAAAAATAGCTCTTATAATCCCTCAACTGCCAGGAATGGAGTAGATCCTCAGCCTCAACCAGAAACATGAATGCGTGAGCAACACCGGCAGGCATCAAAGCCGTATCGAGGAAGAGAGTCCGCTTCTTCACACGATGTTCTTCTTCGGAAAAATAACGGATAAACCAATATACCCGCAGTCTTTGTTCGATTTTCATCATATCAGGAGGAGAAATCCCTGCGCCGTTTTTTCGTTTCATCGGCCGGAGTTACGGGCGGTTGCCGGATGTGTAGGAAAACCGCATCGGAGATGGCCCGGTCACAGCGCTGCCGGCTTTCACAACCTTCGCCACTTCGTAAATGCGGCGGATAGTCTGTTCGCCCTGTTCGAGCCCCCATTCGTCGGACAAAATGTGTCCACAGGGACCCGCCCAGCCCATTGTCCCGTACTGGCAGGTCGCATCGCCGTTGCCGACGATGAGGCAGCCGTGGCGAATAAACGGCAGCCAGCAGGAAACGATCGTCGTTTCCGCGCCGCCGGAGCGCCGCCCCGCGATTGCCATGATGCCGACCGGCTTATTGGCCAGCCGGAAATCCTGGTGCCGCAGCACTCGGGTCCGCATGATAAATTTGCTGAAGAGGTCCGACGGCATACCGAAATACACCGGCGTCGCCACGGCGATCCCGTCTGCGGCGCACATTTTCTCAAGTATGCCGGTCATGTCGTCGTGCTGGACGCAGGGGATGTATTCGGCGGTGTCCTTGCGCTTGCCGCAGACGCCGCAGGCAAGACAGTGCGAAATCTTGCAGTCGCGCAAATGCAGGACCTCGCATTCGAGGTCTCCTTTCAGCGTGGCGTTTGCCGTCTCAAAGGACTTTGCGAGCAGTGCGCCGCTGTTGCTGTTTTTGCGCGGACTGCAGTCGATCCCAAGAATGCGAATGGTCATAAAGAAGCCTTCCTTTCGTGTGCTTTGATTATTTTCTCTTTGAGCCACATACCTTCATCCTCCAGCCTTATTTCGGAAGCGCCTTCGAGAACTTGTCAATTATCTGACGGGTTACCTTCGGCAGGACTTCCCAGCCCGTCGGGGGCTCGCTCCACCAGCTGTAGGTCGCACCGCCGAAGCAGGACCCGACGGTCATCGTGTAGAAATCCCCGTCGCATCCGTGCACCTCCTGCGGAAGAAGAGGAATTCGGGCGCTCCGCAATTCATTCAGGATTCCGTCAGCCCATTCCTTCGAAACCTTCACGGTCTTGCATGTTTCCTCCAGTTTCCGGGCCCGTTCATCGACTCTTTCACTTTTACCCTGGAGGGAATAAGCATCGTCTTCGAGAACAAGGGAAATCTCGAAATTCTCTCCCGGTCCGAAGCTGCCGCCGCCGGAAACAGTAATGAGTTTGTCTGAAAATGACATGGCGTCCTCCTTTTATTTGACTAACGGTATCTGGCTCCAATCGGTGGTGTAGCTGGGCGTGAGCATGTCGCGCTTCATCTGCCAGGGCTTTTTGATCCCTTCGGAGAGGCGGAAGATCGGTCTCGAAATGAAAAAACTGCCCCGCTGTATAGGGTTCTTCCGGAGTGAAGGCGCGGAAAAAACGGCCGTCGACGAACAGATCGAAAGTGCCTCTGGCGAGAGGATGCTGCGAAC
>Ga0208297_1001290_pt1 | contig 26055 bp, 24 predicted proteins | sample LMS_cellobiose_e_FD_187367 | JGI IMG/M metagenome (GOLD analysis project Ga0208297, IMG submission 187367) | Rumen-fistulated moose microbial communities from Alaska, USA - LMS_cellobiose_enrichment (SPAdes) (version 2) | ecosystem: Host-associated > Mammals > Digestive system > Stomach > Rumen... | reverse complement strand
CGGCGCGGGGCACGGAGATCTACATCCCCGTGCTGCTGGCGACCTTCTACGGGCTCCGGCGCAGCGAGGTCTGCGGCGTGCAGTGGGACAGCATCGACTGGGAGAACGATCAGATCCACATCGACCATAAGGTCTACGAGGACTCTCTGCAGGAGGGCAACCCCATCGTCATCACCGATCAGATGAAGACGGAGTCCAGCCGCCGCACCCTGCCGCTGATCCCCTACGTAAAGGAGGAGCTGCTGCGGCACAAAAAGCAGCTGGAGGCCAACCGCAAGGCCTTCCGGAACGGCTACAGCAAAAAGTGGCTGAACTGCGTCTGCGTGGACTCCCTGGGCAATCTAATCATCCCGGACAAGCTCACCCAGCGCTTCGGGAACCTGCTGAAGGCAAACGGTCTGCGCCACATCCGCTTCCACGACCTCCGGCACTCCTGTGCCAGCTTCCTGGTGTCCAGCGGTATCCCCATGAAGCAGGTCCAGCTCTTCCTGGGCCACTCCAACTACTCCACCACGGCGGACATCTACGCCCACCTGAGCCCGAACGCGCTGGACGCCTCCGGCGCCACGATGCAGAGCCTGCTTGCCCCCAAGGCGGCAGAGACCGGAGAGGAGGTGATGAAGGCTTGAGGGTATAAAAAAGTCGTCGCAAGCAATATGCAGCTTGCGACGACGTGGCGGAGGGCGTGGGATTCGAACCCACGTGCCGGCTCATCACCGACAACTCGATTTCGAGTCGAGCTCGTTATGACCACTTCGATAGCCCTCCGTATTCAGTTTTGCCCCTTCGGAACCGCCTTAATTTCGAGGGGTAAAAAACTCAAATGAATGAAGAAATTGCGAAAGAACCTGCTCTCAAAAACGCGGAAAGCCCTGCAAATCAAGGAAATCGCCGAAATTTACAGACGGCAAAAATGAGACCTTTCGAGTCAGGCCCGTTATGACCACTTCGATACACCTCCGTATCGAAAGAGCAGAGGATTCTCCCTGCCGGGTTTTCATCATACACGATCCCAACCGATTTGTCAATCGGGCGGCAGCGTTTCCGAACGTCGTCTTGTAAGACGGCTCCCGCCGTGTTAAGATAGCGACGTGAGGTGAACCGACCTATGGATAAAACGAACGTCATGCGGCTGCTGGATCAGAAAAAGATACCCTATATGCCGCATTTTTACGACACGGCGTTTACGGACGGGCTCTCCGTCGCAGAGCAGCTGCACGAGGACCCGGCGCGCGTGTTCAAGACGCTGGTCACCGCGGGTGCAAACGGGACGTACTATGTGTTCGTCATACCGGTCGCGGAGAATCTGGATCTGAAGAAAGCGGCAAAAGCCGTTTCCGTCAAATCCATTGACATGCTGCCGCAAAAGCAACTGCTGCCGATCACAGGCTATGTGCACGGCGGCTGCTCCCCGATCGGGATGAAAAAGCAGTTCCGCACCGTTCTGCATGAGAGCGCGGCGGCGTATTCCACCATCTGCGTCAGCGCCGGACGTCTCGGCGCGCAGATCGAACTGTCGCCGGACGATCTCGCCGCTTTTGTCCGGGCGTCCTATGCGGATCTCACAGCATCCGGGTCGCCCGGAGCTTTCGATTAAGAGGCCTTTTTTCATTTTCAGCCGAAAACGCCGCATCTCCCGCTTTTCCCCGAAAAAAGTAAAAAACCTGTTTTGCCTCCGGTAAAAATGGGGCTTGACATCATTTTATGCAAACCTTTTTCAAGCTGTGGAAACGCCTCGTTTTTGCACTTGCGGGGAATGGTATTTTTTAACATTTTTTCTCGGATCACTTGCGGCACAACGCTTTGGCCTATGTGGAAAAACCTGTGGAAAATGTGGATAACGTTTTGTATTTCACCTATATGAGCAAATTTATGTGAACTCCTCTCTCCAGCGGATTTACAGTTTATTCCACTTCGGTTTCCGCGGCTTTTCCTCCATTTTCATTAGATGCTGTCACATTTTCCCGTAAATCATTTTTTCAGAAAAAAAGGCCGCATTTGGGCTAAAATATTATTTTGGAACTTTCTTCTGCAAATCCTTTAAATTATACACTTTGTAATAGCTGTTGGAACCGGTCCGGCTTCTCTCCGACATCCGTGAAAAAACGATTGACAGCCTGTTCGGATTTATGTATAATACTCCTTGCGTGAAACACGCAGAGAATGCTGGTGTAGCTCAGTCGGTAGAGCAGCTGATTCGTAATCAGCAGGTCGGCGGTTCGAGTCCGCCCACCAGCTCCAAAGCATTCGCAGATTTGTTCTGCGGATGCTTTTTTCGAACCGCCGACCCGTGCCGCAGGCACGTTCAATCCGTGACAGGATGGAAGCCGCCTTGCGGCGAACATCCGGCGGTTCGAGTCCGCCCACCAGCTCCAAGGCATCCGCAGATTTGTTCTGCGGATGCTTTTTTTCGAACTGCCGACCCGTGCCGCAGGCACGTTCGATCCGTGACAGGATGGAAGCCGCCTTGCGGCGAACATCCGGCGGTTCGAGTCCGCCCACCAGCTCCAAAAAAGAGGGACCTGCTTTGCAGGTCCCTCTTTTTTGGAGCTTCCGGCTGCTGTGCAGCCGTCCGCCTTGCGGCGGGCTCATTCAGCGTGAGGAACACCCTTCCCGGGTTTCCATCGCCGATCCTTCTTTCCCGTTATCCGGCTCTCCCGCCGCTTCGCGTCGCTCCCTCGTCAGAGGGGGCTCTTTTATGAGTCCGGCGCGCCTTTACGCCTCTGAGGACGGGGCGAGAGAATAACCCGCGAACCCGGATTTCTTCAGAGCCCCTGCACACACTCTGCTTATTTTTTCCTTTTTTGCAGGAATTTATTGCCATTTGAATAAAAAACTGTTATACTATGGATAAATTTTATGTTTCGAACCATCGAAACAATGCTTTTTCCGGAAGGTGAGAATATGGATTTGGAAAACCTTGTCATTCTGATCGTGATGATCCTGTACCTTGCAAGCACGGTCGGCATCGGGATCTACTATTCCCGGCGCAGCAAATCGCCCGATGATTTCTATCTGGGCGGCCGGCATCTGGGACCGCTGGTCACGGCTATGAGCGCCGAGGCCTCGGACATGAGCTCCTACCTCTTAATGGGCCTGCCGGGCGTCGCGCTGCTGTCCGGCGTTGCGGACGCAGGCTGGACTATAATCGGGCTCGCCGCCGGGACATACCTCAACTGGCTGTTTGTGGCAAAACGCCTGCGGCGGTACTCGCAGCGGATCGGCGCCATCACCGTCCCGGACTTTTTTGCCCGTCGGTATCACGACGACAAGCACGTTCTCTCGCTGGTGGCAGCGCTGGTCATCCTCGTGTTTTTCATCCCGTACACCGCGTCCGGCTTCAACGCTTGCGGCACGCTGTTCTCCAGCCTGTTTCATGTGGACTATCTCCCCGCCATGCTGATCTCCGCGCTGGTCATCGCCGCCTACACGACGCTGGGCGGTTTCCTGGCCGCCTCTACCTCTGACCTGGTTCAGTCCATCGTCATGACCATTGCGCTGATCGTCGTGATCTTTTTTGGGATTCAAACGGCGGGCGGCTGGTCGAACGTCGTGGAGAACGCCTCGGCCCTGCCCGGGTATCTGAGTCTCACGGAGACCTATGTGGAGAGCACGGGCTCCGCCGCGCCCTACGGTCCCATCACGATCCTGTCCACGCTGGCCTGGGGCCTCGGCTATTTCGGCATGCCGCATATCCTGCTCCGGTTCATGGCCATCAAGGACGCGAAAAAGCTGAAGATCTCCCGTCGGATCGCCTCGATCTGGGTCGTGATCTCCATGACGGCGGCCATTCTCATCGGCATCGCCGGCTACGGGGTAATCAAGAGCGGAGCGATTGCCTGGCCTGGCGCGGAGAACACCCAGCGCATCATCATTCTGATGTCCCAGCTGCTTGCCGGAAACGGCATTCTGCCCGCCCTCGTTGCCGGCGTGATCTTGTCCGGGATCCTGGCGGCCACCATGTCCACTGCGGATTCCCAGCTGCTGGCGGCGGCCTCCAGCGTCACGCAGGACATTGCCCGGGATACGCTTGGTCTGAAGCTCTCGGAAAAGACGTCCATGATCCTTGCCCGCTCCGTCGTCGTCCTGATCGCGATTATCGCCGTGATCTGGGCATGGAAGGAGGGCTCCGTATTCACCATCGTCTCCTTTGCCTGGGCCGGTTTCGGCGCGGCATTCGGTCCGGTCATCCTGCTGGCGCTGTTCTGGAAGAAGAGCAACAAATACGGCGCCATCAGCGGCATGATCGCCGGAGGCGTCATGGTATTCGTCTGGAAATATGCGGTCCGTCCGCTGGGCGGCTTGGTGGACATCTACGAGCTGCTGCCCGCGTTCCTGCTGGCGCTCCTCGTCAATATTGCAGTGAGCCTCGCCACTCGCAAACGCGCCGCGGAAGCCCAGCAGGCGTTGGAGGCGGAATTTGACGAGATCCTGTCTGCGGCGGATTGACCCCGCACGCACGATACTGAAAAAAAAAGGCGCAGGCCCCAAGCGGGGACCTGCGCCTTTTTTCATCCGGTGCTCTGCCGTCGGCCGTTTTTACAGCATGTGCGCCCGAAGCGCCTCCGGCGTCAGCGGGGACAGGTCTGCAGGCGCAACATCGAACACGGTAACACAGCCGGTGCGGCCGCGCGCATGCATCCGGTTCACCGCTCTTGCCAGCGCCACCAGGACGTTGGCGGTAAATTCGGGATTGGAATCCAGCGTCAGCCGGTACTCGATGGTGTGCGTGTGCTCCAGCTCCAGACCGGTGCGGCCGGTGCGGATCACGAAGCCGCCGTGCGGCAGCGCCGCGTGATCCCGCTGCATCTCTCCCTCCGTGATAAAGGTCACCGTGGTATCGTACTCGTCAAAATAATTGGGCATGGTCTTGATCCGCCGTTCGATTTCGGCACGATCTGCCCCCTCCTCCGCGACGACATAGCACTCCCGCAGGTGCTTCTGCCGCGTGGTGAGCTCCGGCATGCTGCCGGACCGGACCGCCTCCAGCGCGGCCGGGATCGGCACGGTATACTGCCGGGCGTCCCGGACGCCCGGCACGCGGCGGATGGCGTCCGAATGGCCCTGGCTGACGCCGCGGCCCCAGAACGTGTAGTCCTTGCCCTCCGGCAGGATCGCGGAGGCATACAGGCGGTTCAGGGAGAACATGCCGGGATCCCATCCGCCGGAGATCAGCGCCAGTTTTCCGGCGTCCGCAGCCGCTTTCTCGACGTTTGCAAAGTGCTCCGGGATCCGGGCATGGGTGTCAAAGCTGTCCACCACATTGAACAGCGCCGCCAGCTCCGGCGTCGTCACCGGCAGATCCGTAGCGCTGCCGCCGCACAGGATCATCACATCGATCTGATCCGCAAACTTTACGGCGTCCGCAGCCGCGTAGACCGGCGCGCCGGTCCGCGTCTGAAGCGAGGCCGGATCCCGGCGCGTAAAAACGCCCGCCAGTTCCGTATCCGCATTCTGCCGAACGGCGCACTCCACGCCGCGGCCGATGTTTCCATACCCGTAAATACCGATTCTCATGATGATTTGTCGCTTCCTTTCTGATCGGAAATGAGACCATTTCCGCTTTCAACCGTTCTGTCTGCCCCGGGCGTCTGTCTCAGGAAAAACAGTCTGTTTCACATTGTAGCACACTGCTGTGAAAAACACCAGCCCGCAAAAACAACAGTTGCAAATTAAGCGGGCAGAGTATATATTATTAAATAATAGAATTATCAAAATTGCGACGTCCGGCGACCGTAAAAGCGTCTTTCCCGCAGGAAGGCGCCTTTTTCGTGCGTATGCCGGACCCGCCTGTATGGCAGGAGAGTTATGCAGATCAGAAAGCTTGTCGGCGACCGTTCCTTCTACCGCAGACTGCTCACAATCATGACGCCGATTTTGATTCAAAACGTCATTACGAACTTTGTCAGTCTTCTGGACAATTTGATGGTCGGGCAGATCGGGACGGAATCCATGAGCGGCGTGGCCATTGTGAACCAGCTGCTGTTTATTTTCAATCTATGCATCTTCGGCGGCCTGGCCGGCGCGGGGATTTTCACTGCACAGTATTGCGGCCGCGACGATCAGGACGGCGTCCGGTATACGTTCCGACTGAAATACTACATTGCCGCCGGCGCTGTCTTTCTCTTCGCCCTTGTGTATCTGTTCTGCGGCGACACGCTGATCTCCCTGTTCCTGCACGAGGGCGAGGACGCGCTGGATCTGGCGGCGACGCTGCGCCACGGCAGGGCGTATCTGTTGGTCATGCTGATCCAGCTGATTCCCTTTGCCGTCTCCCAGGTCTATTCCAGCACCCTGCGCGAGACCGGAGAGACCGTTCTTCCCATGAAGGCGGGCATCATCGCCGTTCTGGTCAATCTGGTTTTCAACTATATTCTGATTTTCGGAAAACTGGGTCTTCCTGCCATGGGCGTGATCGGCGCCGCCGCGGCGACCGTTCTGTCCCGGTTTGTGGAATGCGCCATTGTCGTGCTCTGGACCCACCGGCACAAGGCCGCCTGTCCCTTCATCCGGGGAGCCTACCGCTCCTTCCGCGTGCCGGGGCGGCTCGTCAGACGCGTCGCCGTACTGGGTCTGCCACTGCTTGTGAACGAGGTGCTCTGGTCGTCCGGCATGACCATGCTGAACCAGTGCTACTCCGTGCGCGGGCTGGAGGTCATCTCGGCCATGAATATTTCCGGAACTGTCTCCAATCTGTTCTTCTGCACGTTCTTCTCCATGGGTACGACCGTCTCCATCATGATCGGCAGCCTTCTGGGCGCGGGCAAGCTGGAACAGGCCGTGGATGAGGACCGGAAGCTCATTGCGTTTTCCGTAGCGCTGTGCGCCGCGCTCGGCGTCGTCATGGCCCTCTTCGCGCCGCTGATCCCGGATCTGTACAACACCACGCCCATCGTCAAGGGTCTGGCTGCAAAATTCCTGCTGATCAGCGCCGTCATGATGCCGGTCAACGCGTTTACGAACACATGTTATTTCACGCTCCGCTCCGGCGGCAAGACGATCATCACGTTTCTGTTTGACAGCGTATTCATCTGGACATTCTGTATTTCAACGGCATTTTGTCTGTCCCGCTTTACGGATCTTCCCATTGTGCCGATGTATATCATCGTGCAGTCGCTCGAGCTGATCAAATGCGCCATCGGCTTTTTCCTGGTACGCGGCAGGAGTTGGGTCAACAATCTGGTGGCCGACCCGGACGCCCCGTCTCTGTAACCGAGGGAGGCCGGGATATGCGCAGGCTGGCATGGGTTTCGGCGGGACTCTGCGTCTCGATCTTCTGTGCGATTCAACTCCGCGCAACGCTTTGGCAGTTGGGTGTCTCGGCTGTGCTTGCGCTGCTTGCGCTTGCGGCCGCTCCGCTTCCGGAGCGGTTTCGCCGCCGCGCGCGCCTGTTTCTGACCGGCGCCGCATGCGGAATGCTCTGGACCGTTTTGTACACACAGACCGTTCTGGCTCCCGCCCGGCAGCTGGACGGGCAGACGGCGGAGCTGTCCGCCGTGGTCACGGATTTTCCGCTGGAGACGTCCTACGGCTCCCGGCTCGAGGTTCGGGCGGACGCAGGCGGCCTGTTTCCCGTTCACGTCCGGGTCTATGTGTTTGACGAATCCGTACAGGCGCAGCCGGGCGATCGGATCACCTTTACCGCCGCGCTGCAGAAAGCGGACACGCTGTACGGCCGGGAAAGCGACGTGTTTGCCGCCAAAGGCGTCTTTCTGTCCGCCCGGGTCCGGCGCGGCTGCGTTCAGGTGCAGCCGGGCCGGCACGCCCTCTATTTTTACCGGTACATCGCGCGGGCATTGCAGGCGCAGGTCCGCACGCTCTTCCCCGCCGACGTCCGGCCGCTGGCACTCGCGGTCCTCACCGGCAATCGGACCGAGCTGAACGCGGACGCGGCCTTGACGAACCGCATGGAGATCTGCGGCGTCATGCACATCGCCGCGGTATCCGGCATGCACGTTGTCTTCCTCACTGCGCTCCTTACGCTGCTGTTCGGACACAGCCGGCGCGTCAGTCTTCTGGTCATTCCCGTTATCCTGCTGTTCATGGCGGTGACCGGCTTCTCCCCATCGGTGACCCGCGCCGGGATCATGAATATCCTTCTTCTGCTCGCGCCGCTTGTGCGGCGCGAGCACGATGGGATCTCCTCTCTGCTGACCGCGGCGTCGCTGCTGCTGCTTGTCAATCCATATGCCGCGGCAGGCGTCGGGCTTCAGCTCTCCTTCGCCTCCTGTCTGGGGCTTGTGCTGACCGCAGACCGGTGCCGCGCCGCGCTGGAAGCGCCCCTGCAGCGCTGCAGGCTCTGGCAGTACCGGCTGCCGCGCAGACTTTTGCGGGGACTTGCCGCAGGTCTTGCCGCCTCTTTCGGCGCCATGCTTTTCTCGACGCCGCTGATCGCTTTCTATTTCGAGACCGTCTCTCTGGTTGCACCCGTCGTCAATGTACTGGCGCTCTGGTCCGTCTCCTTTCTGTTCGGACTCGGCCTCATTGGCTCGGCGCTGGGCTTTCTGTGGCTGCCGCTGGGCATGGGCCTTGCCTGGCTCGCCGTGTGGCCGGCCCGGTTTTTCCTGCTGGTCGTCCGGTTGTTTGCCGGGATCCCGTATGCGGCGGTATATACCGCGAGCGTATTTGTGCGGGGCTGGCTTCTGTATACCTACGGCATGATCGCGCTGTGTCTTGCCGCGGGCAGGCGGCCGCGGCAGTTCCTGACTGCCGGCGCGCTGGTCTGCGCCGCGCTGGCAGGTGCGCTGCTGCTCTCCGGGCTCTCCTCCGACGCCGGCGCTCTGCTCTTTACCGCGTTGGATGTGGGGCAGGGACAAAGCCTTGTGCTCCGCTCCGGCGGGATGACCGCAGTCGTGGACTGCGGCAGCAGCAGCGGCGCGGACGCGGCTGCAGAAGTCCGCATGCTCCTGGGCGGCCGCGGGCAGCGGCAGATCGACTATCTGTTCCTCACGCACTTCCACAGCGACCACGCAGGCGCCGTCCCGGAGCTGCTGGAGACGGTTTCCGTGCGCACGCTGATCGTGCCGGAGCCGGACAAACCCGACGATGCGCTGACCCGGCAAATTCTCACTCTGGCGGAGGCGCAGGGCACGGAGCTCCGGTTTGTGACAGAGGATACCGCGCTGTCTCTGGGCGAGGCGCAGTTGACCGTTTTTGCGCCCCTCGGCTACGGGGACGCAAACGACTGCGGCCTCATTCTGCTCTGTTCCAAAGACGATACGGATATTCTGATTACCGGCGACGCGGACGAGACCACAGAAAAGCTGCTGGTCTATCGCCGAACGCTGCCGGATATTGAGATCCTTGTGGCGGGCCACCACGGCTCCGCCTTCTCCAGCTGCGAGACGCTGCTGCAGTCGGTCCGGCCGGAGGCCGCTGTCATCTCCTGCGGGTACAATACTTACGGCCACCCCGCGGCGGAGACGCTGTACCGGCTGTCTGCCGCCGGAATTCGGATTTACCGCACCGATTTCGCGGGCAATATCGCATTTACCATACGCTAGTCTGCCGCGTGGCAGGCAGGAGGATTGACATGGCCAAAAAGCAGGACGACGCCGCATACCGTAAACTGAAACGTGACCTCGCCGCCGGCACGCCGGAGCATCTCTATGTCTTTTACGGCGAGGAGCGCTATCTGCTGGAATACTATCTGGGCGTACTGCGCACGCTCCTGCTCGCGCCCGGGATGGAGGCGTTCAACCACAAGCGGTTCGACGGGCGTAGTCTGGATCTGCAGGAACTGGCCGACGCGCTGGACGCGCTGCCGGTCTTTGCCGAGCACACGCTGATCGAGGTGTCGGATTTTGACCTGTTCTCCGCAGAGGAAGACGTGCGTACCCGGCTGCTGGCTCTGTTCTCCGATCTGCCGGACTACGTCACGCTGGTCTGGATTTACGATGCGCTGGAATTTAAGGCCGGCAAGCGTTCCAAACTGAACGACGCGCTCAAGGCGGCGCTTACGCTGGTGGAGTTCCCGAAGCAGGAGCAGTCGGATCTCCAGAACTGGATCATCCGCCGTTTCGGCGCGCTCGGCAAGCAGATCGACCGGCCCACCGCAGAGTACTTTTCCTTTCTGACCGGCGGGCTGATGACGGCCATGGTGCCGGAGATCGAGAAAACGGCCGCCTTCTGCGAGACCGATCTCATCACACGGGAAGCGATTGACGCCGTTGTTACGCCGGTTCTGGAGGCCTCCGTCTATCGGATGACCGATGCGCTTCTGACGCGCAGATTCAACGCCGCAGCCGGGATTCTCGCCGATCTGCTGGCCCGGCGGGAAGTTCCCCATCGGATCCTGTATGCCGTCTCTCAGGAGATGCGGCGGCTGCTGGCCGCAAAAGTCTGTCAGGAGAGCGGCGGCGGGCTCTCCCAGCTGATGGAGCTCTGCGGGATCCGCTACGAATCGCAGGGACGCAGCCTGCTGGCGACAGCCAGGCGGCGGGATATGGACCGGTGCCGGACCTCCGTCCGGCTCTGCGCGGATGCGGCGCTCCGTCTGAATCAGACGACGGACGGCGAGGCGCTGCTGACCCAGCTGCTGGTTGAGCTGGCGGCTGTATAAGGCCATGCGCAGGATTCGGGAGATCATCGTGGTGGAGGGCCGATACGACGTCAACGCCCTTGCGCAGACTGTGGACGCCCTCTTTTTCCCCACCGACGGATTCGGCATTTTTTCCGATCGGGAACGGGTCCGGCTGCTTCGCCGTCTCGGTGCGGAGCGCGGGTTGATCCTTTTGACGGACAGCGACCCCGCCGGTTTTCTCATCCGGAATCATCTGAAAGGGCAGCTGACCGGCATTCCCGTAAAGCATGCGTACATCCCGCAGCGGCCCGGAAAGGAACGGCGGAAGCGCAATCCCTCCCGCGCCGGTCTTCTGGGCGTGGAGGGGATGGATCCGAATACGCTTCTGGCGGCGCTGGAACAATGCGGCGCGACGTTTGAGGATGCGCGGCCGGAAACGCCCGGCGGAGCCGATCCGATCACGAAAGCGGACCTGTACGCGCTGGGGCTGTCCGGCAGACCGGACAGCGCGCGGCGGCGCGCCGCGCTGCTGCTGCAGCTGGATCTTCCCTCCGGCCTTTCGGCAAACAGCCTTTTGGCGGTGCTGAACACGCTCTATACCCGGGACGCTTTTCTTGAGCTGGCCGCTTCGGACGGCCCGTCAACCTGAACAGAATAAAAAACCGTGCCGCGGAGAGCATCTCCACGGCACGGTTTTTATTTTACTCCCCGCCTGCTTCGTCAGGCGGCGTGGACGGCGACGGCTTCGGCGCCGGATCGTCCGGCCCGGGCGTCGGCGTAGGCGACGGCGGCGGATCATCCGGTCCGAGCGTCGGCGTAGGCGACGGCTTCGGCGCCGGATCGTCCGGCCCGGGCGTCGGCAGCGTGCCCGGATCATCGGAGACCTGTGGATCGTCCGTGACAGTCGGATCGTCGGTCACCTCCGGCTCCTCCGGCATATACCGGAATTCTGCGGTATTCACGGACGACATCTCCGTCAGCAGAATGGTGGCGGTTTCCGGACTGAGCAGGATATAGCCCTCCAACGGCTGTGCCGTCACTTCCACATCCCGCCCGACAATGCCGCTGCCGACCTGTTCATACAGGAGGTTCCCCTCTGCATCCACACCGCGGACGGTATAGTCGATCGTCTCCACGCCGGGAACAGGCTCCAGCCGGATGTCCGCCGGCTTCGTAAAGTTCTTCGCTTCCAGGTCGGCGTGGATCTCTGTCATCAGCGTCTTGAAGATCTGCGCGGCCGGATTGCCGCTCCAGCTGATTTTGGCGGGGATGTCATAACCGACCCAGACCGCCGCCAGATAATACGGCGTAAACCCGCAGAACCAGCGGTCCTTGCTGGACCCGGACGTACCGGTCTTGCCTGCCGTGGGCATTCCCTTGATCCTGGCGGCCGTACCGGTACCGCTGGCGACCGCGTCCGTCAGCATACTGGTCATCCAGTAGGCCGTGGATTCCTTGATGGCCGTATGCGTCTCCGGCTCGTTCGTATATACGATGTTTCCGTCCTGATCGCTGATGTGCGTATAGGTCCTGGTCGACCGGTAAATGCCCAGCGTCGGGAAGATGGAGTATCCCTGCGCCATCTCCCGGACCGTGACCCCGTTCGTCAGCTGACCCAGCGCCATCGGCGCATAGGCCGCGTCGTCAGGGACCAACGACGTAAAGCCCAACTCTTCCGTCATGAACCGGTAGCTGACCTCCGGCGTCAGCATATCCACCAGCTGTGCAGCGACGGTGTTCAGCGACCTGCGCAGCGCGTCCCGGATCGTCACGATGCCGCCCTCCGTATAGGTGCGGCTGTCATTCTTCGCCATCCAGGTCGTCCCGTTCAGCGTCACGTCTTTGGAATCTTCGATCAATGTATCCGGCGTAATCAATCCGAGATCCATGGCCAGTGAATACGACGCAAGCGGTTTGATGGAGGAACCCGGGGACCTTTTGGTAGACGTCGCCCGGCTCAGGATCCGGTTGCCGACCTTTTCGCCCACACCGCCGGACAGAGCGACAATATCGCCTGTATAGGGGTTTGTGATCACAATACCGGACTGGAGATACGTATTTTTGGTCGCGAAATTTTCCGTATTCTCGTAATACGCGTCCACGATCGCCTGGATCTTCGGGTCCATGGTCGCGTATATCTTGTAACCGCCGGAAAACAGCAGCGTATTGGCCACCTTCAGCGACACGCCGCTCTCCTCCGCGATCTGCTTCTGCGCATCGGTGATCACGGCCTCTTCAAACCAGGTATAGGTCACGCTGACGTCCTTGCCGGAGGAGCCGCGCTTGAAGGTCAGCGTCTGGGCTTTGGCCCTGTTGAATTCCGCCTGGGAGATATAGCCCTGCTCCAGCATTTTTGCAAGGATGATCTCCTGCCGCTCCTTGTTTCGCTCCGCGCTCACATAGGGGCTGTACATGGACGGATTGTTCGTAATCCCGACGATCGCCGCCATTTCCGCCAGCGTCAGTTCCGAGACGTCTTTGTCAAAATAATAATTCGACGCAGCCGCGATTCCGTATCTGCCGTGACCGAAGTATACATAGTTCAGATACCACTCCAGGATATCCTCTTTCTCATACTTTTTCTCCAGCTCCAGCGCACGGAAGATCTCAAGCAGCTTTCGCTGGACCGTTACCTCATTCTGTTCCAACAGGTTTTTAATGAGCTGCTGGGTAATGGTGGACCCGCCGAAGGTGTTTTTCATGCCCAGGAACATATTGACGAATGCGCCGGCGGTCCGATACCAGTCCACGCCGTGATGGCTGTAAAAGCGCTGATCCTCAATGGAGATCACGGCTTTGATCAGGTCCTGCGGGATGTCCTTGTAGTCGACCCAGGTCCGGAATTCCGTACTCTGCAGTTCGACCATCTGTACGTCCGCGCCGGTATCCGGATCCGTGTAGTAGATGGCGCTGGTCAGATTCATCTTGAACGATTCCAGCGTCACGTCCATCTGCGTCGTGAGATTCGTTTTGATATACACCGTAAAAATACAGGCAAAGATAACGCCCGTTGTCACAATAATCAGCAGAACGGTCGCCAGGATCTTCGCGATCAGCAGCAGAATGCCGGTGACGCCGGACGCGCCCTTCTTTGCCGCGTTCCGGATGCGTTTTTTATTTCTCATTCGCATATTCAAATACCTCATTCCCGGCTTCGGTCCGGTCTGGAGTCCTCTTGTCCGCGTCCGCGTACAGTCTCCGGGTAAAGACAGTATATCACGCTCAGTGAATGTATTATAGCATGAATTGTCAAATCCATGTGGACAGAATATGAATTTTTCCCGCAGTTCGTGAGAATAGAGCGTTTTTTTCCGGGGAATACTGGCAGCAGGATGAAAAAAAAGCGGAAAGGAGCTTCAGTTATGCGCAACAACCAACGATTTGCCGCGGCAGTCGGCTGCCTTGTGCTGGCCGTTCTTCTGATCAGCGGCGGGATCCTGGCCCGGAGTCTGTACTGCAGCGAGGAGACGGGCGACTTCGTCACGGCGCCTGCTGCGCCGCTCCGTTCGGAAACCCCGTATACCCTGCGCGGATACGACGGCGTCATCTGCGTTTTCTCCGACGGCGACGTCCCGGTCCTGTCCACGGACATTGTCGTCGCGACGCTGCGCAGCACGGATCGGGCGCTTCTGGAACAGGGGATCCGAGCGAATTCCTATGAAGAAGTGATTCGTCTTTTGGAGGATTTCGACTCTTGAAAAATCCGCAGCCCTCCTGTATAATGAAAACAGAAACAAAGGACGGATTTTCCGGGAAACGGAGGGCGCCATTATGGATGAAACCGGCGGCACCATCCTCTCCATCAGCGATGAAGAGGGCAATAATTATCAGATCGAGCATCTCTGTTCTCTGGAGCATAACGGGGCCTACTATATGGCTTTCGTCCCCGCCGATATTCCGGAGACGGACGAACGTTACGGACTTCTCTTCATGCGGAGCGTGGAGGGCGACGACGGCGAATCCTATCTGGAAACGCTGACGGAAGAAGAAGAGGCCGAAGTCCACGACAAATTCATGGAGCTCCTCTACGGGGACGAGGACGAGGAAGATGATCCGGAGGAATAACCGGACGGTCTGATCGGCATACAATAGTATAAAAGCATTGCCCTGCTGTGTTCGTGATAAGTTTTTTAAACCCACATCTCTTATAAGGGATACCTATCTCTCCCTGTGAATTGCAGGCCTCCCGACGGCGTTTTGCCGCCGGCCGGAAGTTGGAAGCAGAGAAGCAGGGAGGACGTAACCCACCTGCATGTATGTGCAGGTTATAAAAAAGTTACACGGCATAAGCGGGGCTTTGTTTTTGAAGAAGCAGGGGCGCAGCATTGCGCCCCTGCTTCTCTCCGTTTCCTCTTCTCCCGTCCCGCTCCAGGCTTGCCAGCCGGGGCGCGCCCCAGGGACCGGCAAGGCGGCATTGGCGGGGCGAGGGACGAGCCAACGCCCGCAGCCGCAGACGGGCACGGGACGCGCCCCAGGCAGAGGAACCAGCCACCACACCACCACCCACGACCACCGCCGCACCTACTCCCCCGAACGCGCGTATGCAATGATAGGGAAGCGCGCCGCCGACAGGGCACCCCGCAGACGGCGGCCGAGGGCGGCCAGCGCGGCCGCGCAGACACCAACCGAACACCCGTATGCACCCACACACGGCCGCAGGGGCCGACCCCGGACACCGGCCAGGGGCGGCGCATGCGGGGCCGGGCGGGCACCGCTTGAACAAAGTCTTTGTAGGGGCGCAGAGGCGGACGGGGCAGGGCACCGCCGCGGACCAGACCTTTCCTGCACCGCACCACCGATAGAGGCGCACCACCGGTCACAGATGACTTCGTCGAGCGATCCAGGCCCGATCCCTTTCCGCTTCCGCTCCACCGTCGTATATACTTCCGCTCCCCCTCGCAAAAAAGGGTACCCGCTCATTTGAACGGGTACCAGTCTTCCAGGTACATATCTTCCAGGTATTCCACAATCGCCTGTTCGATCGTCGCTTGATTCACGTCTACCCACTCCCGCAGGTTTGTCCCGTGGGCCAGGGCATGACAGTCTGAACACAGGGTTATAAGGTTGTGCGGGTGGTCGCTTCCCCCCTCGCTCCGCTTGATGTAGTGATGGATTTGCAGGTACCTGTCACTATCACAGAGGGCGCACCGGTACCCGTCCCGCCTGTATATCTTCGCCCGTGTTTCTTTCGTCAATCCCGCTGAAATCATGTCCAGCACTCCTTTCTGTGCCGCTCCGGCACGCTTCCCGCGGAGCACGGCAAGTCAAGCGGTCCTACGTCGCTTGACGCCGTGGTACAATGGGAAGCGGCGAGCGGGCACATATAGGAATATCCCCGCGCTATGCCAGGGCGGGAGGGACGCCAGGCTATGGCGCGGGGATTTTCCTATTCCTCTGCTATGAGTTTCAAGAACCAATCTTCATCCAGGACTTTCCCGTGGAACAGGTACCCGACTTCTATGTCGGGTTCTTCCGGCGGCTCCGGCTCTTCCGGCGGCTCCGGCCATATCTCCGGTTCCGGTCCGCTTAGCCCGTACGTGCGCATTGCCTCTTCCCACAGCGCATTTCTCACGAACTGATAAAGGCTGCGCCCGCTCCGCCTCGCTGCTTCCGCCAGGTATTCCGCGTACTTCGTCGGCACCATTGCGCCGACCAGCTTTCTGGCGCGGTTTTCGTACCGGTACCGCCGCTCCCGTCCTCGCTGCTCCGTGCGTACGATCTGCAGGTTGTCCAATATCGGACGCTTGATCTGCTGGTCCTTGATCTTCATTGCAAGGTCCAGGGCTTCCGCCAGGGCAAAGACTTCTCTTCTCGCTGGGTTTCTCAAAAAAGCTCTCTCCTTTCCCGGTGTACTACGTCGTATATACACCTGCAGGTACTATACCAGATTGCACGAAAAAACGCAATATCTTGTGTCGAATATCTTGCAATGCACTATATATTGTACTTTCTACCGGGAATAGGCTGTGCGCAAGCACATACCGAAATATGATAAAGTGGCTGCATGTATGTGCAGGTTATAAAAAAGTTACACGGCATAAGCGGGGCTTTGTTTTGAACGTCCGGGACCGCGCCTTTCGTGCGGTCCCGGGCGTTTTTTCCTTTTCCGCACGGAAACCGTGAACGAAGTGTAAAAAATGATTTTCCTCTTGAAAGCGCGGAGATTATCGGATATAATGGCCTTTGTTACGCAAATCTCTTTTAGGCGATTTTGAATAAAGGAATGATTGAAAATGGGTGCATCCGCACAGAAGAAAAAGAGACAGGAGCTGAAAAGCGCCGGGATCGATCCCTTCGCCAAGCAGCCTACTGAACAGGAAAAGCAGGCAGCAAAGTTCAAAAAGAACGCGATCATCGTCACGGTCGTGGTCGCAGTTGTGGCGCTGGTCGTGATCCTGCTCACCTCCAATCTCCTGTACAACGGCGTTACGGCTGTCCGCGTCGGCAATATGAACTTCACCTCTGCGGATTACGGCTATTACCGCGGCGTTGTCTACAACAACTACTACAACACGTACTATCAGTCTTACGGTTCGCTGGCCCAGTATCTCATGCCGGACGAGGAAACGCTGAAGACGAGCACCCTCAGCTACATGCAGGAAACCGCCATGCTCTATGACCAGGCCGTCAAGGCCGGCCATACGCTCAGCGCGGAGGAACAGCAGGATATTGAAAACACGATTGCCGAAATGACGGCCAACGCCGAGACGAACAGCCTCTCGCTGGACGGCTATCTGACCGCCGTTTACGGCAAGGGCATGAACAGCAAGATCTACCGGAAGAATCTGACTATGGCGATCACGGCCGTCTCCTATGCCTCTGCCCAGCGTTCCGGCTACACCGTCACCGAGGCGGATCAGGCCGCCTATTACGAGGCCAACAAAGACGATCTGGACCAGTTCACGTTCCGCTATCTGTTCATCAGCGGCGCGGAAGTCCCGGCCAACGAGGAGACCGGAACCGAGGCAATCAGCGCGGAGGACGCAATGGCCGCAGCCAAGTCGATTGCCGAGCAGCTGCAGGAGGGCGTGACCTCTGAGTCGCAGTTCATGCAGATCAGCCAGGAAGTTACCGGCAGCGAAGCCACGCGTTTTGTCTCCTCCGGCGCCAACATCGCCGGCAGCACCTCCCCGAACTGTGCCGAATGGCTGCGCGATGCCGCGCGCCAGAGCGGCGAGATCGGCGTGATTGAGGAGGACGGCGGGTATTTCGTGCTCTATTTCGTCAGCCGCCATGACAACAACTATGAGACTGTCAATGTGCGGCACATTCTGATCCGTGTCTCGGACGACGTCGATGACGAGACCGCGAAAGCCAAAGCGGAAGAGATCCTGCAGGAGTGGCAGAACGGCGAGGCCACGGAGGCTTCCTTCGGCGCATTGGCGGACGAGTACTCTGACGATACCGCGCCGGGCGGCCTGTATGAGAACGTCTACAAGAATCAGATGGTCGACGCTTTTGACGCCTGGATCTTTACCGCAAACCGGAAAGCCGGCGATGTGGAGATCGTCAAGTCCGACGAGTACGGCTATCACATCCTGTACTATGTGGGACGCGGCTACAATTACAAGGAGCATCTCACGGATGAAGGCGTTCGGAACGAACGGTATACAGCCTGGTCCGAGGACCTCATCAGTCAGTATCCGATCTCTTCCAACTGGGTCCTGAACTATACCCGGTAACACAAATAGCACAAAAAACTGACGGCGCCGCATACAGCGGCGCCGTCCTCTTTTGCTCTGCATTTTTTACACGTTGATGTCGATCAGTTGGAACTTGTTTACGTCCACCACGCCCATATCCGTGACCTTGATGTCCGGGATCACGGCCAGAGACAGGAACGCAAGGCTCATAAACGCCTCCAGACCGCGATTTACGCCCGCCGCGTACGCTTTCTCGATCAGCGCGGCGCTTTCCGCCTGCAGCGTGTCCGCGTCGCTGGAGGACATGAGTCCGCCGATGTCGAGCGTCACGCTGCTGATCTCGCCGTTATGGACCAGCACCATACCACCGCCGATTTTGGCCAGATGATTGGCCGCCTGGGCCATCGCCTCGTTGTCGTCGCCCAGCAGGATCACGTTGTGGGAATCATGCGAAATCGTAATGCCCAGCGCGCCGCCGGTAAAGCCGTAGCCCTCCAGCAGACCTTTGCCGATGCATCCGGTCTTGTGATGCCGCTCTACGACGCAGAGCTTCAGGAGGTTTGTCCCTTTGAGGACGACGTCGCCGTCCCGGCTTTCAACCTCGCGCACCACATCCAGCGTCGCCACATTGTCCGGAATGATCTGCAGCACATGCGCCCGCTTCCCGGTGAGCGTCAGCTTCAGGTCGTCCGCCTTTACCGGATCCAGATGGACGGTGTTCAGCACGTTGTCCGGCAGATACCGGAAAGCGGTGTCGAAGAGCGCCTTGCCGTCCTTGCCGACCATTTCCCCGTCTTTGAAGACATACGCCGCGTTGAAGTCCGTAAGATTGTCCACCACGACGAGGTCCGCATCGTAGTAGGGCGCGATGGCGCCGCGCCATTTGAGTCCGTAGCATTCCGCCACATTCAGCGTCGCGATGGTCACAGCCCATACGGGATCCAGACCGCCCCGGACCACCGTGCGCAGCGCGTCGTCGATGTGTCCTTTCGTCTTCAGATCCGCCGCATGGCGATCGTCGGTGCACATGATGAACCGGCGCATGTTGGCGGCCGTCACGGATTTGGAATTGGAGACAAGATTGCGCGTGGAGGAACCGTGGCGCAGATGGCAGTACACGCCCTTTGCGATCTTTTCCTCGATCTCGGCGTTGGTGATGCACTCATGGTCCGTGCTGATGCCGCCGCAGATGTAGGCGTTCAGCGCTTCGCCCGTCATGGTGGGCGCATGGCCGTCGATGATCTTGCCGGCCCGGTGCGCCGCTTCCAGCTTGCGGAGCACGTCCTCGTCCGCATACAGCACGCCGGGGAAATTCATGAACTCGCCGAGACCGAAAATGTAGTCGTTGCCGATATTCTCCTCAATGTCTTTCCCGGCCAGCACAGCGCCGCTGTGCTCAAACGGCGTGGCGGGCACGCAGCTCGGCAGCTGGACCTTCACATCCAGCGGGATGTGCTCGCTGGCCTTTGCGATGTACTCTGCGCCGGCCATACCGCAGACGTTGGTAATCTCATGCGGATCGGCAATGATGGTCGTCGTGCCGCGGGGCACGATAAGGCTGGCAAACTCCTCGGGACTCAGCTGGGAGCTCTCGATATGGACGTGTCCGTCAATATAGCCGGGCAGGACCACGCGCCCTGTGACGTCGATCTCCCGCTCTCCAGCATATTTGCCGATTCCGACGATCTTCCCGCCTGCAATCGCAATATCGCCCTGCTCCACAGTGCCGGTAAATACGTTGACGTATTGGCCGCCTTTCAGGACCAGCTCAGCCTTCTGCCGTCCGGCGGCGGCGTCGATCAGGTTTTTCAGCATGCTCTTTCTCCTTTTTGAATTGAAAAACTACAGGGACGGATAAACCGTCCCTGTAATCCATATCGCTTCTCTTTACAGAACCAACTCCGTGGGAACCAGGAAGTAAATCAGGAACAGGATCATAACGATCAGCATGACCAGAGAGATCGGCTGTTTTTCGTCCTTCTTGCCGCGGAGTCTGTCGATCACCCACGCAACGAAATTGATCACAACATAGGCGATGATGCCGAGGCCGATACCGCCGGAAATGGAGTAAGCAAAGGGCATCATAACGATGGTGATGAACGCCGGCACGGAAACGCGGATGTCTTTGAAGTCGATGTTCGTGACGGTGCTCATCATGACGACGCCGACGTAGATCAGCGCGGAAGCCGCCGCAGCGCTGGGAATGAACGCAAACAGCGGCAGCGCGAAGATGGACAGTACAAACAGCGCCATGGTGGTCAGCGCGGTGAGGCCGGTACGGCCGCCAGCTGCGACGCCGGTGCCGGACTCCACGAACGTGGTAACGGTGGAGGTACCCAGCAGAGCACCGGTGCAGGTGGCAATGGCGTCGGAGTGCATGCACTTGTCATAGTTGATGGGCTTGCCGGTATTGTCCAGCAGGCCCGCGCGGGTTGCACAGCCGAGAACCGTTCCCATCGTGTCGAACATATCCAGGATGCAGAACGTGATCACCAGCATAATGCAGGTCATCAGGCTGCCCTGCGGCATTGTGAAACCGCTCCGCAACGCAGCGAACAGACCGCTGTTCTCACCCATGCCGAAGAAACCGCCGAAGTTCTCCCAGAACTTCCAGGTAACGCCGCCGTTGCCGGTAAGAATATCGATGTTCGTTACGCCGAGCGGAATGCCGAGGACCGTAGCGGCCAGGATACCGAGGACAACGCCGCCCTTGACATTCAGATGCTGCAGAATGGCAATGACGACCAGACCGAACAGGCAGACAACCGTCGTCGCAGCCGTGCTGGTCTCCGCGCCCCAGGTACCGATCTTGAGGTTGGCAAATTCGACCAGCGTGTACTGGTTCGCAACCACCATCTGCGCATTCTGCATGCCGATGAAGGTGATGAAGAGGCCGATGCCGACGGGAATTGCCGTCCGGATCCCGGCAGGAACGCCGTCAAACACACGCTCCCGCATGGAGACCTTCTTGCCGGAGGCGTCTTTTCCACCGGGCAGAATGGTAAGCAGCAGGAAAACGACGCCGGAGATCAGGGTGATCAGCATGGCGTTTCCAAAGGTGAATTCATACTGCGTGGAATAGAAGCCGATCCCACCGCCAATCAGACCGCCGACCGTCGCGTTGATGCCCATGCCGGACGCCTGCGCATACGGCATTTTGGCATACAGGGCCATGAGCGCCGTACCAATGACCGCGCCAAGCGCCGTGGCCATGAACACGGAAGCCCACATGGGATTTTCTGCGCCATTGTAGAAGATCTGCGACGGGTTTACCGTGAGGATGTAGCACATGGCCAGAAACGTGGTCAGACCGGCCAGAATCTCCGTCCGCACTGTAGAGCCCGCTTTAGAGATGCCAAAAAATTTGTCCAATGGAATCCCCTCCACAAAAAAGTTAATAATATATTAACATTTCTTCCGACAAAATACAAGCCTATTCTGCAAGAAAGTTGGCAGGAATTTCATATTCCAAAGTCTCAAAAAAAGCAAAAAAACCGTTGACTTTTTCCTTTTTCCCATGTATACTTGTTAAGCCGCTTTGAATGGGCTTTCCAAAAAGCGCGGGCTGTTCCCGCCGCCCCCGAGAGCGAGTCTCTACATCAAGAGGTGAAAAATTCATGACGTATGCAGTGATCGAAACCGGCGGCAAGCAGTACCGTGTTGCGGAGGGCGATACCATTTTTGTGGAGAAGCTCCCAGTCGAGGCAGAAGAGACCGTCGTTTTTGACAAAGTCCTGGCTGTGGTGACGGATGATTCCAGTTCTTTCGGTACGCCCGTCGTCGCAGGCGCTTCCGTCTCCGCCACCGTGGTGAAGAACGGCAAGGGCAAAAAGATCTATGTCTACAAGATGCGCCCGAAAAAGAACTACCGCAGAAAGCAGGGCCACAGACAGCCGTATACCAAGGTGAAGATCGAAAAGATTTCCCTGTAAGTTTCGGCTTGGATTCCACGAATATGGAGGTGTACACACATGGCACATAAGAAAGGTATGGGTTCCACCAAAAACGGACGTGACAGCGAGTCCAAGCGTCTGGGCGTCAAGCGTGCTGACGGGCAGTTCGTTCTGGCCGGCAACATCCTTGTCCGGCAGCGGGGCACCAAGATTCACCCCGGTATCAATGTGGGCAAGGGCAGCGACGATACACTGTTCGCACTGAAGGACGGCAGAGTTCGTTTTGAGAAATTCGGCAAGGACAGAAAGCGCGTCTCTATCTATGAGGAGATCGCACAGTAACCTCCCGAAAACATCGAGGGCCGATGCATTTGCATCGGCCTTCTTTTTTATGCGGCTTTGTGATATTATGTAAACTCCTTCTGTGTTTTTGGATCCAATGGTCCCGGCAGGCCGTCTGCAATCCGAAACAGTATATACTGTCGTCCGGACAGGCATGCCCAGGTCCCCATGCTGAGCAGCGCGGACAGCGGAAACGGTGCAGATGGTGAAAACGGGACCGCCAGCAGCGTCTGATCTGAAGCCGCTCCGAACAGCAGGCATCCCTGCAGTCCGCGGCAGGCCGCCTGCAGGTAAGGCTCCCGGAACAATTCGGCGGGCTGCACGGCAGGGCGCCACCGCGTCGGATTTTCGGGCTTCGCCGGCTCAGAGACTGATGCCGCATCCGCCAGCCAGAAGCGTTCCGGAACGTCGGCCGTAAGCGCCGCAAGGTCCCGGTCTGTAAACCGCCGCGTCAATATAAGCCGTCCTTTTTCCGGCGCGGGGATCCCCAATGACGCCGTCCGGCCGCCGGACAGGCAGTACAGGCGAAGGACGTCGTCCGTATCCTGCGCGCAGTCACAGCGCATCCGGGTATAGATCCCCTCCCGCGAAAAGGTCACGCTTCCCACGGACCTGCCGTCGCGCCAAACGGTATATCGGCCGGCGAGCGGCGCCATCGCTTTCTCTCCTCTCTGCAGCGCTGCACGGCGCATGTTCTCTCCTGATCCTATGCGGAAAGCCGGTGCGATATGTATATTTTCCCATCACCCGCGCCATACTATTGCCATCACAGGAAAGGATGGTTTTTACTATGGCAAATCTGACCACCAAAGAGCTCTCTGCTCTGGAGGACCAGATCGGCGTCGAGCAGACCCTGGTCAAAAAATACCAGGCCATGGCCTGTCTGTGCAGCGATCCGCAGATCCAGCAGGAGCTGAACGGCTACGCACAGAAGCACCAGGAACACTTCAACACGCTGATGACATTTTTGCAGTAAGGAGGCATTCCATGACAAACCCCACCCAGTGCGCCCAGATTCTCAACGAAAAGAGCATTCTGCAGGACTCTTTGATCAGCCAGAAGCTGGTCACAGACAGCTACAACACCTTTGCCGGTGAGTGTGTCAATCCGCAGCTGCGCAACGCGATGCTGGATATTCTCGATGACGAGCACACCATTCAATCAAACATCTTCAACTGTATGCAGAATCACGGCTGGTATCAGACGCAGCCCGCTGAGCAGCAGAAAATCCAGCAGGCCAGACAGAAATTCTCCACAGGCCAGTAAACGCAGGAACGGCCCCACTTTTGGGGCCGTTCCTTTTTTGTAATTCACTGTCCGATTGCTGCGGACTTGCATCTGCGGGTAAAGCGTCGTAAAATAGAACCAGTTTCGACGATAGGAGTTCTCCCGTGCTAAAACGTCTTCTCTCCGGCTTACTGCTGCTTTTCTGTCTTTTTTTTGCCGGATGCAGCCCCGCTGTTTTTCCCAATGCACCCTTCGAATCCCCTGTCCAGCCGGTTTGGCAGCCGACCGCCGCACCGGATCCGGTCACAACCCCGGTCCCAACTGCAGATCCAACCACGGAACCGAACCCGACTGAACATCCGGAATCCGCACCGCTTGCGGAAGTACATTTTCTGGATGTAGGCCAAGGCGACTGCACGCTGATCTGCAGCGACGGCCATACGATGCTGATCGACGCGGGCAACTTTGCAGACAGCACAAAAATCGTCGCCTACCTGCGCCGCCACGGCGTGACACGCCTCGACTATGTGATCGCAACGCATCCGCATGCGGACCATATCGGCGGGATGGACCGGGTCCTGCAGGCTTATGACGCCGGACTGCTGCTGACGCCGCTGATCAGTACGGAAAGTTTTTCGTTTGAAGCGCTGCTGGACGTCGTGCTGGACCGGAAAATCCCGGTAGAGTTTCCCGCTGTCGGCAGTACATACAACCTCGGCCGCTGCACCTTTACAGTCCTCGGCCCCGGCGCATACTATGGGGAAAACCTCAACAACTGGTCGCTGTCCGTTCGGCTCGAATGCGGCAGCACCGCGTTTCTGTTCTGCGGCGATGCGGAGGCGGAAGCGGAAGCGGACATGCTGAACTCGGGCCTTGCACTGCGTGCGGACGTTCTTAAGCTCAGTCACCACGGCAGCAGCACCTCAACCACAGAGGCTTTTCTGGCAGCCGTCTCTCCGTCTGCCGTCGTAATCAGCTGCGGGAAAGGCAACGACTACGGGCATCCGCATCCGGAGGTACTGGAACGGATCGCAGGACTTGCCGTCTATCGCACCGACCAGTCCGGGTCCTGCGCGGCGGCGTGCGACGGAGAAACCATCCGATGGCGGACCGGCACGGACGGTGAATACATCGCCGCGGAAGAGCAGACTTACATACTGAATCTGAACACAGGGCGGTTCCACAAACCGGACTGTGAGAGCGTCGCAGAGATGCGGCCGTACAACCGCCAGGAGGTCACATGTCTCCGTCAGGATCTGATCGATCAGGGGTATATCCCCTGCGGGAGGTGTCAGCCGTGAATTGGATCGTAGAGCGATTTTCCGGCGATTTTGCTGTACTGGAGGCGGAAAACCGACGGACGCAAACCGTACGCAGAGCGGAGCTTCCCCCTGGAACGCGCTGTGGCGACGTGCTGACGCAGGAAAATGCGCAATGGATTCCCGCCCCGGATCAAACTCTGGAAACCGCCGCGCGGATCCGCGCAAAAGCCGAAAGCATCCGGAAAACAAAAAAGGAGGAAACCATGCAGGCTGTTTATGAAATGGAAGCGCCGCTGCGCATTTCGGATTTTGACCGATGGGGGCAAATCTCGCCATGCGCCGTACTGGATCTGTTTCAGGACGCCGCCTCCCGGCACGCGGAATCGCTGGGCTGCGGCTACGACGCGCTGCAGGCGCGCGGACTGTTCTGGGTACTGATCCGGGTGAAATGCAAAACGATTAAATCCCCCGCGTTTTATGACACAGTCCGTCTCCGCACCTGGCCGCTTCCTGCCGGACGTGTCGGGTATCGCCGGGAATACTGCATGGAAACGCCGGATGGAACGCCGCTGATCTGCGGCGCGTCCGACTGGGCGCTGCTCAGGCTTGAAACACGCCGCCCTGCAGTCGACGAGAGCGTGTATCCGCCCGATCTGGCATTTCTGACGGATCAAGTGCTGGAGCCGAAGCTGCCGCGTCTGCGCATCGAAGAACTGCCTGTCATTGGAAATCCGGTACGCCCCGCTTTTACAGATCTGGATCGAAATGGACACATCAATAACGCGAAATACGTGAATTTCGTTCTGAATCAGCTTCCGATGCAGAAACGGATAATCCGTACGATGGAACTGGAATACCACAAAGAGGTCCTGCCCGGCACCCCGCTGCGCATCGAGGCGCTCGAATCCGAAACGGAGATTTCGGCGCGCGGCGTGGATGAAGTGGGAGAAAAGCGGTTTTCCTGCAAATTCGAACTGGGGGTCTAACGTCGGATCTGTCAACAGAAGAAAAAAGAACCACAGACGATCGTCTGTGGTTCTTTTATGTTGGCATCAACCTATTTTACCGGGCCGTCGCCAGCCAAGTATCGTCGGCACAAGTGAGCTTAACTGCCGTGTTCGGAATGGGAACGGGTGGACCCTCACCGTTATGGACACCAACTCTAT
>Ga0208297_1001286_pt1 | contig 26127 bp, 25 predicted proteins | sample LMS_cellobiose_e_FD_187367 | JGI IMG/M metagenome (GOLD analysis project Ga0208297, IMG submission 187367) | Rumen-fistulated moose microbial communities from Alaska, USA - LMS_cellobiose_enrichment (SPAdes) (version 2) | ecosystem: Host-associated > Mammals > Digestive system > Stomach > Rumen... | reverse complement strand
CCCGTGGCGGACTTCAAAATGATCGGCGAGTTCGCTTTTTACCGTCTGGTATATCGGCTCCATATCGATGTAGTACGGATCCTTCGTCCATTCTCCAACCGGCTTGATGAGCTCGAAGATCAGTTCTTTCATGAACTCCTTTACCGTGAATCTGGCGTACTCCCCGCCGGGCCGGACGAACGCTTTCGCTTCGTCAACATGGTTGTTTTTGAGAAGAAGCGGCAGGTAAAGATCGAGCTTCTCCGTCGCCCTGTCGAAAATCGCTTTTTCTTCTGCTGTGTCCATCACTTGATCACTTGCTGGCGGTTGGCTTCTTCCAGGAAGGCGGCAAGCTCGGCATTCTGCCGGATCTGCTCCCGGAAGCGCCCTCCGAAACGCTCCGCAAAGGACTCCGCTGTCAGGCCCTTGTAGAAATCAGCGGGGAGGTCGGTCCGGACGACCCCGCCGCCGTAGTTGCCGGCGGCCCATCCCGGGGTGATGACGTCCTCCAGGAGGTAAGGTCCTTCGTCCGAGAAGCAAAGGGTCAATTTCGCATACACGAGACGCTCTTCGTCTCTATGGTCTGCAAGGAAAATGGCTGTATGCAGGTGTTGTTTTTTCATGGCTGAGGAATCTTGCGCAATCAAGCGAAGATAGCAAAAAATCTTCTATTCGGGCAAATCCAAAACATGCGCACAAGCAGCGGCAGGAGATTTCCGATCAGATATTCCCCAGATACACCTTCCGGATCCCGTGCGAGCGGGCAATCTCGCGGGCGCGGAGGAGCGTGGCCCGCGGGGTGGGGCCGGGCGCCGGCATCCGGTAGCGGGGGAAGTAGCGGCTGAAATGCAGCGGGACGTCCTGCAGACCGTTTTCCGCCATCCAGGCGCAGAGTCGGGCGACGTGCTCCGGGGCGTCGTTCAGCCCCGGGACGAGCAGGTTGGTGAGCTCGACGTGGACGCCGGCTTCCTTCATCAGGAGGATGTTCTCCAGCACGGGCGCGGGCGAAGCGCCGCAATACTCCCGGTAAAAGGCCTCGTCCATGCCCTTGATGTCGATGTTGGCCGCGTCGAGACTGGAGAGCAGCGCCTGCAGCGGCTCCTTCTCCACGAAGCCCGCCGAGACCAGGATGTTCTTCAGGCCCTTCCCGTGCGCCAGGACGGCGATGTCCTCCATATACTCAAACCAGGTAAACGGCTCGGTGTAGGTGTAGGCGATGGCGGGAAGCCCGTGCTCCATGCAAAGGTCCACGACCGCCTCCGGAGACAGGTCATACGCCTCCGCCCCCTCGGGAGCGGCCTGGGAGATGCCGCTGTTCTGGCACCAGCGGCAGGACAGGTTGCAGCCCGTGCAGCTCAGGGACAGGCAGAAGCTGCCCGGCAGGAAATCATTCAGGGGCTTCTTCCCGACGGGATCGATGGCGACGGCGCAGGGCCTCCCGTAGGAAAGGGCATACAGCTTGCCGTCCCGGCATTCCCGGCTGCGGCAGATGCCCCGCCGGCCTTCGCGGATCCGGCAGCGGTGCGGGCAGAGCCGGCATTGCACGCCCTCGTCGAGGGCGGTGTAGAACCGGGCTTCCGTCATAGCGCCGGCTCTTCCACGACCTCGGTCTGGTAGGTGTAGAGTTCGGCGTCCTTCCAGCCGTCCCAGCCGATGCCCGCCTTGTCGCGGGCGCAGTGCCCGAGGAACTCCTCGACTGTCCAGCCGGTCTCCGCCGCGACCTGGGGGAGGAAAGTCCCGTGGCGGGAACCCTTGATCATGTAGATGCCGTCGCGGCCCAGCTTGAATTCATCCACGGAGGCGATCCGCTTCAGCGGAGAAAGTACGGAGACCTCGATCTCCACCCGCGGGGCCTCGCTCCGGGACAGGGACGGGAAGCGCGGGTCGGAGAAAGCCGCGCTGCGGGCCATCTCACGGATGGTGGCCGAAAGGCTCTCGGAAGAAGTGAAACGACCGATGCAGCCCCGCAGGCTGCCGTCCAGGCGGAGCGTCACGAAGACGCCGTAGCCCTTCTCCTTCAGGATTCCGACCGGGGTGGCGTCGCCGTCGAAATCCAGCCGGAGACCAGCATAAATCGCCGCCCGCGCGGTGGCGACCATGGCCTTCTTCTCCTCGTCGGAGAAATGGAACAGGGGGGCCTCCCGCGTGAAGACGATGGCATTGTATCCCACGACCCGGTCCTTGTCGCCGTACGGGGAATCCCCGGAGTTGCGATACATCACGTGCTCCCCTGCGAAGCGGCCCCGTCCCTGCGCGTCCAGCAGGGACAAGAGTACCGCGATGGCATTGGCCCCGCAGGCGGCGGTGTCCTGCCCGGTGTAATCCATCCGGTCGATCTGCGCCAGGGCCTTCAGGAAGGCCTCCAGGCCGCCCGTCGTGATCGTTTCCGCCAGGTAGAGGTCGGACTTCCTCGCGTCCTCGTAAGCGGGATAATGGGAGAAGTCCGAGCTGATGACAAACAGGTTCTCTTCGTTGAAATAGGGCGCCAGCACCCCGGCGATCTGCTGCAGGACAGCCAGGCGCTGCGTCCCGATGACGACCGGCACGATCGGGGGGACCTCCCCGAGCTGCATCTGCAGCAGCGGCAGCTGGACCTCCAGGCAGTGCTCGGCGTCGTGCGCATCCTTCCGGCAGGTGAAGGTCCCCGCTCCCGCGCGGATGAGTTCCTGCCCCAAAGCCACGTCAACCGGCACCTCCCCGAGCGGCGTCTCCGCCCGGGCGTACAGCGTGTCCACGCTCGCCCCGGCGAAGCCCACCCTATGGCTGGGACCCAGCAGGAAGATCCGCTTGTAGCCGTGATTCCGGGGAATGCGGCCGAAAGCGGCCGCGGCGACCTCCCCGCTGAACACATAGCCCGCATGGGGGACGATGACCGCCTGCGGGGCGGGACCGTCCGCGGCGGGCCGGACCCAGCCGGCGGCCATGGTGCGGATCTCTTTCGCGGAAGCGGGATAGAAGGACCCGGCGACCGCGGGTTTCCGGACGGAGAGCATCATCGCGATTCCCATTTCAAGCAGGCACGGCATCTTACCTTGACACCAGCACCGGGGCGTGGGGGTCGCGGGCGACGGCGGCCTTCCAGATCTCGTTGTAGCCGCCGTATTCCAGCTTGTCGGGGAAGCCGGGGCCGTATTCGGTGTGCAGGAAGGAGCCGTCCTCGGCCTGGGCCTTGACGTTGCCGTCGATGAACTTGACGAGCAGCAGCTCCTCGAGCGCCTTCCAGGCGGAGAACTGCCGCTGGGCCGTCTCCACGCTGTATCTTGTCATCAGGCGGCGGGCCTTGCGGATGCGGCCGCGCTCCACGAGTTTCGCCAGCCTGGCGTCCATCTCCGGGATGCCTGTCCCGAGCTGTTCGCGCTCGAAGCGGTCGGCGGCTGCGCGGGCCACCGGCGCCATCCGGTCGTACATCTTGTAGCAGGCGTTCGCCACGCGGTTGCACATCCAGAACTGTGCGGTGGGGCTGTAGTGCAGCAGGTCGCCGTTGCCTTCGCGCAGGCACTCGGGGACCTTCGTCAGGTTGGCGTAAATCGGCGTAAGATAAGAGGTGGCGGCATCGTCGCAGCCGAACCAGATCAGGGCGCCGACCTCGTCGGGGAGGTCCGGCCGCGCCTGGGCGACGAACCAGAAGCCCGTCTGCTGCGTGGCGATGGCGCGCTCGTTGAGGTAGGTCTTGCCGTCCACGGTGAAGTTCATCGGCCGCCAGCGGTACGGCAGGCCGTTGCCGCCCGCGCCGATGTCGGTGGTCATGTCCATCGGGGTGCCCTCGTAGTGGTCGCGCATCACGTCGGCGACGTCCTTGACCGAGATCTTGCGGGAAGGCTTGACGAACAGGGGCATCTCGCCGCCGAGGTCGTAGCCCATCACGAAGTCCAGCCAGTCGGAGGCGGGGCTGGAGAGGGTCTCCCCGTTGAATTCATAGGTGAAGACGCCGTCGCAGAGGATGTTGAAGGCGCTCCAGGCGCGGGCCTCGCAGGCGCGGGCGCCGCCGAAATCGAGGGGATTGTACGCTTCGCGGAAGCTGAACTCCTCGTCGCTGCCGACGAACCAGCCCTGCTCGCGGGCATAGCTGATCACGTCCGGGGCGTAGAGGCAGTTGTCCGGGTCGTCCATCGGGAAGGTGGTGATGCGGGCCTGGTTGGCGTGGGCGCAGATGTAGCCGTCGGGCACGCGGCGCGCCACCCAGACGATGCCCTTGTTGTCCGCTCCCTTGCCCACGAGGTCCATCACCCAGGCCTCCTGCGGGTCGGCGATGGAGAAGGTCTCGCCTTCGGACGGGTAGCCGTAGCGGTTCGCGAGGTCTACGATGGTCTCGATCGCCTCCCGGGCGGTGCGGGCGCGCTGCAAGGTGACGTAGATGAGCGAGCCGTAGTCCATGATGCCCGCCGGGTCCATCTGCTCCTCGCGGCCGCCCCAGGTGGTCTCGCCGATGATGAGCTGGTGCTGGTTCATGTTGCCCACGGTCTGGTAGGTGCGCTCCACCTGGTCGATCTCTCCGAGCGGCTTGCCCGTGTCCCATTCGCGGATGGCGAGGCGGGTCCCTGTGCGGAAGCGGGCCGCGGGGCGGAAATACAGCTCGCCGAAGAGGCTGTGGGAATCGGCGGCGTAGGAGACGATGGCGGAGCCGTCGGCGCTGGCGCCGGGGCTGATGATCACGTTGGTACAGGCGTCCGTGCGGCCGGCGGCGAGGGCCGCCAGGGCCAGGATGGTGCACAGAAATTTTCGCATTTTATCTTTTCTTTATAAATTTGCAGGCTATGCGTTACAAAGCTATAAAATATTTCGCGATTTGCGTCCTGTCCTTCCTGCCGTTCTGCGCCTTTGCGCAGCAGCAGCTGAGCGAGGAGGAGGAGCTCAAGCAGTTCCGCGAAGCCATCGACAAGACGGTGGACAACTACACGGACCAGTTCGACCTCGAGATCTGGCAGACCTTCTACGTGGATTCCATCCTGACCCACGACTACGAAGCCATGCGGGACGAGCTCAAGGGCATGCAGGCCGCCAAGATGACCAACTCGGACGCCTACACCCGCGTCCAGGACAAGTGGGCCGAGCAGATCTACGTCGCCCTGCAGAAGGTGTTCAACGAGGAGCAGTGGGCGAAATACCTCAAGTCCGGGGCGGCCCGGGAGAAGAAGGCGCGGGACAGGCGCGCCGCCAAAAGGTAGAGACATGAAAAGAGAAGATATCGACAGGGTCCTGGCAGAACTGAAGGACCTGAAGTGCAAATCCCAGAAGGAAGTGGAGGAAGCGCGCGTCCGTTTCCTCGGCAAGAAAGGTGAGATCACGGCGCTGTTCGACGAATTCCGCACCGTGGACAAGGACATGAAGCGCGAATTCGGCCGCACGCTCAACGAGTTGAAGAACCTCGCCCAGGAGACGATCGACCGGCTGCGCGACACGGTCGGCGAGCAGAAGTCCGCCGAGGGCCCGCAGCAGGACCTGACGATGCCCGGCGATCCCATGGAGCTGGGCTCCCGCCACCCGGTGTCGATCGTGCGCCAGGAGATCGTGGACATCTTCCGCAAGTTCGGCTACGACGTCGCGGAGGGCCCCGAGCTGGAGGACGACTACCATGTCTTCGAAGCGCTCAACTTCCCGCCGAACCACCCGGCCCGCGACATGCAGGACACCTTCTTCGTGTCCACGGGCCATCCCAATCCGCTGCTGCTCCGCACCCACACGTCCAGCGTGCAGGTGCGCACGATGGAGCGGATGAAGCCGCCCATCCGCGTGATCTGCCCGGGCCGCGTGTTCCGCAACGAAGCCATCAGCGCCCGCGCGCACTGCATCTTCCACCAGGTGGAGGGCCTGTACGTCGACGAGAACGTGACCTTCGCCGACCTCAAGCAGGCGATCCTGCTGTTCGCCCGCGAGATGTTCGGCCCCGAGACCGAGATCCGCATGCGTCCGTCCTTCTTCCCCTTCACGGAGCCGTCCGCGGAGGTGGACGTCAGCTGCAACATCTGCCACGGCAAGGGCTGCAACATCTGCAAGGGCTCGGGCTGGCTGGAGATCCTCGGCTGCGGCATGGTGGATCCCAACGTGCTGGAAGCCAGCGGGATCGACTCCAAGAAGTACAGCGGCTTCGCCTTCGGCATGGGCCTGGAGCGCATCGCGATGCTCAAGTGGCGGGTCAACGACCTGCGCCACTACTTCGAGAACGACATGCGCTTCCTGCGGGAGTTCAACGCCGCTCCGGAAGTTTAAAAGGATAGAGGGACCCGCCGTCCGGATTTGACAGGGCGGCGGCCCCTGTGTTTTCTTGAAACCACGTAAAAAACAAGAAGGAAATGTCAAAAAAATTCAGCACCAGGTTTCTGGTAATGGCGACGACGCTGATCGTCTGCCTGATCACATCCAACTTTTTCGTACCGCGCCTCTGGCAGGTGGCCGGGCTGCCGATCCAGCTCTCCGGTGCCGTCCTACTGTTCCCGGTGTCGTACATCCTCAATGACTGCCTGACCGAAGTGTACGGCTACCGCAAGGCCCGTTTCGTGATCTGGCTGGCCTTCCTGCTCAGCGCCTTCGTGGCCTTGATGGCCCAGCTGGTCTGCTGGCTGCCCGCGCCCCTGCAGGGCGACAGCAAGCCGGTGGCCGAAAGTTTCAACGGGCTGTTCGGCCTCGTGCCCAGGACCACGGTGGCCTCGCTGGTCGCCTTCTTCGTCGGCTCCACGGTCAACGCTTGGGTGATGAGCCGGATGAAGGTCTCCTCGCACGGCCGCCTGTTCGGCGTCCGCGCCATCCTGTCCTCGCTTGCGGGCGAGCTCGCCGATTCGCTCATCTTCTTCCCGGTGGTGTTCACGGGCGTCCTGTCCGTCGGCGCCGCGTTCCAGCTCGCGCTGACGCAGGTCTGCGCCAAGGTCCTCTACGAGATCCTGGTCCTGCCGCTCACGGCCTGGGTCGTGCGCAGCGTGAAGAAGGCCGAGGGGGTCGACACCTACGACAAGGGCGTCAACTACAATCCATTCAAAATCAACGATATCTAGCATATGGCACGAAACCGTGAAGAGCTCCGGGCCCTCGGCCGGGAGACCGCATACAGCCAGGATTACGATCCCGGCGTACTCGAGACTTTCGAGAACCAGCATCCCGACAACGATTATTGGGTGCGCTTCAACTGCCCCGAATTCACGACGCTCTGCCCCATCACGGGGCAGCCGGACTTCGCGGAGGTCCGCATCAGCTACATCCCCGACCGCCGGATGGTGGAGAGCAAGAGCCTGAAACTGTACCTGTTCAGCTTCCGCAGCCACGGTGATTTCCACGAGGACTGCATCAACACGATTATGAAGGACCTGGTCAAGCTGATGGACCCCAAATACATCGAGGTCACGGGCTTCTTCACCCCGCGCGGGGGCATCTCCATCTATCCGTACGCCAATTACGGCCGTCCCGGCACGAAGTACGAAAAGCTCGCGGAGGAGCGTTTCGCAAGGCACGAATAATCCTTTTTAATCCGGGGAAAATTCTGTAACTTTCGGGACTATTTCAAGTTTATTATGTACAATCCTTCATCCATCCACGCGGACGACTTCATCAACCATGAAGAAATCCTGGAAACGCTAGAGGAAGCGCGTGTCCAGAGCCGCAACCACGCCCGTGTGGAAGAAATCCTCGCCAAAGCGGCCCTCTGCAAGGGCCTGACCCACCGCGAGGCCGCCATCCTGCTGGACTGCGACGACCCCGTCCTCGAAGAGAAGATATATGCCCTGGCAAAGGAGATCAAGCACAAGTTCTACGGCAACCGCATCGTCCTTTTCGCCCCGCTGTACCTGTCCAATTACTGCATCAACGGATGCGTTTACTGCCCGTACCACGCCAAGAACCGCACCATCCCCCGCAAGAAGCTCTCCCAGGCGGAGATCGAGGCGGAGACGCGCGCGCTGATCCGCACCGGCCACAAGCGCCTGGCGCTGGAAGCGGGCGAAGACCCCGTCCACAACCCCTTGGAGTACATCCTCGATTCCATCAAGACCATCTATTCGGTCAATGAGGGAGGCAACGCCATCCGCCGCGTCAACGTCAACATCGCCGCGACCGACGTCGAGTCCTACCGGAAGCTGAAGGCCGCCGGCATCGGCACCTACATCCTCTTCCAGGAGACCTACAACAAGGAGCAGTACAAGCAGCTCCATCCCACCGGCCCCAAGAGCGACTACGACTGGCATACCGAGGCCATGGACCGCGCCCAGGAAGGCGGCTGCGACGACGTGGGCGTGGGCGTGCTCTTCGGCCTGAGCGGCTACCGCTACGAGCTGGTCGGCCTGCTGATGCACGCCGAGCACCTCGAGGCACGCTTCGGCGTGGGCCCGCACACCATCAGCATGCCGCGCATCTGCCCGGCGGACGACATTTCCCTGGACAATTTCCCGGATGCGCTTCCGGACGCGATCTTCCGCAAGATCGTGGCCGTGCTGCGTGTCGCCGTCCCCTACACCGGCATGATCATCTCCACCCGCGAATCCGCCCGGATGCGCAAGCTCCTGCTGGACTGCGGCATCTCCCAGATCAGCGGCGGCTCGCGCACCAGCGTGGGCGGCTACACGACGGAGGAGCGCCACGACGAGACCTCCCAGTTCGACGTCTCCGACACGCGTTCGCTGGACGAGGTCGTGCGCTGGCTGCTGGAGCAGGACCACATCCCGAGCTTCTGCACCGCCTGCTACCGCGAGGGCCGCACCGGCGACCGTTTCATGAGCCTGTGCAAGAGCGGCAAGATCCATCTCTGCTGCACTCCGAACGCGCTCATGACGCTGAAGGAGTACCTCGTGGACTACGCCTCCCCGGAGACGCGCGCCAAAGGCGAAGCCCTCATCGAGCGGAGCCTGGCCGACATCCCGCTGGAGCGCACCCGCGAAATCACCCGCGAGCACCTGAAGGCCATCGAGAACGGAGGGCACGACTTCCGCTTCTGACCTTTCTGTCATTTTGAGCCTGTCGAAAAATCTATGGACCGGTTGCACATCGCCTTTTTCGGCCCGACCAACAGCGGCAAGTCCACGCTGGTCAACGCCCTGGCGGGGCAGCAGGTGTCCCTGGTCAGCCCCATTCCCGGCACGACGACGGACCCGGTCCGGAAGCCCATCGAGCTTCCCGGACTGGGACCCTGCGTGCTGATCGACACCGCCGGTCTCGGCGACGGGAGCGCGCTCGGCGCCGAGCGGGAGCGCATGACGCGCGCAATCCTGGATGAAACCGACATCGCCGTCGTCCTGGAGGCGCCCGAACTGTCGTCAATGTCCCCAAAAGACGGACATTGGCAGCAAAATATGGGGGAAAATGCGGTCAATGTCCCTGATTTCGGGACATTGGCGACGCTGGCGGGGATTCCGGTGATCCGGTATGCCCGTGGCGAGAGCGTCGCGTCCCTGCTGGAGCGCCTGTTCGCCGCGGCACCCCGGGAGGAGCAGAAATACCTGACCGGCAGCCTCGTGCACGCGGGCAGCAACGTCCTGCTGGTGATGCCGCAGGATTCGGAGGCGCCGAAGGGTCGCCTCATCCTGCCGCAGGTGCAGGTCCTGCGCGAGCTGCTGGACCGCGGCTGCGTGCCGCACTGCTGCACGCCGGATTCGCTGCAGGCCGCCCTGGCGGGCCTCGCGGGCCTGCCCGACCTGGTCATCACGGACTCGCAGGTCTTCGGCCTGGTGGACCGCGCCCTCCCGAAAGAATGCCCCCTCACCTCCTTCTCCGTGCTGCTGGCGGCCGCCAAGGGGGACGTCCGCACTTTCGTGCAAGGGGCCCGGGCGATCGAATCGCTCAAGCCCGGCAGCCGCGTGCTGATCGCGGAAGCCTGCACCCATGTCCCGGACACGGAGGACATCGGACGGGTGAAGATCCCGGCGCTGCTGCGGAAAAAGATGGCCGATCAGGTCGGCCATGACGGAGATGGGGTCATGCCCGATGGGGTCATGCCCGATGGGGTCATGCCCGATGGGGTCATGCCCGATGGAGTCATGCCCGATGGGGTCATGCCCGGCCCGACCGGGCATCTCCTGCAGATAGACGTCGCCGCGGGCAATGATTTCCCGGAGGACCTCTCGCCCTACGCCCTGATCGTCCACTGCGGCGCCTGCGTGGCGAACGCCCGCCTGGTGCGCAGCCGCATCAGAAAGGCACTCCTTGCGGGAGTGCCCATCACCAATTACGGCATCGCCCTGGCGGCCCTGAACGGCATCCTGGGGCGGATTTCCATTCCGGACTAACTTCCGATATTCTCCTTGATCAGCGCCGTCAGGCTCTGGATGATCTCATAGTCGTTGAGGTTCATCCCCTCGAACACTTCCTTGACGTCCGCCGTGCTCAGCTCGAAGGTGTCCTCGTCCGTGATGTAGCGGATGATGAAGTTGATGTCCTGGTACTGGCAGATGAAATTCGCGAAGCAGCCCGACAGGTCGCCCTTGGGCTGCAGGTCGATGTGCGAGCGCTGGTAGGAGGCGTAGATCTCCGTGCCGACGCCCACCTTCGACTTGAGGTAGAAATCCCCGTTGCACATCTGGGAGTGGAACTTCAGCAGGGCGATGCCCATGCCGATCTTGCGCTCCTTGCGGCAGGAGTAGAACTTGGCGTTGATGGCTTCGATCATGTCCTCCGGCATGCCGCAGCCGTTGTCGATGATCTTGATGGAGAGCAGGTCGCGCGCGGCGCTGTCCTCCATCTCGATGGTGATCTGCGTCGCACCCGCCCGGATGGAGTTGTGGGTGATGTCGATGATGTGGAGGTCGAGACTTTTCATGCTACAGGATGACGGGCTCTCCCGGACGGAGGGCGTCCTTGAAGTTTTCGAAACTGAAGAAAGGCATTTCCAGCACGCTGTTGATCTTGGCGATGTCCTGCACGTAGTGCGCGTCGCTGCTCTGGATGAAGTTGAAGTCGCTGAACCAGGGGTTGTCCTCGAGGAACTTGTAGCCGTCCCGTTTGCAGTAATAGCTGAGCTCCATCGCATGGAACTTGAGCCCCGACGGGACGAACCCCAACTGGGAGGAGAGGCTGAAGGTGGGCCGGTCGATGTGGGCGGGGATGAAGATGCCGCCCAGCTCGTAGACCTTCTGCTGGAGCTCCAGCATCGGCAGGTCCAGGGCGTTGATGAGCAGGTGCGGCACCTCGTCCAGGACGTTCTCGTCCTCGTCCACCACCAACTGGTAGCCGAACTTGTCGGGGTCGTTCTCGAAGAAGACGACCCGGGAGTCCAGGAAGGCCTGGAATTCGGCCAGCTTCTCCACCGTGGGCATGAAGCTGAGGCAATGGACCTCCTCCTTGGTGGTCACTTCCGCGCCCATCAGCACGTGCAGGCCGACCTTCTCGCCCAGCCGGCGGGTGACGTCTGCGTTGAGGGTGGTGTTGTGGTCGGTCAGGCCGATGATGTCCATCCCGCGCTCCTTCGCCGTCGCGACGATGGCGGAGGGGCTCATGTCGATGTCTCCGCAGGGGGAGAGCACCGAGTGGATGTGCATGTCGGCACGGAACTGCATCGGCGGCTACTTGAGGATCTCGTAGAGCTTGCCGCAGACCTGGAAGGTGGGGTCCTGGCTGACGAGGATGCACACGTCCTCGTCCTTGGCGTGCTCCAGCATGTCCTCGTCGGGCACGCCGCCGCGCACGATGACCACGGCCGCGAGGTCCCGCAGGGACGCGATGGCCGTGACGTTCTTGTGGGTCTGCATCGTGATCCAGACCTGGCCGCTGCGGGCGTTGCCCATCACGTCGCTGAGCAGGTCGGAGGCGTAGGCCCCGGTGACTTCCGTATCGAGATTGGCCTCGTTGAGGCACTGCAGGCCGAGTTTTTCGATAATTTCCTTGACTGTCATAGCTTGTTACAAATTATTGGTGTCGTCGTTGTTGATTTCCTTGGTGCGGACGCGGTCCCCCCAGATGCTGCGGATGGCGTTCTCGGAGGCCTGCGAATGGCGGTTGATGAAGATGCAGGTGTCCATCTTGGCGTCCCCGCGCACGATGTCCTCGGCGAGGGCGGCGCAGGACGGCGCCCCGCAGGCGGAACAGTTCACGCCCGGCAGGGCTTTCTCGATCTTCTTCATCCGCTCCGCCATCCGGAAGGCTTCCGCGAAATTGTCGTCCAGCTTGTAGATCGAGCGGGGCTTGATCTCGGGGATCTCCATCTGCTCGTTGATCCACGCGCAGAACTCCGGGTCGTCGTAGCGGCGGTAGCGCGTCTTGGTGCGGCCCTGGCTGTCGAAGGTCTTGGCGCGGTGCTCCAGGCGCTTGCGCGCCACGAAGCGGTTGTTGGTGGCGAGCACGCCGCCCACGCAGCCCTGGTCGCAGATGCGCATCTCCACCAGGCCCTCGGCGTCGACGGCCTCGTCCTCGAGTTTCTCGAGGAAATTCAGGACGTTCTGCAGGCCGTCCACCGCATACTGCGAGCCCTTGAAGTGGCAGGCCTCCCCGCCGGCGAGGGGCCACAGCACGTCGCTCGAGGTGAGCGCATGATTGACGGGCTGGGCGGCCTTGTCCGAGTCGTGGAGCATCAGCTGCACCTTGTTGTAGAGGAAGTCCATGTTGATGACGCCGGCGATGCAGGTCTCTTTCTTGCTGACCGGGTACTTGACCGCGGCGATCTTGGCGGCGCAGGGCGTGATGTAGAAGACGCCGACCTGCTCGCGCGGGGCGCCTTCGTCCATCAGCCGACGGATGATGATGCGGGCCGCCAGCTCGAACGGGGCGCGCACGTGGATGACGTTGTCCACCAGCGAGGGGAAACGCACCTGGATGAGCCGGATCACGGCGGGGCAGTACGGGGAGATGAAGGTGCGGGTCTCGGGGTGCGCTTCCATGTACCTGTTGTACAGGTCGATCATGTACCCCACCTCGTGCTCCACCTCATAGATGTGGGTGAATCCCAGCTTCTTGAGGCAGGCGTAGATCTCCTTGGTCCGGTACTGCTCGTCGAACTGGCCGATGAAGGTGGCCGGCACGAGGGCGACCCGGTATCCGTAGTTGCGGATCAGGTCGAAGTCGTCCTGCTGGATGAAGATCGCCTTGTGCGGGCAGACCTTCATGCACTGTCCGCAGTCCACGCATTTGTTGTCGTTGACGACCGCCTTGCCGCCGCGGATGCGGATGGCGCCGGTCGGGCAGGACCGCATGCAGGTGGTGCATCCCTGGCAACGGTCGAAATTGACCTTGAGGGAGTGTCTGAAGTAGGTTTCTCTTTCGGCCATAGCGTCAGGTGAAATAAACGGTCATGGTAACGGTGGTCCCGACGCCCACTTTCGTGTCGATCTTGAGTTCGTCGGTGTTCTTCTTGATGTTGGGCAGGCCCATCCCGGCGCCGTAGCCCATCTCGCGGACCTGGGGCGAAGCCGTGGACCAGCCCTCCTGCATGGCGAGGTCGAGGTCGGGGATGCCGGGCCCCTGGTCGGCCACCACCATCACGATCTTGCCGTCGTCGATGTCGACGTCGATCTTGCCGCCGTAGGCGTGCGCGATGGCGTTGATCTCGGCTTCGAAGAGCGCCACCACCGTCCGCTTGATGTTGGCGGGATCCACGCCGAGGTGCTTCAGGGTGCGCTTGACGCTGCTGGAGGCCTGGCCGGCGTCGGCGAAATTGCCGCGCTCTATGTCAAACGTGTAATGCATAATCAGTAGAGGGGCTCTATGCCGGCGCCGTACAGGATGCCGCTGATCTTGAACACGCTGTATTTCGACTTGATGAGGGTGATGTCCAGCTCTTCGGCGAGCTCGAGCATGTCCTCGTCGGGCTGCTTGTCGCGCCCGAGCAGGACCACGCGCAGGTCGGACATTTCCGAGGTGCGCATCGTCTGGTTGTTGCACAGGCCGGTGATCAGGACCGTCTCGTCCATCGGGTAGCGGAGCACGTCGCTCATCAGGTCCGAGGCGAACGCCTTCTTGACATCGTAGCTGTCGTCGGCCGGCGCTCCGACGAGCTCGCCGTCGACGAGTTTTGCAATTTCGGTGATCGTCATAATGGGCTGTTGTGGTTATTTGACGGGCCGGCTCTGGATAGGGCCGGCCCGAAAAGGATTACAAAAGGGTTTTTTAGTCAGCGTACTCCGCCAGGATCTCCTTGACGTGCTCGGGGACGAGCCGGCCGTAGGTCTTGCCGTTGATGGTCATGACCGGAGCCAGGCCGCATGCACCCACGCAGCGCAGGACGTCGAGGGAGAACTTGCCGTCCTCGGTGACGCCGCCTTCGGAGATCTTGAGCTCGCTCTTCAGCGCGTCGAGGATCTTCTCGGCGCCCTTGACGTAGCAAGCCGTGCCGAGGCAGACGGAGATGGCGTACTTTCCTTTGGGCTTCATGGTGAAGAAGCTGTAGAAGGAGACGACGCCGTACACCTTGCCGACAGGGATGCCGAGGCAGTCTGCCACGACCTGCTGGACTTCCTCAGGGAGGTAGCCGAAGTGCTCCTGCGTCTTGTGCAGGACATTGATCAGCTCACCCGGGTTGTTGTTGAAGGAAGCGCAGATCTCTTTGATCTTGAGATAATTGGCTTCACTGATTTTTATCTGGGGTCCACACATGGTTCAATTATTTTTCGAGGTCAAACTGGAATTTCTTGTCGAAGTAGTGCGTGTGCAGCAGGTGATGCGACTTCTCGGAGCAAGGCTCGCCGTAGAACTCCTTGTAGATCGAGATGATCTCGGGATTCTCGTGGGACTTGCGGAGCGGCATGTTCCTGTCGGCTTCGTAGATGGCCGCGTGACGCGCCCGGATGATGGAGGCGTCGCCGTGGTGGTAGGGCTGGCCGGCGCCGTCGATGCAGCCGCCCGGGCAGGCCATGACTTCCACGAAGTGGTAAGGGCAGTTGCCCGCCTTGATCTGCTCCATGATGGTGCGCGCATTCTTCAGGCCGTAGACGACGGCAACCTTCAGGTCGATCACGCCCGGGATGGGGATGGTCGCCTCGCGGATGCCTTCCAGGCCGCGGACCTCTTCGAAATCGACCTTCGGGAGAGTCTTGCCGGTCAGGACCTCATACGCCGTACGGAGCGCAGCCTCCATAACGCCGCCGGTGGCGCCGAAGATGACGGCGGCACCCGTGGACTCGCCGAGCGGCGAGTCGAACTTGGCCTCGGGAAGGTTCGCGAAGTCGATGTTGCAGATCTTGATCAGGCGGGCCAGCTCGCGGGTGGTGATGGAGTAGTTCACATCCGGATCACCGTTCACGCCGAGCTCCTCGCGCTCGCACTCGTATTTCTTGGCGACGCAAGGCATCACGGAGACGGAGATCAGTTTCTCGCGGGGGACGCCGATCTTGTCCGCGAAGTAGCTCTTCACGGTCGCGCCGAACATGCCCTGCGGGGACTTGGCGGTGGAAGGATAATCGCGCAGCTCCGGATAGAACTTCTCGTAGAAGTTGACCCAGGCGGGGCAGCAGGACGTCATGATGGGGATCTTGACGTTCTTGTCGCCGGACAGGAATGCCTTGAAGCGGCCGACGGCCTCGGTGCCTTCCTCCATGATGGTGAGGTCGGCGGACCAGTCGGTGTCGAAGACATAGTCGAAGCCGATGGCCTTGAGCGCGGCTGCGATCTTGCCGGTGACGATGCTGCCGGCAGGCATGCCGAACTCTTCGCCGAGGGCAACGCGCACGGCGGGAGCCACCTGGACGGCCGTCTTGACCTCCGGGTTGGCGATGTCGCGCAGGATGCGCCCGGTGTGGTCGACCTCGGAGAGGGCGCCGACGGGGCAGACGGCGATGCACTGGCCGCAGAAGACGCAGTTGGTGTCGATGAGCTTCTTGCCGAAAGCGGTGGAGACCACGGCCGGGAAGCCGCGCTCGACGGCGCCGATGGCACCGACGCTCTGGTACTCGTGGCACACGGACTCGCAGCGGCGGCACATGATGCACTTGTTGGCGTCACGCACGATCGACGGCGAGAGCTCGATCGGGTACTGGGACTGTTCGCCCTTGAAGGGGATCTCGCGGATGCCCATGTCGGCAGCCAGGGACTGGAGCTCGCACTTGCCGTTCTTGGGGCACTGGAGGCAGTCGTTGGGATGGTCGCTGAGCATCAGCTCGAGGACCGTCCTGCGGGCGTTGATGGCACGCGGGGAGTTGGTCTTCACGACCATGTCCGGCATGCACTCGGTGATACAGGCGGGGGCCAGGTTCCTGCGGCCCACGACCTCGACCACGCAGATGCGGCAGCCGCCCGGATGGTTCTTGAGGGCGAGGCCGTCCAGTTCGAAATTACAGAGGGTAGGAATATTGATACCCAGCTGTGCGGCAGCTTTCAGGATCGTCGTACCCTTGGGTACTTCCACTGCCCGGTTGTCTATAGTCAATTTGATCGTATCCATATTTGATTCCTCCCTTAGTTAAGGCTGATAGCGCCGAATTTGCACTTCTCCATACAGGTGCCGCACTTGATACACTTGGCCTGGTCGATGACGTGCGGGTTCTTGACGGTGCCGGTGATGGCGCCGACGGGGCACGCCCTTGCGCAAGCCGTACAGCCCTTGCACTTCTCGGGATCGATGACATACTTCTTCAGGGCCTTGCACTGGCCGGCGCGGCACTTCTTGTCCACGACGTGCTCGACGTACTCGTCCCAGAAGTTGTTGATGGTGGAGAGGACCGGGTTCGGGGAGGTCTGGCCGAGGCCGCAAAGGGCGGTGTCCTTGATCACGGCGGAGAGGTTCTTCAGCTCTTCGAGATCCTCCATCGTGCCCTTGCCCTCGGTGATCTTGGTGAGGATCTCGAGCAGGCGCTTGTTGCCGACGCGGCACGGGGTGCACTTGCCGCAGGACTCGTCCACGGTGAAGCCCAGGTAGAACTTGGCGATGGCGACCATGCAGTCGTCCTCGTCCATGACGATCATGCCGCCGGAGCCCATCATCGAGCCGGCAGCCACGAGGCTGTCGTAGTCGATCGGGGTGTCGAGGTGCTTCTCGGTGAGGCAGCCGCCCGAAGGACCGCCCGTCTGGACGGCCTTGAACTTCTTGCCACCCTTGATGCCGCCGCCGATCTCGTAGATGATCTCGCGGAGGGTGATGCCCATCGGGACCTCGATGAGGCCGACGTTGTTGATCTTGCCCGCCAGGGCGAAGACCTTGGTGCCCTTGGACTTCTCGGTGCCGATGCTCGAGAACCAGTCAGCCCCCTTGTTGATGATGACGGGGATGTTGGCGTAGGTCTCGACGTTGTTGACGTTGGTCGGCTTCTCGAGGTAGCCGGACTGGGCCGGGAACGGCGGTTTGAACGTAGGCTCGCCGCGCTTGCCCTCCATGGAGTGGATCAGGGCGGTCTCCTCGCCGCAGACGAAGGCGCCTGCGCCGTAGCGGAGCTCGATCTCGAAGTTGAAGCCGGTGCCCAGGATGTCCTTGCCCAGCAGGCCGTAGTCCTCGGCCTGCGCGATGGCGACCTGCAGGCGGTGGATGGCGAGCGGATACTCGGCGCGGATGTAGATCAGGCCCTTGTCGGCGCCGATGCAGTAGCCGCAGATGGCCATGGCCTCGAGGATGGAGTGCGGGTCGCCCTCCAGCAGGGAGCGGTCCATGAATGCGCCCGGGTCGCCTTCGTCGGCGTTGCAGACGACGTACTTCTGCTCGCCCACGCGGCTCTTGGAGGCGATCTCCCACTTCAGGCCGGTCGGGAAGCCGGCGCCGCCGCGTCCGCGGAGGCCGGACTTCTTGATCTCTTCGATGACCTGCACCGGGGTCATCTCGGTGAGGCACTTGGCGAGGGCCGCGTAGCCGTCACGCGCGATGGATTCCTCGATGTTCTCAGGATCGATGAAACCGCAGTTGCGCAGGGCGATGCGGAGCTGCTTCTTGTAGAACTCCATGTGCTTGGAGTCGGACACGCTCTCGTGGGTATCGGGAGCGACATAGAGGAGGCGGTGCACCTTGCGGCCCTTGATGATGTGCTCCTCGATGATCTCTTTGGCATCGGCGGGGGTCACCTGGGTGTAGAAGGTGTTGTCCGGAATGATCTTGACGATGGGGCCTCTTTCGCAGAAACCGAAGCAGCCGGTGACGACCACTTTCGCGAAATCGGTCAGGTCGTGGGACTCGAGCTCCTTGTTGAGCGCCTCGATGACCTCACGGCTGGCGTTTGCGGTGCAACCTGTACCACCGCAGACGAGGATGTGCATTTTGACAGCCATATTCGCTTCTGGGGGTTAGGTTAGATGGATCGGTAGTTTGCCGGCAGGATGCCCTCGATCAGCTCGCCGCCGATGATGTACTTCTCGATGATCTCCTTGGCGCGGGGGATCTTGACATCGCCGAAGACGACGGGGTCCTTGCCGGGGATGGTGACCTCCACGGTAGGCTCGGCGTAGCTGTAGCCCATATCGCCGACCTGCATCACGAGCGCCTTGATCTGGCGTTTGTCGAGCTCGGAGATGAGGTAGCTCATGGTCTCTTTCGCACCCGAGGCAATACCGCTGGTGGCCATTCCGACCTTGATTTGAATGATGGCTTCGGAGGAGTCGCTGTTTTCACGCATCGACATCCTGCCCTGCATGCCCTCTTTGATCTTGCGGAGATCCGCGAGATTTTTGATCTTATTCATGGGTTTCCTCCAATGTTTTGAAAATAAAGTTATTAATGTGTAATAGTGATTCGATTTATATAAAAAAGCTGCTAAAGATACGAAAAATCCACGTAACGAGCAATGTATTTCCCTGAAAATCTAAGAGATTGCGATTTGTAAGCGTTTGCCCGTCAAAAAATCATATTTGTTAATAAAATCAAGAAAAATGAAGTTATTGAAACTATTTGCCTGCTGAATATCAATTAGTTTGACAAAAGTGTTTTATTAATGAAAATTTTCACTATCTTTGTGACGAAATGGTTAGTTAGCAGTGTTTCCTTATGTTTGATTTGGAGGCGGTCCGGTCTTTCTACAAAGACTACGGGAAGAAGGTGGCGGCTGTCCGGCGTTTGCTTGGACGGCCGCTTGCGTTGTCCGAGAAGATCCTGTATGCGCATCTGTACGATTCCGGTTCCCTGCGGCCGCTGCGGCGGCTGGAGGATTTCGGCGAATTCCGCCCCGACCGCGTGGCGATGCAGGATGCGACCGCGCAGATGGCCCTCCTCCAGTTCATGAGCACGGGCCGCGAAGCCGTCAGCGTGCCGACCACGGTGCACTGCGACCACCTGATCTGTGCGCGGGAGGGCGCGGAGGCGGACCTGCCCGCGGCCCTGAAGGCGAACGCCGAGGTATACGACTTCCTCGCGGGCGCCGCGGCGCGCTACGGCATCGGCTTCTGGAAGCCCGGCGCCGGCATCATCCACCAGATCGTCCTGGAGAATTACGCCTTCCCCGGCGGCATGATGGTCGGGACGGATTCCCACACCCCCAACGCCGGCGGCATGGGCATGCTCGCCATCGGCGTGGGCGGGGCGGACGCGGTGGACGTGATGACCGGGATGCCCTGGGAGCTCCGGATGCCCCGCCTGATCGGCGTGCGCCTGACCGGCGCGCTGAAGGGCTGGGCCGCCCCCAAGGACGTCATCCTCAAGCTCGCCGGCCTGCTCACGGTCAAGGGCGGCACCAACGCCATCCTGGAGTATTTCGGCCCCGGCACGGAGAACCTCACCTGCACCGGCAAGGCCACGATCTGCAACATGGGCGCCGAGGTCGGCGCGACGAGCTCGGTCTTCCCCTTCGGCGTGCACATCGCCGAATACCTCAAGGCCACGGGCCGGGAGGAGGTGGCTTCGATGGCCTCCGCGCTGAGCGCCGAGCTGCGCGCGGACGACGCCGTGCAGGCGCACCCCGAGCAGTACTACGACGAGGTCGTCCAGATCGACCTCTCCAAGCTGGAACCCTATCTCAACGGTCCCTATACGCCCGACGCGGCCTGTCCCGTCGGGGAATTCAAGGACCGCCAGGCGCGGGAGCATTTCCCGCACCGGGTGGAAGTGAGCCTGATCGGCTCCTGCACCAATTCCTCCTACCAGGACCTTTCGCGCGCGGCTTCCGTGGCGCGGGCGGCCCTGGATGCCGGCCTGAAGCCGAAAGCCGGGCTGATCGTGATCCCGGGCAGCGCCCAGGTCAAGGCCACGGCGGAGCGCGACGGCCTCCTGGACACGCTGCGCGAAGCGGGCGCCAGGGTGATGTCCAACGCCTGCGGCCCCTGCATCGGGCAGTGGGAGCGGCAGACGGACGACCCCACGCGGCGCAACTCCATCGTGACCACCTTCAACCGCAATTTCGCGAAGCGCGCCGACGGCAACCCCGAGACGCACGCCTTCATCGCCTCCCCGGCGATGGCGATGGCGCTCTGCTTCGCCGGCGAGCTCGACTTCGACCCGCGCACGGACACCGTGGACGGCTGCTGGCTCCGGGCGCCGCGCGGCACCGAACTGCCGCCCCGCGGGTTCGTACCCGACATTTCCGGCTACGTCGCCCCGCAGCCCGGCAGCGCCGGCCCGCAGATCCGCCCGGACAGCGAGCGCCTGCAGGAGCTGAAGCCCTTCGCGCCCTGGGACGGGCGCGACTTCCTCGCGCTTCCGCTGCTGATCAAGACCAAGGGCAAGTGCACCACCGACCACATCTCGATGGCCGGCCCCTGGCTGAAATACCGCGGCCACCTGGAGAACATCTCCGAGAACCTGCTGATGGGCGCCGTGGACGCCTTCACCGGCAAATCCGGCCCCGTCGCGCCCCGCGCCCGCGCCCTGCGCGACGCCGGCACCGGCAGCATCGTGGTGGCCGAAGACAACTACGGCGAGGGCTCCAGCCGCGAGCATGCGGCGATGGAGCCGCGCTTCCTGGGCGTGCGCGCCGTGCTCGCCAAGAGTTTCGCCCGCATCCATGAGACCAACCTCAAGAAGCAGGGTGTGCTCGCCCTGACCTTCGCCGTCCCGGCGGATTACGCCCGGGTGCGCGCCGGCGACCGGATCGACGTCCTGTGTGCAGGCATCGCCCCGGGGCGCAACGTGCCGGTGGTCCTGCACCATGCCGACGGCACGGAGGACCGCATCGAAGCGCGCCACAGTTACACCCCGCAGCAGCTGGCCTGGTTCCGGGCCGGCTCCGCCCTCAACACCCTGTCGAAATGACCGCGAAAACGATACCCTATATTCCCGGCGACGGCGTGGGACCGGAGGTCACCACGTCGATGCGCCGCATCCTGGACGCCGCCGTCGCAAAGGCTTACGGCGGCCGCCGCCGCCTGGACTGGCTGGAAGTGGCCGCCGGGCAGAAGGCGTTCGACACCCTCGGCACCTACCTGCCGGACGAGACGATGCAGGCGTTCCGCGAATACGGCATCGGCATCAAGGGCCCGCTCACGACGCCCGTCGGGGGCGGCATCCGTTCGCTCAACGTCGCCCTGCGCCAGGGCCTCGACCTTTATGTGTGCCTGCGCCCGGTGCGCTGGTTCCGCGGGGTCGCCTCGCCCGTGCGGCATCCCGAGCGGGTGGACATGGTGATCTTCCGCGAGAACACCGAAGACATCTACGCCGGCATCGAATGGGAGGCCGGCACGCCGGAGGCGGAGAAGTTCGGCCGCTTCCTGCGCGAGGAGATGGGGGTGGGCAAGGTCCGTTTCCCGGAGAGTTCCTCCTACGGGGTCAAGCCCGTCTCGCGCGAAGGTACGCGGCGGCTCGTCCGGGCCGCCTGCCGCTATGCGCTGGACCACGGCCGCCCTTCCGTCACCCTCGTGCACAAGGGCAACATCATGAAATACACCGAAGGCGGCTTCAAGCGCTGGGGCTATGAGCTCGCGCAGGAAGAATTCGGCGCCGAGATCGCCGCCGGCCGCCTCGTGATCAAGGACTGCATCGCCGACGCCTTCCTGCAGAACGCCCTGCTCAAGCCGGAAGACTACTCGGTCATCGCGACGCTCAACCTCAACGGCGATTACATCTCCGACATGCTGGCCGCACAGGTCGGCGGCATCGGGATCGCCCCCGGCGCCAACATCAACTACGACACCGGCGCCGCCCTGTTCGAAGCCACGCACGGCACCGCCCCGGATATCGCCGGACAGGACATCGTCAATCCCTGCTCCAACCTGCTCTCGGGCGTGATGATGCTCGAGCACCTGGGCTGGAACGAAGCCGGGGAGCTCGTCACCGACGCACTGGAGCGCAGCTTCTCGGCAGGTTATGCCACCGCGGACCTCGCCCGCCTCATGCCGGACGGCAAGGCGCTCGGGACCGTCGCCTTCACGGACCATATCCTCGAACTGCTATGACTTCCAAAAAGAAGAAAGAGTACCTGATCTACAAGCTCTCCGAAGACATGAAGGGGAGCAACCGGATCGACGCCGAGCTCTTCAAGAAGCTCGACGTCAAGCGCGGACTGCGCAACGAGGACGGCACGGGCGTGCTCGTCGGCTTGACCAACATCGGCAACGTCGTGGGCTACGACCGCAAGGCGGACGGGAGCATCGTCCCCGTCGAGGGAGAGCTCTATTTCCGGGGCTATGAGGTCAAGGACCTCGTCCACGCCATCATGGCCGAGAAGCGCTTCGGCTACGAGGAGATCTGTTTTCTGCTGCTCTCCGGGCGCCTGCCGGACGCGGAGGAGCTCCAGGCCTTCAAGGACCTGATCTTCGAGAACATGCCCCTGGAGCAGAAGACCATCCTGCACATCATCGAGCTGGAGGGCGACGACATCATGAACATCCTCGCGCGCAGCGTGATGGAGTTCTACACCTTCGACGAGAATCCGGACGACGTGTCCCGCGACAACCTGATGCGCCAGAGCATCGAGCTGATCTCGAAATTCCCGACCACGATCGCCTACGCCTACAACATGTACCGCCACCATCACCACGGCCGGGCGCTGCACATCCGAGACGCGCAGCCGGGCCTGTCCCTGGCGGAGAATTTTCTCTACATGCTCAAGGGCTCCGGTTATTCGGAACTTGACGCCCGGACCCTGGACCTGCTGCTGATCCTGCATTCCGAGCACGGCGGCGGCAACAACTCCACCTTCACGGTGCGCGTGACCTCGTCCACGGGCACGGACACCTTCTCGTCCATCGCGGCCGGCATCGGCTCGCTCAAGGGCCCCAAGCACGGCGGCGCCAACCTCAAGGTCTGCGACATGATCGCCTTCATGAAGAAGGAGATCGGCGACTGGAACGACGAGGAAGAGATCGCGGCCTGCATCCGCCGGCTGCTCGCCGGGGAGATCTTCGACCACGCCGGGCTGGTGTACGGCATCGGACACGCCGTCTATACGAAATCCGACCCGCGCGCCGTCCTGCTCAAGGAAATGGCCCGGGAGCTGGCCATCGAGAAGGGCCGCCTGTCGGAGTTCGAGTTCATGGAGTGCATCGAGAAAGTGGCCATCGAGACGATCTACGCCGTCAAGGGCCATCACAAGACGCTCTGCGCCAACGTGGACTTCTACTCCGGCTTCGTCTATGACCTGATCGGCATCCCGCGCGAGATCTACACCCCGCTCTTCGCCATGGCGAGGATCGTGGGCTGGTGCGCGCACCGCAACGAGGAGCTCAATTTCGAGGGCCGCCGCATCATCCGTCCGGCCTACCGCTGCGTCACCGACGAGCGGGATTACGTCGAAATGGCGGAAAGATAACGGAGCGTATCGTTTTTTTTGCTATCTTTCCCGTTGCTAAACCACAGCAACGATGTATTTTCCAGACCCCGATCACTACCGCCGCCTGCAGGGCTTCCACGCTATGATGGAGGACCGCGAGATCGACAACACGGACGATTTCGAACCGGAGGATGAGGCCCCCGCTGCCGTGGAGGCTGCGCCCGCTCCGGCTCCCGCCCCGAAGCCCCAGCCGGTCCGGGTGGCCGCCGCCCCTGCCCCGGCGCCCGTCCCGGAGGCCCCGGCCGAGGCGCCCGCCCCCGCCGTCAGCAAGGCGAAATTCTGCCCTTATTGCGGCACGAAGTACAAGAGTGACACCGCCAAATTCTGCAGCGGCTGCGGCAGACCGCGCGAATAATCCAGACCGCTTATGAAAGAGATAATAGGATATATCCTGCTGGGAGGCATCGTGCTGTTCCTCCTCTGGATGCTGTTTGCGCAGATCACCGGCCAGAAATACAAATTGAAGCTTTTCGGCACCCGCCGGATTCCGGGCGCCAGCAGCCAGATTCCCCTCGGGGGCAACATCTTCGGTTTCTATTACGTTCTCCGTGAGGGCGCCCGTGTCGCGGTGAACCGGCGCAGGCTGGACCAGCGGATGATCTCCGCCCTCTTCCTGAAGTGGATGCTCGAAGGGCGGGCGGTCCCCCAGGCGGGCGGCGGGCTCGTCCGCTCGGGCAGCCTGGGACTGAACCTGGACATGGGATTCAAGGACCGCACGGAGATGGCCCTCTACGAGATGGCGCTGGCCGCCTCGGGCCGGGACTACATCCTCACGACGGGCGAGTTCAAGCGTTGGGTGCAAAGATATTTCCGCACCGTGGAGAACTGGACGGACCGCGCGCGGAACCGCGGCCGCAGGTACCTGATCAGCCGGGGCCTGATGGGCGAGGACAACCGCGGCACGGCGGCGGGTTATGACCGGCTGCGCGGCGCCATCGAATTCAGCAATTTCCTGAAGAAGTCCTCCCTGTCGCCCCGCAACCTCCAGGCGGAGCCCGCCCAGTGGACGGACTATCTGATCCTTGCGACGCTGTGCGGCGCCGCGGGCAAGGTCGCGGAGCAGCTCCGGCGCGCCTTCCCGAAGGAGTTCTCCCAGTACTCCGCCGCCCAGGCCCGGATCGCCGGTTCGCTGGACCAGGCCCTTTCCCTGAGCAACAGCATGTCCCGCGCCTACGTCCGCGCCGCGGAGCAGGAAGACGCCCGCACTGAAAGACGATCCCGATGAACCAGCAGAAATTCGGCCCCTTCCTCAGACAACACCTCAAGCAGAGCCTGGAGGTGTTCAGGCATCCGCGCCTGCTGCTTCCTTCCATTATCCTGACGGTCGTCTGGATCATTCTGGGCATTGTCCAGATCAAGGTCCGGGACAGTCTCCCCGTGAAGGTGCTGAACTTCCTGACCTACGCCCAGGGCGGCCTGTACGGCGGGGTGGTCGGCGCCATCGGCGGCATCCTCGGCAAGGTGTTCGTCGCCGCGTGCGTGAACGCCCTGCTGGTGCCGCTGTTCCAGGGGAAGAAGCCGCTCAGCGGCCTGGGCGGCGGGTTCAAGGAGCTCTTCGGGACCATCAGTTTCCAGAGCCGCGCCGCCGTCGCCCCGCTCCTCAAGGGGCTCGGCGCGGCGCTGATGATCTATGCCCTGTTCAACCTCACGGAATCCTTCCAGAACAGCCTTGTGGGTATCGTGGCGGCCGTGGCGCTGGCCAATGCCGCCGGGCGCAAGGGCGGATTCCTCTGGGGGCTTGCCTTCAGCTACGCCAACAGCGTGTCGGGCGGCAGGACGCCCAAGTACCAGAGCGTGCTGCGCGCCCTCTCCGGGATGACCCTGGGCTTCGCCCTCGGGTTCGGCCTGAACGCCGCGGGTGTCCGCTGGGCCGGTGCGGCGGGTCTGCCGATCCTCATCCTCGGCTGGATCCTGGGGGCCGGCACCCGCAAGGAGGCCGCCGCGACGGCGGCGCTCATCCTGCTCTTCCTGATTCCGCAGCCGCGGCTGCGGGCGCAGGACGACGAGAATCCCTTCCTGGCCCTGATGCCCAAGACCTTCGGGGCGGAGCGGGAAGCGCTGCAATTGGAGAATGGCACGGGGAGCTGGGTGCTGAAGAAAGTGGAGACGGAAGTAAAGAGCTCCGGAAGCGGCGAGGCCCTGTTCTGGATCGGCACCATCAGCAATCTGAAAATCAGTGACGAGACCGACATCAGTTTCGATTACGTCTGGCGGCAAAGATCTTCGGGCGAAAACGAAAAAGAGAGCGAGAGCGGCCACGGCTCGACCACCATCACCAAGGTGAAAGGGGCGTTCGCTCCCGGCGGGAAACTGGTCATGGGGCTAACGGGGTCCAGTTCCGGCAGAGCCGGGGATGTGATCGGATACGGCCACGCGGTTTCCCTGTCGGACAATGTATACGGCCCGGGGGACGAAGTTTCCTGCCAGTCGCAGATCACCCTGTTTTTCCCCAGCCCTGACGACGTCCCTGGCGGTCAGTATGAGTTCACCTTTACCTTCCACCTGTGCGGGGCGTATATTTCCAACCGCTACATCTTCGAATGGGATACGGGCAGAATATCCCTGACCCTGCAGGACCTGTCCGACCTGACCTGGTGGCTGCAGGGCGGCGAGGGCGAACACGCTCCGCTGGAATGGA
>Ga0208297_1001283_pt1 | contig 26191 bp, 20 predicted proteins | sample LMS_cellobiose_e_FD_187367 | JGI IMG/M metagenome (GOLD analysis project Ga0208297, IMG submission 187367) | Rumen-fistulated moose microbial communities from Alaska, USA - LMS_cellobiose_enrichment (SPAdes) (version 2) | ecosystem: Host-associated > Mammals > Digestive system > Stomach > Rumen... | reverse complement strand
CCCGCTCGGGGCGCGAAGCGCACCGTGGGGTGCGGGGCGCAGCCCTGCATTACAGCCGCACCCCGCCCGTTATATTGCCTGCCCCGCCTCCGGCTGGGCGGGTGGTAGTTTGTGTATAGAGAATATTAGCGACCCTGCCGGGGGCGTGGGGGCGAGGAGCCCCCACATCTCCCCTGCCGCACCCCGCCCGTTATATTGCCTGCCCCGCCCCCCGGCGGAGCGGGTGGTAGTTTAAGCGTAAAAAGCGTTTGCGACCCTGCCGGGGGCGTGGGGGCGAGGAGCCCCCACATCTCCCCTGCCGCACCCCGCCCGTTATATTGCCTGCCCCGCCTCCGGCTGGGCGGGTGGTAGTTTAAGCGTAAAAAGCGTTAGCGACCCTGCCGAGGGGTGTGGGGGCGAGGAGCCCCCACATCTCCCCTCTCCCGGCCACCAACGTTTTTTGCCGGTCCATCCCCGGCGGGGCGAGTGGACAGCGCCGCTTGGACGTGCTATTGTATATAAAACACACGATGCCGCCGCGTTGCGCGGCGGTCGGAGCATAAAGCATGGAACCGGACGAACTTGATCTTTTTGCGTTCGCGGCGGCGACCCGCCGCGAGCCGAAACCGTTGACCCGCGCCGAATTGAACCGGCTCGCGCTGGCGTTTCTCACCTCGTTGCGGCCCTTTGCCGCCGCGATGGGCGTGCCGGTGCGGGGGCGGCGTTTCGCGGTCAGCTGCGCCGGGTTCTGGCGGGCGGAAAGCGGGCGGGCGCGGAAAGTCACCAAAACCGCGATCGTGGTGATGTTCGACCGTCCGGAGTCGTGCTTCGCCGAGTGCTCGGGGCACGAGGCGCACCTGCGGCGCATCGCGGAACTTCAGCAGCGCCGCGAAGCGCTGGAGGCGCATATCCGCCGCACCGAACCCGAACTGGCGGAGACCGACGACCTCTTCAGCGACTTCCGCACCTACGACTACCGCCGCAGTTCCAACCGCGAGTACCACCAACTGCGCCGCGAACTTGCGCAGGAGGCGCGGATACTGGGGCAGGGCGGGCGTCTGGCGCGGATCGTCGAGGCGAACGCCGCCGATCTCTGCTATCTGGCGATCCCCGCGGGGCTGATCCCGAGCGATGCCGTGCTGCCGGGATGGGGCGTGGTCGAACTTGCTCCCGACCGGAGTTTCCGCGTCGTGCGCGAGCCGGAGGTCCAGGCGGCGGTGACGCCCGAGGATCGTTTGGCGCTGGCGCTCAACATCGCGGGAGCGGCGGCGGCGGACGCCCGTTTCGCCGCCGGGATCGAACTCGGCCGCGGGGGGCGCGTCCGACTGCGCCGTCCGCCGCGTCGCCGGGGTCGGCTGTGATCTCCCGCGGGGTTCACCACCCGGACGCGTTGTTTTCCGCCGCCGCGTTCCGTCGTCCCGGCTGCCGGACGCGGTGCCAGTCGGCGCCTCTGACTGTGGGATCGTTTCCGCCCATGACGGTCATCTGCAGCACCCGGACTTCGCCGGTCGCGGTGTCGATCCGGAAGACCGCCTGCCGGAGGTGTCCCCTTCCGGCGGAACCGGATCCCTGGATCAGCGCCACATCCACCGGAGCGGCGAGCAGCGCGTAGCGCGCCGGGGCGAAGAGTTGGCTGTCGTTGTCCGCGGCGCGAAGTCCGAGCGTTCCCGCGGTCGCCAATACCGCGGCACCGGCCGCCCACCATCGGAAGTTCCTCATCGTCTGTTCCTCCTCGGTATCCTGATTTTCCTCGTTTTCCCGGAGTTCTCCGCCGCCGGGAGCGCAAAAAATCACAATAAAACGTTTTTGCTGAAATCCAAGAGGTTGCGCCGCGGCTTTTATGGGTGTATATTATATGATACGCGTCAGTGATGCGTACGATCGGGATCTTCAACAGGACGGGAAGTTTTTTATGGAGACGACGGGTACGGAAACGGTGGAAGTCACGGTGACCAGTCCGCTGGGACTGCATGGTCGTCCGGCGGCTCACATCGTCAAACTGGCTTCGGCGTACCACTCCGTCGTGACGGTGAAGAACCTCGCTTCCGGCGAGGTGGGCGACTGCCGGAGCATCCTGTCGCTGCTGGTGCTGGCGGCGTCGCAGGGCACGCGGCTGCTGCTGAGCGCCGTCGGTGATGACGCCGCCGCGGCGCTGGCCGAGATCGCCGCGTACTTCGCCGCCGGGTTCAACGAGTGACGGTGGCGCCATGGCGGTTGCGCAAAGCATTCAGGCGTTGGCGGTATCGCCGGGCATTGCCATCGGTCATGTGATGTGTCTGCACCGGCTGGTGGGCAATCGGCCGGAGCGGCGCGTCGTGGCGGAAAACGAAGTTCCCGGCGAACTCGAACGCCTCGCCGGAGCGCTTAAACGCACCCGCGACCAGATCACTTCGCTCCGCGACGCGCTGCGCGGCCGGCTGGACCGCGCCGGGACGGAGATCTTCGACGCGCACTTGCTGCTGGTCGACGACAAGGCGCTCAACGCCGCCGTCGGCGAACGCATCCGCAGTCGGCGGCTCTGCGCCGAGTTCGCGGTCTTCGACGCGGTGGAGGAGTTCGCCGCGGTCTTCGGCGAGATGTCCGACGAGTATCTGCGCGAGCGCGCGGTCGATCTGCGCGACGTGGGCAACCGTATTCTTTCCAATCTGACCAACGCGGCTCCGGACACGCATTTTTCCGGGCGGCGCATCGTGGCGGCGCCGACGCTTGCCCCGAGCGACACCGTACAGCTCGACCGCAGCAAAGTGCTGGGGCTGGCGGTCGAGGTCGGCAGCGCCACCAGCCACACGGCGATCCTGGCGCGGTCGCTGCGGATCCCGGCGGTGGTCGGGGTGCCGCCCGAAGTGTTGGAGCAACTTTCCGCCGACGACACGATGATCATCGACGGCTTTTCCGGCAAGGTCATCATCAACCCCGACGAACGCACGCGCGAAGCGTACCGGCTCAAGGCGAAGGCCGCCGGGGAGTTCCTCGAACAGCTGGAGCGCGACTCCGCGCTGCGTCCCGAGACCACCGACGGCTTCATCGTCGAACTGGCGGCGAACATCGACGCGCAGGCGAAGTACGACGAGGCGCGGGCGGTGGGCGCTCACGGGGTGGGGCTGTTCCGCACCGAGTTTCTGTTTCTCGACGCGGCGTCGATCCCCGGCGAGGACGAGCAGTTCGAGATCTACAAGCGGCTGCTGACCGACGCGGGCGACGATCCGGTCACGGTGCGCACCATGGACATCGGCGGCGACAAGTCGTTCAGCGGGGTCTACCGGTCGCCGGAGGAGAATCCGTTTCTGGGGCTGCGGGGCATCCGGCTGTCGCTCTACGAGCGTCCGGATCTGTTCCGGGTGCAGCTGCGGGCGCTGCTGCGTGCCGGGGTCTACGGCAATCTGCGGGTGATGATCCCGATGGTGACGAGCGTGCTGGAGGTCGAGGAGACGCGCGCGGTCATCGCCGAACTGGAGGCGGAACTGCGCAAAGACCGCACCGAGTTCGCCCCGCTGTCGCTCGGGGTGATGATCGAAACTCCGGCGGCGGCGCTGCTTGCCGACAAACTCGCGCCGATCGTCGACTTCTTCAGCATCGGCAGCAACGACCTCGTGCAGTACACGATGGCGGTCGACCGCGGCAACGAGCGGGTAGCCTATCTGTACCGGCCCACGCACCCGGCGATCCTGCGGCTGATCGACTGCTGCGTGACGGCGGCGAAGCGCAACAACATCTTCGTCGGCGTCTGCGGTCAGATGGCGGGCGATCCGGCGACGGCGGCGCTGCTGATGGGGCTGGGGGTACACGAATTGAGCATGAGTCCCGGCTCGGTGCCGCTGGTCCGGCGGGTGATCCGTTCGCTGTCGCTCTACGAGGCGGAGCGGACTGCCCGCGCCGCGATGGAGTGCCGCAACGCCGCCGAGTCGCTGGCGCTGGTGCAGGAACTGCTGGCGCGCCGGGTGCCCGAGATCGCCGCGCTGTGATCCCCGATTATCTTGCCTTTCCGCTCAGCGGCGGAACTCCGACGGCGGGATCAGCCGGTGCTTGGTGAAGATCCGCGAAAAGTAGAACTCGTTGGCGAAGCCGCACATCTGGGCGATGTCGCGGATCTGCCGGTCGCTGCCGAGCAGCAGTTCGGCGGCGCGGTTCAGGCGGCACTCCAGTTGAAAGCGGTTCGGCGGGCAGCCGAAGAGTTCGCGGAAGGTCAGCCGGAAGTGCGAATAGGAACAGCCCATCTTCGCCGCTTCCCGCTCGAAGTCCCACTTTTTCTCCGGACTTTCCCGGATGTCGTCCGCGAGCTGCTGCAGTTTCTGCCGGTACAGCAGCGAGCCGTGGCGCGGAGCGTTGGCCGCCTGATGGTTCAACAGCAGCAGTTCCGTTTCCACGACGGCGCGGTCGTGTCCGCGCGCGCCGATCTGGGTGATGAGCGATTTGATGTGGCGCAGCGCGGCGAGAAACTCCTCCGGGCGCTTGACCAGTTGGACCGTGCCGAGCGGCGGCAGCAGTCCGCCCTTCAGCCAGCGCCGGACCCGTTCGCCCTGAAAGCAGAGGAAGAAGTGGTGCCGGGTATCCCGCGTCGGCGCGCCGTAGCGGAAGAACGCGCCGGGACCGCTCACGAAGAAGCAGGGTTCGCTGATGCGCTGCTGCGGACGGTCGTCGATCTGCAGCAGCAGCTCCCCGGCGTGGTTGTACTGTATTCCGTAATAGTCGTCGAAGCGGCGGGTGTTCTTTTCGCCGTAGAATTTCATCTCGCCGTACTTGATGAACCGGATGTCGGAAAAGTAGTCCATGATTAAAAAGTGTAAAATAAAGACAAATCCGCCATAGACACAACGACTGAACTGTGCTATACTAAATATAGTTCAAAAAACAGAAAAGACAACTGTCTTTATCGTCAAAAACTGAAAAAGGAGTTCTGAAAAAATGCCGAAAAGCCGGATCGCCGTCACTTTGTTCAACGTCCGGGAGTTCTGCAAGACCGAGAGCGACCTCGACGCCACGCTCGACAAACTTTGCGCCATCGGGTACGAAGTGGTGCAGGTCTCGACCGTGCCGCTGGCTCCGGAGGTGATCCGCCGCCAGCTCGACAGGCACGGGCTCTTCTGCTGCGCCACCCACGAAAACTACGACGCGATCTGCGGCGATCCCGCCGCCATCGCGGACAAACTCGACATCCTCGGCTGCGACTTCGCCGCTCTCGGCGCTCCGCCCAAGGACGAGCGCGACAAGCCGGAGTTCTTCGAACACCTCGCCAAGATCATGAACCGCTGCGGCGAACAGCTCCGCGCGCGCGGCAAGAAACTCGGGTATCACAATCACCACTGGGAGTTCGAGCGCCACGGCAGCCGCGAAACGATGTTCGAGATGATCCTGCGTCTGACCGATCCCGAATTCGTCTTTTCCGAACTCGACGTGCATTGGGTCACCCGCGGCGGCGGCTGCCCCGAAACGTGGATCCGCCGCCTTGCCGGACGCATCCCGGTGATCCACTTCAAGGACTTCGCTCTGGTCGCCCGCGAACCGCAGTTCTGCGAGATCGGCGAGGGCAACCTCGACTGGCCGGGGATCATTCGGGCGTGCGAGGATACCGGCATCCCGTTCTACTCGATCGAGCAGGATAAGACCTTCATGGACCGCGACATCTTCACGTCGATGAAGATCTCGTTCGACAACCTGCGGGCGATGGGGGTCAAGTGACCCCTGCCGCCGCGCCGGGGACGTGCCGACGCGACGATCCGGCTCCCGCCGGCGATGCGCATTGCCGGCGGCCGGTTTAAGCGCGGTTTTTCCGCGCATTTTTTTTGCTTCCGCTATTGAAAAGTTCCGCCGGAAGAGTTACATTATAGCGTATTCAAACGTTAGAACGACGGAGTTACGGATGCGGGTCACGCTCAAGGATGTCGCCAAACTGGCGGGGGTCAACTTCACGCTGGTGTCCAAGTACATCAACTCCGGGGAGCAGGTGCGGATGAAGCCCGAGACCCGCGAGCGGATCGCCCGGGCGATCGAAGTTCTGCGCTACCGTCCTTCGGCGTCGGCACGCGCGCTGCGCAGCGGCCGGAGCCGGATCGTCGGCATGGTCAGCGGCGACCTCACCAACGAATACTGGGCGCACTTCGCCAGTTGCGCCATGCGCTGTCTGCGGGAGCGGGGGTATCAACTGCTGCTGGCGGTCCGCGATGCCGAAGCGACACCGGCGCCGCCGGATTTTCTGGTCGATCGCGGGGCGGACGGGATCATCGTCCCCGGCGCCGCCTTGCCCGCGGGATACGTTTCGCCGTGTCCGCTCGTCGCCCATGACATCGGTGCGGGTTCCGGCGACGCGGTGAATCCCGATGTCGCTCCGGCGCTGGAACAGGCGCTGGCGCGGGTCGACGGCCGCCTCGCGGCGCTGCTGCCCGAAAACTCGGTGTGGAGCGAACTCTTTCCCGCTTGCGCCCGACGATGCGCGACCGAGGCGGAACTCGTACCGGTGCCGCTCGATCCGGCGCAGCGTCCCGCCGGGCTGCGCCAAGTCTGCCGCTCCGCGCCCGGGTGGATACTCTGCAGCGGCTGGCAGACGTTCACCCAACTGCGCGATATACTGCGCGACGAATTCCCCAAGTACCATCCGCGGATCATCGTCCACGCGAACTGCCGCGGGAGTTTCCTCGCGGCCCCGGAGGTCGATTGTGCGATCGTCTCCTCCACCGCGGAACTGGTGCGGGAGTGCTGTTCGCTGCTTCTGGAGCGCATCGGCGACCCCGCCGCCGCCCCCCGGCGGATCGGCATCCCCTGCCGCTGTGTCGGATCCGACAGTGCGGAGTTCGGCGCGCTGTGCGCCGGGCGCTTCGCGCTGACTTGAGTGGTGACGGAGGTCAGGGAGTTGACGATATGAATCTCGGCTATCTGTTGATAATCGCCGTCGGCGTCGCGTGGACCGCGATCGCCGTCACCGTCAGCGAAGGACGGCGGCGCGACTGCCCGATACAGCAGTTCTATCTGACCGGGTCGCTGGTCGCGCTGCTGATCGTCGCCTGCCTGATCGGAACGGAGGGCGTGCGCGGCATCTTCGCCCCCGAGGTGCGTCGCGCGGTGTGGTGTTTCTTCGTCGGCTCGATCTTCAACGGGGCGGGGCAGGCGGTCTCGATGGGGAACCTTCGGCAGGGCGGCCGGGCGCTGGCATACGCGATCCCGCAGCAGGCGTTCGTCTTTCCGTACCTGTGGAGCATGGCGTTCTGGGACCAGCATGTGAGCGTCGTATCGGTGCTGGGGATCGCGCTGATCGTGGCGGCGGTGTTCTATCTTTCCGTGACGCGGAACGGGGGGGGATCCACGTCGCTGTCACCGGGGCGGATCCTCGTCGCGCTGCTGGCGATGGCGCTGATCGGGATCAGCCAGATCGTTCTGATCGCCCCGACCCGCTTCGCCGCGGGGCGGACGCCGGCGCCGCTGCCGGGGGCGGCGGTGATCCTCGGCGCGAACGCGATCTTCTTCCTGATCTGGAGTTTGTTCAAGGCGCGGGGATTTGCCCGGTTCCGGCTGTACCTGCCGTTCGGAGCGGCGTGGGGAGTCTTCGCGGCGGCGTCGCACTGCATACTGCTGACGGCGCTGGGACTGCTGGGGAAGATCAACCAGTCGGGGATCGCCTATCCGGTGGGGGCGGGGATACTGATCCTTTTGTACTCGCTGTTCACGGTGGTGCGCTACCATGAGAAACTTAACCGGCGGCAGGTGTGCGCCTTCCTCGTGCTGGTGTGCGGGATCTGCTGCGCCAAATTGGGATAACGCCTTTTTTCGATATGGAACACAGGAGGACTTGTCAGATGGAAAAACAGACGGTGGTATTGGAACAACGCGGCGACACGGCGGTGTTCGCGATCGGCGGGGAAACGGTGACGAGCGTGACCGCTCCGGCGGGGTGTACCGACACGTTCGAGGAACTCGGCGGCGGCTTCTGGCGGTGGCGGCGGCGCTGTGACGCCCCGACGGACAAGATGACGATGCGGTTGTGCAGTACCGGCAAGCCGCGTTACTTCCTCGTTCCGGCGGTCAACTACAACGGCAACGGCTGGGGCAGCGGGGCGCAGTACTCCGGCTTCGAGTGCGAGGGGACGCCGTGGCGCTATGCGTGGCACCGGATCTCGATCCCCGCGTGCACCTACGCCGAGACCGACGTGTGGGCGGTGGCGCTCTTCGGGGCGGAGGCGGGCGGCATGAGCTGTGCGATCTACACTCAGGGCGATACGACGGTGCAGGAACTCTCGTGGCCCGAGGTCGAGGAGCCGAAGACCCTCTCCAAACGCTGCTGGATGCCGCCCTTTTACGGCACGATGGCTCCGCAGGACGAGTTCGAGGGGCTGCTGATGATCCTGCCCGCTGCCGGGAAACGCCGCCGGGTGCGGGATCTTTTGGACTTCGTGTGGCGCGCCAATTACCGCGAAGTCACGATGGACTACACCCCCGAACGCGTGGCGCAGCTGGATATGCTCGGGTTCCGGCAGATGTTTCTGCACCGCCTCAACGGTCTGAGCGGGTTCCAGTACAACTTCGACTGGCTGGAGGATCAGGGGTGCTTCACCAAAGCGCCGCGCGCGCCGATCACATTCGAGATCGGCTGGTGCGGACAGAACGCCGCCATGTCGTGCATCCTGCTTGAGGAGTACATCAAGACCGGCAATCCCGATCTGCGCGACAAGGCGCTCGCCGTACTCGACAGCTGGAGCAACCATGCGTTTTTCCCCAACGGGCTGATGCTGGTCAAACTGTACGCGCCGCCGGACAATCTGGACTCGGTGCCGAACGGAACGGTCCCGGTCGATCTGGACGCCTGCAACCTCGGCAACGGGGCGAGCGGATTCCTGCGCGCGTCGCAGTTGTGCGAGCAGGCCGGGATCGACCGCCCGGAGTACCGGCGGCGGGGACTGGGACTCTGCGACTTCTTCGTCAAAGCGCAGCAGGATTCCGGCGAGTACGCCCGGAGTTTCTTCATCGACGGCTCGGTCAATTTGCGTCACGGCAGCATCGGCGCTTTCATCGCGCTCGCGGTCGCGGATGCTTACGACCTGACCGGCGAGGCGAAGTACCGCGACTCCGCGCTCCGCGGCATCGACTTCTACCTCGGCGAGTTCGCTTCCGCCGGAGTCACCACCGCCGGAGCGCTCGACTCGAACTGCATCGACAAGGAGTCCGGCGCACCCGTGCTCCGCGGCGCGCTGTGGGCGTACGAACTCACGCACGACAAGAAGTACCTCGACGCGGCGGTCGACGTCGCCTACTATCTCGCAACGTGGCAGTATCACTACTCCGAAAAGTTCCCGGAAGGGTCGCTGCTCAACGAGACCAACTTCGACACCTACGGCAGCACTTCGGTCTCCGCCGCGCACAACGCGCTCGACCACTACGGGCTGTACTGGATCCCCGAGTATGTGAAACTCGCCGAACTCACCGGCAACCCGATGTGGAAGGAACGCGCCCGCGCACTGTGGTACAGCGGCATCAAACTGCTCTCCGACGGAACGCTGGTGATCCGCAACCGCGTCCGCCCCGTCGGGTCGCAGGACGAATCGGTGCGCCACACCCGCTGGGGACGCATCGACCGGCGCTACTTCATCCCGGTCGAACACTGCACCACCTGGCAGGCGGTGTTCCGCCACGAGACGATGAGGCGGCTGGGCGACCTCTCCATATTGCGCTGACGAAATATCGCCCCGCCGGGTGGACAGACGTTCCGCCGTGTGCTATCTTATACCCCGACGGCAAACGGCGGAGGCGCATCGTCGGCAGCCAACAAAAATGGGAGTGACGCTATGGAGAAGAGGAGTTCCGAAGTGGCAGTGAAGCACTGGTTCCGTAAGTTGTGGGGCGTGCCGCTCGCGGCGGGTTCCGTCGCCGCGCTGTTGTTGTGCGGCGGCTGCGGCAATCATCACCACCATCACCACGAGCCGCCGCATCACCACCACCACGATAAACCCGCGCCGCCGAAGCCGTACCATCACGCGAAACCGAAGCCCGCGCCGAAGCCCGCGCCGAAGCCGCTGCCGCCGCCTCCGCCGAAACACTGAGTCCGGCGGGGCAGGCAATATAACGGGCGGGGTGCGGCAGAGGAGATGGGAGATGTGGGGGCTGCTCGCCCCCACGCCCCTCGGCAGGGTCGCAAACGCTTTTTACGCTTAAACTACCACCCGCTCCGCCGGGGGCGGGGCAGGTGAAAAACGGATGTTAGCGGCATTAATGCAGGGCTTCGCCCCGCACCCCACGGTGCGCTTCGCGCCCCGAGCGGGGGCAGGCTTGGCGCCTTCCCCCGCCCCCCCCTGCCGCTTGCGTCAGGAAAGCAAGCCCGTTTGCAGACGGTACTTTTAATTTCGCGCGGCCTGCGAAATTCCAAAAAGTTGCCGGCGCTGCCGTTTGAGGCAGCGCCCCCCGGCTGTGCCGGGGCTTCGGGTACTTTTTGGAAGCCTTGCGCTCCGTACACTCCAATGCTCGCCGCATACGCGGCTCCGCGTTTCGGTACTGCGCGTATGGTAGCTGCTTTATTTTCTTTACCAGCCGCCGCAAACTTGCGGCGACTGCCTCACTCGCGGCCTTAATGCTCGGGTGCACTCGGCTGTCTTTTTGACCGGCAAAAAGCCAGCCTCGCTCGCCCCCTGCGCGCTCGGCGGCGACCGCCTCGCACGAAGCGGGTGTGGGCAGACGACCGTAATGGGTAAATTTAGCGCCACCGCGAATAAGCGTGGTGGGTTTTACCGCTGGCGCCAATTTCCCGCGTCAGCGTGTGGCAAGCATCGGTGCGCGGGCTCCAGTCACCTCACTCCGTTCAAGTCCGTTCAAGTCCGTTCAAGTCCGTTCAAGGCGTTTATTCGCGCGACGGCGGCTTGCAGTCGCGCCAGCGCGCCCCCCCCCGCGCGCCGGTTCGTCCCGGTTTTTTTCCCCGATGCGCCGAAACGCGATGGAAAATCCGCGATTTCAAACGTATATTATCCTCATTCTCCCCAGCGGCGGGATGCGCCGCGACCGAAACTTATAAGGAATTTGATGATATGTTGATCGACATGCCTCCGGAAAAGTTGTTTCAGTATCAGGGCTGCTCCCCCAAGCCGCAGGACTTCGACCGCTACTGGGAGGAGTCGCTCGCGGAACTGGACGCCGTCAAACCCGAGATCTCGCTCACGCCCTCGCCGGAGTTTTCCGCCCCCGGCGCGGAGTGCCTCGACCTCCGTTTTACCGGCGTCGGCGGCGCCCGGGTCTACGCCAAACTGCTGCGCCCGAAGCAGCGGCGCGGAACGGCTCCGGCGGTGGTGCAGTTCCACGGTTATTACTGCAACTCCGGCAGCTGGTACAGCAAACTCGCCTACGTCAACGCCGGATTCACCGTCGCCGCGCTGGATTGCCGCGGGCAGTTCGGGCGTTCCGATGACAATCTGCAGGTGCATGGGACTACGGTCCGGGGGCACATCATCCGCGGCGTGGAGGATCCCGACCCCAAAAAACTCCTGTTCCGCTACAACTACCTCGACTCGGTGCAGTTGACCCGGATCGTCATGGGCTTGGACGGCGTCGATCCCGAACGGGTCGGCATCACCGGCGGCAGTCAGGGCGGCGGGCTCTCCTACGCCTGCGCGGCGCTGGAGCCGCGGGTCAACCGCTGTCTGGCCGTCTATCCGTTTCTGAGCGACTTCCGGCGGGTCTGGAACATGGACCTCGGCAAGGACGCCTATGTGGAACTCAGCGACTACTTCCGCCGTCTGGATCCGCTGCACGAGCACGAGGAGGAGTTCTTCACGCGCCTCGGCTACATCGACATCCAGAACCTCGCTCCGCGCATCCGGTGCAAGTTCCGGATGTTCACGGGGCTGATGGACACCACCTGTCCGCCGTCGACGCAGTTCGCCGCGTACAACAAGGTCGGTTCGGCCGACAAGGCGTTCAAGATCTGGTACGACCATCGGCACGAAGCGCTGCCGACCGCCGACGACCGTACCTATATGTTCATGATGGAGATGCTCGGGTGATCGGCGGGGGGATTCCCGCTCCGACCGGGGAAGGGCGACATGGCGTTATCGACTGACGGAAACGGGAGTTCTCCCGGCGCGGCGCGTCGCGGCCGGACGGTCGCCGCGTGGCTGTTGCTGTCGTTGCCGCTTGTCGCCTATCCGCTCGAATGGTGGACGTGGTTTTCGTCCCGGGTCCCGGCGTGGGATCTCGCGGGGATGTTCACCGTCCCGGTGCTGGCGACGGCGGCGCTCGCGGTGCTGCTCTACACCGGAACGGCGGAACTGCGGCGGACGGCGGGCGCGTCGCGGGTGGCGCTGGCATTCATCGCGGTGTCGGCGGTGCTGATACTGCTGTCGCTGGGGCGTTCGCTCTATCTGGGGCGGCGGATCGAGCCCGCGGAGTGGTTTCTGCCGCTCGTGCCGCTGGCGGGGCTGGCGCTGTCGCGCGAAATACTGCGGATCCTGCCCGCGTGGGGGACGCTGGTGCTGGCGATCCTGCTCGGCTTCACCTGGCACTTTCCGCTCTGCATCGGGCTGCCCGGCAACTGGAACTGGAACTTCTCGCTGCTGGCGGTGTTGATCCCGGCGCCGTTTCTGTGGTTCAAACGTCTGCCCGCCCGTCACTTCTGGCTGGCGGCGGGGGCGTCGGCGCTGTTCATCGCGGCGATCTCGGCGGTCTACCGGGAACTCGCGCCGCGCGGGACGATCGTCGGTGTGATCGCCGCGTCGGCGGCGTTGTGGCTGCTGTGGAAGATCCCCGGCCGCCAGCGGCTGCTCATCACGCTTCTGGGGTGCGGGGCGGGGATCGCGATGTTCCTGTCGATCTGGCTCGGACCGGCGGATTCGACGATCCGGTCGAGCCGCTTCTGGCTGTGGCGGGGGTCGGTCGAACTCGCCCTCGGCAAGAGCCTCGCCGGGGTGGGGGAGGGGAACTTCGCCCGCCACATCAATCCCCTGCTGCCGCGGGAGTACTACTTCAGCGACTACGCCGCGAACTACCACCCGCACCCGCACAACGAGTTTCTGGCGGCGTGGTGCACCCACGGCGCCGCCGGAGCGCTGGCGCTGCTGCTGCTGACCCTCGCGGCGTGTACCGGATTCCGGACGCTGTCGGCGGTGCGGGTGTGGGGATTCTGGCTGTTTCTGGTGCTGCTGATGCACGCCCAGTTCGACGTGCTGTTGGGCACTCCGCTGGCGGGGACGCTGTTTCTGGCGCTCGGCGGGGCGCTGGCCGGCGGTCGGCGCGGTGACGGCAAGGTCCATGCGTGGGGCGGAGCGCTGGGGCTGGCGGCGACGGCGGCGCTGGCGCTGGTCGTCTTCGTTTCGGGGTGGTGGGCGCGCGAGTCGCTGTTGAGTTCGCGCGCGGGCGACCCGGTGGCGGCGCGGCGGCAGTTGCGGCGGAGCCTCGCGTGGCGCGAGAGCGACGACGCGCGTTACCGCCTCGGCATGGTGGAACTCTTCGACTTCAAGGATCCGCGGGCGGCGATCCCGCACTTCGAGAAACTTGCGCCGGGTCACGTCCACAGCAACGGTTATCTGGCGCGCGCCTATGCGGCGGCGGGCGATCCCGAGACCGCGCTGCGGTACTTCGACCGCGAATCCAACGCCTACCCGATGAGTGCGCTGAACGCCTTCTGGGAGTTGGAGGTGATGCGCGTCCGGGGGTACGATCCGGTGATGCTCGCCTCGCTGCGAAGCCGCCTGAACTATCTGCTCAAACTGCGCAAGTTGTCGCCCGGGCGCATCGACGAACTGATCGCCCGGCCCGCGCTGGACGACCTGCCGCTGAGGGATCCCTGAGATGGAGCTGGAAACCTTCGTCGCTGCGCTCGGGATCGATTGGCGGTCCGGTCTTGCCGGGTTGGCGCTGTTGCTGTTCGCGGCGCGGGGCGCGGGTTGCTGGCTGCTGCCGCGCCGGGGCGGGGAGTTCCGCCGGTTCGCGCTCGGAGTGGCGGCGCTGGCGTGGCTCTACCCGTGGTACTGGCGCTCCGTTCCGGAGCGGCTGACGCTGTTTCTGCTGCTGATCCCCGCCGTCCGCGGGGTGTGGAAGTTCCCGCTCGGATCGTGCCGCCGCCATTGGCGGCTGCTGCTCGTGCTCGCGGCGGCCGGGGGCGTCACGCTCGGTTCGGCACTGCTGCCGCCGTTCACCTGGGACGAACAGGTCTACCAGACGGTGCTGTGGTCGCGGTTCCCGGAAACGGCGTGGCGCATCGACAACCCCTACGCGGCGTATCCGCTGCTGCCGCAGTTATTCATGCAGTGGGGGCGCGGAGCGGGGTCGCTGCTGCTGCCGCGGCTGCTGGTGTGGGCGTGTTCGCTGATCCTCGCGGGGGGGCTTTATATCGAAGCGCGGCGGCGGTGCGGCTCGGCGGCGCTCGCGGGAGTTCTGACGGCGGGGGTGATGCTGTCGCCGCTCGCGTTGACGCTGGAGCAGAGTTTTTACGCCGAGACGCTGGTCGCGCTCTTCGCGCTCGCCGGATTTTTGACGCTGGAGCCGGGAACGGGCGACGACCGGAGCGACGCCGTCGCGGCCGGAGTCTTCGCCGGGGCATGCGTCGCCGTGAAACTCACCGGGATCGCTCCCGCGCTGCTGCTCCTCGTCCTCGCGGTGCGGCGGTGGCGGCTGCCCGGTCGGTTCGTCGCGGCGGCGGCGGTGACGGCGCTGCCGTTTTTTCTCCGGGTGTGGGTGGTGTTCGGCCAGCCCGTGTACCCGTTCTTCGCGCGGTGGTTCGGCGGGGAGCGGATGGAACTTGTGGAGAAGTGTTTCCGGGCGCTGGGCGACTACGGCGTCGGACGGCTGCGCGGAGTGGGCGCGGGGTGGCTGCTCGCCTGCGTGGATAAGGAGTTCTCCGACGGGGTGGTCGGCGGCTTCGTCGTGCTGGCGGTCGTCGTGAGCCTCGCGGTGCTGGTCGCTCTCCGGCGCGGCCGTCGGGCGTGGCGGGGCGCGCTCGCGCTGGCGGCGGGCTACCTCTTCTGGGCGTTGACTTCGCAGCAGAGCCGCTTTCTCTATCCGCTCGTGTTTCCGGCGGTGCTGCTGCTGGCGCGGCTGCTCCCGAAGCGGAGTTGCCGCCCGGCGGTGCGCGCGCTTCTGGCGGTACTGGTGCTCGCGGGCGTCGCGGACGTCGCGCGCTCGAGTTATCCGCGGCTTCGCCACTGTATCACGGCGTGGCGGATGCTGCCCGCCGCCCAAAAAGCGCCGGTGCGTTTCCTCGCGCTGGCGACCAATGATCCCGCTTACTTCAACACGCTGAAACTTCTGGGCGCGGTCGCTCCGGAGCGCGCGCGGGTGCTGCTGCTGTTCGAGCGCCGGAGCCTCTACTTGCCGCGCCGCTTCGAACACGGTACGCCGCTCTTTCAGGAGCGCCGCCTGACCCCGCCGCCCCGTACCCCGGAGGAGTTGTGGCGCGCCATCCGGGAGTTCGATTATCTGCTGCTCGGTTCGACGCAGGAGCATATCGACCGTCTGCCCGAATACGCCGCCGTCGAAGCGCACACCAAACGACTGGTGGTCGAACTCGTGATCGCGGGGCGGCTGCGCCCCGTTCCCGGACCGCCCGGCGTGGCGTTTCAGCCGCTGTTCGAGGTGGTGCCGTGACGGGCGACGCGCCGGAGTTCCGCTTTCGGGCGATCGGTCGGCTGGTCGCGGGCGGCGGCGAGTACCGCCAGCAGTCGCCGCGGCAGGGCGCGCTGACCGAACGGCGCGGGGTGATCGAACTCTACCCCGGGCGCAACTTCGAGGCGGCGGCGGCGGATCTCGCGGGAGTGGAGTACATCTGGGTCGTCTACGTCTTCGACCGCAACCGGAACTGGCGGCCCAAGGTGCTGCCGCCTCTGGGAGAACGCCGCGTCGGAGTCTTCGCCACGCGGTCGCCGCACCGGCCGAACCCGGTCGGACTGTCGGCGGTGCGGCTGCTCGAAGTGGACGGTTTGAAACTGCACATCGCGGGGCACGACCTGCTGCTCGGTACGCCGGTGCTGGACATCAAACCCTATCTGCCGGCGGTCGATTCGCATCCGCGCTCGGCGCTGCCGTGGCGCGACCGGATCGACTTCACGCCGCGGAAACTCGAGTTTTCGCCGCTCGCACAGCGGCAGCTGGAACTGCTGAACGAATTGGGCGCGCCGGATCTGTCGCTGGTCGCGGAGACGCAGTTGGCGCTGCGGGAGCCCGATCCGCGGCGGCAGCGGCTGACCCCGCTCGACGACGGCCGCATGGTGCTGGCGTTTCGGACGTGGCGGCTGGTGTTCCATCTGCCGGAGAACTCCGGCGTGACGATCGACGCGATCCGCTCGGGCTACACTCCGGAGGAACTCGCGGCGGACGCCCCCGACCCTTACGGCGACAAGGCGCTCCACCGCGCTTATGTCGCGGCGTTCCCGGCGCGGTGAATCGGCTTCAGCTCGCCACCGTCTTGCGGAAGCGCGTCAGCGCCACCGCGAAGAACAGTGCGCCGATGACGGTCATCTTGAGGAAGATCGGCCATACGATCGGCAGTCCCGCGCCCCGGAACAAAATCGCCTTGCTGAAGTTCACGAAGTGCGTGGTGGGCGAGATCTGCATCACCCAGCGGATGACATCCGGCATGTTGTCCTGCGAGGTCATGCCGCCCGAGAGGATCTGCATCGGCAGCAGCACGAGGATCATCAGTATCCCCAGCTGCGGCATGTCCCGCGCGAAGCAGGCGAGGAAGATCCCGAGCGAGGTGACGGCGAAGAGGTTGATCACCACCCCCGCCATGAAGAGCCAGAACGATCCCGCCACCGGCACTTTGAGCATGTCCTGCACCACGACGAGCAGCGACAGCCCGGTCGCGCAGAAGACCACCAGCGACATCGACCAGACCTTGGAGACCATGATCTCGAACGGCGTCACCGGCATCACCAGCAGGTGTTCGAGCGTGCCGCGTTCGCGTTCGCGGATCAGCGCCGCCCCGGTCAGGATCAGCGCGATCATGGTGACGTTGTTGACCAGCCCGTTCATCGCGCCCTCCCAACTCTTGGTCAGGTTGGGGTTGAAGCGGTTGCGGATGAGTATCCGCGCCGTGTCCGAGGGGCCGCGGCCGGTGTTTTCCTTCACGAAGTCGTTGACTTCCTTGGAGATGATCTGCTGGATGTAGCCGTTGCCCGTGAACGCCTGACTCATCCGGGTCGCGTCGATGTTGACCTGCACCTCGGGATTGTTGTTGGCGAGCACCTTTTCCTGAAAGTTCGGGGGAAAGACCACGATGAAGGTGTAGCGCCCCTTGTCCATCGCCTCGTCGACTTCGCCGAGCGTCAGGTACTGCGGACGCGCGAAGAGCGGCGGCATAAACGCGTCGGCGACGCGCTTGGAGAGCTGCGAACCATCCTCGTCCACGATCGCGATGGCGGCGTCGCTGATCGCGTCGGGATCGGATTTCGCGTTCACATATACGCTCATGGTGAACGAGTAAACGATCAGCACGAGGAGCAGCGGATCCCGCCACAGACCGCGGAGTTCCTTGATCCCGAGTTGGATGATATTGCGTAGTTTCTGTTTCATAGATGCACCGTACCGCGTCAGGATTCCTGTTTTTTCTGCAGCAGAATACCGATCCCGCAGACGACGACGATCTCCGCCGCCATGATCAGGAACGGTCCGTACAATTCGGAGATGTTCAACCCCTTGTTGAACACGCCCCGGCTGATGAGCAGCATGTAGGTCGTGGGGTAGATGTGACCGACGATGCCGTCCACGTCGAATTTGGTGGATACCGGGTTGATGAGTCCGCACAACTGCACCGCCGGCAGGATCGTGAGGATCATCGCGAGGAAGATCACCGCGATCTGGCTCCGCGTCACCGACGAGCAGAGCATCCCCAGCCCGGTCGACAGCACGCAGTAGACGAAGAGCGACGCCAGCAGCAGCGGCAGACTGCCCTTGAGCGGCACGTCGAAGAGGAATACCGCCATCAGTATCAGCAGAATGGAACTCGCGAACGCGAAGAGCACATACGGCAGCTGCTTGCCGAGCAGGAACTCCGAGCGCCGCAGCGGAGTGACGTAGAGGTTGATGATCGACCCGAGTTCCTTTTCGCGCACCACCGAGAGCGCGGCGAGGATCGCCGGTATCATCATCAGCAGGATCGGGATCACCGCCGGGACCATCGCGGGCAGACTCTTGACATCCGGGTTGTACCGGTAGCGGTTCTGGATGGAGAGCGCGGTCGGCTTCTGCCCGTTCGGATCGGCGGCGGCGCGCTTCTGCTGCCACAGCATGTGGAGCGCCTGCACATAGCCGCTGGTGGTCTCGGCGTTGGTGGGTTCGCCGCCGTCGAGCCAGTAGGCGACCTGCGGCATGGCTCCGCGCTGGACGTCGCGGGAAAATCCGGGCGGGATCTCGACCACCATCGAGAGTTCGCCGTTCCGGAGCCGCCGGTCAACGTCGTCGTAGTCGCGGGCGGGCGCGTGTTCGCGGAAGTAGCGCGAGCCGGAGATCCCGAGCAGATACTCGGAACTCAGGAGGCTCTGATCCTGATCGAGCACCGCGTAGTCGATGTTTTCGACGTCCATGTTGAGCCCGTAGCCCATCACGACGAGCAGGATCATCGCACCGAAGAGCGCGAGCGTGGTGCGGATCTTGTCGCGCCGCAGTTCCAGCAGTTCGCGCCAGAAACTCGTGTAGAAGCGCTGGAAATCGAACCACTTGCTTTGGGGCACGACCGGTTGGTCGTCGGCGGGCGCTTCGGTTTCGGGTCGGATGGGGGCGGCCTCGCGCCCCGCCTTGGCTTCGGCGCCGTCGCCCGCCTCTTCCAGCAGCCCGATGAACGCCGCCTCCAGCGAGGGCGCTCCGCGCTTTTCGACCAGTCCGCGCGGCGTGTCGCAGGCGAGCGACTTGCCCGCGTGCATCAGCGAGATGCGGTCGCAGCGTTCGGCCTCGTTCATGAAGTGGGTGGTGATGAACACCGTGACCTTGTCGCGGCGCGACAGTTCGATGATGAGTTCCCAGAAGCCGTCGCGCGCCACCGGATCGACGCCGCTCGTCGGCTCGTCGAGGATCAGTATGCTCGGATGGTGGATCACCGCCGCCGCCAGCGACAGCCGCTGCTTGATGCCGAGCGGCAGTTCCGCCGGGAGCGCGTCCACGACCCCTTCGAGATCGAAGCGCCTCAGCATCTCCCCGACGTTTTTGTCCACGTCGGAAGCGGGGAGACCGTAAAGTTTGGCGTAAAGTTCGAGGTTCTGACGGACCGTGAGTTCGTTGTAGAGCGAGAACAACTGGGTCATGTACCCGAGATTTTTCCGCATCTCCATGCTGTTGCCGTCGATGGGGCGGCCGAAGAGTTTGGCCTCGCCCTCCGTCGCGGGGAGCAGCCCCGTGAGCATCCGCATGGTGGTGGTCTTGCCGCAGCCGTTCGAGCCGAGAAAGCCGAAGATCTCGCCGCGGCGGATCCGGAAACTCACATGATCGACCGCCGTGAAGTCGCCGAAGCGCTTGGTCAGACCCTCGGCCTCGATCGAGATGTCGTGGTCGGCGTCCTTGCCGAGCGGCGGCACGACGAGATCGTGGTGTCCGGCGCGCTTGCTCTCGGGGAGCAGCCGGATGAAGGCGCTGTCCAAGTTGTCGCAATGGGTCTTTTCGAGCAGTTCCGCCGGCGAGCCGGTGTCGAGGATCTTGCCGTCGTCCATGGCGATCAGCCAGTCGAAGCGCTGCGCCTCGTCCATGTAGGCGGTGGCGACGATCACGCTCAGGTCGGGCTGTTCGAGTTTGATCTGGTCGATGAGGTCCCAGAACTGCCGCCGCGCCAAGGGGTCGACGCCGGTGGTGGGCTCGTCGAGGACCAGCAGGTCGGGGTCGTGGATCAGCGAACAGCACAGCCCGAGTTTCTGCTTCATGCCGCCCGAAAGTTTGCCCGCCGGACGGTCGAGAAACGGATACAGCCCGGTGCTCTTGGTCAGCCGGTCGATCCGGCGGCGGCGCTCGGCGGCGTCGTGCCCGAAGAGCCGGGCGAAGAACTGCAGATTCTCCTCGACGGTCAGCGTGAAGTAGAGGTTCTTGCCCAGCCCCTGCGGCATGTAGGCGACCTTGGGGCAGATGCGTTCGCGGTGCGCGGGGTCGCGCATGTCGCCGCCGAGCACGGTGAGCGTACCCTCCTGCAGGGCGTGCGCGCCGGTGACGAGCGACAGCAGCGTGGACTTGCCCACGCCGTCGGGACCGATCATGCCCACGAGTTTGCGGGCGGGGATCGCCAGCGAAACGTCATCGAGCGCCAGCGTCTTGCGGTAGTGCAGCGACAGGTGGCTGAACTCCACGACCGGCGGGACGGTTCCGGGGGTGTCCGGAGCGGCGGCGACGGTCATTTACGCACCTTGGCGGCGGCGGGCTTGGCGGCAGGTTTGCTCTCCGTCTTGGCGGGCTTGGCGGCGGGCTTGGCGGCAGGTTTGCTCTCCGTCTTGGCGGGCTTGGCGGCGGACTGCCGCTTCGGCTCCGGGGCGACGGGGGTCCGCAGCACTTCGAGCGGAGCGTTTTTCCACGCCGCCTCGGGGTCGACCTTGACCCACGCCACGCCGGGCAGACCGGTCTTGACGAGTTCGATGTGCTTGGCGAGCAGTTTGGCGTCGATGGACGCCTTGACGCGGAACATCAGTTTTTCGCGTTCGACCTGCGTTTCGACGCTCTTGGGGGTGAACTGCGCGACGGGGTCGATGAAGGTGACTTTGGCGTCGATCGGGAAGTCCGGGGCGGCGTCGAAGACGAGTTTGACCTCGGAGCCGATCTTGACCAGTCCGGCGACGTTGGTCGGCAGGAAGAAGGTCATGTAGACGTCGGTCAGGTTGACGAGGTTCATGGCGCGGCCGCCCGCCGCCAGCACTTCGCCCTCGTGGGCGAGCAGGTACTGGATGCGGCCGTCGCGGGTGGCGACGAGCAGACTGTCCTCGATATCGGCCTCGATCTTCTTGAGTTCCGCCTTCTGGCTTTCGACCTGTCCCTCGGCGGTGATGATGTTGGCTTTGGCGTATTCGAGGTTGGCGAGCGCGCTCTTGTAGGCGGTCTCGGCGTTGTCGAAGTGCTGCTGCGAGGTCGCGTTTTTGGCGAGCAGCTGTTTCTGGCGGTCGTATTCGATCGTGGCGCCGCGCAGGGCGGCTTCTTTCTGCTTGACGGTGGCCTTGGCCATCGCGAGTTCGCCCTCGGAGACCTTGATCTGCGCCTTGGTGGCGTCGCGCTGGGCTTCGAGGACGTTGGTCTGCATCTGGACCAGTTTGTCGCCGACTTTCACGAGGTCGCCTTCCTTGACGAACACCTTGTCGATGCGGCCGGCGAGTTTGGCGGAGACGTAGATCTCGGTCGCTTCGAGACGGCCGTTGCCGCTGTAGAATTTGGGATGCTCCAGCGCCTGATTTTTCTGATACTGGCGGTAGAGGGACCACGCGATCCCCGACACGGCGGCGACGATCACGACGATCAACAACGTTTTCTTCATCTTTGCGCTCCTCAAAAAAATAAAAGACATCCCTTGGATACCGGAATCGGCACTGCTGTTTAAAATATACTTGCGCAAGGGGGGCTTTTCAAGTGCGGTGCGCTCCGCCCGCCGGTTTGCGCTCCGCCCGACGCATACAAAAAGCCCCGCGCCGCGAACGGAGCGGGGCAGGGGAGGCCATAGGAGGCGGTGTAAAAAACAAGTTTTTTTGTGCAAACCCCGTCAAATATGCTTGACTTTTGGAGCAAACCGGTGTAAAATATGTGGTGCAAGCGGTTATGATATGCGCGTATGCCCGGACGTGGTTACGTTAGTGTCATAATCGCTTTCAATTTTTATTCCACTTTCCATTTCCGTATTTGTTTCTCCCGGTTGTTTGGTCCTGCCTGCGGGCGGCGCATCCGCCCGCTTGCTTTTCAACAATACGTTCCCGAAGCGGACTTTCCAAGTGCGGCGGGCGACGGTTGCCAAGGAAAACACCTGACAAATCCGCGACCGCTGTTGCAAAAAACGCGCGGACGGATATATTGTCACGAAGCAAATACATCTCTGTGGAGGATCTGACATGAAGAGCGTTGCGGAACTTAAACACGCGGTCGTCACCGATATCGACCGCCGACGGAACTCGATCATCGCACTGGCGGAGGATCTGCTCCGTCACCCCGAACTCGGCTACCGGGAACATCGCACCGCCGGAGTGGTGAAGCGGGAACTCGAGCGCCTCGGGCTCGCCCCGCGCACCGGAATTGCCGTCACGGGCGTCCGCGCCGATATCGACGGCGGCCGCCCCGGACCACGCGTCGCCATCATGGGGGAACTCGACGCCCTGCCGGTGCCGACCCATCCCTTCGCCGACCCCGCGACCGGAGCCGCCCACGCCTGCGGACACTACGCGCAGATCGCCATGATGCTCGCGGCGGCGCAGGCGCTCGCGCCCGTGGCGGGCGAACTCGCCGGGGCGCTGGCGTTCATCGCGGTCCCGGCGGAGGAGTTCCAGAGCCTCGACTACTGCCGGAAACTGATCGCGGAAAAGCAGATCTCCTGCTGCGGCGGCAAACCGGAGTTCATCCGGCGGGGAGTGTTGGACGATATCGACATCGTGCTGTTGATCCACGCCGGGCACTCGACCTTCGTGCCCGAGAGTTTCAACGGCTTCTGCATGAAGCGGATCGTCTTCGCGGGGCGCGCCGCGCACGCCGGTCTGCGCCCGTGGGACGGGGTGAACGCGGCGAGCATGGCGCGGCAGGCGCTGAATATGATCGACGCCCAGCGCGACACCTTCGACGACCGCGACAGCGTACGCATCCACGGCATCGTCTCGGACGGCGGCTCGGCGGTGAACGTCGTCCCCGCCCGCGCCGAACTGGAACTTCAGGTGCGCGCCAAGACGCCCGAGGCGGTCGTCCGCGCCGGTACGGTCGTGGACCGCTGCGTCAAGGCGGCCGCGCTGGCGTTCGGCGGCGAAGTCACGATCGAAAATCTCGGCGGCTACATGCCCTACCGGACGTGCCCGGAACTCAACGCCGTGCATGCGCGCAATCTGAAGGAACTGACCGGGGAGACCCTCGGCAACTGCGGACACCGCGGTTCGTCGACCGACATGGGCGACGTGAGCATGCTGATCCCGGCGCTGCACGCCTACACGCGGGGATTCGCGGGGTCGCCGCACGCGAACGACTTTGTGGCGACCGATCCCGACCGGGCGTACATCGAGGGGGCGAAACTGTTGGCGATGGACGCGATCGAACTGCTCGGCGGCGACGGGGAAACGGGGAAAAAGATCGCCGCGCTCCCCGGCTTCATGAGCAAGGCCGAGTACCTCGAGTTCCAGCGGCGCTTCCGCTCCACCGAGACCTTCCGCGCCGAGTAGCGCGACCGGGGAGGGGCTCAAAACGATTTCCGTAAAAATCCGTAAAACCCCGAATAGGGGATGTTCTGAAAACAAATGAGCGGCTTTTGCAAGTCGCTCATTTTCAGGTGCTTGAAATGGTGGGCGGTACGAGACTTGAACTCATGACCTCTGCCGTGTGAAAGCAGCGCTCTAACCAACTGAGCTAACCGCCCGAAATCGGGTACTGTCGGGAAGACAGTGTTTTTAATATATCCCGCGGCAAACGCCTTGTCAACCTCAATACGGTATTTTTCGGCAACTTTTCCCGCGGCCGGTTTTTCCGCCGGCGCCGGTCGCCCGCGGCAAATTCATTTTCGCAGGCTGGGGCCCGAGGCGCAGACGAACTGCATCATTTCGTTCATGCGGTCGCTGATGCGGCTGCCGTAGCGCCGGACGATCTCGGCGTCGGTGAGGTTGCTGGTGACGATCGTGCGCGACTGCTGGCGCTGGAAGCCGATCCGGTAGCGCCGTTCGAGCACATAGGCGAGCACGTTGCGCTCGTCGCCGTAGTGACGGACGGTCGGCGGCTCGGCTCCGAGATCGTCGATGACCAGTACGCGCGGCGGTTCGCCGAAGAAGTTCAGCCCGTCGGCGAGGTCGTCGAATACCGGCCCCCGCTGCTCGGCGTACGCTCCGGCGTAGTCGACGGCGGTGGTGAACGCCCAGCCGAAGCGGGCGGCGAGTATCCGCACGCCGAGGGTCTTGCCGATGCCGCAGTCGCCTTTGACGAAGAGCCCGCGGGAGTTCCGGTTTTCGAGCTCCAGCGCGCCGTAGTTGACGAGGGCGTGGTAAAGTTTGGCGACCTCGGGGCGGTATCCGGTCTCGCGGAAGAGCCGACGGATCGCATCGACGCTTTCGGGCCGCGGTGTCGCCGTCGCGGGTGGAGCGCACAGCGTTTTGAGTTGCTCGAGATCGGTCATGGTGCTGAGATTGATGAAACCGTTTTGCATACTCATCGTGTCACCCCCGTTCGGAATTGCTCCAGTTTCGGCGCTCCTCGGTCAGGATGTCGCCCGGAGCGCCCCGCCGCGGAGGGAGCGTCCGATCCTGTGCCTGCGTAAGCCACGTGGCGAGAAAGCGTTTGACATCGTGTTTGCGTTTTTTGCGGTTGGCGTCGAGCCACACGGTCGCTTTGCGCAGTTCGCCGTCGACGTCGAGCGCGGGGAAGTTTTCGCGCCAGATCGCCAGTTGCTCGGGGGAGATGCCGTGCAGCCGGGCGTCTCCCTCGTAGTCGAAGCGGATCTTGTCCGCGGCGGAGCGTTTCCCCGAAGCGCCGGAAATTTCCGGCTTCGGGGTAAAAGTATCGCCAGATACTTTTTGAGATGCTTCACCATCAGCATCAGCATCAGCATCAGCATCAGCATCAGCATCAGCATTGGGTTTTTTGGGTTTTTCTTCGGACGCGGAAAACCCACTGGGTTTTTTCATGCCCTCAAATAACCCACTGGGTTTTTCGGGTTTTTCTTCGGACGCGGAAAACCCACTGGGTTTTTCGGAGTTCGGGGCGACGGAGGGGCGGCCGCCCGTCAGACCGTTTTTACGGTTGCGGTCGCAAGTGTCGGCATAGCGGTTGCGGTCGGAGTCGATCCGCTGCCGGATCTCGTTCCAGAGCGCCGCGAGCGCTCCGGTGAAGGCGGGAGTTTCGCCGTTGGCGGCGTAAGCGCCGATGGCGGAGAGCATTGCCCGCAGTTCGCGGTCGTCGAGTTCGCGCAGCGTGTCGAACCAGCGAAACGGAAACGGCATCGCTTCGCGCATCGCGCCGTCGGCGGTTTTTTTCGTCATATCGCAGTCTCCTTGTGTTTGGTCGGAAAAAGAGTTCTCTCCATTGCGCCGGACGTAAACGCCTTTCGGCGCATCGGGGAAAAAAACCGGGACGAACCGGCGCGCGGGGGGGCACGCTGGCGCGACTGCCAGCCGCCGTTGCGCGAATGAGCGCCCCGAACGGACACGAACGGACACGAACGGACTTGAACGGACTTGAACGGAGTGAGGTGACTGGAGCCCGCGCACCGATGCTTGCCACACGCTGACGCGGGAAATTGGCGCCAGCGGTAAAACAACCAGCAAACAAACGCGGGGGGCGCGCTGGCGCGTGGAACCGGCGCCCGACCGCGAACAAGCGAATAGGACCTATAGGACATATAAGACACATATGACGGGCGTAGCTGGAGCACGCGCACTGATGTTGGCGCCACGCTGACGCGGGAAACTACCGCCAGCGGTAAAACAACCAGCAAACAAACGCGGGGGGCGCGCTGGCGCGACTGCAAGCCGCCGTCGCGTGAATGAGCGCCCCGAACGGACACGAACGGACACGAACGGACACGAACGGACTTGAACGGAGAGAGGTGGCTGGAGCCCGCGCACCGATGCTGGTGCCACGCTGACGCGGGAAACTACCGCCTGCGGTAAAACAACCAGCAAACAAACGCGGGGGGCGCGCTGGCGCGACTGCAAGCCGCCGTCGCGCGAATGAGCGAATAGGACCTATAGGACATATAAGACACATATGACGGGCGTGGCTGGAGCCCGCGCACCGATGCTGGCGCCACGCTGACGCGGGAAATTGGCGCCAGCGGTAAAACAACCAGCAAACAAACGCGGGGGGCGCGCTGGCGCGACTGCAAGCCGCCGTCGCGCGAATGAGCGAATAGGACCTATAGGACATATAAGACACATGGGGCGGGCGTGGCTGGAGCCCGCGCACCGATGTTGGTGCCACGCTGACGCGGGAAACTACCGCCAGCGGTAAAACCCACCACGCTTATTCGCGGTGGCGCTAAATTTACCCATTACGGTCGTTTGCCCACACCCGCTTCGTGCGAGGCGGTCGCCGCCGAGCGCGCAGGGGGCGAGCGAGGCTGGCTTTTTGCCGGTCAAAAAGACAGCCGAGTGCACCCGAGCATTAAGGCCGCGAGTGAGGCAGTCGC
>Ga0208297_1001282_pt1 | contig 26211 bp, 30 predicted proteins | sample LMS_cellobiose_e_FD_187367 | JGI IMG/M metagenome (GOLD analysis project Ga0208297, IMG submission 187367) | Rumen-fistulated moose microbial communities from Alaska, USA - LMS_cellobiose_enrichment (SPAdes) (version 2) | ecosystem: Host-associated > Mammals > Digestive system > Stomach > Rumen... | reverse complement strand
CCTTATCGATGTTCTCGAAGGCTACGATCTGGTTGGTAGCGCTCGGCAGCTTGGTAGCAAGTACCTTGGTGATCGCTGCGGTAAGAGTGGTCTTGCCGTGGTCGATGTGGCCGATGGTTCCGATGTTAACATGCGGCTTTGTTCTTTCGAATTTTTCTTTTGCCATTTTGCTCTCCTTTTGCATTCGCCGAAGCTCACAAAAGAAGCTCCCGGCATCAATTCCTTTATAACAGAATTAATATAGCACGGGAGCACCTTTAAGTCAATTGAAATTACTGCGGGAGCCGCTAAAGCGACATGAACCAGTTCAGCACATAAGTGCCCTGGCTGTAACGGTCGAGGAAGTCGACCCCGAAGCGCCGCAGCAGGCGCGAGGCGATGAATATCAGCACAGTGAAAAGCGCGGCGCCTATGATTATGCCGCCCACGGCGTTGAAGAAGCTGATGATGGGCAGTTTGGTGACCAGGCCGACCAGCTTTTTGAGCAGGTTGAAGATGAGGAGCCCTGCCAGCACGAGCACGGCGAAGAGGACCCAGTGCACGACCGTGGTCGTGAAGCCGTAGGCCTTTTCTAGGAGCCCCTGGCGGAGCTGCTCCTTTATCGGCACCTGCGGGGCGGAAGCCTTGGAGCCCTGTTCCTGAGGCTTAAGCAGCGAATCTATATCGAACCACTTGAAGTCGAGGCCGTACTTGCCGGCGAATTCGCTCAGCTTCTCCTTTATCTCTTCGAGCTCGCCTCCGCTGAGGCTGTCTGTGTCGATCTCGTCCAGTGAAGTGTCGCCTTCGCTCGCGCTCTGGTCGAGGGCCTCGTCGTATTTTTCGAGCAGCTTCTCTTCGACCCGCGGGAACACGTATTTATCCGTAACCGGTTTGGTCAGCAGGTTGGAGCCGTAAATCGCGAAAGCCAGCGAAAGTATGAGCACGATGAAGGGCATGAGACATTCGTAGATGCCTTTCTTCGCGTAGTGCCTCATGACGAGCACGAGAAGTATCACGCAGACCGCGTCTGCTATGTAAGGGATGATATTAGCCGGCATTTATAATTCCTTTGAATCGAGGACAACTGTGAACGGGCCGTCGTTGAGCAGTTCCACCTGCATATACGCTCCGAAGACTCCGCGTTCCACCTTCGGGACGTACTGCCCGGCCTTCTCGACGATGTAGTCGTAGAGGGGCTCTGCGACGTCGGGCGGAGCCGCGTCGGTGAAGCTCGGGCGGTTTCCTTTTCTGCAGTTCGCGTAGAGGGTGAACTGCGAGATGATGAGCAGCTCGCCGCCCACGTCGTTGAGTGAAAGGTTGGTCTTGCCGTTCTCGTCCTCGAAGATGCGCAGCTTGCACATCTTGGTGACGAGCTTGTCGGCGGTCTCGCGGGTGTCGTCCGGGGCTATGCCGGCCAGCACCAGGTAGCCGCGGCCTATGCTGCCGACGGTCCTGCCGTCGACGTCGACTTTAGCATGCTTAACGCACTGTATCACGAACTTCATTTAACGGAATCTCTGAGAGCGAGGACCTTCGCGACCACGTCCTCGGCCATGGCCTTGTACTTCTTGTAATCGGCGCTCTTTTCGGGGTCCGCCTTGACGCGGTCGCCTACGAGGGGCTGGTCGCTGACCTCGACGCTGGAGCTCGGGTTGAGGCGGAAGTGCATCTCGTCGAAGAACTCGTTGTTTACGAAGATCTCAATGGTGAAGCAGTAGCTGTGCTTGTAGCAGGCGGGGTCGTAGCTTTCTTCCTTGCCGTCCGCGCCCTTGCGCCTGAGCTCGGTCTGGCTGTCGCTGACGCTGTACTTGCAGCCCGTGATGTCCTTGAAATCGACGACGTCAGGATTGTCTTTGCGCCAGTTGGAGCCGGTGTCGACTATGACGGCCTGCATGCCTCTGTCGATGAGCAGCTGGCCGTATTCGCCGTAGCTTTCGCTGATGTTGAAGGCTTCCACGCGGGCCTCGTTGTTCTTGCGGTAGCCGAGCTGCAGGCGGATGTCGTCGACGGAGCTCTGCTTGCGCTCCGAGAACCAGGGCGAGAGCTTCTTTTCGCAGTTCTTGCAGATCTGGCCGTCTGAGAGCTTCTTCGCGCCGAGGAAGGCGATCTTTTCGCCGCAGATGTCGCAGTATTTCTTGTCAAATAAACCCATAGTGGACCTCCTTATTATATTTCACGTCGCGGAACTCCAAAAGAAAATTTTTCGGGGTCCTGCCGTACGATCTGAACCTGAATCTTTCGATGCTCCCGTCCTCGCCGAGCTGGACGCCGGCAAGAAGGTCGCCTTCGCAGTAGCCTGCTATGAACGAGGGGTCGAGCCTCTCGAAATACAGCCCTTTTTCGTCTATCTCCATCCGGGACCTGTCCACGAGCACGGCGCCGCTTTCGCCGTCGCCGTCGTAGAGGCAGATGAACTTGTCGGTCAGGAAGAACGTGTAGCGCGTCCTGAGCGTTTCATATACTTTAGTCTCGCCTGTCTCGAGGTCTTTTCTGCAGATGCAGCCGGACCCGTCAGAAAGGTAGAACAGGCTGTTGCCTTCGATGACCGGGCAGGAAGCGCTCTCGCCGACAAGGCATTCCTCGCCGCTGCCGTCAAGCGCGTAAGCCCAGACTTCATTGCCCTCGTCGAGGGAAACGCAGACGACCCAGCCGTCGATGATGAAGGGGCAGTCCATACGGATGTTGAGGACTGCCTGCGAGGTCTCCGCCCCTGGAACGTAGCGGCGCAGATACATGGTGTCGAGATCGACGTAGTATATGACACCCTCTTTGTCGAGGCAGTACGTGAGGGCGTTGACGGGAAGCTCGGTGATCTCGCCGCCCTTTACGCTGACCATGGCGCCGTTGCGGATTATGTCAAGGCCGTAGGCGGTGCCTGAAGCGGCGTCGTACTGGATGTTGCCCAGCCAGCAGTCGTCGGCCATGACTTCGTAGATGAACGTGGTCTCCTCCTTATGGGACGGACCGTCCGCCGCGGACTGATCGTGCAAGTCGATGCTTGCGGCCTGTGTGACAGCCGCTGTCTTTACCAGAGCGTTGTGGCCGCCGTCGTAGCCTCGGCTGATGAGGTATCCGCTCTTCATGTCGTAGTCGAAGAGCGGATAGTTGGCGCAGTTGCTCATACGGGCCGACTCTTCGGCGCTGAGGTCGGGCAGGAAGCCCGCGGGCTGTTTGTCGTCAGCGGAGCCGGCCTTGACAGAGGCGTCGGCTGCTTCGGTATTCTGCCCGGGTTCAACAACGGCGGTCTTTACGACCCCCTCGGGGAGCGCGGCTGCGGCGTAGCCCAGCAGGGCAGCCACGATGATCATCACCGCGGCAATGGTTATGTTGTACCTGAGTCTTTTCTTCATACTGAAATCAATTATATCACAGTCTGCTGCCCTGCGCCATGTCTGCGGGAGCCGCGAAGCGGCTGCGGTATATGCCGCGCACCGCGCCGGCGGCGTACAGGGAGCCGAAGGCGACTACGGCGCCGCCGGCGCCGGCTGCGCGCATGGCGGCGGCCATGGCCTGCTCATAGTCGTCGAAGGCCGCCGCGCGTCCTCCGCGGGCGCGCAGCTCTTCTGCGAGCGCGCCCGCCGCAAGGGCCCGCGCGCTGAGCGGGGTAACGCAATAGAATGCGTCGGCAAATGGCATCACGCTGTCTATCATGCTGCCGTAATCTTTATCTGCAAGCACGCCCATGACGAAATTGACTTTCTTGCCTGGCAGCAGCTCCGCGAGGGCCGCGGCGAGGGCCTGGGCGCACTGGGGGTTGTGCCCGCCGTCGAGTATGAACAGCGGCCCGTACCCGAGCACTTCGAAGCGCGCGGGCCAGCTGACCGTTCCTATGCCGTGCTTGAGCGCCTTATCGTCTATTTCCCAGCCCCTTTTGCGCAGGGCGTTTATTATCTCTACCGCCACCGCGGCGTTGCGCCTCTGGTGGTCGCCAAGCAGGGGCGTGAAGTACAGATTTCCCTTGTATCTGAGCATCTGGCCAGCGGGCAGGGCTCCCTGAGGGAACACCGACGCGCCGGCAGCTGTGAGCTGTAAAAAATCTGCCTTATGCAGCGGAGCCCCGCATTCGCGGCAGCGCTCCTCGACGACCTGCAGAGCCTCAGGCTCCAGATCGTAGCATACCACCTCGCAGCCCGGCTTGATGATCCCGGCCTTGGCAGAGGCGATCTCGGCGAGGGTATTGCCCAGGTATTCGGTATGCTCAAGGCCGATATTCGTGATGACGGCGACCTCGGGAGCATCAATTGCGTTGGTGCTGTCGAGCTCTCCGCCCATGCCGACCTCGAGCACGACTATGTCGCAGCCTTTGCGCACGAAATAGAGCATGCCGATGGCGGTCACGAGCTCGAACTGGCTCGGATGGTCTTCCATCTTTTCAGCCTCTTCGCGCACCGCTTCAGTGATCTCGGCAAGCGCTTCGCCTTCGATGTTCTGCCCGCAGAACTGGATCCTTTCGCAGAAATCCTCGATGTAGGGCGAAATGTAGAGCCCGGTCTTATACCCCGCGGCGCGCAGAACGGCCTCGGTCATCGCGCAGGTACTTCCCTTGCCGTTGCTTCCCGCAACGTGAACGAACTTAAGCTTTTTCTGCGGGTCCCCGAGCCTTGCCAGCAGCTCGCGCGTACGCTCCAGCCCCAGCCTCGTCTTGCTCCACCCGAACGCCTCTATATACTCTATCGCTTCTTTTACATCCATTTTATATGACCTTTTTTATCGGCTTGATCAGCATCGGCAGCACGTACGCGAAAGCGACCGCCTTGACCACGCATATCACCAGGCGCAGCGCCAGCACGCCGAGGATTATTCCTGCGTAATAATACCCATACACCTTGCTGTCGACGTACAGCGCGAGGGTGTTGAACGCGGTCACGAGCAGCTCGCAGAACACCACGATGAATATCATCTGCTTCTGAGTGAGCTCAAAGCCGCGCTTCTTCGCGTATATGCCGGCGACAAGGCCGCAGACCACGTACGGCAGTATCCACAGCGGGGTCGTGACGCTGACGCCGTACTTCAGCAGCTGCGAGAGCAGCGTGCCTACCAGCCCTACCCCGGCTCCCCAGGCCGGGCCGAACATCAGGCCGGCGATGAGGATGGGCAGGGACTCGAACGTGATCTTGACCGTGCCGAGGTCTATGGCCACGTAGCCCAGCACCACGCACATCGCGGCAAGCATGGCGTTGACCGCCAGCAGCCTGACGTTGACAGGGGTTCGTTTGTCGTTCATAACGGGCCTCCTTCCATACAAAAACCTTCTGCGGCATCTGCCACAGAAGGTCTGAAGGCCTGCACATGGCAGCGGACGCGGAAAAGCATCGCAGCCTTAAGGCTTTCGTCCGCGGACAACTTCCCATCCCGCGGCACTTGACGCGCTTTTTCCTACTCTGCACGCAATTACATGTTGACGACTTTCCGCCGGCTGGCGGCGGCGAAACAATTCACTGTTTTCAAGTCTGTTAAAAAAGTATATCATATTCGCAGGCAAATATGACATTTTTTCTTTCTTTCAGGAGTAGTTTATGAATAAACGCAAAAGGATCATATTCAGGATAGTGATATTCCTGCTGCTTCTGGCATTCGTGATCTTCATCGCGGTGACCGGGCGCAAAAAAGCGGTGGTAGGCATTGAGAGCACCGTCATCCTGCAGGTCCCGGACGGCGTGACCATGGAGGTCGTCGAGACCTCGCGCAAGCGCAGGGCGACCATCACGGTCCACAACAGCTCAAGCCAGCACTACGCGGGCAACGCTGGGGTCTACTGCATCGAGAAGGAGATCGACGGGGTCTGGTACATCCTGAAGGATGACAACTACTCGATAGCCGACGAGACGTGGAGCCTCGCCCCCGGCGGCAGCTTCTCCCAGGAGCTCGACTGGTACGATCATTTCGGCATACTCTCCAAGGGCCACTACCGCATAGTCAAATACCTCTTCGAGAAAAAGAACGAACCGGGGCTGGACATCTGCATAGCCGCCGAATTCGATATAAAATGACAAAAGCCCGGCTCCGCGGAGCCGGGTCTTTATTTTGAGTAGTCGTGGAGCCGCTGAACGAGCTTTCTGAGAGGCTCGAACAAAAGCAGCACTATAACGAAGTTCGAGGCGCAGTGTATCAGGTCGTAGGGGACCCCTGCCGCCCACCACGCGAGCTCTGCCTTGAAGCCCACGATGAACACGTACGGTATCGACGTCAGCGCGCCGAAGGCCAGGCCGTGGAAGGCCGCGAGCAGCGCGTACATGAGTCGCGTTCCGTCCCTGCGCAGAGGCATCGACAGCGCGGCCAGCAGAGGCCACACGTAGGCGTACATCAGGGTCCACATGCCGACGCCGTAGACAGCGATCTCGAGCAGCACGAAGACCGTCACGCTGTAGAGCGCCTTCCAGCCGTAGACCGCCGTGCAAACCAGTATCAGCAGCGCCACGGGGTGCACGTTCGGGATGCCGCTCAGGGCTTCCTTGCCCGCGAACATCAGCGCGGCAAGCAGGGAAAGCTCGGCGAGCTCCCTCACGCTCATTTTTTTACCAGCTGTATCCGACGTTGAGCGTGAAGACATAGACGTCTCCGTCGTTGATGGGCTGCTCGTCCACGCCGTATTCCGCGAATTCGCCGTTGACGGTATAGCCCCACCACTGTTCCTGGCTGTCGTCCGCGGTCTCACCGTCCACGGTAGTCACGAAGAGCCCGTACGCGCTCTCTTCCCCGCTGACAAGACCCTCCTGTTCGAGGGCTCCGCGCAGGTATTCCTCGTCGGTAAGGATTATGAACGAACCGTCCTTTCCTTCAAGGTGGTCCACCTCAACGGTTATGCGCTTGCTTCCCTGCACCGCGCCGGGTTTGATCACCGCCCACGCGATGACGACTGCTATGATGAATACGGCCAGAGCCGCGGCCATTATTATCGTTTTTTTCTTTTTATTCATTTTATGCTCCGTTCGTTTAATCTAACTGTATTCGCTATTATACAACAGATATGCGCAAAATCAACGACCCGGCATTGAAAAAGAGCCCCGCATATTTTACAATTATGAAAGAAAGAGCCTTAAGAGGGACCCTGAAATGACAGATAAGAACAACGAGATACTGATCACCGGGCATCTGAACCCGGATACCGACTCAATATGCGCGGCCATAGCCTACGCGGACCTGAAGAGCCGCACCGAAGAAGGCAGCTTCGTCGCGTGCCGCGCAGGCGACATTTCCAACGAGACCCGCTGGGTGCTCGAGCGCTTCGGACTGGAGGCTCCGCGCCTCATCGAGGACGTCTCGCCCCAGCTCTGCGACATGGAGATCCGCAAGGTCAGGGGCATCAAGGGAGAGCTCACCGTAAGGCAGGTCTGGGAGATCATGCACAACAACGACATCTCGACCCTGCCGATAGTCGACGGCGATAAGCACCTTCTCGGCCTCATCTCGGTCAAGGATCTGGCCTTCGCCTTCATGGACAGCTTCAACAGCCACGCCCTCACGGTCTCAGACACGAGCTTTTCCGACATCGCGCGCACGCTCAAGGGCGAGGTGGTCTGCGGAGATCCCGAAGGGGTCCTCAAGGAAGGCCGCATCGCCATCGGAGCAGGCGACATCGAGACCATCAGGGAGAACGTGAGGCCGGGCGACCTTGTAATCACAGCCAACCGCGAAGACGCCCAGAGGGCGGCCATCGAGGCGGGAGCCAAGTGCCTTGTCGTCACGACCTTCGCGGAGATCAGCGAAGACATCTTCGACCTCGCGAGGCGCAAGGGCAGCGTGCTCATCTCGACCGCGTACGACACCTACAAGGCCTCATATTACATCAACCAGAGCGTCCCGGTGCGCCACTACATGGCGACCGACGGCTTCACCACATTCACGCTGCGCACCCCCGTCGAAGACGTCATGAGCGTCATGGGCAAGAGCCGCCACGTGTACTTCCCCGTGCTCGACGACGGAGGCCGCTTCTACGGACTCGTCTCGAAGCGCAACATGCTCAACCGCGGCAGAAAAGAGCTGATACTCGTCGACCATAACGAGCGCTCGCAGTGCGTCCCCGGCTGGGAGGAAGCCGATATACTCGAGATAGTCGACCACCACCGCGTGGGAGGCATACAGACCATCAACCCGATATTCGTCAGGAACCAGCCACTGGGCAGCACCTGCACCATAATCACTCAGATGTACAGGGAAGCCGGGCTCGACATACCCGCGGACATCGCGGGCGCCATGCTCTGCGCCATACTGTCGGATACGCTGATGTTCATGTCGCCGACCTGCACCGACGTCGACAGAAAGTACGCCGAGGAGCTCGCAGCCATAGCCGGAGTCGAGATAAGGCAGACAGGCGAAGCCATGTTCGCCGCGGGCGAAGACCTCAGCCGCAAGACCGGCGACGACCTGCTGCACGGCGACTACAAGATCTTCAACGCCTTCGGCTCGCGCATAGGCGTCAGCCAGTCGATGTTCCTCAGCCCGCAGGCAATAGAAAAGGCCATCGACCTCACCGACGGGAGGCTCGACGACCTGCAGCGCAATGACGGAACCGATTTCGCGTATTACATTCTCACCGATATAAGCAAAAAGAGCAGCATCATCCGCTGCGCCGACGACGCGTCGGAAAAGCTGCTCAGAGAAGCCTTCGGCCTGGAACCGGGCGAAGAGCTGCTGCTGCGCGGAGTGGTCTCCCGCAAAAAGCAGTTCGCGCCGGCAGTTATCGAAGCTCTGCGGTTGCGCGCCGAGGACGTCTAGCCGCTCACACCGGGGTCCCCGCTTTGGGGCCCCTCTTTTTTTATTATCTCTATGCCCACGCGAAGCACGACCGGCCGCCCCATGAAGTCGACCTCGATCTCGGCCGTGCGCCTGTGCAGATCGATCTTCTTCACCATTGCCTCGCGGCCCTTGAGCGGCCCGCTGAGCACTCTGACCTTGTCGCTTTCGTCGAAGCCGACCTGCGTCAGCTCGATGACGGGCAGTATCTTCTCGGTCTCCCCGAGCCTGCCGCAGACGGACATCAGCCAGTTCACCTCGGACTGCGTGAGCGCATAGAAATCAAAGGATCCGTCCTCCGCCTCGGTCCGCAGGATCTTCTTGAAGCAGGGCGTCCTGATCAGCGCCTTGTGCAGCGCCGCGATATCGCCGCTCTCCACGAAAACGTAACCGGGCAGGATCTTCTCGTAGACGTGCCTCCACTCTCCCCGTATCTTCTTTTTCATGTGGCGCACCGGGTGAAAATACTCGCTGCAGAGCTCCTCCGAGACGGCCCGCCTTATCAGCTGTTCGGTCTTCGCCTCGTTCCCCGCGCCTACAAAGATGACGTAGTACATGCTATCAGGCCGCGCGGCTATTTCTTCTTCCGGAACTCCTTCTGGCCGCGGGTGCTGCCGCCGTCGCACAGAATGTCGACGCCTGCCAGGTAGCCGTTCCGCTCGTCGGCGAGCGAAGCGATAGCAAAGCCGAGTTCTTCTGGCTTACCCATACGCTTTTCGCAGGCGAAGTCGATGAGATATCCGCCTTGCTCCTTCTCGGCCGCGCCCATGTCGGTCGCGATGAGACCGGGGCTCAGCGACACGACGCGGATGCCCTTTTCACCGAGCTCGAACGCGGATTTCGCCGCATACCAGCAGACAAAGTTCTTCGAAAGCGCGTAGGCGAAGCCGTTCTTCTGATATACGTCCTTGGCGAGATTGCTGCGCTTTACGAGCGCCGCGAGGAACGCAGCCTCGTCCGTTTCAGCCAGCGGGTAGGCCTTCTTCGGGATCATGAGCCCGGGGAGGGAATACGCCGAATTCGACGAAATGTCGACGATGACGCTCCCGGCCTTCATGCGTTTTCCGAACTCCTGGTTCACGTAGACCGTGCCGAGGGCATTGATGCGCAGGATCTTCTCCTGCTCGGCGGTCTTGCTCATGGCCGGCGAAACTCCCGCCGCGTTGATAACGTTCTTTATCTCGCCGAGGCTGAGCGCGTATTCCGCAAGCTCGATCACGCTCTCACGCTTTGAGGTGTCGCAAGCGTACGCATATGCCTCATAGCCCAGGCTTTTCAGCTCATTGACGGCATTCTCGAGCTTCGCGACAGTGCGTCCCGACACAACGATGACCTTTTCCTTCGGCATGCATTTCGCGGTCTCAAGCCCCATTCCGCTTCCGCCGCCGGTAATGACACAGATCTGTTTCATAATTTCCTCCATTGCTCTTCCTTTAAATGATTATTATGCCAACTTACACATATAGTTTATCAAAATAATAGAGAGAAAAACATGCCTTTTCAGGCGTGAAACCGCGCAATCGACCCAACTATCATTTCCCGCCAAAAATCCGCTCAGCGAGGCTAAAAAGGGCCTTCGAGGGGCATCATAATAACGCTAGTTCAGATCCGTGCCTCGTCTTAGTATTTCGAAGTATTCCTTGAAAACATATCGTTTATACCGTTGTTTTTCAGGCGTATCATCGTAAAGAATGCCAAGCTTGCAAAAAGTATCAACTAAGTTCCCTGCTGTTGCCGGAGAAACCTGCAACAACCTGGCGACATCCTTTTTTGAGATAATGGGATATTTAAACAGTGTTGATAACAAAACTGTATAATTCCCATTGCTTCGGTCATGTGCTGAAAGCAGGTCCATACACTGTTTCTGCAATGCGATTATCGCTTTAGCAGATTCCGCAGCCTCATCTGAAACAACAGCTATTCCTCTCAAGAAGAATTTGATCCATGATTCCCAGTCCCCTTCAAGCCGGACCTTCATAAGCAAATCATAGTATTCTGATCTGTTTGTTTTAAAATAATAGCTCAGGTATAACAACGGCTGGCTCAGAATCTTTTGCTGACAGAGCCAGAATGTTATCAACAAACGTCCAATACGACCATTCCCGTCAAGAAACGGGTGAATCGTCTCAAATTGTGCATGAATAAGAGCTATTTTTATGAGTGGAGGAATATATTTTTTATCATAATAGAAAAAGTTCTCTAGATCAGACAGCGCATCACCAAGTGCAACAGGTTCAGGCGGAACAAATACTGCTGTATTTAACGTGCAACCTGCAGGCCCTATCCAGTTCTGCGTCGTTCTGAATTCTCCGGGCATTTTTTCAGCACCGCGGACGTTTTGCAATAGTACCGCGTGAATATCCCTAATCAAACGCAGGCTTAACGGGAAACTACGCAAACGCTGAAGGCCCCAATCCATTGCTTGAACGTAGTTCACAACTTCTTTTACTCCATCCGGCGAATAGTCATGGATATCGTTATCAGATGCTCCGTTCAGCACATCTGCCAGAGACGCCTGAGTACCTTCGATCTGTGCACTCAAGACAGCCTCTTTTTTGACATACATTGCAACGAATAGCTCCGGATTCGGTATGATCTGTGTAACACCATCAAGACGACCAAGCTTATTGTCTGCATCGGAAAGCAGCTTAAGCATTTCTTCGTCAATTATTACCGGCGGATCAGGCGGCAATTTCGCAGGTACGAAAGCATCATATCCGCGTAGAGTGTGTACAATTTTACCTGAACGTTCTGAAATAAGCTTCATTTTTTCGACCACGCTAAACTTATTTTCCCTTTTTGTTTTGTAAGACCATTCTACTAAACTAAAACGTATATCTCAAGATTTAATTTTAAAAAAGCCTGTGATTCTAAAATTAGAACAAAAAACATCGTCGAAAACGATACGTGGACTACTGTTTATACTAGTTTATTAGCAAAGAATCCTCATCTATCTAGAATCTTATCAAGGATTAAAACAATTTCATCATCGCTGTACCCCGCAGTTCGAAGAATAATAGCATAATTTAGACGCTCTATCATTCTAACGGCATTTATTATATCAGCAGAAGGAGACATTTTACGCTTTTCATGAGCCACATCATTTCGCCACTCATTTATTACGTCCGCAAGCTTTTCCCAGTCATTAAAATGGTTTTCAACTATTGGCAAGAGCGGGGCCCATTCATCATAACCCTTTATTGCCTTTTTCACCTTTTCGCTAAATGATACTTCTGGTTGCAAATGCTTTATTATACTCTTTGCTATTTTTCGTTTATTACCCTTAACAGCAAGAACATAATTGTCATTAATCAATGCTTTGATTTCTTCATAAGTTTGTATTGTCTCTTCGGAATGGATCTCTGGAAGAACTGCTCGTACAAGATGCTCAAAAGATGAAGTAACACTTATTGAATGTCGTAAATCAAACAACCTTCTTTTTTGCAAAGAAGGATGAATCCCACGCAAAGAAATCACACCGTTGTTACTGTTATAGTCTGCCATTAATTGCATCAATTCTGCAAAATGATTCTTTAGATAAGCAAAACTAATCGTATTTGCTTTTATTCTTGATTCTTCCGGAGGCTCCTTGTATTTATCATATACATGAAGAGTTGAACGCATCGCTTGCGCCCCATTTTCAGTCTCAATAGACCCTAATAAATCTGCGGTTTCAAGAGAGATATTACTACGATTACAAATAAAGTCGAATGTGCAATTTACAACTTGATAAAGCTTATATAAAAATTTGAAGTTATTAGTTGGCGGGAATGCTATTCTTAACTCAGAAACAGTATGTGCAGAAGGCATTGCAACAAGTAAATGATTAAACCGACTGAAATTTATTAAACTGACGTTTGCATCTACACCATCTAAAAATAAAGGAAAAAACGCCTTTATATCGTCAGTACTATCAAATATCATTTTATTGTTATCAAGCGATATTCTCGATTCCCCGGGAATAAAACCTGTCAATTCATCAAAGCGAAATCGCATTTCATTATACTGCGCTTCCCTTCCATAGTATTCCTCAATATACCAATCAATTGTCCGAGATGCGGAATGAGGGAAAGGTGCTAGTTCAAAAACACTTAATGGTATCTCAAGATGCATTAAGTAATACCCTCCAGTGAGCATACCTCTTTTTCGAACACAAACGTAATAGTCTTCTTCCGAGAGGCTCGTCTTTTTGTTTGAGTCGTTATCTTTACTCCTTATTCTTTCAAAAAACAAGTGCAGTATATTATTCTCAAAATGAAACGGAACCTCTTCATCGTTTATATACGCATTTCCATCTAGAATAATTTCAGCCATTTGTAATACCTATTTCTTACTCAAGTAGAATAAAAAAGATTACCACCATTCTTAATAAAAGCAAAAGAAGTGAACGGTGTTTATTAAAGGCAACAATTATACATACACTTGGTAACACCCGATAAAAACTAGTACGGACTATATATGGTCTCAATTAGTTTAATAAAATCTTTTGTGATAGTCTTATTATCCTGTTCCTTTTCTGTAATTGCCTTAATAGCATTTATTGACGCATTTAGTTTGTCGTCACGCTTTGTTTTCCTGCTTTTCTTGGCAAACGGGTCTTCTTTAGGCAATCTCTTCCGGGGCCGAAATGGACATGCCCTGGTATTGCTCAAGCATGCAAACAAAGCTCGTGGCGCGGCGCAGACTGTCCCACCGTGCCGGCGTCCATCCAGGCAAAGCCGCGGCCGAGGAGCTGCGCGTTGAGGCGCCCCTCCTGAAGGTACATGTCGTTGAGCGTCGTGATCTCAAGTTCGCCACGGGCGAAGGGCTTCACGGCAACAGCCAAGTCACTTATGAATATCCTGCTTTCCGATAATAATATTATTATTTCCTTTCGATTGCTGACGAATATGTTCGGAAGTATGCTTTTTTCGTATTGCAAACAAACCAATGATGGCTGCTATGATGGCACATCCCCCTGTTATGATAGCTGCAATTATTGTACAATTCATTTTTACACCTTTGATTATTAACCACTAATCATGAACCCATGTCGCTACATCAAAAGATAAACTGGTATTATTCTCTATGTGAGAAATTGCAATTACTGTTCCCACATGCGAAGTCCCATAATCTCCAGACAGACGAGTAATAATACTTGGGCAAACAGCTTTAACACGTGCCTCCTCAATATTATATGTTATGGACAAACGATTTATCACATCAGTAAGCCTTAATTGTAAGCACCCGTGCATATTCAAGTAGTATGTTGATTCAAAATCAGCGTCACTAAACAATGCTGCAAACTCATCCAATCTCCTTTTAAGTTTTGTTATATCATCAATGCCAGAGTATTTTACTTGCGTAACACCAAACAATAATGCCAAATAGTCTAAATGCTTTTTTGATAGAAACGGTATAACCTCAATCGCTTTATCTAAAGCAACTCTAACCGCAATATCTTCGTCGTTCTGAACTATACGCTTTGCTACGAGTTTTGATAAAGAATGCAACATTTCAGAGGTTCCTATGCGTGCAAAGCTTTTTTGTGCAGCATATAACGAGTATTGCACATCAGGATCCTCAAAAGCACTATAATCAACTTCAGGAATACTAACCAACTCATTAATTACGGAGGAACATAATTCCTCCGCCCGAGATCGCGCTATTTCTTCTGCAACCTTTTGAAGCCTGGGGAAGTTATCCATAAACAAGTCCATGGCAAGCTTAGTCGCTTGCTCGGGACTCATGCCTATATAATTATTCTGTATCCCCACTTGGCTTACGGAATCTCCTTTTGATGTTTGTATTATCTTATTATCCATATTATGACCTGCAACTAAAAAACACCCTCCAACTATTATCTAACAATCGATCGTCTTTCAATCCGTTCTGCAATCTCTTTGTTGTTTGCAGCGATTACATCTGCAATACCATCAATCAGCAAGTCAATAGCCTTTACGATATATTCGTCTTGAATATAATACTTTAAATCCGGATTGGAGTCTAAATGCTCGTGAAGCATCCTCTTTATCTCATATTCGTTTAGTCCTAAATCGTACAACATCTATCCCTCGTATCTTTGCTGTGCTTGCTTTATTAGAAGGCTTAGTACCTCTATTGCATATTTCTGAGCCTCAACCCACTCTGCATAACTCTGCCGTACTTTATTTATATCATCATTCGATTCGGCAAGTTCTGAAACCCGGGCACTTATTCTGTCCCATAATGCATCATCAATAGTATCCGCATTTTTATCCGTTATGATGCAATTTGTTTTTGATATTCGTTTTCCATCAAGCAATTTGTCTGAAACCGCTTCCCCAACATTAGCAAATGGTTTCGCGCTGCAATTGTTTTCTGCCAAAACTGATTTAATTATTTTACGAGTTGCTACACTTGCTAAATTACGAACCTTGAGGTAGTTATTGATCCGTAAATACAATTCATTCATGCTATTATCTAAGATCTTGGGGACACTTAGTTTTCTGTTATCAGAGCAAATACGCTGCCAGGCTGAAAACTGAGGATGCGGACACATCGTTTGAGGGCCTACCTCAAATTCAACAAGCGTTGGATATTTATTATCTTCTGTTATTATCTTTAGATTTGAAACAAGCTCGTCATAAAGCGGATTATATATCGTATTCTTTTTTCTGATGTTTTGTGATGATCGTTGTTGCAGCGTATTTGCATAGAAAGATCCAACTAAAGTGAAAAAACCGCCAACAAAGGCGCCAACAAGCGTTCCAATGACTCCAATTGTTGTAGCGCTAAATGAAGAGGCGGACTGGACAATGTCTTGAAAATGAATAAAGACACATGCAACAAGAAATAAAAGAACATTCAGAAATAAAATCCATCTAATTGATGAAATAAACAGTTTTGCTCGCAAGCCAAACATCAATAGTTCGTCTTTAGATTCTCTCTTTGTTCTTTTAGGGCGCTTCATAAAAACCAACCACTTACGCTTCAGCGATAAATACTCTTAACTCTTATTATACACCAACGGGCGACCGTCAGGCCGCCCGTCGTCTTCTCTCATATTATCTCTTCCCGTACATCTCCTCGTAGTACTTCACGTACTCGCCGGAGGTGCATTCGCGCATCCAGTCCATGTGGTCGCGGTACCATTGGATCGTCAATTTGATGCCGTCCGCGAACATCGTGGTCGGGGCCCAGCCGAGCTCGGCCATGGCCTTCGAGGGGTCGATCGCGTAGCGCTGGTCATGGCCCTTGCGGTCGGTCACATAAGTGATGAGGCTCTCAGGTTTGCCAAGCTCGCGCAGGATGATCTTTACGATATCGATATTCGCCTTTTCGTTGTGGCCGCCCAGATTGTAGATCTCGCCCACGCGCCCCTTCTCGAGCACCGCCAGGATGCCGTAACAATGGTCCTTCACGTAGAGCCAGTCGCGCACGTTGAGGCCCTGCCCATAGACAGGCAGCGGTTTGTCCTGGCTGGCGTTGTTGATCATAAGCGGAATAAGCTTCTCGGGGAACTGGTAAGGTCCATAATTGTTGCTGCAGCGGCTGATCGTCACAGGGAGCCCGTAGGTGCGGTGATACGCCATGGCCAGCAAGTCTGCCGAAGCCTTGGAAGTGCTGTACGGAGAGCTGGTATGGATGGGTGTGTCTTCGTGGAAGAACAGGTCCGGGCGGTCAAGAGGCAGGTCGCCGTAGACCTCGTCGGTGCCGACCTGGTGGAACCGCTCTATGCCGTATTTGCGGCAGGCATCCATAAGCACCGCGGTACCCAGAATGTTCGTCTCAAGGAATATCGAAGGATTCTCGATCGAACGGTCAACATGAGACTCGGCCGCAAAGTTAACGACAACGTCCGGATGCTCCTTTTCGAAGATCTCGTCGATCGCTGCGCGGTCGCGGATGTCAGCCTTATAGAACACAAAGTTCGGCGCCTTCATTGCGTCATTCAGCGTGTGTATGTTCGCAGCATACGTGAGCGCGTCGATGCATACGATACGCCAATCAGGCCGCTCCTCGAGCAGCAGGTAAATGAAGTTGGAACCTATAAACCCGGCCCCGCCGGTAACGATGACGGTCATGTGAACTCCTTGATTAACTGTTTTTTTATACACAACTCATACTTAATTGAGTTGTTTTGCAATACTTGCGGCCAATTCTCGGGGAACCCAAGTTGGCTGATATTCGGTTTCCCAATTATTCATCATCCAAATATTATTTGAATAAGATAGGGAGACATTCTTTTACCCTTCGTAATATGAATAATAACCTTTTAAATTCAAGTCCTGCTTAATCATCCTCTGATGAGAATCATCTAAGTTGTAAAAACTATCAAAGATTGATTCATTTTCTCTAATATGATGCAGAATGTTTTGATTAAACGAGTCAATCATTTTACTAATTGTCTGTAAATCCGAACTGTCCATTTTATTGTATTCAGCAACAAAGTCTTTCTCTTTTTTAAGTATTTCTTTTGTTATGACGCATATTCTATCCAAATCGGAGTCTTTTAATCTTGGAATATACATATTATGAAAGACCTCAACATAAAACGGACTTGTCTTATGTTTATTCCATACTAAGTCCCATGCAAAAACATCCGATTTAATCCATGCAAGTAAAACGAGAATTGCATCTGGACTAGTTCCTGGCTTACAACTTAAAACCATTGAAGGCATATTACAATAATAGCTCCACCGTTGTTTATCAACATAAAAACTTGCCCCCGTAGAATTAACTAGAATTGAAGTGCCAGTGACTTGATTTGTCCCAGCCTTAACATAATCGAATAATTCATTATTACTAATAATGCCCGAATACCTCAAATATGAATTCTCTAAACGCATCGACCAGTTCGGACAATAATATATGTCTCCAAATTCTTTACCTATTCCGTCCTCAAAATTGGGGTGCAGAGAAACATCCTTATTGAAATAGGATGCATTAAACAAATCTTTTACTCTCACTCCATTTTTATTTGTTGCAATGTTCAAACTAACTTTTTCGGGAAATTCTGTGCATAGCTCTCCTATTTTTTGTAAAAAGAACAGGGTGTCACCAAAGTAATTAGGGTAGCACTCCCTAATGATTTCAAAACTAGAGGCCGAGACTAAGACGACATCCATATTACTATGTTTTTCTCGCTCAAGTTGTTGATAGTACTGCGTCGCTTCAACAATATGTTCCTTACTGAAAGGAGTAGTTGTAATTAATGATTTTCTATAATCACTTTCTAAAATATAATAAGAGGCTTCCTTAGGATATGAGCCTGACACACGAATTGCGCTGTTATAAGCAGCAATTAATGGTCTAATAGACTCTTTATTATCAATATCATATATCTCGTAAACGATGTTTGCTTTATCTAAAGAAATACCCTCAACAACTGCCGTACCTTCACTGATTGAAAACAACCCAGAAACTAATTTAAAAAATCGTGTATAAACGGGGTTTCCATACCCAGCTTTCAATGAATCTTTCTTTATTATATCAACAATTTCTACTGCAGTTGCCCAAGCGTGTTCTATCTTTGTTCGGACCTGCACTTCAACAAACATCCCATCGAAAGAAGAGTTATCTTCATGATACTTCACAACCATATGATAACTTCTATAACCAGAAGCGATTCGAGGGCTTTTAATATAATCGTCTATTTTGACTATTTCATGACCTCTAGAAATAATAGCCTTTTGTATCTGTTCAATTGAATCATATAATTCTTCGTATTTTGGAACTATTACTCGACAACCCCCAAGATCCTGCATTCTATATAGGCCTGTATTGTTTGGACGTTGTAATTTCCCAACTATTGATTCTAAACGTTTTAATCTTTGGACAACAAAGTAGCTATCTCGTCCCTCTAACGATTCTGTAACTATCGTAGTTATTCTATCAAGAGGGTACGCATGCGAAGCTCTCCAATTATCCACAACTTCAATATATTCCTTATATTGATCAGGATTTTCCTTGTTTTGCGAGATTACTTTACCCGCCTTTTCTATTTTTGAGCGAGAGAATCTAACCGATTCATAGTCAGGCATATTACTTGCCTCCACAAGACTTTTACAATAAATTATGTAGTATTAGGGAAATGGGACACTCTGCAAAGCCTGAATAGTAATTAATTTTATTATACCACATCCCAAACAGACGGTATATGTAGACTAAAGCCTTAAGCTTGCTCTACGCCGATTTGCCATGCAGCTCGCGCCGGAGAGAAGCGGTCACGCATACGCAGCAGGTCTAACACAAATCCTACCGTGTTCTAACCCCACTATTCGCCCCGCAGCGCCACGAAACTGCCGCGGGCGGGTAAATATACCTTTACAACACAACAGGGAGGCGTCAGCCTCCCTGGTCTCAACAATTATTCTGTTCTATTACATCAGCAGCTTATACATTAATAATATGACTGCAACAAGCACGGCGGCAAATATTATAACTGTCGCCGCTTTCCAGTGGTCTTTAGCCGGACGGTCAGGTTGCGGTCCGACAGATCCAGGCCTGTGATCCTGCCGGGGGACAGGCTGTTGTTCTGCCTTACGAAGCAAAGCCAAAGGATCCCCGGCATGGAGCAGATCGTCATGAAAACGCGATATGTTTTCAATATCCTCATCGCTGCAGTCTGAAGCTTCCCGCCCGTGAACGATCTGGTTACGCAGCCAGCGAAACCTGCGAAGGGTCGTCAAAGCCCCGTCACGTGAAAGAGCTGCGTTTCCCGCACAGGGACCCGCCTTCTCCAAAGCCTCAATATACGCACTCACGCCGTGATCACAGGAAAACATATTACAGCAAATAGCTTCGACCCGTTTATATTCTTCGAGAAACTCTATTTCCTGTTCTTGCATTCGATACTCCTACAGTTTTCTTATCCGCCTAGAAGAATGCATTATAATCAACATTATCGATTGGCTTCTTTAGAATTACTGCAACATCTCTATCAAAACTGGAATAATCTCGAGAAAGCTTTGCGTTTTCAATGACATGATCTGGCAGCCCTAGCTTCTTATATACCAGGCCAATTAATACTAGGTTCAAGACCCGACTCATAGAAAAAACTTCATGGTAAGAAGGTTCTGCATGCTTTGAATTATAATGGGTAAAGTAATTCCTTGCGTTCTTTACCGAATCCGCTATTATTTCTATTTGCTCATCATCTAGTGCTAATGACAATTGCAGTTGTGTTAATGCATCCAAAATGCACGACTTGAATTCGCGATCCCCATAAGTAGTCTTTTTCAATACATCGGCCCGATAGATATTTTCAAAAAGCTCGATAGCCTGTGCAAAGTTAAGGAATCTGTTTATCCAAGTTGCGCGATTTCTAATTACCTCAAAGTATAAATAAGAAATAAACTTGTGTGAATATAATTTACTCCATCTATACCATATTGACTGAAAATCACTTTTTACTATGTCGGAAGTAACAAAGAATGGCTCGTCTTTTATCTTGTATTCTTCAACTGAATTTGCAACCAGTTCAAAATCACAATAATCGGGGCAATAATCTTTGGAAGTTTTATCATCTGCTAAACAAATATTATGTAAAGGGAGATAGCCATCAGCGAAAAACAGAAACAAATTGCGTGCTTTTGCAATCTGTTCTCTTGCATTAATAATTGAAACAGGTTTTTTAAACTCAATTGTCAGTATTGGAATTGAAGAATAGCAAACCTTTGAATGTCCCCATTCACAGTTCATTACACGCGAAATCCTTAACGTTCCAATATGATCTTCCGCACAGATATCGTCTGGAAAACAATAGTCTAATAAAGCTGGAGATCCTTCGTTGAACACTACAGTTTCTTTGAACTGCCTGTCGGTAAAGAACCAGCTAAGTTCAGGCAACTCCATAGTGGCAACAAGTATTTTACCATCACCTATGATTTTTCTACCAATAACGATTTCTGATGGTTCGAGTTCTATTATGCAAGAATCTATATTTGATCTGTACTTGGCCCGCCGAATAATAGAATTAAGAAATGAGAAATCTTGCCCATCTATAAAGCCAGTTATTCTATATGATTTTCTATAATCAAATAAGCGGGCAATTTCAACAGATGTTTTCCCTGAAATAATTACTTTACCATTTTCGTGTTCAAATAAAGTCCCCTCAAAACAAACTTTTGAATCATCTAAGTCTAACTCAAATGATCCGATTTTGTTTATATAGTCTTCAATGCTAAACAATGATGAGCTTGTCTCCAATTATTTACCACCAATAATATATGAATTAGCTTATTCAAATTATGTTATCGTCCTGTCACTAGCAACAATCCTCATTTTCCCGCCATCAAGAATCGTAATCTGCAGAAGAATACCATATCCATCCACCTCAAAAAGATAGTCTGAATATCCGGGTTTTATGAGATTGAGCTTAAAGCTAAAAGCTTTTTCTTCCAGCTTTTTGTTTATGGTTGCGCCTAAGTCGTCGACCATTTCACCTATAGCCAATTCACACTGCTTTGCATTGTTTAAGAAATAATTGTGTTTCATCACTGCGCGTACAGAAGTTCCAGCAGAGTTTAAACCACCGTTTGCCCCGTGATATACACGTCCATCGTGAAGATCAACAAATGAATTTATGTTATTCTTTCGCAGTTGTTCATATTCTTCATCAGTCACGTTTTCCGTCAAAGACGCATAACCTGGAATCCGATGCTTCTCCATGGTATCAGGCCAATTATCAGCGAGAATCCGAATCATTTCCTGTTCAGTCCAAACGCTTGGAATGTGCGGTCGTATCTGGAGGAAATACATTACATCATCGTTATCACGACCCACGTAGGCTATTAGCAAGTAGTCTGAACGATCCATGAACCGAGGATCAGCAACATACTTTTCAGTAGCAAGATGGAAGTGAAACAAGCCCCAGTCAAAAATCATCTTGTCACTAGACGTAACATCACATATCGATCTGGACATAAATGGTAGCAAATCAGCGCCATTTTTTACAGCTTGCATAAAGAAGTCGTATCCCTCCCGGCAAGAATCAGGGCACACCAACTCCCGAGAAACATATATCTTTCTTGGTTTAGGCGTAAGCAGACGCAAATCCATATTACAATACTGAAGGAAGGCATTGTCCAAAGAAACATTACAAAACCCACGCTGAATAAGGTTATCGTATGCCCACTTATTCAGTTCGGCTGATAAATCAAGCTCTATAGAATAATTGGCCCCTGAATAAATCATTATTGAACAACCAGTACATTTCTCCTTACAGGCTTGTTTCTCCACAGAAATTCCAGCAAAGTTATTTCATTGTTTTCATTGCAGTTTTTATGTCATTAACAAAAAAGGCCAGGAGGTTGCCCTTTTTAACCCGCTTTAGGCCAAGATCCTTGCGCATTTCATTCATTATATCTTCTAGAATCAATAGGTTTTTGCGGGCAGACTCTGGATTTGAACCGTTTTCCCTAAACTTTACCCACTTATTTACTACGTTCGATGATCCCCATAATGTGATCTGCTTTGAAAATCTAGAGATATCTTCTATCATTTGTTTTTCTGTATAAACCCCCTCTTGCTTAGCGTTTTGTTGGATTTTATATATCATGTCAACAAACTCGCCATAAGGTTCTTCGCGTTTTTTTGCAAGATATTCTTGGCGACTGCGCTTATATTCCACGCGTTTAGCAACAATTGAACTAATCACAACGCCTATAATCGAAACGCATCCAGTAATCAATGCTACGATGATAACAGCATCAATACTGGTTGTAGTGTTTGCAAGCCAATCAGCCAAGCTTTTTAAACCTATGCCGATATGCTTTATAACAAAATATATGACATAGCAAATAGCAGCTAAAATTAATAAAAGCAGAACCGCACCTATAAATAAGTTCCATTTGGGATGCTTTTCTGCAAAAGAAGCTTTCCCTGTTTCCATCTATACACACCTGCAATAATTAAGATGCTCCGAATAATAAACTCACCTTGGTATCGCTCTAAAAACATTTTTATATTCATATAGTGAGAGGCCTTTTAAACCCCCATAAATCACTATGTGAATCTTTGAAGTATACTCTACACCACTACTATCCAACGTACAAAGCATACATCGCAGCAAAGCATCATTTTTCTTATTCCCGCCTTCGAAACGAGAAACGCCTGACCCGAGAAGAGGAAGAACAATGTCATTATACGCATAGATACTATCAATTTCATCCCACATGTTTCGTAGCGTTTGCTCATAATTTGACATTGATGTGTACGCTTTATACTGTCCATTGATAAAGCGCATTTCTGTTAATGCAAGCAACAAATATGTTTGATTATCAACCGAACTATCATAACGTATTACAGTTCCAAGGGGGAAATCATATAACCCATTTTCATTTTTGCATAACCCAAGACTACTTGCCCTCTTTGCAACCACATCTTCAATCTCTTCTTTTTTGCCATGCTCTAGAACTAGTTTGCCATGAAGAGACGATTTGGCGACAATAACATCGTCTACTCTTGTGTCAAAATGCGTATCACATCCTATAACCTTAAACCCGGAAGCTGAAAAAATATCTCCTACAGAGATTTCGATCGGTATAGATCTAATACTAAAAGCGACATGATTGTTATAAATACATCCAATAACCACATACGCTAAAATATAAAAACAGATAAATGCCAATGCAACAACGAATAATCTATACCAAAAGCTGTTGATAATTGTTGCAAGAGAAAAACCTATCACAGAAAACAGGGTTGCTAATGCTCCAACAACAGCAATTGAGATACTAATGCTATCCCTTTTTCTATTAGATAGACCAGAATACCATTTCGCAATCGCTTTCACTGTCAACCTCCTATTGCTTGCGCAATGCCAACAACGTCCCAGTGATTCTTACCATCTAAACCGCGATACCACATTTGTTTGTGGACACCTTTTTGACGTATGGCTTCTGGGCATAGGTTTCGATTAATTGTGCTATTATTGTATAATACTATTATCTCCATTCCATATGGAATAGCGCTAACAGCAGTATCGACTTCATACTTTACATACGAACGATAATCTACAGAATATCCTCTAGCGCAATAGTATGAATAACTGTTGTAACTATTACAAAGCTGACAACCACCCTTTGACACTGTATTGGTATGTTCACCAACTATTAGAATAAACTTTCGTGAATTATCTAACCTATATTTTAATGATTTCTTTATTGAACATGCCAAACTGGAGTCTTTACTTTGCTGAAGATCATGCGCATCCTTAAAATGAAGCAGGCCTTGATTTCTCATCCAATATAAGCAGTCTACTGCATTTTTATCATGATCGAAGTCAGCAGCGATATATGTATAATCCCTCATTTTTCCCTTCCCTTTTACACAAACCCTTATTGACTGTTGAGCATATTCTGTTCATGATGCTCTGTACTATACTGAAATTATACTATAGAACAAACGTTCCCGACAAGCAAATATTGAGCTACAAATACCCCACAAGCGGCCGCCAGGCCGCTTGTTTGTTTACATTCAATTCATTAACACAGTTATATTATTTCTGCCCCGCCGGCTTCTTGTTCAGAAAGTATCCGATCAACGCGCCCACTGAGCCGCCGATTATGTGGCCGAGCTGCGATACGTTATCGGTGACGGCGATGCCGTTGTAGACTTCCCTGCCGATATAGATAAGCGCAATCAGGATAAAGGTCAAAGGGATCTCTCCGTCGTGGAACTCTGTGAACGACGTGAGAAGTATGAACGCGAATACCACTCCGCTCGCGCCCATGACCGCGACTCCGGGGAAGACGAGCGCATTGATCACCGAGGTCGCAACAGCAGTAAGAAGTATGACAAAGACCAACGTGTCCGATTCATACTTTTCTTCAAGGATAGGCCCAAGCAGCAGGATGAAACTCATATTGCCGATAAGGTGTTCCCAACCGCTGTGTCCGAAAACGTGCCCTATAGCTCTGACGTAAGTCAACGGGTCGGACGTCGACGACTTGTATGTCATGAAATACTTCATGCCGATCATGCTGCCGCGCGAAGTCCACAAGACCGTTACTATAAGGCAGATGAACGCGAATATCAGCACGACCGGAGCGTTGAATACGACTCTGAGGCGTTTCTTTTCCATGTTTACCCTCCTGTCACGAAGTCTTCAGGAACTATGAGTTAAGCAACTGCATCGATGTATTTGTCGGCAGCACGATTGACAACGTGACCGCTGTTTGTTACCATAAGGTAAATAAGATCAATGCTTTGCATTGATTGGGGCTGGTCGAAAGACCCGGGTCCATCTTTGGCGGGAATGTTCCCCGTTTTTTCATGCTTATAAAAATCGGGAAAGCACGGATGCCATTTCGAGCAAGAAAAAAGGAATGGTCTTACGTTTACCGTACAGACCCCCTCAAGCGGGCGCCAGGTCATTCCTTATATTTGAAATATAGCACAAGACTATACTTCTGTCAAAATGTTTGCGAATTGAGGTCAAAACAGACGTGGATCCGTCATAGGGTGGAGTTTCTACATCCTTAAGCTACGGATCGTCCTCCAGTAGTTCTTTTTGAACTCACGGACCGAATGGAAAAACTCCTGCTCCGTATTAGAAAACTGCCCAAGTTCTATCTTGCTCATTATGAGTTCTATCGTGCAAATCAGGTCTGCGACCTGAAACAGTTTATAATCTACGGGACGGACTTTGCGAACTTCAACGTTGGTAAACCTGCTGCTGAATATAATGTTTAGAATCTGTTTGAGCGGCTTTTGACCGTTGTCATAATAGATAATTATTCTATCAAAAGAATGCCAATAATCATAATGAGCATCAATTTCACTGGCAATCGCTTTTGTAAGCTTTGATTCCAATTCATCGGTGTCACGACATTCGGATTTTCTGACTTTCGCGCAAAAATAGCGAATCGGAAGCTTTCGCGCAAATTGATATAATAGATTGAAAAGCTTACGGCGATCTTCCATTTGCATGCCAGAATACATTGATTCTCTGCGAATAAGAGGGCCGGAATGAAGGGCGTGGTCAGGGAACCCCAATGAGGACAAATACGTTTCCAGTCCATCGACCTGCTTTTGTATAGAGTCCGATTGCTCATGAAGCACGACCGCAACCATATAATATGGCGAATGAAAGTCATACTTCCCAAAATCACCAGTTTCGTCTATGAAACAACTAAGAATCTTCTCTGCCATTTTGCCATCCTGATAAAGAAAATGGCGCCGGATTCCAGCGCCTGTCGATGGACCAAAGAGCTTTCGCTCAGCCCAATTACTATATAACATAGTTTTTATTGTTTTGCAATAGACAATTATTTAAACAAACAAAACACAAGAAAAGATTCCATTGCTGCCGGACATACGTTTTCAGCGCACCAGAATAGTCATCGCGCTGAAGTAAAAAACACTGAGATTCTGTCCTTATAGACGATGTTTCCACTATTCTTGCCATGAGGGTGTCCCAAAAGGTCTAAACTTAGACCTTGAGGAGGCATCCTCTATTTTTATTCAATCGAATTGCCAGAAAGAAAAAAGAGCTCTGCCGCTCCTATCTGTTCATCGCTACCGCTATCTTCG
>Ga0208297_1001281_pt1 | contig 26217 bp, 31 predicted proteins | sample LMS_cellobiose_e_FD_187367 | JGI IMG/M metagenome (GOLD analysis project Ga0208297, IMG submission 187367) | Rumen-fistulated moose microbial communities from Alaska, USA - LMS_cellobiose_enrichment (SPAdes) (version 2) | ecosystem: Host-associated > Mammals > Digestive system > Stomach > Rumen... | reverse complement strand
GGACGGAGAAGTCCGGTCTGTCGAGCGTCGTGACGGACGGCACGCTCAAGGTCAGGATCGGCCGCCAGATCAACGGAGCCGCCGTCGACCTCGTCAAGGCCGGGGCGAACGCCGACAAAGTGGTCGAAGCGCTGTCGCCAACCAAGTAACCCCATGCGCCCGGAGGCGGTCTCGCGGCTGTCCTCCGGGCGTTTTTTCTTTTATCGATTTAAGTTGCAATCCGCGCTGGATAAAGGAATAAGCTGCGCTTCATTAAACAGTGACGCGGGATAATCCGCACCATAGGAGGCAAAATGAAAATCTACACGGTGGAAAATCAGGAAAGCGGTTACCGGGACGAGTTCACCAGCCTGACCGAGGCGAAGAAGGCGATGCGCGAGCATGACGCGCAGGGGTTCATCACCAAGGTCTGGGCGAACGGCGACTGGGAGCCGATGGGGGAAATCAAACTCAAGGGCAGCAACAGGACGATGTGCGCGAACTGCCGACAGAAGAAAGCGGGGTACTGAAAATGGCGAACAACTGCTTCGTGGGGATCGACATCATCACCGCATCGCCGGAGGATGCCGAGCGGCTGTATGAAAACATCAAGGCGGCGAAGAAAGCCGCCGATGAAAAGAGCGAGGGCGTCTTCATCGGATGCCCGAACCGCTATCTGTTCGACGCCGATACCGGCCGTATCGGCGACACGCTCTTCATCTCCGGCTGGGTGAAGTGGGGATTCCAGGACTCCGAGGTCTGGCAGTTCCTCGCGTGGCTGATGAAACAGGCTGCGCTCGTGGACTTCCGCATGACCTACGATGAAGGCGGCTGCCTGCTCTACGGCGAGTACCGCTACGACATGAAGACGCTCACCGACCGCTACCTGCCGCAGGATAAGTTCCCGACCGGCGAAGGCGAAGATGTCGATACGGAGCTGGCGTTCTCCAAGCACGGCGTGACGCGGATAATCGGCTGACGCGCGGCCGTTCGCAGCCCCTGTCCCGGCAGGGGCTTTTTTATCGATATTTAATCGGTTATTCTTCGATAATCGATTCGCTAATAAGCACTTGCGGCGCTTTATTAACCAGTAGAGTAAGGAAGCACAACGCAACCTCAACAACCACAAGGAGATGCAAAATGAGAAAGCAGACCGCAAGCAAGATCGCCGAGAGCTACTGGAAGACCGAGGCAGGGCAGAAAATCGCGTCGGGGATGCACAGCGACGGCTGGGAGGCCTCGGACTGCCTCACCAGCGTGATCGACATCCTCGAACAGGGCATCGCCGCCACCACGGACGCCGCCACGGTCGAGGAGCTGAAGAAGGCGCACAAACAGCTGGTCGCCGCGAAGAACGCCTACTGGAAAGCCTCGGCGATCCTCCACGACGGATGCTTCTAAACCCAAGGAAAGGAGATGGGAAAATGACGAAGGAACAGATGCGGAAAGAGATCGAGCAGCTGAACGGCAAAATCGAGCGTGAGGTGAAAGACCTGGCGGACCTCGCCAACTGGATGCTCTCCCAGCAGCACATACCGGAGTCCTTCATCCTCTACTCGCCGAGCCGCCTGATCGGCGAGCATGAGCTGGAAATCCAGAAGTGCATCGCCCGTCGCGACACCCTCCGGGAAATCCTCGGCGAGGAGTGAACGAACCGCGCCGCCGCCCCCGGCGAGAGCCGGGGCGCGGGGGTGAAAGAAAGATTGATAAATCTTCGGAATAAAAGCATTAACCCATTGGCTATCAAGCGACTGGAGAGCTTAATTAAAGGCAGAGCGAGGGGATGAGCCTCAAGCATAACAACGGCAAGGAGATATGAAAATGGAAGCGAAGATCACGGTCACGAGAACGGAGAAGGCGATCAACGTCTGGACGATGGCGACCGCCGAGGTCGGCGGCAGAAAGTACCGCATCGAGATGGTGCGGTTCGACGAGCCGAGCATCTACGGCATCCGCAAGGGGCGCATCAGCAAGCTCTGGGTGCGCGGCGAAGACGGCACGGTGGTCATCAACTACGACCGCGGCTGGGACATCCGCCCGACCACCGACGAGGGCAAGGCGATCCTCGCGGCGATCACCAAGCGGTTCAACTGATGAAAGGAGCATCACGATGAGCACGAACGCGGCAATCGGAATGAGGCAGTCGGACGGGAGCGTCCGGGCGGTGCGGCTCAACTGGGACGGCTATGTCGGATACGCCGGGGCGATCCTCGGCGGCTGGTACAAGACCGCCGAACAGGTCGAGGCGCTCCTCGCCCTCGGGGAACTGAGCGAGATCAAGGAGACGCCGGAGACCTGCGTCGCCTACCACCGCGACATGGGCGAGGAGTACCGCGCCCCCTTCACGTTCGAGACGGTCGACGAGTATCGGTACAACGGCAAGGGCAGACTCGCCGCCGAGTACCTCTACCTCTTCGACGACGGCAAGTGGAGCGTGTACGGTCTCTACGGAATATCGGAATGGTGCGACCTCGACGTCGTGCTCGAAACCACCAACCCCAAGGAGGACTGAAAATGGACGGATTCTTCACCAAGAAACGATGCGACCGATGCGGCGCACCCCTCGACGGCGGCTTCACGATGAGCCGCTTCGACACCAGCGCCATCTGCATGAAGTGCGCCGAGGAGGAGCGCCAGCATCCCGACTACCAGCTCGCCGCCAACATCGAACTCGCGGCGGTGCGCTCCGGCAACCGCAACTTCGAGGGAATCGGCTGGCCCGGCAAGAACGGGAGGATAAAGCGATGAGAGCGGTCAAGATAGACCCCGTGGAGAAGACTGTGACCGAGATCGAACTCGCCACCGACCCCAACCGCTCCCTCGACGAACTCCAACGTATCATCGGATGCGAACTCGTGGAACTCGTCGAACTCGGTGAAGGTGCAATCATGGTCGTGGACGAAGAGGCGCGGCTGAAGCCGGTTCGAGGCGCATTCAAATTCGTCGGCAGCCGACTCGTCATCGCCGGGACAGCCGTCATCCTCGGCGGCGACGCCAACCAATTCAAGTCGCTCCGAGAGACGAAACGGACGTTCGAGACGATCATCCGGTGGCTGACGCCGGAGCAGATGCCGCCGACGCGGATGAAGCTCGTGAGCTTGGGATAGGAGGTGCGAGATGAGCAAGGGTGAAATAAATGCGCCGCAGACCGACATCCGCTTCCGACTGGTCGGAGAGGATGGCAACATCTTCGCCATCTTGGGGCGAGTCCGCCAGGCGCTCCGGCGCGGCGGACACCCCGAACTCGTGGACGAGGTAACCGCCGCCGTCATGAGCAGCCGCTCCTACGCCGAAGCGCTGGCGCGGATCATGGAGTTCGTGGTTGTCATGTAAACCATTTTGTGGAGAATTTTGACGAATTGGGAGTTGAAAATATGACTTGGCACAGTATATTATTGTGGGTTTGTGTACTATATAAGACAGGGGCGATACTGTGAAGGAATGTCAGAACATCGAATGGAAAGAAAATTGGAATGACGAATATCTCAAGTGGATATGCGGTTTCGCCAATGCGCAAGGCGGCAAACTCTATATCGGTGTCAACGATTCCGAAAAAGTGATCGGCATCTCCAATGGCCAAAAGTTGCTTGAAGACATTCCCAACAAAATCGTGACCACACTCGGCATCGTCGCCGAAGTTAATCTGCTGACAAAAGACGGCTTGGATTATCTTGAAATCGTGGTATCCCCCTCGTCTCTGCCGATAGCCTATCACGGCATCTATCATTATCGTTCCGGGAGTACCAAGCAAGAACTCAAGGGAGTTGCTCTACAAGAGTTCCTTTTCCGCAAAATGGGACTATCATGGGACGACGTGATTCAGGAGAGGGCAACACTGGATGCGATTTCGCCAGAGGCCGTCGATTATTTTCAACGCAGCGCCATTCGCAACCACCGTATGACGGAAAGCTCTTACACCAAGGACATTCGAGTCGTACTTGAGAATCTCAATTTGCTTGACGAAGACGGGCACATCAAGAACGCGGCAATTCTGGCTTTCGGAAAGAATCCGGCAAAGTATTTTCCGCTCTGCGACTTCCGCATCGGCAGATTTGGACAGAATGAAGCTGATCTGATGTTTCAGGACGTCATTTCCGGCGACATCATACGCATGGCCGACCGCGTCATAGAGGTGCTGAAATCCAAGTATCTGATCTCCCCGATCCACTACGAGGGGCTACAGCGCATTGAGCCGCTGGAAATCCCGGAAGAAGCGTTGCGTGAAGCTATATTTAACGCCATCATCCATAAGGACTACACTGGCGTTCATATTCAAATGAAGGTTTATAATGATCGGGTGGTATTATGGAACGAGGGCCTGCTGCCAACGGGATGGACACTCGAAACTCTTCTGCAAAAACATCACTCCAAGCCACGCAATCACAATATCGCCGAAATATTCTACCGTGCCGGATTCATAGAGAGCTGGGGGCGCGGCATAACTAAGATTATGACCGGCATGGCGGCCGCCTGTTTGCCGCCGCCGAAATTCGAATATGACTGCGGCGGGATTCGCGTCATCTTTTCCCGCAATGCGAATCTCCATAGCCATTCGGGGGAAAGTTCGGAGAAAAGTTCGGAGAAAAGTTCGGAGAAAAGTTCGGAGAAAAGTTCGGAGAAAAGTTGGCAAAAGCTGTTGGCGATTGTTGCCGATGATCCCGATATGACCATCAAGCAGATGGCGGAAAGTTTGGGACTGAGCACGCGAGCCGTCGAAAAACAGCTCTCGAATTTGCAGAAAAAACATCTTCTTATCAGAGATGGCGCAGACAAGGGTGGACGATGGGTCATTCCTCCCCGAAACGGGATGAAGGATTCAAACGGGCAATGATGCCGATCTGCAATGGAGAGTCGAAATTTAGATGGATAAATGAAGCATACAAAGCAAGAGGATAATGATGGGGACAAGGTTTTTTACCAATGAAGGTGAAAATACTCTGCTGAACAAATTCAGGGGGGTTTTTCAAAACAACCCTGATATTGATTTTTTTGATGCTCTTGTCGGGTATTTCCGCGCGTCTGGATATTTTGCAATTCGTCCCTATCTGACCAACGTTCCGCACATACGAATTCTAGTTGGGATTGACACAGACCATATACTTGCCAAATATAACGAAGAAGGACTATTGTTCAAGGGTGATGATGACGCTACGCGTGATGAGTCGTTGCGAAATTTCAGAAAAGACATTGCCACTTGCGGATATAGCCCAGAGATTGAGCAAGGTATAGGCCTCTTTGTAGAAGATGTCGCGACTGGTAAAGTAGAAATTCGTGCACATAAAACAAGAAAACTTCATGCCAAAATTTACATTTTTCGTCCAAAAAATTGGAACGAACACCATCAAGGCAGCGTGATAACGGGTTCGTCAAATCTGACCGATGCGGGACTTGGCGCAAGTAAGATATCAAACTATGAGTTCAATGTACAACTTTATGAATACGATGATGTTAGTTTTGCGACAAGCGAATTCGAGAAGTTGTGGGATGAATCTGTCATCATTCTTCCTGAACAGATACGGACATTGAAGACCAAAACCCATTTGAATGACCAGATAACACCGTTCGAATTATATATCAAAATGTTGGCGGCCTATTTTGGTCAGAGCATCGACTATAATCCGGATGCGGTTGATCTGCCTCCCAAATATAAGAAATTATCATACCAAATTGACGCTGTAAATCAAGGATATGATAAGCTTTGCAAATACAATGGTTTTTTCCTTGCTGACGTTGTCGGCTTAGGGAAAACTGTTGTAGCGCTTATGATTGCAAAAAAGTTTTTCTATGGCAACGGGTATCCAGAACATATCTCGAAAATTTTAATTATTTGTCCGCCAGCTGTTTACTCATCTTGGGAGAAAACCGTTGATGATTTCGGTCTTAAGACTTGTAAAATCATCACCAACGGGAGCATTCATAAGGAAGAAAAACGCTTCAAGACATATGATCTTATCATTGTCGATGAAGCACACAAATTCAGAACCGCTACCTCAGATGGTTACAATGAACTCCAGCGGTTATGCAAGTCACCTGCATCTGTTGGCGGAGTACTTGGTAAAACCACGGAACGCAAGAAAGTTATTCTGATTTCAGCAACCCCCCTTAATAACGGTCCTGCGGACATCAAGAACCAAACTTATCTATTCCAAGATGGCGGGGACACTGATTTGGACATTCCCAACTTGGACGAATTCTTCAATCAGCTAATAAAGCGGTACAACGATGCAAGAAAGATGTCCATTTCAGAAGCGAAACCCATTATTCAGGAAATAAATGAAGAGCTGCGGAACAACGTAATCTTCCCGCTAACTGTTCGCCGCACTAGAGCTGATCTTGACGAGAACGAACTATACAAAAAAGACCTTGAAAAACAGGGGATTGTTTTTCCTGTTTCTTTGCCTCCCGTGCAATTCTTCTATAAGATGAACCATGAGCTAAACTATCTGTTTGACCAAACCTTGACCTGCCTAGCCAAAGAGCTTAACTACAGCCGCTATGCTGCCATCGGCTTCTTAAAGCCAGAGCCCAAAAGTCGGTATAAAAATGTCGCAGACATGGCGTCCAAGCAGTTGCCAGCCATCATGAAGAACATTCTTATCAAACGGTTGGACAGCAGCTTTCATGCATTCAAAAAATCATTGAAGCATTTTCTTGATGGCGTGAACGCCATGTTGAAAATGCTGGATGATGACAAAGTTTTCATATTGCACGATGTTGTTAACGTCACCGACTTGGTGTTAAACGACGATTACGATAGACTGATGGGAATCTTTTCAAAAAAAAGCGAGCGTGACCCGTCGGCAGCCGTTTTTAAAGCGGATGATTTCGAACCGGAATTTCGCGAACAGCTGGAACAAGATAGAAAAGTCTTATCGGAACTGTTGGGCTTTTGGGAGATTGTAACCGATGATCCGAAATACGATGAATTTATCAGTAAACTGAAATCCATACTTAAAAAGAATAACCCGTCGGGGAAGGTGGTCATTTTCTCCGAGGCTGAAGATACGACGATGTATCTTTATGATCGTTTGAAGAAAGATGGCTTTACCCGTGTCCTTGCGGTTCATGCGAGCAATCGCAATGATATGGAAGAGGAAATCAGCAAAAACTTTGATGCGAATTTGGAAAAAGACAAACAGAAAAATGATTATGACATAATTATTTGCACGGAAGTTTTGGCTGAAGGAGTCAACCTTCATCGTGCCGGAGTAATTGTCAATTATGACACTCCGTGGAATTCCACTCGTTTGATGCAGCGCGTTGGGCGCATCAACCGCATTGGCTCGATTAACAAAACAATCGGGATATACAATTTTTTTCCGACCACAGAAGTTAACGACACTATTGAACTTGAAAAAAACGCCAGTCTGAAACTACTCGCCTTCCATCACGCACTAGGAAGCGATAGTCAGATTTATTCTCCGGAAGACGAAAAACCTGGGTCGTTCGGACTCTTTAATTCCAACTACACGGGAGAACAGGACAGACGTTTGACGATCCTCCTCTGGCTACGAAAATTCCGTGATGATAATCCGGCGAGGTTTAAGAAAATCGTAGACCTGCCCTTGAAAATCAGAACAGGACGCAAAGAAACCGAGACCACTCATCAAAGGTTTCCGGCAGAGGCAACCGTGGCATATTTGAGGAACGAAAAACGTGATCTTTTCTTTGCGATATCTGGAGATGGCGAACCGCAGGTAATCAGTTTTCTGGAAGCTGAGGAGCTGTTGAAATGTGGTGAAGATGAACCACGCCAGGACATTCCAGAAATCCATTACAAGCATGTTAACGGTTTTTTGGAAAGCTTCGAACAAAAGCACAATGAAGCGGCGAGTAAGAAACAAGCGGTAACGAAATTATTGCCGCAGCAAAGGCATGCGTTAACCTATCTGACTGCGCTGCAGTCTCTGGAATTCGTTAATGATCAGGAGAATGAATTGATCGAACAGGCGAAAGATGCTATTGAAAAAAATAAATACGGAAAGCTTTATAAGGAAATTAATTCGATAGCGAAAAACAAGCTGAATCCGGTTGAAAACCTTAAATTTCTGATGCAGATTATCAAAAAATACATTATCGATTCCGGGGGGGGCTATTCTGCAAATAATGGGGCTTTAGGCGCTGGCGGCGAAAAGCCCGACATCATAATATCAGAAACGCTAGTGAAGAAAAACTAACATAGGACACCATCTGCGGAGGCTGACAATGGCGATTGAACTGGCATCTGTTTTACGGCAACGGTATAATCTACATGATTGGCAGGAGGTTTATTATTATATAATTCCGGGATGTACTCTTTTTCAAACGCCATCACCTATAGAGGAATCAAGCTCATTAATTGAAAGGATGAACCAAATCGGTTATGCTGAACTTGATGGCAAAAAATTGATTCTCTTTGATGTTGAAGTCGCTCCAAATGTGATTATTAAACGCAACCGGGTTGCACTGAATAGCGTTTTGGCGCGATGGCTGACTGCGGGGCAGAATGATGCCGCTATTGGAATTTTTCACTCGGCATCAGCAGATTCATATCGGTTCACTTTTGCGCGAAAAAGCGTTCATTTTAATGATAAAGGGGAAATCGTTCAGGAACAAACGAGTGCGAAACGCTATACATATATTTTCGGAGAGGGGAAGCACTGCTCCACCGCGATTGCGCGTTTTAAGAAGTTGCACGACCTTGCTTCTATCTCTCTTGATGACATAGAGGATGCTTTTTCCGTTGAGGCCCTCACCAAGCAGTTTTACGATGAAATTTTTGCTTGGTATCAGTGGGCACAATCTGAAGAGGTCGGCATTACCTTCCCCGATGACAACAAAGATGGGAAGCGTGTCATTGATGTGCATCTGATTCGCCTGATTACTCGTCTAATGTTTGTTTGGTTCATCAAACAAAAAGATTTGGTCCCTGAATACCTGTTTCAAGAGAAATTCCTCAGCGAAATACTGAAAGATTTCGATCCGGCAAGCAAAAGTTCTGGGAACTATTATAACGCGATATTGCAGAATCTCTTTTTTGCGACGTTGAACAACGAAATTTCACAGCGCGGTTTTGCAACAGATAAGCGATTTAACGGAAAAGCCGAAGATTTCGGAGTGAAGACCCTGTTTCGTAATCCTGCAAACGACACGTGGTTTAAAATTTCCAATGATGAGGTTTTGAAACTTTTCAGTACAGTTCCTTTTTTGAATGGCGGGCTGTTTGAGTGCCTGGACAAGGATACTCCCGATTCTGACGGTAAGATTGTCTATACAGATGGATTCAGTCGAGTGAATCGCCGGGATCGACGCACTTTCATCCCCAACGGTGTTTTTTTCGGAGAAAAGGGGATAATACCATTATTGCGTCGCTATAATTTTACTGTTGAAGAAAATTCACCTTCCGATCAACAGGTGGCGCTCGACCCGGAACTGTTGGGCAAGGTCTTTGAAAACCTGCTGGGGGCATATAACCAGGAAACCCAAGAAACTGCTCGCAAAGAATCCGGTTCGTTTTATACTCCGCGCGAAGTCGTCAACTACATGGTGGATGAAGCATTGATCGCAGCGTTGGGCGATTCGAAGGAAATACGTCAATTGTTTCAGCGCGAGACATTACCTGAATGCTTGGCCAACGATCCCGCTCGTTGTGCCGCCCTTGCCGAGCGTATCAGGAATTTGCGGATACTCGACCCCGCGTGCGGATCAGGCGCTTTCCCGATGGGGATTCTGAACAGGATGGTCGACTTGCTGCAACGACTGGAGCATCAAGCGGAAAATCCGTACGAGCAAAAACTGCATCTGATAGAAAATTGCATATTCGGCATCGACATCCAAACAATTGCCGTGCAGATAAGCAAATTGCGCTGTTTTATCTCACTTATCTGCGAGCAAGACCGTGATGACAGCAAAGAAAATTTCGGTATTTTGTCGTTACCAAACCTTGAAAATACGTTCGTCGCGGCAAACTCTCTGTTGACGCTGCCGCCGCGGGAACAGCAGGGCAGTTTATTTGATAACCCCGAGATTGATGCCACAGGACAAGCGTTGAAGGAGGTTCGTCATCGCCACTTCAACGCCAGAAGATTTGCGCAGAAGAAAGAATGCCGTCGTTTGGACAAGCAATTGCGGAAAAAGTTGGCAAATCTATTGGAAAGTAACGAATATTGCGATCGCAATGATGCCCGCAAGTTGGCGGCGTGGAATCCTTACGATCAAAATACCTCGTCCGAATTTTTTGATATGGAATGGATGTTTGGATTCAGTGATGGCTTCGACATCGTGATCGGCAATCCCCCATACATCCAATTGCAGAATAACGGCGGTGAACTTGCAGACCTGTACAGCGAACCGGTGAATGGTAATGAAAAAAAGCGAAAAAGCAAATTTGCGACCTTTGCCCGTACCGGCGACATTTACAGTCTTTTTTATGAACAAGGTTATAATTTCCTGAAAAATGGCGGGCATTTATGCTACATTACCAGCAACAAGTGGATGCGTGCTGGATATGGTGAAGCAACGCGAGATTTCTTTGCTAAAAACACCGACCCCATTCGCCTTATTGATTTTGCCGGACAAAAAATTTTTGAGTCCGCGACAGTCGACACAAACATTCTCCTGTTCGCCAAGTCGAAAAACTCCGGACATACTCAAGCCTGTATTGCGCAAGCCGGGTGTCGAAATAATTTGAGCCTTTTTGTGCAGCAGAACAGCATGGCGTGCTCATTTACCGGCTCGGACAGTTGGACGATTCTGTCGCCGATCGAGTTGAGCATCAAGCGCAAGATCGAAGCCGTCGGGACACCGTTGAAAGACTGGGATGTCAAAATCTACAGAGGGATCTTGACGGGATGCAATGAGGCATTCATCATCAATGCGGAAAAAAGGCAGGAAATCCTGGACAACTGTCGGGATGACGAGGAACGTCGCCGGACTGACGAACTTATACGACCGATTTTGCGCGGCAGAGACATCAAACGCTACGGCTACGACTGGGCGAATCTGTATTTGATCGCCAGCCACAATGGCATTCCCGAGAAAAACATCCCAAGAATAAACATCGAGGAGTACCCGGCCGTAAAGCAACACCTCGACCAATATTGGGACAAGATATCGACTCGTGCCGACAAAGGCGATACCCCTTACAACCTCCGAAGTTGCGCTTATATGGACGATTTTTCTAAACAAAAAATTGTTTGGGGAGAAATATCCGACAGGACCAAGTTCGCATTGGATGATCATGGGAAATTCGTACCAGAGGCGACAACATTCTTAATGACAGGGGCACATTTGAAATACCTGCTATATTTTTTGAATTCCACACTATCAGAATATCTTTTCGGCAAAATTGGCACAACAACCGGTGTCGGTACTGTCCGCTGGAAAAAATTCAAGGTTGAGAGTATTTTCGTTCCAAACTGGAGTCAAGAGCGTGAATTTGCTTTCTGTCAGATTCAAATTGATTCTGAAAGACATGCGTGTGCCAATCAAGTGCAAATCGATGATTTTATCTTTAATCTTTGTGGACTAAATGCAGCCGAGCGTGAGCATATAGTCAAAAGCTCGTTCTCTTCAAATAATCTCTCTCTTCCTCCGTCAAATGATACAAACTAAAAATATATTCGTCCAGACTGCCTTTTAAATCATGGCATTGTAATTTCTCTTCAACTTTATTGCGTTGATCCCGTGATAGTAATGGAACAGGAAGTTGTTCAACAAACATTGGCTTGTATTCAAAATATCCGCCGCTTCTGGTAACTCCGAGCTTGCGAATGTACCAATCGCCAAGGAGAGAATTGAGTATAGCAAGTAAATAATCGAAACATGGGGTGATCATAGCGCATGGAGCGTTGACGAACATGTTTGCTGGGGCTTTGGCAAAGCCCGCGTTGAGGCATAGATTGCCCCAAACAATTTTCGGTTTAGAAAAATCGTCCGTCAAATAATTTCATAAAACCCAATTTGCCGTCGTTCTACCTCGGATAAACCATAAAGATCAAAAATCCATCCATCAATCAGCTTTTCCTTATCAAGTTGCCGACATTTGCCTTCCTGAATTTCTGTAACCGCATGCTCAAAGCGAATATTGGTTTCTTCATCAACATCGGGGACAGGAATTTTGTCGAAAAAGATTTTGCTCAACTCTCTCGTTCCACCTTGCAACTCAGGGAAATTATCTCGAAAACAATATTTGAACAAAGACGAGTTAAAAAAAGCAGTAAGGTATGCGACATGGCGTCCTGTAATGATGAAACATTTCTGGTTTGTCGTGAAATTTAGGGAGTCATATACAAAAGGCATATATTTTGTCATATTTGGATAAATGATTTTCGGCAATGAAAAATCGTCCCAATAACCTATCTGATCTTGAGTTTCAAACCATTTGTTTCCTGTCTGCTTTCTGGATTTTTGTACTTTCCCGCCGATGATTATTTTTTCGCCATCGACTAAAATATCTCGACCAGTTTGTTCAAGCCTCCCCTTGCAGAATTGATTCAGTTTCTGCTCGGACAGCAAATCCTCACGTCCGGCTTCGATCAGTCGTCCGCGATCAAACGTCAGGAAATGTTTCTTTACTGCCGGATATTGTTCAATGTCGTAATGGCGCGAAGGGAATGTGGCGATCAAATACAGATTCGCCCAGTCGTAGCCGTAGCGTTTGATGTCTCTGCCGCGCAAAATCGGTCGTATAAGTTCATCAGTTCGGCGACGTTCCTCGTCATCCCGGCAGTTGTTTAGGATTTCCTGTCTCTTGCCAGCGTTAATGATAAAGGCCTCATTGCATCCGGTTTTTATACCATAGTTGATATGAATGTCCCAGTCCTTCAGTGGTGTCCCGACGGCTTCGATCTTGCGCTTTATACTCAACTCAATGGGTGAAAGAATGGTCCAGCTTTCCGAGGTCGTGAATTGACAATCCATGCTGTTCTGCTGCACAAAAAGGCTCGATTTCAATATTCGGCACTCGGAGAATTATTGTCCTCCGCTTGTTCAAGATTCTGCTCGGATATAAATTTCCCCAAAGTGATTCGGTGTACATGCAGTGTTTTGGCAATAGACGACTTTGAAAATCCGGCAAGCAAACAGTTGCGAATCATTTCTTCTTTTCCGGTTAATTTGGTATGACTGCTTTTTCGCCCCTTTGGCCGACCGAGAATCACCCCTTCAGCTTTTTTCCTTGCCAACGCTTCTTTTGTGCGTTGAGAGATCAGATTTCGTTCTATTTCCGCCGAAAGACCGAACGCGAATGCCAAAACCTTGGAGCTGATATCAGCGCCGAGCCTGTAATTGTCCTTGATCGTCCAGACCTGAATTTCCTGTCGCATACATTGATTCAATATTCCCATTATCATGAAAAGGTTTCGTCCAAGTCTGGAAAGTTCGGCGCAGATGAGGATATCTCCCTTTTCCATGCGGGCAAGCAGTTTCCCCAGTTTTCTTTTTTCCGGCTCCTTTGAACCGGATATGGTCTCTTCGATCCACAGATCGATTTTCAGGGCTCGCGACTCGCAAAAGCGAGTGATCTCGAAGCGCTGGTTCTCCACGGTCTGCTTGTCCGTACTCACGCGAATGTAGCCATAAATCATTTTTCATCCTTTCCAAAATGGGTGGCAAGACTCATGTAATTTAACGTCCATGCTGCCGCTGGTGTGAAATTTCCCCATCAGCCGGTCATTTCCAGGGTTGTATTTTGCTTGCTCCGAATATATATTATTATGGATTTATGTACAGCAATTAGTGGAATGGAGTGCCGAAATGAACAAAAAAACTGCTTTTTCGCAGCAGGAAGTGCCGGCTGCACTGGAATTGTTGGTCTCCACGCTTGAGGATGAGAGAGTCCGAATCTACGGCGTCGGCGCCAATGCTATGAAAGCCTTGGATGCCGACACGGCGTTGGCCGTAATAGATTTTGCAAAAAAACTGGAGGCATTCCAGTCGGAAGTGCAAAAGATTAATTTGGCGTGGGCTACTCTGCTAAAGGAAAAAGAGGCTGCCTCACCGGCCGTACAAAAAATCGTTGATGGCGAGGGGCATCTTTTTGGCCTCAAGACTCGAAAATCCACATCCGGTTATTCGCGTAAGGTTACTCATCCCTTGGCTCCCAAAACAAATTTCACCGTCAATTTTTCCGATGGAACGCTTATCCAACGCCCCAGAGCATGTGATGTTTTTGTCGCAGCTGTCGAGCATATCGGTGCTTCCCGCGTTCAGTCTCTTGGTCTGTTGTCTTGCGGAGAACCCCTCATTTCGGAAGGTGCCAGTAAAAAATATCCCCGCGCCTCCAAACGGACAGCCAGTGGCTTGTACGTCTCGACCCAATCTAGTACATCGCAAAAAATCCAGTATTTAAGGACTATCGCTAAATTTCTGAAGATAAAACTGGAAATCAAAAATTGTCAGTAGTTGCTGCCTGATCACTCAACAATTATCGAATTCGCAGACACTATCGCCAGATGACTTGATTGGTCCCCCTATCGCGAGTATTGACTTTGGGAAAACACTGAGATATTTTAATGCGACACCTCCCTCTTCCTAAGTTTCCTTTTTTCAACTCCACACCGCCCCGGTAAAAAATTTTTCACTTTTTCGATTTTCCGTTTTGACTGACAACATTTGACAGTGTGGCGGCATATATTATGCTCAATCATTAACCAAGGAGATGGTATGAGCATGATGAGATTCTGGCAAATCACTTTGGTGGTCATAGCGTTCAGCTTCACTGCCAGCGCGGCGGAGACGCAGACCTACCGCGATGCGCAGGGACGGACTACCGGAATGGTCACGACCAGAGCGGCCGCCACACCACCTACCGCGACGCGCAGGGACGGACGACGATGACATCCACGACCAACGGAAGCACCACGACTTTCCGGGACGCCTGACCTCCATTCGGTCAAGGGACTTCCGGTGTTTGTCCCACCCGGAGTCCCAATTCTTTTCCCGACTGTTGACATCCCGCGTCAACAGGGAAAATTTTTATTGCCGCCGGCTTGAAAAAAATGTGTTTCATGCTATAATAAAGTAAAGATTGCAACGAGCAGTGCCTGTCACATAAGTCCAGTTGACAGACACTACTTTTTTGTTTCAAGAGGAAATTATGCCGGAAACAAAGACGGAAAAATTGTTTTTTCTTGCGATGATGGGCATCGTCATGACCATCGGCATGGAAACCTATAATCTGCTTTTCATACGCGCTTCCCTGACGCATATCTTCCGCGCCGCCGTAATCGATTTTCCGCTGATGCTGGGCACGGTCATGACGGTTCAGTGCTTCGTGGCAGGACCGGCGGCCGGAAAGATTGCGGCTTTGCTGTTGCCGGACGGAGCCTCCGAACTGCGCCAAACGTTTACACGCTCCTCCTGCACGGTGCTCCTGATGTGCCCGCTGATGAGCCTTGCCGCAACGCTTTATTTCAAACGGGCTCTCGGCGACCTTTCGACCGTGTGGCTGGTCACCTGTCTGTGCAATCTGCCGATGGCATACTTGTGGCAGATGCTGATTGCCGGACCGCTGGTCCGCAGAACATTCCGCCATTGCTTTCGACAATCATGACCTAAACCGATGCAGGTGCAGACATGAAAAATCTTCAATTGATGTAAAGATCGTGACTGCCGCCGTTCCTCCGTTTTTCGGCAGTCATAAAGTCCGTGTCCGTTTTGGGCGGGACAACCCCCATTTTCGGTTACGAACTCGGACTCTGGTGGAGAAAATTCTCCGTTAAATGGTTGCTGTAGTAGTTCGGCGCAATGCCGTCCTTACGGTTTTGAGGGGGATTTAGGGCAAACGGAGAGAGGGTGAGTATGCTAAAATGCCCGAAAATCGGGTAAGGACGCGATTTCGCAACCGCGAAAACACCTCATTTATTACCAAGTATTTACGCAAGTTGCGAGCAGAAAGAGAGTTGCTACTGCGAACCGCTAATTGCACGACCATTTTTTTGCTTTTTTTACGTACTGCATCAAAATCTCTATTTCGCAAAACCGCGGTTCCGGCGTCGCAAACTCAAGTTTGCCGCCGCCCCGCTTTTTTGCTTTTCGCGCTTTTCAAGCGCTTGACGCCCGGATCGGGCTGAGAGATTTTGGGGGGCAGTTGCCGCGCTACACTTCGCCGGGAGGCTCGTTTCGCACGGCTCTTCGTCGCTTCGCTCCTCGTCGAATCTCTCTATCCCGACCATTTTTTTGCTTTTTTTCCGAAAAAAGCAAAAAAATGGTCAATGAAGCCTGTCAAGGCTTCGCTTCATGGCGCGAAGCGCCGCTTCATGCCTTTGGACGCTTGACACGCCGGAGGCGTGCAAGGCCAAAGGCGCTTCATAGCGCGCAAGCGCTGCTTCATCTACCACATTCCCTGCTCCGCCTTGACAGATGAAGCATTGCTCCGCACTTGTCCTCCATCGCCTTTGGCGAAGGAGGACGCGCTCCGCAATATGAAGCAACTTTCGCTGTCGCTCCGTTATGAAGCACTCGGCTTTCGCCTCGTATGATGATAAAATGAAAAATGAGAGTTCCCGTTTGCAATTTCACGGCGGTAATGATAAATTACCAGCCTAAAGGAGCCTCGCAAATGGAAAAACACACCAACAAACTCGCCGACCTCTCCGTATCATTCGCCGTTGAGATCCTGAATTTGGTAAAGCTCCTGAAAACACAACACGAAACGATCATCTGCAATCAGATCGGCAGGGCGGGAACGAGCATCGGCGCGAATATCCACGAAGCACAGTATGCCCACGGCAAAGCGGATTTCGTTTCCAAGCTGCAAATCGCCTTGAAGGAAGCCAACGAGACCAGTTATTGGCTTCTGCTGCTGGCAAAAACCGACACCATCACCACGACGGAATATGACCGCTTGGAAAATCTCTGCCGGGAGGTCCGGATCACGTTGATCGCCTCGATCAACACAACGAAGGCGAACTTGAAGTAATCGGGGCAGTAATTCTCCGTTCACCGCAAGGACGGGATTTTCAACTATTGTAGCCCCAAAAGGGAGAGTCGCGCCGATTCACTCGCCGCAGGGGCGCGTCGAAAAATCCGGCACACACCCTACAAAATCGCCAAAAACAACTGCCTCCGCCTCAAACCGCCGTAAGATCTCGCGCTGATTGCCATATAATATGACACTTGACAGATGTAAGCCATAAATTATACTTTCGACACGTAGAGGCTTCGAATTTGCAATTCGAAAAAGCAAGTGATATATTACGGATACAATGGAACATTTCTTTCTATAAATCATTGATATTTAGAGGCCCAAAATGAGTTTTATTTTCGTATGCCCATTTTGTAATCAAAAAATGGAATGCGATGATGATCTGGAAAACCAAACGACTAAATGTCCTTCGTGCGGAGAGGAAATCGTACCGATAAAAGAGAATCTCATATCAAACGCAAAGGATAATTACCATTTTACAGCGCCGCAGGGCAATCTACAATGTCAAAAATCCGTTTCGACGGTTGCAAATAGGATGAAAGAATACAAAGTATTAACACAGAAAGACAAATGGTTTACTGGAAAGTTTGCTCCTGAATTACTTGAACAAGCCATTAACTCCTATGCTTTGCAGGGATGGCGAGTCATTGCCGCGACGACTGCATCTTTTCCCGGCTTGCTTTCTGGGAACAGAGAAGAAATGGTTATAATTATGGAGCGAGACAAATAATGTACTACTCTAAGCATAACGGCATTTACTTCATTGAGGGTACGCCTGCTGGAGCAAGAATAATTGGTAACATATCCACAGTGTTGGATGGTGTCTTTCGCAACGCTCAACTCAAAACACTTGATGATGTCAAAGAAGAAATGTCTTTGCAGGTGTGGCGCAGTGGAGGTAACGCAGTTGTTGATTTCAAATACGGCCAACGTTCAATGGGCTTTTGGCGAAGTTTGTTCTCGTTGGATAACGTATGCTGGAAAGGAGAAGGTAAAATAGCCTACATAGATCCGGCAGCCATCTCTTAAAGATAGCATCACAAGAGACGATTTATAATATTTGATCGGGCGGAAAATTGTTACCAATCGTGATTAACGGTAAAATTTATGACCTCTCTTCTACTGGGTAAACTATCAAAAAGTCGCCAATGGTTGGGTTGTTACTCGACCATTTTTTGCCGAGCAAAAAATGGTCAATGAAGCCTGTCAAGGCTTCGCTTCATGCTTTGCGGCGTCGCCGCAAAGCGCTTCATGTGCCGAAGGCACGCTTCATGCGGCGCAAGCCGCGCTTCATAAAATCCGCTTCGCCTTGACAGATGAAGCATTGCTCCGCACTTGTCCTCCATGGCCTTTGGCGAAGGAGGACGCGCTCCGCAATATGAAGCAACTTTCGCTGTCGCTCCGTTATGAAGCACTTCCGTCTTCGCCTTGCTCTGCTCCATGGGACAACCATTTTTTTACCGTTGTCATGGAAACGCCGGTATCCGAAGATATCTCCCGAAGCGTTTTTGCCTGACGTCTTGCCTCAAACACGCGTTCGCGAACAGCATAGTCGAATGTTGTTTTCATTTCACTCCCCTCTCCCTTTATTGAAATCCGTGGCAAAATCGATAATATACACCGGTAATCAAGTTTTTCATTTTCTAACAATTTTTACTATACTCACTTGAATTTGTAACCGATATAAGTGTTGACAAAATTCCCATATGTAGGAGGCGCATGATTTGTATCAAGCGCATAGACATCTATGAAAGGAATGAAAATGGATCTCGCTAAAACATTATCATTGTTGGAATCTAACGACACTGTTCAGCAAATCAGATATTTTAAATACATTATCGACAATGGCACAAGGACATGCGATGAATGCCCAAGATATGCCGGAGAAATTTATGCGGACAACGATCCGCGCATGCCGGAACTTCCGATTCACCCGAATTGCGGATGTACATTTGCCGAAGTCGATCAGGAAGAATTTCTTAAGCAACAGGTTTTTCAATTCGGCAACATGACACATGACAAGTGGGACAATCAAAGTGAAGATAAAAAATATTTATGGTGCAACAGTTTCAGGAACCGCTTCGGGAGTGCCATTGACAAATATGCCAGATGGTACAATATCCCAAAGGGATTGCTTGCCGGAGTAATTGCCAATGAAATGCTGGATTGGGAATTCCCGGACGGAACATGGTTCGACGGCATTGGCGGCGGTGGTATCGGATATGCACAAATTGCAATAAAAACCGCAAGAAAACACGGGGAAACAGGTTCAGATTCGGAAATCAAAGATAAATTGAATTCTTACGACGGAAGTGTCGAGGTTGCTGCAAAAATTTTAAAAGATTACTTCGATGAATTCCGCAGAAGCGTAAAAAACGACAAACTGGGTCCCGGATTCCAAAAATCGACCTTGTATTACATGGCAAAACCACATATATTACAGCGAGACGATTTTGTGGACACGAAAGTTCCGGAGTGGTTGTTGAATACGATGTGCGCAGTTTGGAACAGCGAAATCGGAGTGATCTACGCAAAGGATAAAATTGGCGACAACAATTATCGGAATGCCGATATTCATGGTCAAAATTCATCTGTTTTGTTGAAATATCTGCCGAAATTGGTGAACGAATGAATGCCGGTTTGTTCAAAAAACTCGGCAAGAGCGCATTGAGGATAACCGCGGCGTCGGCGACAATATTCGGCGTGGCGGCGCTCGGCTATCTCGTTTGGCGACCGGGGAGCGGGGAGCCGCTGCCGGAGTTCCGCAACAATGCGATCTGGATCGGCCACGGCTGGCTGGGCGCCGACTCCTGGTTTGCCCGCAACAAGCGCGATCCGTCGGAGTTCCGCAGCGAAGAAAAAATATCCGCGCTGTTTCGGAAACTCGCCGACAACCGGATCCGGACCGTCTATCCGCACTTGTGCCCGGCTCGGCGAAATGGAAAAATCGCCGCATACGACGACGCTCAGGTCGAGCGCTTTCTTGATCTTGCCGAAAAGCACGGGATAAAAGTCGTACCGTGGATCGGCGGCGTCCTCGGCGAATCCGCCCGCCCGAACGACGAGGGCTGGCGCAGGAACTTCATCGCCTCGGCGAATGAACTGCAGAAAAAACATCCCCGCCTTGCCGGAGTGCAGATCAACATCGAACCTTTGCCCGGCGGCGATACCGGGTTCCTGATGCTGCTTGACGAGCTGCGTCCGATCATGACAAACAAAACGCTGAGTGTGGCGGCTTATCCTCCGCCGACCAAGTGGCACCGTTTTCCCGATGTGCATTGGCAAGTCGGCTATATACACAAGGTAGCCGACCGTTGTGACCAAATGGCGGTCATGATGTACGACACCTCCATCCCGCTGGAAAAATTCTACACCGACCTCATGATCGACTGGACAAGAACACTGGCCGGAGCGACGGCTATGAGCAACTGCGAATTGATCCTCGGCATTCCCGCCTATGAGGATGCCGGTGTTGGCTATCACCATCCGCGGGTGGAGAACATTTCTTCAGCGCTGCGGGGAATCGCCGCCTCCGACCGGAAAAACGAAATCAGCGGCATCGCCATTTACTGCGAATGGGAGATGAATGAAAACAAATGGCAAAACTGGCGGAAATTCATCAGGTGAAAATTTAGGTTGACGCAACCTCTTGAATGCTGTCCCGGAAGTCGCCGGTTCGATGCTGAAAATGCACCGTTTTTCACTGATCGGGAAAACGCCGACCAGTCGATTCGCCTCAAAATCGTTCTCCATTTTATTTGGAGAGCGGGCATTTTTGAGATGCTTTCCGCATAACGCGAAAAGGCAGGCAAATTGCAGTTTTGACAAACCGGAGCATTAATTCTCCGTTCACCGTAGGGACGGGATTTTCGACTATTGCACCTCAAAAAAGGGAGAGGCGCGCCGATTCGCGTCGCGGGGGACTGCGCTGAATTATCAGCGCGCACGCTGCGAAAAGTCGCGCCACCCTCAAACCGTCAAAAAGACTCGCGCTGAATGATACGGAATAAACCGGGTCGGGCATCTGGCGCGGGGGACTGGGGTTTCTGACGCCCAACTACACCACCAGCTGGAGTCAGATACCGGTGGTGAAGTAAGGACAACACGGCAGAGCGGGTTTACACATCCTCGTGTTCCCATTGATGCGCGGTGATCACTTCTCCCTTGAGCGCCTTAAAATCGAAAATCCCGACCAAGGTCTCGTCATTGACCGAAACCGCCCCCTGATCCCCGGAGAAACTCACCTTGAACCTCAACGGATAACCCATGTCACGAGACAATGTGAAGGAACTGACGAAAAGTGGCTGGGATCCTCGCCGACAGGCATGGATCGTATGTCTGCAATCTTCGGCCAACACCAAAAACGAGGCGTTACTGTGTTCGTGATCGACACCGTTCCAATCATCATGGGGATCGTGGACAGTGAACGATGACCAAGTCGGACGTCTAAAAAGTCCTTTCCTTTCGGTGAAGAACTTTTTTCGAACCTCGTTCGTGGTACGGGGCAGAGGAGTTTCGCAAGCGGCAGCGGCATTGGCATCCCTGTGGTTCTGCCACATATGATGGTGAACGAGCATGCCGTGCCGGGCAGAAAAATCAAACCTGACGCCGTAATGGTGATGTTCCGAAAAGACCTCTCCGACATCATCATCCATTCGGAATTGCAGCGGCAAGTCGGTCGGAAAATCAGGGAGCGTGGTCTTGGCGATGACGAAGAATACGTTTCCGGTCTTTTCCAACGCGTAGAAAGTCATTCCCCCATTCGAAGGCGGGTTAAGTGCAAGACCGCGCCTGCCGTGGAGAGAAATGCTGTGATGTTGGAAACGATGTTCCAGTTCCTAGTTTCGAAAATACTCTAATTCCGGGGACACGGCGAGGGTCTTTCTCTGTCAATCCACGAACACTTCAAAGCGACGCGCATGACGTTGAAAGTTACTCCCACGTCATTTGACCACACCCGTGGTCTTGGAACCCATAAATGCATTAAAATCAAGACTCACAAATAATATAGCACTCTATTGCGCTTTTACAATACGCGGTTTAAAGAATTATTGATTTTTTTCGATCATCCGTTTTGACTGACATCATTTGACAGTGTCGGCGCGTATATTATGCTCAAACATTAACCCAAGGAGGTGTTCGATGAAAAAGAGAAACGAAGCTGTTGCCGAGATCAAGCGGCAGGTCGCCGAGATGTTTTACAACGACGTTCGCGGATTTCTGGGCATCCTGAAGATGTCGCGCGCCAAATTCGCGCACGGCAATCCGAAAGTGGACGCGCTGACCACCGTCATGGACGCCGACGCGGATGGGCGGCTCGCCGATCACATCGGATTCGACGGCGATCAGTTGACTCACCTCTCGAAGGAGGGGAACATCGTCATGCAGCTGTATGTGAAATTCAAAGAGCAGTTCGAGTCCGGCAGCGTCCAGACCGAGCCGGAAGCGCAGAACGCCTGACAAGGGAGGATACCATGAAATTTTGGCAAATCGCATTGCTCGCCGCGGCATTCGGACTCACTGCCAGCGCGGCGGAAAGGCAGACCTATCGGGACTCGTCGGGGCGAACAACGGGAACGGTCACGACCAGCGGCAGCCGCGCCACCTACCGCGACGCGCAGGGACGGACTACGATGACCTCCACGACCAATGGCAGCACCACGACTTTCCGGGATGCCCAGGGGCGGGTGATCGGAACGCAGACCGTAAGCGGCAGCAGAGCGACCTATAGAGACGCGCAGGGGCGAACGGTCGCCACGTCGACCCAGTCCGGCAGCACGACCACCTACCGCGATGCCCAGGGGCGAACGGCGGGGACGGCGACGCAGAGCGGCGGCGGAACAACCTATCGGGATGCGCGAGGGCGCACGACCGGAACGAAGAGGTGAATCATGGCGAAAATCGCTTTTACCGAATTAAAGTACGCGGCGGACACTTGGCCGCTGAAGCGGTGGGCGCTGACCATCATCGCGGCGGAGCGCCGGGTGGTCTGCGAAATCCGGGACGAGGATGGCAGGACCGAAACCGCAGACCATCGGTGCGGCGATGCCGAGTGGGCGAAACTGGAAAGCCTGCTGGCGAAGTGCAACTTCTCCGCATGGCGGGAAAAATACGAAGAGCCGGTCCTCGACGGGACGCTCTGGCATCTTGAGATTCAGTACGCCGACGGGCGAGCGATGGTGTCCGATGGAATGAACGGCTATCCGGACGAGTGGCGGGACTTCACGGCGATGTGCGAATACTGCGAGGAGATTTCCGAAAGTGAGCGCAGGTGGCAACTATGACACCGCCACGACGCTGATTGCGCTGGTACTCGCCTCGGCGCTGGTGATATACCTGTTCGGGTGGACCGGCGTCATCGGCGTGGCGATCTTCGTGCTGTACGCATGGTTTTCCCCGCCCAAGCAGAAATCCCTGCTGGGGCAAGTCACCGAAGGCGCGCAGACCGGGTGCGGACTCTTCGTGCTTTTCATCGTGGTGCTTCTGCTGGCGCGGCTGTGCGGCTGCGGATAATTGATAGGAGGATGAATATGGGACTGCTGGATTTTTTGCTCGGTGCTGTCGTTGCCATGAACGTGCTGGACTCTCGGGAGAGCGACCAGCCGCAGGGCGTTGCCGCCGACGATGATGACGAGGCGCAGTTCGATGATGGCTATTCCGACGATTACGTCGACGATGGGCGGGATGGCACGGATGACTATGTCGGTGACGGTCTGGATGGCGAAGACGATGATTACGATGACGATCCGGGATGGTGAAACATGAAGAAGCGAATCAAAAAGGAAAAGAAGCCAACTTTCCCCGTCCGCGAAGTGGACAGCCGACTCCACGCCGCCTGCCGCGAACTGAACATCGGGCATATCCGGGCGGCAATCGAAGCGGGCGCGGATGTCAATGCGCCGGACGAGACGCACGAGTTTGCTCCGCTCGATATCGTGGCCGACTCGCTGAACGGCTGGGACGATTATCGGTTCAATCAGGATTACCAACGGCAGATACAGACCATCGTAGAGATGTTGCTGTCCCACGGGGCAAATCCCAATGGGATCTATGCCGACAACCGCCCCTTGAAGATGTTTGCATGGAGTTGCTGCGATCCCAAGATATGCGCCATGCTGTTGCGTTACGGTGCAAAAGTAAATTTCATGTGCGGCGAATACGACAGTATTTTGGATCTGGTGTGGGATGAAAAGACGCTTCTGTCCACGGGTGATGACGCCGACAAAAACGAAGATGTCATACAGCGGCTGGAAAAAATATTCGACATGCTGGACCGTCATGGGGCGAAGTATTTCAGCGATCCCGGTTTCAAGGATGAATTCAAAAAATGAGCGGTTGCCGCCGTTTCTCAGTTTCCGGCAGTCATAAAGTCCGTGTCCGTTTTGGGCGGTACAACCCCCATTTTCGGTTACGGACGCGGACTCTGGCGTAGAAAATTCTCCGCTGAATGGTATCTGTGACGGTCAAACAGCGCAAGTCCTTTCGATTTGAGGGAGGATTTTGACGAACGGAGAATCAATAGTGCGAAAATTGCCGTTAGGACGCGAGTTCGCAACTGGAACTAAAGAGCGTTTATTACCAACAAATTGCGTATTCTTCGAGCGAAAAGAGAGTCGCAGCTGCTCGTCGCTGCATGGTCGACCATTTTTTTGCCTAAATGCGCGGTTGTCCTCTCGAAAGCACTTTTTCAAACTTTCGTCAAATCTCGTTGCACCATAGAGTTGTACAAGAAAACAAGCCCTCCCCTTGCTCTCTTTAAATAGCCGATTTTAGGAAACGCAGTGCTTCCCCTCGACAAACCGGGGCAGTAATTCTCCGTTCACCGTTAGGTCGGGATTTTCGACTATTACAGCTCAACCAAGGGAGAGTCGCGCCGATTCGCGCACATGGGGTGGTGGCGCAAAATTTCATTTTCCGGGCAAAAAAACGGAGACCCGCCGAAGCGCGCCTCCGTATATCGTCAAAGAATGGGGTGGCGGTTTTCGTTCCGAAATTAGCCTTCACCGGAGAGAGTTCAACTCTCCAACGATGGCAGTTTTTATTAACTGAAAATCTTCGTTTTTGCGCCTTCCTGCCTCAAATAAAGGCGCAGTTAATGAAAACTGCACCCCAGTTTACATTAAGTCGATTTTTCATGGACGGCAAGCATTCTCGCGTTTAATTGGATTTTTTTGCGCACTGTCATAGTACGACTTTCGAACCCCCGACCTCCTGGGTCAAAGGTCACATCAGTTTGACTGAATATGACATGGGGGACCTCCTTTTACTCTGGCAAATTCAAATCTTCGCCCGTCAGCGAAACAATATCATCGAGCGGAATCTCCGCCCCGTCTTCCATGACCAGAATTTTGTCCGGAACGGAAATGTGCCGCACCCGGCCCGTGACGGTCACATACGCACCACCGGATTTCTGGTCAGCCGGGGCGGAGTATTCATTTATTTCGTTAAAAAAAGGTCATCCTTCACTTGACAATTCATATTTCGGAGAATATATTATTATTCCAATACTATTTTTTATGTTTTGCAATGATTGGAATACAAAAAAATGAAAGTCAAGAAAGAAAAAGCGGTCAAGACGCGTGATCTGCTGATCCAGACAGCGGGGAAAATGTTTACGCGTCATGGAGTCAAAGGCGTTCAGGCGAAGGACATCGCGCAGGCGGCGGGAGCCGTTCCCAATGCCATAACCTATCACTTCGGCGGTCTGGACAAATTGATCGATGCGGTCTGGGAACACGCCCTCGGCAGCATCGACTACGGGCAGATCGAAGAATACTACGAGAGGAATCAGCATTTGCTGAAGACCCCGGACGGGAAACGGCAGCTGGTTTCGGAAATCATCGATATTTTCTTCAAGATGATCTGGAACGGCGACGAATCCCACTGGGAGATCGCGTTTTTACTGAACGCCAGCATCACTGAGGAGGGGCAGCAGCGGCTCATGAAAAACGGAGGAGACCGGTTCGCCGCGATATTCGCAAAAGTGTATATCGACATTACCGGCAACGACGATATCGAAAGTGCGCTGGGATGGGTTTATTCCGTCTTCGGGGGAGCCGTGGTATACACCATCAACATCGGTCTGTTCACGAACATCCTGAAAACCGACCAGATTCCGGAAAGCTGCTATCGCCGTCTTCAATACATCTCCACGCGGAATGCCCTGTTCTCGCTTGGTCTTCTTTCTCTGTGAGGTCCGTCATGAAAATTTGTCATCTCCGAGAACGACGACCTCGTATTTCTTCCCTTTCCACATTCGCGTATAACGCGCTCCGGTGGTCTTGGAAATCCGGCTCGCCGGTCTTCTGACAAGGTGTGCCAGCGGATCTTTG
>Ga0208297_1001280_pt1 | contig 26264 bp, 24 predicted proteins | sample LMS_cellobiose_e_FD_187367 | JGI IMG/M metagenome (GOLD analysis project Ga0208297, IMG submission 187367) | Rumen-fistulated moose microbial communities from Alaska, USA - LMS_cellobiose_enrichment (SPAdes) (version 2) | ecosystem: Host-associated > Mammals > Digestive system > Stomach > Rumen... | reverse complement strand
AAAAAGCAGCCGTCTCGCATTCCTGCAAAACGGCTGTTATGATGATCTGTGATCACATGCTCATCTTGGGCGTATAGTCTTCAGCTACATCTCTTACGACGTCATCCTGTGTGGCGTCTGTCTGAACGATCCGCTGCGTCATGGAAAGCTCCTGCACACGGTGAATCCTCTGCTGCGCGGCGTCCGCGATGGCCTCGATCCGGCTTTCGCCCATATACTCCCTTGCGCCGTCCGAGGACAGCGTTTCAATGATCAGTTCGCGGATATCGGACAGGCGGTCAAAGTCGATCCACGAGAAGTCCGATACCAGTTTCAGCTGCTCCTCATGATGGTTTTTGAAGGGCTTGCAGACGATGTTCTGCCCCCTGCGGATCTCCGCGGCCACCTTGTCGTAACCGAGCGAGGAGCCGCTGTCATAGATCGGCGCCATGCCGACCCATTCCAGCGTTTCGGCGCTCCGGATCGCCCCAAAGTTGTTCAGATGGCGATCTTCATTGGCGATGATATAGTCGAGGACTATCATGCGGTCAAGATACGGTATCACATCCGGGATGCCGAGCGCCTTCGCGCAATTGACAAAGTGCTGATACGCTGAAGTCTCGTTTCGCTTCTTCTGCGTCTGAATGATACGCCATGCCGGGACAAGCTCCGTCCCACCTGTGATGAAGTCCTCGCATACCGAGTATGGCGCTTCCTTGTTCCAAGTCACCGTATAGGATACATGCGGAATTCCAAGGCGCTCCATGATCTCCGCGGCGATGACCTCATTGAACGGCTGCTGTCGGAACGGATTGGAGCCGCCCTTGATGAGGCAGCGCTTTCCCTCTATGATCTTCCAGCGCTTTTTCAGATTGCCGTCCGAGGTGCTGTCGGGAGAGCTGAAATCCAGCGCGTTTGCTTTCTTATTTGCGCCGAACAGCACGTCTCCGATATCGTCGGAGAAGGGGTTGTCGAAGAAGTTGATCTTATCCCATGTAATATCAGCTCCGTCCGGCTTGATCCAATACTGATCGGACAGACTCAAACCGAGGCAGCGCACCAGCAGCATCTTCGTACTTGCGACCTCCAGGGTTTCCAGCGCCTCTCTGACGCCGCTTCTGCTTGCCGGTATGGAGCGTTCCGTCCACCAGTCATTCAGCCCTGCGCGGTCGACCCGGCCCTGGCGGACCTGCACGCCGACCGGCAGATGCTCCGGCGCGTAAACGGTATCGATCTTCTGAATGAAGCCGGACACATCGTCCAACTCGATTTGGGCGACAGGTATATTTTTGTGCATCAATACGCATTTCATCTGCATCGCCTCGCTTTGCTTTGATTTTCGGTCGGTCCTGAGCTCTCGCAGCTCCGCCTGTAGCCGCTTCCTCAGTTCAAGCTGCTTTGTCAGCGGCTCTATCTCGCTGTCGTGCAGGTATCTGCTCTGCTTCTGACCTTGCTCCGACCATTGGTGATAGAAATACACCTTTCCGCTGATGGTCTTTTGCGATATATACCCTTTCGGAAGCTGCGCGATCTGCGCCGTGAGCTCTGCGATTCGTTTCATCTGTTCTGCTGTCGGCATGGGGTAACCTTCCTCTTTCCTGTTATGGAAAGCATTATACCCCAATTTAACCCCCACAGTCAAGACTGTCATGAAATGCATCTGTCAGCACGGCGGCAATACCCGCCATGATGTACTCCACGCAGGGGATGGCGACCGAGTTCCCCAACGCCTTGTAGCGCGCCGAGTCGGACGCGCCGGGGATGTCCGTCCAGCCGTCCGGGAAACCCTGGAGCCGCTCGCATTCGAGCGGCGTGAGGCGTCGGATGAGATGCGGGCCTTCGACCACGCATTTGTCTTGCGAAACATACTGGCTGTTGGGGCCTTTGCGGTCGCTGCTGGTCAGCGCGCCCACCGTTTCCTGTATAACGAGGTCGGTGGCGTCCTTATGCTGCCTCGCACTCTCGGTGGATACCACATCGTTTTCTTGAAACACATCCACCCGCTGACGGCTGAAGACCGCGTGGCGGTCCATCCCGGTCAGGGTATATGCGATGTCCGGCTGATAGCCCTTGCCGTTGCCGCCGTTTTTGGGCTGGCGGTCGATGACGTTGCCGACGATGCAGTAGGTATCCGGCTCCTCAGAACCGACGAGCGGCACATTATTGCCGCCTGTACCCCAGCGCGCGGAGATGGTGGGCGATACGCCGTCCATCTCGCGGTATCTGGCGTCGATGCCATGGTTTTCAAAAATGACAGGCTGATGCCCATGCTCCTGCGCTCGCAGGGTGCCGGACATCTCCTCGGAGCAGTCCATGACGCTTCCGCCCTGGTCGTTGAGACAGAGTACCGCTGGCACCATATTCGTGCCGCTCTCCGAGGCTTTCAGCGTAGGAGTTCCTTCCTCCGTAAAGCCGATGCCTCCCGCGCCGGGACCTGCCCCGGCATTGAACGCTGCAGCTACCGTTTCCGGCTGGGTGACAAAGGTCTGCATCTGTATGTTTTGCGTATGCATCAAAGCCCCACTGACGCCGCCGAGGTCAATGCCTTCATTTCTCTGATTGATATGGTAGGCGTCACCCGGCAGGATCAGCGACGGCCTCGCCGCAGTCAGCCCTGCCTGCATCATCAGCGCTGTCTCGAGTTGTGGCGGCAGCGCCTTCCCACGCTCGTATGCGCGGCGCAGGATACCCAGGCAGGCTGTCCTGCTCAAATAGTATTTTAAGGGCGGAGAGTCCTGCAAAATCTGCGACAAGGAAGATACGACGGCGTCTTTGGGCGACGCCCCAGTATTGAGCGTCGAGGACGCGCCAGCATAGGGAGAAAGTATCTCCCAATACGATTCCCCCAGCAGATTCCCATGCCCCGGATTCAGGTCGAGGAACTGATACGGCGCCATGCTTGATTCGGACGATCTCCTCAAGGACGATGCGGAAGTCCTCGCCCTTTGGCTCCCCGGAAGAGAATGCGCCGGGGACGTTTTCCCATACAAGGAATCGGGGACGAACAAGCAGAGCTGCTCGTCCACTTCGTATATCTGCATCTCTCATCTCCTTTGTAAGTCTGACCTGCTCCATAAAAAGGCCGGAGCGTGCGCCGGCAAGTCCGGCTCTTGCTCCGGCGACACTGAGATCCTGACACGGGCTGCCGCCGCAGATGACATCCACAGGCGGCAGCTCCGCGCCGTTCAGCTTTGTGATGTCCCCGACATGGACCATGCCGGGGAACCGTTGTTTTGTGACCTCGATGGGAAAGGCTTCGATCTCGCTCGCCCAAAGCGGCGTGATTCCATAACGCAGTGCGGCCAACGGGAAGCCCCCGATCCCATCGAAGAGGCTTCCCATCGTGATCATGTTCCGCCTCCTGCCTTATTTGGCAGCGGCCACAATGGTTTTTGTCGTATTGACCGCCGCCTGCGCTGTGTAGACCGCGGACATAATGTTGGCTCTCGTGGTGGTATCAAGTCCGAAGGCTCCGGCGATTCTCGGAACCTCTCCCGCGGAGAGCATCAGACCGAGTCCCAGGATGGCGTGGTCCTTGAACACCATCAGCCCGGCCACGAGAATGGTGGCCTGCAAAAATGCCGTAAGGCACAGCCCGATGACCTGCTTCATCCATTGCGTAAAGCCGTCCGAGTAACCGCGTGGGATGCTGAACATATACAGGCTGCCCACGGCGATCTGAATCAGCAGGATGCCGCCGCGCTTGAGATTGGCGAAAAACACCTTGATCACGGCATAAGCCATGAGGATGAGGCAGAAAATGATCATGAGCGGGCTTGTGATAGGGCCAAAACTTAAAATATGCTGCTCGGTCATATCCACGAGGCTGCCGACGCCCTCAAAATCCGCGAGCATATTGCCGGCGACCTCGCCAATGGTGCTGTAGCCGGTGATGGCGCGGGAGAGCGTTCCCTGCAGCGAGACGGACAGCGCGTAGAGTCGTACCGGCACAGTGGTGAACAGCGATACCGCCATAAAGCCCTTGAGGGCGTTCAGCGCCGTCTGCCTGACGTTGCCCCGGCCGGAGGAGTATTCGATGCCGCATTCAAAGGCGCAGACCACAAGGCTGACGCCGTAGAGCGCCCAGCCCAGATGGGAGAAAAAGCCCACGATGGCCTGCACCCAGCTCAGCTCGAACAATTCCACGCCCATATTGCCCATCTGCTCGAAGAAGTTGCCGAGGAAGCCGACGATCTGGCCGTAAAACCAGTCAAGAATCTCGGACAGTATGGCGGACGCCACAAAGTCCCATATAAACATCGGGCGACCTCCTTACATGCTCTGCTCCTGTCGCATGACCGGCGCCTGGACCTCAAACAGCTCGGTATAATCGCTGACGGCGGCAATGAGACGGTCATAGTCGGCGGCGGTGGGCGTGAAGCCGTACCACTCGACCTTGCCGCCGTTTGCCCATGCGTGGGGCGTATGCCCCATCGGGAGTTTCTTTGCCGAAAACAGGTCGGCAAAGCGCAGGGTGACGGCGTCGAGCTTGCCGTCATTCTGATTGATGACGGAGGCTCGTATGCCCTCATAGTGGTCGGCGATCCCCAGCGTCACGAATTCAAACTTGCCACGATTGCCGCCGCCGAGGTCCACATACGCCGCCCGTCCGATATACCTGGCGTCGGGATAGATCGCTCCGACGATCCTGCGGAGCTCCTGTTCAAAGAATGTCATGCTATCGCCTCACATTCCGATGATGCCCCAGATGTAAGTGGGGGCGGTCAGGGTGAAGATGAGGCAGGCCAGCAGGATCGCCGGAGGCGCCCACTCAAACTGACCGTGCTTGCGATAGTCGAAGTAAGCGGTGCCGAGCTTCACGAAGAAGAAAATGGCGAGGATCATGTCGATGGCGGGAAACACGACGTTATTGACGATGGTCTTGAGCTGGCCGGACGCGGCGGTCCAGGTCTGCTCCACGGCGCCGGAGACGTCGCCGGTGCCGCCCGCGGCGAAGGCGGGGACGGCGCAGAGCATAGTCAGCGCCATCACTGCGGCAAGCGTGCAAAGGATTCTTTTGCGTTTCATAAAGTACCTCCATAGATAAAAATTCGGGCCGCCTCCGAAGAGACGGCCCGTGGCATATAAGGATTACATGGACATCTGAGGCGTGGGAGGGTCAGTCGAAGCGTAGAACTCAGGCTCCATCTCGTAGTCGTACTCGGCGTCTTGTCGATCCCGAAGCTCCCACAAGATGTGGGTCATATCGTCATCCACAACGGTGCCGGAGCCGTTCATGCTCTGCCAACTGTCACTGACCACTTCCAGCGGGTTTTTGAATCGGAGCAGATATTCCGCGTCCTCCTCTGTGACCGCATCGGGCAGTTCTTTGAACATTCGCTGGACGGAGGCGATCTCCTCCGCCTCCTCGATCAGAACATCGGGCCGCGTCTGGAGCCACCCGGCTTTGTACTGATCAAAGCAGGTTTGGAGCTTTTCCTTCAACGCGGCTTTTGCGCTCTCTGCCATATCAGTACCCCGTTCTTGGAAGCGGCTTGGCAGGCTCTGCGGGCTTGTATACCGAAGTGACCCAGCGGGAGACCGCCATGACCCACTGACCGTTATACACGCCGCCGACGTCCGCCACATTGGTGAACTGCGTGCCGCCGACCAGAGTGGACAGCACTGTGCAGTAGACCTTTGGCGCCTCCACCTGACGGAAGCCGGAGGGAACGACGCCGAAGACCGCCATAAACTCGGTAACGTATTCACCGTTTGCAAGGCCGAGAGCGGCGGGCGAAGCGTCGAGGACGTAATTCTTCGCTGTGGAGAGGCTGTCGGCAAGGAGCTTGTATTCGCTGCTGTAATTGGTCTTGTACACGATCTTGTAGTTGCCGAAGGCGTTCCATGTACCGGTTACGATCTTATCCAGCCGCACCGCGCCGGTGGGCAGCGTGTCCCTCCAGTAGAAGGACTCCAGCGAAGTGGTGGAATTGTTGGCGATCCCGGAAAAGTCATAGCGGATGCTCTGACCGGGCATGACCTCGCTGTAGCCGCGCTTGGTGATGCTCACGTTGGTGTAGAGCGATTTGTTGGTCATCGCCGCCCTGACGATCTGACCGGCGAACTCGATCTCAACCTCAATGGGCGTCTTGTCCAGCGCGTAGAAGCTGGCCGCCTGAGACTCGACGATCTTATATCTGCCCAGCGGCAGCGGGCTTGACGCGGCGACGCCGTTCTTGTCCGTCCTGACCGTATCCACCAGCCGTCCCGCCTTGTTGTAGATCTCAAAGACGGTGTTGGGGATGTGCGTACCGGCAGCCCAGCCGTTCATACTGTTGTAGTCGGCGCTGGTCTTGGTGATCTGGATCTGCCCGGTGACCGGGGTGTTCTTCCACTCGATGGTGGCGACGCGGCCGGAGGAGACGTAGATGCTCTTTTCCTGCGTGTCGGCAAGATAGCCCTCCGCCGCTTCGATCTCGCGGACATAGTAGCGATCCTCGGTGAGATCGGTTTCGGTGTAGGCGTAGCCGTTTTGATCGGTGACGATCTGCTCCACAGGGCGATTGTTTTTGTCATAGACCATGAACTTTACGCCGTAAATGCCTCTGCCGGAGACGCTGTCAGTCTTGTGGATGCTGATGCCGGAAACCCGGATGTTGGTCAGCTCCAGATAGGCCGTCTGACCATCCTTGACCTCCACGGTCTGAGGGGTGGCGTCCAGCTTATAGCCGGAGGCGGCCTTGAGCTCGGTGACGGTGTACCAGCCGCGCTCCAGTGTCGGGAGCTGGATCACGCCGTTGCGGTCAGTGGTGTAAGTGCCGACGATCTCGCCGTTCATTTTGCGGATCTCGAATCTCACGCCGCTGATACGCTCGCCGGTGTCCTCATCAGACTTCGTGATGACGAGCCCACCCTGCGGCATGTTGTAGAAAGTCAGGGTCTGCGTATCGTCCGCGTTGACCGTGACGGTCTGCGTCTTGTAGCCGACGTCGATGGCATAGCCGGGGATCGTTTTCGTCTCGGTCACCACAATCGTTCCCGTCACGCCGTAGATGGCGATCTCGCCGTTGCAGTTGGTGGTGTAGACGCCGTTGGAGCTGGTCTTGCCGCCGTAGTTGTCCACGACGCGGCCGTCCGCGTAGCGGATCGTGAAGGTCACGCCCTCCAGCGGCTTCTTTGTAACGCCGTCCAGCTTGCGGATGACCAGCGCGCCCTGACGGGTGTTCCAGAAGGTCAGGTTCTGCACGGAGCCAGCCTTGATCTGGATCTCCTGCGGCGTGCCGTCGAGGACGAAGCCGTCCACGGTCTTGGTTTCCTGCACCTTGACGGTCATGCCGGGTTCCAGTCCGGTCAGCGTGATTTCACCGTTTTTGTCGGTGTAGTATACGCCGTCGTCGGGACCCACGGCAGCGCCGCTGCCGTCCGTCACCCTGAATGCGACGCTCGCGAGAGGCTCGTTCTCCGTCCCGGTGACGTACTTGTGGATGACAAGGGTGCTGGTGGGCTCGTTCTCAAAGGTGAGCGCGTTAGCTGCGCCGCTGCGGACGACGATGTGCTTGGGCGCCGCGTCCTTGATATAGCCCTCCGGCGCCTTTTCCTCTGAGATGATAACTGTCGCGTCAGGCACGAGGCCGGAGACGATGAATTTGCCATCCTTATCGGTGACAAATCTGCCGATGCTCCTGCCATCGCTGTAGGCTGCGGTAAATTCAGCGCCAGCAAGGGGCTTCTTGGTGCTGCTGTCGAGCTTCGTGACAGTCAGGGTGCAGAGCGGCTCGTTGTAGAAGCGAAGGGTTTGCGTATCCGCCGCGTTCACGCGGACGGTCTGCGCCTTGGCGCTCAGCTTGTAATTTGCCGGCGCTTTCGTCTCGGTGACGATGTAGGTGGCGGGCGCGAGCTTCGTGAGGACGATCTCACCGTTTTCATCCGTCACATAGACGCCGTTTGTGCTCGTCAGCCCCTCGTCCGCGGCAACCAGCTCGCCGGTGGATGTCGTGATCTTGAACTCCGCGCCGGGGAGCGGATCGCCGGTGACGCTGTCGTACTTTCGGATGATGAGGGAGCCCTTGGGATAGTTGCGGAACTCCAGAGAGACCGCCTTGCCGGGGATCACGGTCACAGTCTGCGCCGTATCGTCGAGAATGTACCCGGCTTTGGCGCGGGTCTCCTTCACCACCAGCGAAGCGCCGGGGTTAAGGCCGCTGATGGAAAAGCTGCCGGAGGCGTCCGTCACAAACTTGCCGTTTGCGCTGCCCACGACCGTGCCGTCCGTGGTGGTGACCATAAACTCCACGTCGGAAAGCGGCGCGCCGGTAATGGCGTCCACCTTCTTCACAAGGAGGCTGCCCTTGGGCGTGTTGCCGAAGTAGAGTTGAACCACGTCCTGCTCCTTGCCGGAGAGATAGGCGGTCTGCGGAGCGGTGTCGATGACATGGCCGCTGTCGCTGGCTAATTCTTCTGCGATATACGTTCCGGCCTTCAGCCCGGTGAGGGTGAAGCTGCCGTTTGCTGATGTCTTATACGTTCCGATAACAGTTCCGCCTGTGCCGGAGGTTCCGGCGAGATACTTGATCTGGAAGACCGCACCCTCCACGGCTTCGCCGGTCACGCTGTCATATTTGTACACGACAAGCGCGGAGAGCGGTGTGTTCTCAAAGGTGACGGTCTTGCTCTCGCCGCCGCGGATATAGAATTCCTGCACGGCAGGCTCCTTGATGGCGTAGCCCGCGGCGGGCACAAGCTCGGTCACGCGGTACCAGCCGTCCTTGATCTTGGAGAGCGTGATCTGTCCGTTTTCGTCGGTGAAGTAGTCGCCAAGCTCATTGATCTCGCCTGAGAAGGTGTTGTTGCTGGCATAGGAGATATGGAACTTCGCGCCCTTGATGGGATCGCCGGTCACGCTGTCCAGCTTATTGACCGTAAGACCGGGGCGGACGTGGTTTTCAAACACGGCCTCGCCGGTCTTATTGGCGGTAAGCGTGATGAGCTGCGTCGGCTGCTGGGCGGGCAGGTAGCCTGCGGGCGGGGCGGTCTCGGTGATCTGATACACGCCCGGCTCCAGATTTTCGAGGAAAATCTCGCCGTTTTTGTCCGTCTGCTTTGTGGTCAGCGTGGAACCGTCCGCTTTATTCACGCGGAAGGTCGCGCCCGCCAGCACTGCGCCGGTGTCAGCGTCCTTCTTGATGATGCGAAGATCGGGCTTGCGGTCATTGGAGAGTACCAGCGTGGACTGCTGTCCGGGGATAAACTCCACATGGTACTCCATTTCAACGGGGATATATCCCTCCGGGGCCGTCATCTCGGAAACCGAGTAAACGCCCGGGTCCAGATCGCTGATGTTGATCTCACCGTTTGTGTCGGTGATGCGGTCAAGATAATGACTTCCATCCTCGATTTTGGAGATGCGGAAGGTCGCGCCGGGGAGCCGCTCGCCGCTGAAACTGTCCAGCTTCACGAGCCGGAAGGACGGCTTGCGGGTATTCGTAAACACGAAGACCGCGTTCTCGCCGCCCTCGATTTTAATGGTGCGGACGGCGTCGTCGATGAGATAGCCGTCCGGCGCTGCCAGCTCTTCCACGGTGTAGCTGCCGGGGTCGAGCTTCGTAAGGTCGATTTCACCGTTGGCATCCGTGGTGAACTCCTTGCTGTAGCCGCCGCCCACCTGCGTGATGCGGAACTTGGCGTTTGCAAGGGGCGTCATGGTCTGGCTGTCCAGCTTGATGAGATGGATGCCGGGTTTTACGAAATTGAGGAAGGTCAGCGCGTAGTTTTCCACGCCTGCCTTGATCTCGATCTGCTGGGGCGTGGAGTTGACCACATAGCCCTCCTTGACCGCGATCTCCTTCACCAGATAGGTGCCGGGTTCGAGGTCGTAGAGGTAAATCTCCCCTGCGGCGTTGGTGGTGTACTGCCCAAGAAGCGCAGCGTCCCGGTACACCTCGAAGGTGGTATCCGGCAGCGGTTTCATGGTCTGCGCATCGTACTTGAGGATGCGGAGCTGGGGCTTGGCGCTGTTTTTAATGACAATGCGGGGATCGCTCTTGGTCGCGGGATCATAGGTATCCACATAGACGCTGTGCTCGGAAGAATCCAGCACATAGCCTGCGGGCGCGACGGTCTCCTTGACCGTGTAGTAGCCCTTGGTCACGCCGGGGACATAGGCAAGGCCGTTGTCGTTGGTGGTAACGGTAGTGATAAGCTGCCCGTCCTTGTAGACCTCAAAGCTGGCACCGGGGAGGCTGCGAAGGTTATCCGTATCGCACTTGTAGATTTCAAGGGTGGGCTTTCGCACATCCTGAAAAGCAAGCGTGACGTCGTTTTTGCCGTCCCAATTGACGGTCTGCACGGTCGTATCTTTCTCGTAGCCCTCGGGCGCGGAGACCTCATAGACCCTGTAGGAGCCGATAGGCAGAGAGTCCGCGTTGAACTGGATGACGCCGGCATGGTCGGTGACAGCGGTGGTGCGAAAGCTGCCGTCGATCTGCTCGAAGGCGATGGTCGCTCCGCGCAGGGAGTAGCCGCTCTGCGCATCGATCTTGCGGACGGTGAGCTGTTTTTGGGTGGAATCCTGCACGGTCACATAATTAATTCGCGCTGCTTTAACCGTGATGTTGATGGGGTCGACTACGGCGTAGCCCGCGGGAGGTTCCGTTTCTACGAGGGTATATTCCACGGCGGGCTTCAGCTCCGTCCAGCGGATAACACCCTCGCTGTCGGTGGTGCCGGTGCGGGAGGAGCCGTCCGAACCGTTCAGGGTAAAGGTGGCTCCGGCGAGCGCCTGACCGCCGCCGCCCACCTTGGTGATCTGCAGCGCGCCCATCTCGGTCTGCTCGCTGCCCCATTTGAGGACGGCGTTGGCAGTCTGCGTGCCCTTGGAGGGGTCGGAGATGATATAGCTCTGCTCATAGCTGGTCTTGTTATATGCCAGATAGATCTGATACTGCATGACATAAGCGCCGCAGCGGACGGTAATCTCACCCTTGTTGGGCGCGGTATCCACGGGGATGCAGAGCTTGGCGCTGCCGGAATACTCGAAGCCGTTGTCGTTCAGGGTTGTATGCCTGCTCTTGGTGGGAAGCGTCCAGGTTGCGGCGTCGCGGAAGCTGCCGCGGGGCAGCTCGTTGTTGTCCGCGTCCACGAAGATGGCTCCGTCCGGCGCTCCGTCCGCCCACAGCTCGATGCAGTAATCCGAGTAGTAGGTGGAGGTAGCGGAGGCGAAGATATACTCGCGGGTATAATACGCCTTGCCATTGATAATTTCGCGCTTGATGCCGTACTGCTCCTGGTCTGCGGCAAATTCCAGCGTCATGTCGCCGGGGATGGAGATGTTGCCGCCGAGGGCGTTTTCCTCCAGACGGATGTACATGCCCGTCTGATAGATCCTATCCCAGCTGGCGGCGGTGTTCAGGATGAGCTGGATGGCATGGAACACGCGGGCCTTCTGCGCATCGCCGGTAGGTACGGCAATCGTCTCACGGCCTGCGGTGAATTTGGTGCCCTCGACGCCGAGCTGTCCCAGCGTCGCCCAGACCGCAAGCTGCGTGGCATAGCCATACTCTGCCTCGGTCAGACCGTTCAGCAGGGTGTCATTGGGATAGCGGCCAAGGAAGGTCTCAAGAGAGTGCTGGGGATAGCCGGTGGCGAAGGCCGCGGCGGTATGGGGGCTTGCCGTGTAAGCGCCGCGGATCTCCAGCGCGTGGGAGCTGTAGTTGAGACCGTGGTCGATGCAGTAGGCAGGCCCGGTCAGTCCGTCGTTGGTGGTGTACTTGTAGGCGGAGGCGCCGAGCCTGGTGCCCGCCGTGGTGGTCAGGTAATAGTGCCGCTCCGCGAGAGCGATGGTGCAGGTCTTGCTCCCGTCCGCGATGGTGGAGGCGCTGGCGGTCATCGGTAGGATGCCAAAAAGCGTCAGCACGGCAAGAAGGAGCGCAAAAACGCGCGTCCTCGGTCTTGTTTTCGTCATATGAACTCCTTTCAGACGTGAAAAAAGCGCCGTCCTTTCCCGGACGACGCCTCCTCGAAGTGATGATTTGATTGTTACTTGGCAGAGCCGGGAACCAGCAGTTCTTTTGCGAAGTCCGCCAGCTCCGGCTGGCTCTGGACATAGTCCGCTCCCTGCATTTCAGAGGCGGTGTGGAGCACAGGCGTTTTCTCCCTCCACGCGGGATCATCCCAGGCGTCTACCGAAGAGACGTCGATGCTCCGCCATGCGCCGTCCGCGTACACCTCGTTCCATTGGTGGGTATCCGAGTGAACGAGGATGCAGGGGATCCCCGCCAGATCGCAGAGGAACTTGAAGCAGTGAGCGTAGCTCATACAGTTGCCGGGGTGGACCGCGTCATCCGTCAGAGCCGTGCGCGGCGTCGCTGTGACGCCGGAGGCGTAGGTCAGACGGTCGCAGACATAGAAGGCGATGCTTCGGATGCGCTCAGCGTCCGTTCCGGTCAGTCCGCCGATGAAGGGCTTGCAGTAAGCGGCGGCCTCCTCATAGCTTCCGGGGTATTTTGCGTAGAAGCAGGTTTTGCCGTCCGCCGCGGTTTTCATGTGGTATCCCGGCCAGCCGCTGATGGCGGCGCAGGCGTCCAGCATCGCTGTGCGGGTCTCCTCGCTCATAGCGACTGATGCGGATTCCTTGCCCGTTGTAACGGTTTGCCGCAGGGCCTCGTATGCCTCGCGGGTATATGCGCCTGTGAACGCGGCGGGATTCGCTTCCTCATTCAGCGCGGGAGCTGCCGCCTCCGGTGCTGCTTTCGCGGGCGGCTCTCCGGTGTAGGGTGCGCCCGTCTCGATCTGCACGGTGCGGGTTTCCTCGTCCCACCAGACGTTGAAGCCGGTGAGTCTGCCGATATCGCGGAGCTTCACATAGTTGTTCCCCTCCACGGTATAGGCGTCCATCTCGACCTGCGTTCCGTCGATATAGAAGTTTCGACCGGACTTGTATGCCTTGTACCACTCCTCGGCGGCGTAGGCGGCCGGGCCGGAGACGGCGGCGCCGATCAGGACGCCCGCCAGCACCAGTGCAATGCTTTTTCCTCTGTTTTTCATCGTAGATTCCTCCGTTTCTTTTGCTTCGATCCGTTTTGCAAACACACAATACCGAAAGACTTCGGGAAAGTCGAGCGAAAGAAGACCGTCAAAACGGAGAAATCAAGGGAAAAGCCGGGGCATGTCAGATAATCTCCACCGCCTGGACGCACCAGCGCAAGTCACGCTGGTCGCGGACACAGGTATAGAGCGTGATGCGGTTCTCCGGGGAAGCGGCCAGCGCCTCGCGGTCGGTCTCGCTCACCTTGGCGACGCTGGTCACGGAATAGCTGCGGGTGCCCAGCGCCGTGGTCAGGGTGATGGTATCCCCGATGGAGAGCGTGTGGATCTGACCGAAATAGCTGTTGGTCCCGCGGTTGTGCGCCGCGAGGCAGACGTTGCCGTTCCAGATGGAGCTTTCTTCAAAGTGACCGACGCCCTTGGCGAGCGCGGCGCTGTCCGTGCCCTGCACGATCTTTACGTTCAGCCCGAGCGCCGGGATTTTCAGCGTGCCGAGGCTGCCGTTTGCATAGTAGAGGTCGCTTGTCACGTCGGTGAAGGCCATCGCCACCTGAGTTGTGGGTGCGGAAACAGCACCGGGATATACGGTGGCTCCGCCCCCGATCACGGTGCTTCCGATAGCTGTGTTTCCGAGACTTGCGCTCACGGGGGCGCTGACGGCATTCAAAGTGTAGATACCGCCGATACCAAAGGCGGGCGGGATCAGGGCGGCGTCCTTGCTGAGATTTACATTGGGCGCTGCACCTCCGTCCGGCGTGTAGACATAGTCCACGCTTGTCGGCTTTGCATAGTCCGGCGACGTCTGTCCGTCGATATTGTAATCCGCCGCGAATGCCTGCGTGCTGACGGAGAGCAGCAGGCAGAGGGTCATGGCGAGCTTGGGTAAGCATTTCATTCGTCCTCGTCCTCCTCGCTTTCTCCGGCTTCGGACGCCTCCGAGCGCCGCTTCATGGTGAGCGCAACGCCAACGCCTGCGCCGACCAGCGCGATGATTCCGAAGGGGATCACCACGAGCTTCCACGGGAAGGCCGCGGGAGCGGCAGGCTCCGCGCTGGCTGCAGTGTCACTTGCAGGCATGCGGACGGTCAAATCCGCGGCAGGCTCCTCTGTGGGAACGGGAGTCTCCTTGGGCTCCGGTTCCACAGGCTTCAGCGAAACGCCCTCGAAGATGGCAACATAGCGCACTCTGCCGAGATTGATGTGGCTGACCTTTCCGGTGTAGTCGGCGGTCACAGTATAGCCCTTGACATAGCTTGAAGTGCTGGTGCCGGTATAGGTGGCAACGGCGGTGAACCGCTCGCCGATGGCGTAGCCGTCCACATTCTCTGAGTTGCTGGTCTGCCAGTTGATGGTCTGGAGCGTCAGGGTCTTACCGTTATCCTCAATGGTCTTGGGGATATACGAGGTATCCTGCCCGTCGAGGTTGGGATAGGTGCGGGTTGCGGACAACTCCTTGGTCGCGCTGCCATAGCCCGCCACCTCCACACGGACGGTGTCCAGCTTCAGCGTCAGGGTGCCGATGAGCCCGTCCTCGGTCACCACCTCGCGCTCCTGCGGAAGCAGTGCCAGCACGGACTCCATATCCTTCTTCGGGCTGTTTACGCTCACGGTCTCTGTATGATTGCGTTCCTCGTACTCCGGGAGCTCCTGACGGAGAATATCCGAGAATGTGTAATGGAAGCCGTTTCGCTCAAAGTCCGAGCGGGGAATGCCCGCGGGATCGGCCTCCGGGGTAAGGTCGTAGATTTTACGGAGCTCGGTGCCGTCCTCCGTCACGGTGATGGCCGTGGGATAGCAGACAGGGCTTTCCTCCGCGGCAAAGGCGGAGGAGACAAGCGCCGTGCTCATGGCGAGGAGCACGGCGCATACAGTGATAAGCTTTTTCATGTTGGTGATGTCCTCCTGTTACATCGACATAGTGGGCGCGTTGGGTGCCGCCTGCTGGGACTCGGTCATCTTCTGCGCCATTTCCTTCATGGCGAGCTGATACGCCGAGACCGCCATGTTGTTGACCGTCTCCCGCATCTCCTTCGTGATGGGAAAGACGAGCTCCTGATAGCCGTCCTTCGTCTGACGCTGAGGCATGGAAACGAAGGGGCCGTTCTTGCCCTGCACCAGCTTGGCGCCGCGGATGGCGAAAGCGCCATTGATGTCGAAGGTCAGCCCCGCGAGGACGGGGCCGCCCCCGGCCACGGGATACGCCCGCGCCGTGATCTCGGTAGGCAGAGCATTCTTTGCCTGCTCCTGCGGCTCCGGTGCTGCCGGCGCCTTCTGTTTGGGATTGCTCATTGTAGATTCCTCCTTCTCGTTTTTCGGTGTGGATTGGGATATGATTCGGTCCTCATGCGTAAAGGCATAAGGGACGCCGACACGGTAGGGATAGAGGCAGAACCAATCGTCCTGCCCGCTGACAAAGCTCATGGCGTGCCTGGAGCCGTCCTTCTTGATGACGATGCGGTCGCTCTTTTGGAACAGATCATCGATCTGCGGCGCATCGTAGCGAACCTGCTGCTCCATGAGTTTCAGAATGAAGGCAGTTTTGGTCTCACGCACCTTAAGCAGGATGTCGCCGTGATGCTCTACGGTTCCGTCCGCATATTCCGTTTCATGGCTGTGCCTGTAGATACCGGGCTTTAACACATTCGCATCACCCCCGGATCATTGGAATGAGAGCGTGTTTGCTTCGGCGCGCGGAGCGCCTCCAGCTTTTCCTGCGCCCATTCGGGCAGATACTGTTCGTCGAGGACGCCGACGAAATCCTCACGGTTCCATCGGGTCTGCTCTCCGTCCGCGAGGCAGGTGGCGTAGATCGCCCGGCCGCTTGCCTTCGGATCGCAGCCGAAGCCGCCGGTCGCCAACCAGAGCTGGTTTTCCTGCGACCAGCAGTTCTCCTTCAAAGTGTCCGGCTTCATAACGAGCACCTTGCCATTCACGTTCTCGTCATACATACCGAGGGAGCAGTGGGAATGGTCAAACATGCCAAGCGCCTGATATGCCTCCCGCGTCTGTTCGATAAAGGCGTCCAGCAGGATGGTGGCTGTGTCCACGCAGTAATAGCGCCCAAAGTCCTTATCCGGCGTAATGCGAAAGCCCTTTGCCCATTTCCGGGTATCCTCATCGAGCTGCTGACGAACGACAGGGACATCCTTTAGGTCCTGCACCGTGCTTGCCAGCACGAAGTTCACCCGTTTAAAGCCATATTCCTCCAGCACCTTTGACGCGCAATCGGATGGAATAGGACCTGTCTTGTCATTCTGGCTGCAAAGAGCCTTTTCAATGGCACGGGCACAGGCAACGCTTTCTCGGAAACTCTTCTCCCAAAGATCGGTTTCCTTGCATCTCACCGCCTCATCATAGGGATAGAGATAGAGCGGCACAAATTCACGCGCCATAGACGACCTCGCCACCCTTCAGCAGCTTTTCCAGCGCGGCAGGGCAGACGCCTGCGGCAAGAAAGCCCTTCATAAAGGGGGCAGGCACATCCCACAGCCCCGGACCGTCGTGATTGACGCTAATGGTAAACTCTCCGTCATCCAGAAACTCCGCATGAACGGGGACGCCCGCAGGGATCCCGGCGCGCTCACGAAGCTCATCGGGGATGTCCAGCTCCAGGGCGAAGTCCAGCGCATCATACGGGCATATCTCGCCGCCCTCGCTGCACGCCTCGCAGTCCTCGCTGCAGCAGCAAAGCGCAAGATGGGAGCAGAGCTTTGCACAAAGCTCGTGGAGCGACCACGCGGCGCGAATCATCTCCAGCGCGTTCATGTTCTTTTTCAGCACCACGACGGCGTCCGGCATCGTGTAATATTCCGCGCGCCCATGCTGGCCGAAGCCGCTGAGCTGCATGGCGGCGGCAGGGATTTTCATCCCCTCCGCCAGATCGTGTTTCTCAAATTTCATAGGGTTCTTCCTCCTTGAAGTAATTGAATAGTGTCATCTGCACCGGCTGGAGCCGGCTGCGTTCATAAGGATCGTAGTTGGAGATGATGAGCTCCGGGAACTGGCTGTTTGGATCGTACCGCTGCTTGATGGTATTGAGGCGGGTAGTCTCCACGATGTGGATGTTCGGCGCGTCATAGAGCCCTCGGACAAACTCATCGTCGTTATACGAGAGCAGGAATTTGCCCTGTATCGCCATCAGCGTGTCCCGCAGCCGGATATGATCCTTTTCCGTGAAGCCCTCCTCGCCGATGTTCTGGTAGTAGTCCTCAGTGTCGTGATACGGCGGATCGCAGTAAAACAGGCTCACCGGGCGGTCATAGTGCCGGATGAGCCGTTCAAAGTCCTGATTCTCCACCACGACGCTGGCGAGACGCCGGTGCGCCTGCTCGATGAGCGGGAAGGTAGAGCGCATATCCTGCGGCTGGCTTCCGAAGCTTGTGAGCGCCGCGGCATAGGACTGTCGGATCACCTGATAGAACCACGCCGCCCGCTGGACGGGCGTACCGTTCTCCGGATCTCCCAGCAGCCTCCGCGCCCGGTCGAAATCCTCACGGGAATTGAGCACATATTTCAGTTCCTTCAGCAGTTCATCTGGTCTCTCCCGCACGCAGCGGTACAGATTAACCAGCAGGCTGTTATAGTCGTTGTAGACCTCAAAATCGTTGCCGGGATTCTTGTAAAAGAGCACCCAGCCGCCGCCTCCGAACACCTCGATATACCGCTCGTAGTAGATGGGGAACATGGAGACGATCTGCTCCCGCAGGGCGCGTTTGCCGCCTACCCAGGGAATAAAGCTGTTCATCCGCTGCCGCCTTTCTCCGCGTCCTCGCAAGCTTCATATCGTTCGTCCTCCCGCAAGCGGCAGGACTCACTCATTCCGCTGCTCGTCCTTTTCGCGGCGGACCCACTCCGTTGGGCTCCGCCGCGAGTAATCAGGCTCTCCGGCAGGCGCATTTGTGCGGTGTCGAACCGCTCCAGCGCCATCGTCAGGCCGCGAATGGCAGCGGCGATACCGCTGATCCGATGGGTCATGTGGGCGATGGTGGCATGTATCTCCTGCTCCGTGGCAGCGTAGAAGTAGCCGTTTCCGCTGGACGCGATGGGTTCGCCGCTGCGCCGCAGGGTGTTGATGAGGTTGCGCAGTTCTTTTCCCCGGATGCCGAAAGCGGCCTCCAGTTCTCGGCTGGCAACTGCGCTCTGCTCGCCGAGGTGGTATCGCTTGAGGTGCTCTGTAATGGTTTCCTTCTGCATTCCTCTCCTTTCCGAGGCTGTTTCCCCGAAAGAAGCGCAGAAAAAGCAAGGGGGCCGCAATCCCCATCGGGAAAACGGCCCCTGTCTGTATTCTTTGCCCCTCGTTTATATGGTTACATCCGCATCACCTCCATTCCGCCCATCGTGGGAGGGGTCTGGCTTTGGCTCTCCCGCGCATTTAAGATCGGCTGCTTGTCCTCGCGCTCCACCATGCCGTAAGCGGTCATCGCCTGACCATGCGCCTCCAGCAGCCTGCGCCCGTAGCCGGTGAGATTCATATACGGAAACGCCAGCTCCGCCTCGACTTCGCCAAGCGAGAAGGTCAGTTCGCTTCGGGCGACCGCCTCCGGCGAATCAAGCTGCGGCGTAAGGACATATTCCTCAATATGCTCCATGAGATCCACCGCATCCTCCAGCCCGCTTGCCTGCGACGCCTCCATCAGTGCCTTGCAACACCGGGCTTGCTCGTCTGAGAGCTCAGCAAGCTGCTTTGCGGCAAGGTTGATGAAGACGATGTTGTCGCTCGTACTGACAGCGTCGCAGAGGGATGGGATGCGGCAGTCGGCGCAGCGCCATGTAAGGTCGCTCCAGCCTCGTGCCTCAAAGCGGTCCGGCACTGCTTCCAACTCCTCACGGGAGAGCGGCAGCTTCAGCATGACCGTGTCGCCGCGATCCGGGACGCCGACCTCCAGGAGCACCGTATAGTCCGGCGCCTTGGGCGTTAGATCCAAATCCTTGAACTCCTCAACCATATCTCCGACCTGCGTAACATAGCCGGAGGCGTAGCGGAGGAAGACGCCGCCCTCGCCGGATCGCATCTTTTCGCCGATCTTCTCCATGTCCAGCAGCTTGTACACATCCTCCGGCAGCTCGTCCAGCTCAGGAAGGAAGCTGTTCGTGACATAAAAGTCGCCCAGCTCCGCGTCCGTTTTTACGTTGAACAGCACCTGACAGGCGCCGGCCTTTGCGCTGGCGGCAAGGTCATAAATGCGGGGCAGGCCGAAGTCCTCCTTTTTCTGCTCCTCCATGAGCATAAGTCCCTCAAACGCGCTTATCTGCCAGTCCTCCAGCGAGGCCAGCTTCTCCGCGAGGGCGTTGAGGGCGTACAGGTCGTTCACATCCTCCAGATACGGCTCGAGAAACGGAAAGTCCGTATAGTCCGTCAGCTCGATGAACATCTCCGCGCCGTCATCCAGATGAGCACGTTCTATGGCATCCTGCAGCTCGTATGGGGTGGAGTGGAGCGTGAGTTCTGCGTAGGCTTCACTGACCGCACTTTGCCTGTGCATCAGGTCGCCCTGAAATATGATTTTCTTATCCAAAGGTCTGTCCTCCCATCTGCCGGCCGTTCTGCTCATAGAACTTCGGGTCCGCGCCGGGGGCGCTCCAGCCGACCATAGAGCCGGTCAGCATGGCTTGCTCCTGCGCTTTCGTGATCCCGCGGCGCTCGTTGGCATAGTCGGCGGTCTCTCTGTTTTTTATGGGATCGCAGGTATTCCAATCCGAGGGGTAATAGCCGCTTTCGCCGCGCTTGATGCAGATGAGCTCGCCGCTTCCGGGAAGCACGCTCCAGCAGAGGTCGGGCAAGCCCTCGGCCAGCTTTGGCGTGAAGCGCTCCTGCTCTGTCTGGATCGACCAGCCGCCGTCGCTGTTCCACAGATGGACGTACATTTGACCGTCGTCTACCTTGAGTTCTCGCTGCTCGAAGCCCTCGCCCCAGCCGTCCGACGCTTGTCCGGTCACATAGTCCTTGAGCGTGTCAAGTTCTTCCGGCGTCAGCTCTCCGGCGACGCGGCACTCCGCGACGCCCCAAAGCTTACCGTCGCGCTCCTCTGCTGTGAAGACAACGGACTTCACCTTTTCATTTACGCTGTCATCCTCGTGATACCAGTGCATAATGCCGCGCTCGGCTTCTTCGGGCATTCTCTCCCGCAGAAGCGCCGCGAGGATGACGTCCTCATAGCCCATGAGCTCACGTCCGTCCATAATACTCGACAGCTCATCGTCCAGATCGCCGTACTCGTTGTATTCGATCAGGTCGGCATAAAGCGGCATATACAGCTTGAGCGTGGTCAGTTCCGGCGGCAGGACGGAAAAACTGTCCTCGCCGATGACCACGCCCAGATACCTTCCATCGTCCCACTTGACATGGAAGGTGCCGATATCGTCGATATGATCCAGCGTTCCCATGCTGCCGGGGCGGATGGGATTCGGATCGTCCGCGCCCATCGCCCGGAGCCTGATGCGGGAGCCCTTGGGATACTGCTCCCGCAGGAATTCCAGCCATTCTCTTGATACTTCTTTCATGTTCACATCTCCATTTTCATCGTCGGTTCGTTTGCCGTGTAATCCTTCAGCGGCCGGGGATTCTCCTCCCCGTAGAGGTCATAGACGATATCGTCCACGGCCTTGCGCGTCTGCGGATCGTCCGTCAGCGTTTCGTAGCGAAAGCCGGTGGTCGCGCGATACGGAAGTTCCTCTTTGACCGCCTTGATATACTCGTCAGAATCGGTATACTCGATCTTTTCGCCGTTCGCAAAGCTTACTCTGCCTATAATCTGATGCTCCGTACTGTAGTCCAGCGCTTCCCGCACCAGCTCTGCGAACCGCTCTTGATTCCCGACGATGTCCTTCATGGTAACAGCGCAGGACTTCAGCAGTTCGAGGTCGACGCAGTCGCAGAAGAAGCACCCTGCCTCAGAATTGAACTTCAGATTTTCAAATCCGGGGGTATCCTTGAACGCATAGCGGAAGACCTCATCCCAATCGTAGCCGCTGCCGCGGGTGTGGCAGCCATGCCCGTCGACGGGCTCCTCGCCTCTGTCTGCGGCGTAGGCGTCAAAAGCGTCCTGACCGTATCCGGCGTCCGCACCCTCGAAGAACGAGAACCGCAGGGCGAGGTAGTAGTCGCCGAGGGCGTGCATCTGGATGTCAAAGGGCTTGATCTGCTCGTTGATGGTTTGGATTTCTTTCTCCTTCTGTGCCTGGCGCATCTCTGGGACACGCTTATCGTAGCACCAGAGATATCCGTCGTAGTCGCCCTCCTGGGGCTTGCAGCGCAGGCAGTAGCGATAGTGCTCCGTTCCGATGTTATAACCGTACTGCCGGATGCCGAGGCTTTCGCCCAGCTCGCCGCCAAAATCCGCGCAGAAGCTCCGCATCGTCGCCCTGTCTTTCAGCACGGTTTCGCGCAGCTCGTTGACCACCTCGTCGATCTCCGCCTTGAACTCCGGCGTGTTCAGCTTATCGCCGCAGTGGTCGAACCAGCTTGTCCAGAACTCCGTGCCGCGCCGCCCGAAGTCCATGCGGAGGTGACCGATGCTGCCGAGCGCCTCGCTCTGTTCCGGTTCTTGGGCATAAAACATCCCCGCCTCCGAGCGGGAAGCGGGGCGCGGCACATATTTTCTTGTGTCTGCGGGATAGTCCATGCCGTGTTCCTCGCAGAACTGCTCCAGCGTCATCATTTCGCCGAGATAATTGAGGCCGTCACCAAGCCTACGGCGATGGTCCTTGCGCTTGTCCAGCTTAAGATCGCTCGGCGTCAGGACCGTCCCGGCATGGTTCACGACGACGTAATCCTCCACCATGATCGGCCTGCCGGGGTCGTAGTCGCTGCCGCGCAGATCATAGCAAAACCAGCCCTGCGGCACCGTAAACCGCGATATGCGGGAGTCGGTGAGCAGAGCCGGTTTCCCGAACAGCTCAATATGCTCGTATTCTTCTTTTCGTGCGTCTGCTTTCATAGGCATCTACCTCCTTTATACCATTTTCATTTTCATGCCAAGTTCCAGGTTTTCCTTCGGCCTGATTTCCATCAGATTCTTGGGGTCGATGATGACCTCCGACTCATTTCTCCCTTTGAACAACGCCAGAATGTGTTCTTTTTTGACCTGCGCCTCATATATCGTTCCGCATTCGCCAAACCGCGCGGCAAACCATTTTGCGATATCATAATCAAGCGTCCACGACAGGGCTTTGACGTTTTTCACATTATTCGTTGTTACGCCGCGGTACACGGTTACCGTCGCATCAAGGCCAGCCAGCGTCCGCCGCTCGTCCTCGTCCATAAGAACAGCCGGGTCAGCGGAACGAAACAGTGATACCAAACGACGCTTCGTGAGATTGGCGTCGGCGTTAGGATTCTCCGACATGACCCAAGCGGAGGCAAGGATCTTCGACAGTTCTTCCTTCGACAGATGCGGCTCCGCGAACTTCAGAAACGTCAGAGCGTATGGTTTGTTGACCAGCATATAGATCTGAAAAGCGTCGTCCGCTTCTGCGATCATTTCCCGCATTTGCTTTTGCCATAGCCGCAGGTTTTCCTGATTCTCTGTGATGTCCAGAATCTTCATTTCTCCGCCCGCTCTCACGCCGACGATCCCCGATGAGGTAAAGGGATGATGAACGACCATGGGGGAATAGGAGGTTTCATGTACTTCCGTCATAAGAAGCATTTCCGCCACAGCCTTGACTTTGTTCAGGTCTGTTTTCATTCGCATATATCAGTTATCCTCCGTAAACGCCCTCACAGATTCCACTCGCGCTGACAACAAGACATATCAGATTTACAGCCGAAAGTCCATGAAGGTTTCATAGCCCCTGCATCTGCATCCCTTGGGACTGTTCGGGCTGCAGAGGTTCCTTCTGACGGATGTAACCGAACTCTGCATACACGAAGCCGTCCTGCTCCATCATGTATCCGCCGAATTCCTGCCAGTCAATAAAACCGTCGATGGTGTCGATGACCTCCTGATCCTCGCATAACTGATAGAGCGCGGTCTTGCCGTAGTCTTCTGCGCTGCAGAGAGGCTCCTCAAAACAGTCTAACGAGCTTGCAAGCGTGAGGGCCTCCTCAGCCGTAGTCGGCTTTTTCAGAGCAAGGACGGAGAGCATTTTGAATGTCTCTCGATTCTCGTCAATGTCGGATAAGCATTCCGCCAATTCCTGCAGCTCGTACACATTTGGAGAAACCAAAGGGATATACCGCTGATAGAGAGAATTCACGCATTTAGCCTCCATGACCGACGCTTCAGCAAAATCCTCGACTTTCAGCGCTTCCTTCACATAGCGGAGGCGATCTTCGTCGGCGGGAAGCTCCAGCGTGATGAGCTCGTGCCCAAGCCCGTCCATAGTTTCTGATTGCAGCTTCAGGCAGAATACGGGCTTTTTCTGTTCCGCAATCGGGTCTGCATTCTGGCGCCGCAGCGTGTAACCGCTGCCTGTGAAAGCGCCGCCGCGCTCGGCGTAGTATTCCGTACCGATGGCGGTGTAGTCCAGATAGGGCTTCACGCTTTCGGAAAAGCCCTTGTAGCCGGAGTCCACGAGAAAGCGGCCCAGCTCCTTCTCCGTCGTGACTCCGCTGACGAAGATGTAGTCCTTCAGCGAATCGACAACGCGGAGGATATCCGCAATGCCGTTCACGCTCTCGGCGTTCAGCGCACCGTCGAAGATACGGAGCTGCTGTTCATTCATCCGTTCCAGCTTTTCCGCCAGCCTGTTGAATTCGTCCATTGAGTCTGGCTGCTTGTCCCGAAAGAACCGGTCCAGGAAGCCGACCTCACTGACAACCGAGGCGATTCGGGTATCGCTTTCCTTTGAGCTGATCTCGTCCAGCCTGGCGTAAGCCGCGCCGATATCCGCAGGTGTGGCGGGAAGCCGAAGCGGGACGCGCATGCCGCTTTTCCCGCGGGTAAGGTTCAGGATCAACATGAGAGACCTCCCATCTGCAATCTCTGGGATTGTGCCTGCTCTCGCTGAAACTGCTCGGCAGGATCTTTCATCATCAGCTCGTCGAGGCTCATTGCGCCCCTGTAGCAGATGTACCCCAGGTCGGTGAACTGCCCGCCTTCCTCCGCGATCCGCTGCTCACCGTAGCGTCTGTAATCGTAGAAGGGCTCCAGATTCTCGTCATACTCATAGTGGCCGGATTCCCGGATCATGTGTTTCGCATACGCTTCGGGGGAGGCCACGCCGGGAACGAACTCGAAGAGATCGAGATTTTCTGCAAGGTGGCGCACCTGCAAAGCGTACTCCGGCTCGGCCATCAGTACCGCAGCGGAAAGCTTTTGCCGCTGCGCTTCATCCATCCCACGGATAGCGGCGCAGAGCCTGTTCATCTCATAGATGCTCTCATGGGGAAAGTCGATCCGTTCCATTACTTCCTCCGGCAAATCGCTGTGCCACGTCTTGATGTCCAGCTTCGCGGAATCGTCGATGTGCGCGCGTTCCAACAGGCGCTCCAGCCGCTTTTCCGGCTGCGGCAGGAAAAAGGTGACGTCGCCCTCGCGTGGCGTCTCTATGGCAAACTCCATCAGGTAATCCTGATCCATATACGGCGGGAAGCTGTCGCCGGAATAGAGAGGCTCCAGACGCATGGCGTTTTCAAAGACGACGCCGTAGGGCGTGATCTTGCCGCTACCGTCCGCAATAAGCCCGCGAGCGATGCCGACGCCGTTAAGCCGGTTATATTCCTCTGTTGGCACACCGCCGCCGTGAACGGTCATGTAGTGGCTTCTGCCTGCTTCCTCCAGCTTGGAAAAGTCTGTGATGACCGAGACCTCCTCACACGAAAAGGACAGGTTGATGAGCGTCTGCATGTCCCATTGCTCTCTGGTGGAAGCCATGCACTGGAACTTCGCCAGCTCCTCGTCGGTGTAGCGGTCGATGCTGCGCGCGAGGAAGTCCAGCTCGTCCACGTTGACCATCGTGCCCTCCAGAAAATCCAGCGCAGGCGGCGCGCCGGAGATCTGATCCACATAGCAGTCGTGGGCGGTCACGTCGCCGATTTCAAGCTGCTTCAATATTTCGATGCAGTGGTCGTACTCTTTGTCCGGAATGGGAAACGGGATGGTTGCCACCCCGTATTCCGGGTGGTCTCTGTTACACATCATTGCTTGCAAGGTCTTGCTCCTCCTTTTCGATTCGATTGATTTTGGCGATCCTGCTCCGCATACAGTCGCCGTTTTCGCTCCAGCAAACAAAGCCGTGACCGGGATAGGGGCAGCCCTCGCAGCGGTCGCTGCGTCGGCAGACCGGAAGTTGAGCCATTTGCGGTGGATGCTCCGGACCATAGGTCTTTGTCTTGAATGAAAAGCCGCGGTCAAGCTCGCGGCTGTCATATTCTTCCTCCATACTCATCACCTCCCGAAAAGCAAAAAAGGCCGGAGTCCTCGTTTCCGAAAACTCCGGCCGTCAATACATGGTCTGTTCCATTTGTGGTTGCTGTTTCATCTCCATCGCCATGACACGCTCCTGCGTGCCGGGGGAGATGGACTCGATATGCTCCTGCGCCTTGATGATCCGCTGTTCGTCCTTATAGGTGAGCGTATCATCCAGCTCGCGGGTTCGCTGGCAGCAGCGATACAGCTCGTCGAGTTCAGTCTGCTCAAAGATGAGTGCCTGCGGAATGAGCCAGGAACGAACGGCAAAGTCCTGCTTGGCTCCGGCGTAGTTGTTGCCGTAGTAGTGGCCCTGCCACATCCCTGTATGCTGATAATCCCATTCCCATGTCACGAATTCTGCGCCGTGGCTCGTGGGATGGCCTGCCAGCACCGCGCCGTTGAAGTCTGCCAGCAGGCGGTAGTCTCCATCCAGCCCGGTCGCCGTGAGAGGGGGAGCATCTTCCATCAATCTCATATACTCGGCGGTGATCGCGGCGATGTCCATCGCGCGGTGGAAGGCGTCCGAAGCGCCTTCCGGCTCCAGCTCCTCGGCACGGTACTGCGCCCCGCCGCCCGCCGTTAAGCGACAGAGGGAAGCGCCGTTCCACTTCAGGGGGAGGAGCCCGTCCTTTTGCGGCAGCACCGTAAACCCGGCTCGGGTAAGATGGATGCTGACCTCCTGATAGAATAGGCTGCGGAATTCTTCACTGATTTCTTTCATTCTCTGGCCTCCTTGATGGTAAAAAAATAGACCGGATCGTTTTGTTGATCCGGTCTTATAGGCGTGTTCTGCTGGCTGGTCGGTAGTTCGAATCCTGTCAGTCTGCGATTTTGGGAAAAATGTAGGAAAATTTAGAGGGCGTTTCAGTCTGAACTGAAACGCCCTCTCAGGTCTTGAAATCACTCACTTTTTTCACAGTGTAGGATTTTTAACCTGTCTTTCTGGAG
>Ga0208297_1001277_pt1 | contig 26312 bp, 20 predicted proteins | sample LMS_cellobiose_e_FD_187367 | JGI IMG/M metagenome (GOLD analysis project Ga0208297, IMG submission 187367) | Rumen-fistulated moose microbial communities from Alaska, USA - LMS_cellobiose_enrichment (SPAdes) (version 2) | ecosystem: Host-associated > Mammals > Digestive system > Stomach > Rumen... | reverse complement strand
TCGACGACCCGGTTTTGTCCGCCATCGGCGCAAAGTACGGCAAATCCACGGCGCAGGTCATGCTGCGCTGGCATATCCAGCGCGGCACCGTGGTGATCCCCAAATCCACCCACTATGACCGCATGCTCCAGAACATCAGCGTCTTTGACTTTGCCCTTTCCGAGGAGGACATGACCGCCATCGCCGCTCTTGACCGGCAGGAAAGCTCCTTCTTCTCCCACTACGATCCGGGTATGGTGGAGTGGTTCGTCAAAATGGTGGAGGAGCGGAAGACCAGACACAGAAGCGAAGAAGAACAGAAGGCCTGGTGATAGAAATGAAAAAACTGCTCCCTATCGTTCTTGCAACCATGGACTACACTTATGACCATATGCGGCCATGGCGGTGACTTGGGCGCAGAACAACGCCATCATGTCCGGCGTCGGAGACAACACCTTTGACCCCAAGGGCACCGTCACTCGCGCTCAGCTGGCCCAGATCATCATGAACTACGACACGCGGGAGGAAGCGGAAGAACCTGCTCCCGTTGATCCGACGCTTCTCCCCGCCTACACGGAAGGCGCGATCCCCATCGCGCAGCAGGGCCTGTTTTCCTCCGGCGGCAGGGTGACAGATCCCGTGGAGGGCGAATACAACGCCCGGATGAACTGGCTGGACGGGTCCCGTGCGGGCAACACCGCCCATGTGGATTATGCCAACGTCCTCTATCAGATCCCGGAGAATGACAACGGACATCCCATCGTCTATCTCCACGGCTTCGGTCAGTCCCGCATGGGCTGGATGACCACGCCGGACGGCCGGGAGGGCTGGTCCAGTATCTTCCTGCGCTACGGCCACGCGGCCTTTCTGGTGGACCAGCCCCACCGGGGCGAGGCAGGCGCTGCCGTGACCATGAGCCAGGACGGTTTCCTGGACGCCTGGAGCGCCGAGTCAAAGGACTATAAGCCCGGCGACCAGGCCTGGTACACCCACTTCCGCATCGGCCGGGTAGCGCCGGAACTCTACACCGGTTCGGCCTTCCCGGAGGGCGAAGAGGCTCAGGATCAGTTTTTCCGCCAGATGACCCCCAACACCGGCAATGGCGGCGGGGAGACCGAGGCGCTGACCGCCGTTCTGGCCGACGTGAAGGAAATGACCGGGAATAAATCCATCTTCATCACCCACTCTGCCGGCGGCGCCATCGGCTGGAACGTGGATATGGAGAATGTGGCGGCCATCATCGCCATTGAGCCGGGCGGCGCGCCCCAGGTGGGCAGCGAGCAATATAACGCCCTGCTGGCGGCCAAGGTGCCCATCATCTTCTACTTCGGCGATTACATCGACAACGGCCCCGCCGACATCATGTCCACCGGCTTCTGGCGCGGCATCCGGGACGGCGCAGTCGCCTTTGCCGAGCAGTACAATGCCGACGGCGGCGACGCCACGGTGATCGACCTGCCGAAGATCGGGCTCATCGGCAACAGCCACTTCCTGTTCCAGGAGCTGAACAACAAAGAGATTGCCGACCACATCGAGGCCTGGCTGGTTTCCAGAGGCCTTGCCTAAGAACTAAAAAGGGACTGCGGCCGCGCTCATAGCGAGAATGGCTGCAGTCCTGCTATTCTTATAGTGAATAGCAGGTTTCGGAATCGATATTGTACTTTTTACGATGGACTTTGTAAAATATGCTTGTAAAACGAAAAGACTATGGAGGTGCAAAGGTATGAAAAGAGGCGTTTCCGTCCTGCTTTCCCTGATGCTGCTCCTCTGCTGCTCTGTGACGGCCTGCGCCGCTTCCTCTTCGGAAAATGGGTATTCCGACATTCCGGAAAACGCATGGTACGCCGAGGCCGTCCGGTATCTCACTGAGCACGGACTCATGAACGGCACGGGTAACGGGCAGTTTTCCCCCAACGAAACCTTGACCCGCGCCATGACGGCGGCGCTGCTGTACCGCGCCGCCGGGGAGCCTGGGGTCAGCGGCGAGGACAGCTTTTCGGATACGCAGCCCGGTACCTGGTATTCCGACGCGGTCATCTGGGCAACCAATGAGAGGCTTGTTGAGGGTTACGGCAACGGCCTGTTCGGAACGAACGGCCCCGTAACCCAGGAGCAATTTGTCTCCATTCTCTGGCGCTATGCCGGGGAGCCGGCGTCGAGCGGCACGGCCGACGTCGGCAACGCCTCCGCCTATGCCGCGGAAGCGGTTCGCTGGGCCGGGGAGCAGGATCTTATCAACGAGGTGAGCATCACGTTTGACCCGAGAGCAAGCGCAACAAGGGTGCAGATCGCGGATATCCTTTACCGCTTTCTGACCGTTTCCCGGCAGGATCAGCCCGCTGAAACGTCCGGGGATGCAGCCGGTTCCATCCCCCAGACCGGCTGGACGGAGGCCGTTCCCGCAGCATACAAGGCGCCGTCCGCCCATCCCGGTACGGTGGAGCGGCTGGATTATGCAACAAAGGACTATGCCGGGGATGGCAGGGATATTCAAAAGACCGCCTACGTCTATCTGCCCTACGGCTACGATGAGGCGGACGCCGAGAAGCGCTACGATATCGTGTATCTGATGCATGGCTGGGGCGGCTCGGCGGGCGAGTATTTTCACGAGACGCAGAAAAACATGTTTGACAACCTGATGGAAAAGGGCGATATGAAGCCGGCGATCCTGGTCTCCGCCACCTTCTATCACGAGGGCAGCAGCCGGGACTTCTCCGCTTCTATTCAGCAGTTCCGGGCGTTCCATCAGGACTTTGAAAACGCCCTGATGCCCGCCGTGGAGGGGAAATACCACACTTACGCGAAGTCCACTTCGGACGCGGATCTGAAGGCCTCCCGGGACCACCGGGCTTTCGGCGGCTTCTCCCTCGGTTCGGTGACGACCTGGCTGCAGCTTTGCTATGACTACGACTATATCCGCTATTTCGCCCCCATGAGCGGCTCGTGCTGGTATTACGGCACTTACGGTGACTTCCAGATCGAAAAAAACGTGGACTTCATCGAGCAGCTGGTAAAGGACAACGACCTGGCCGCGCGCGGCTACTTCATCTACCACGCCGTGGGCACCAACGACGCGGTGAAGAGCCAGTCCATCGACATGGCCGATGAGATGCTCAACCGCGACATCTTCACCCCGGAGCACTATGTGTTCTATCAGAAGGACGGCGGGTACCACGACTTTGACGCCGTGCAGGAATATCTGTATCACGCCCTGCCGCTGTTCTTCCCAGGGCAGGAGACAGCCGCCGAAACAGACAGCGAACCCTATACTGCGTCAAGCCGGATTTCCGACGTGATGAGCGACCCCGCCTTCGGCGATTACGGGCGGCTCCTGTTCCCGGTGAACAGCGGGTACTATAGCGGGGACACACTGGGCGATCTCCGGCTGACCTGGTACAACTACATCGACCCGGATAAAACCGTGGAGATCGTGAACACCCTGAAAGACCGTGCCGAGCGTGGCGAAACGATTTTCTATGACATTTACACCGACGCGGAAAAGGCCGCCGACCCGGCCAAGCGTGACACCGGCCTGTTCTTCTTCAAGGGCGACGAGGGCGCGCCCTTCGCCATCTGCAACGCTGGCGGCGGCTTTGCCTACGTCGGCGCGATGCACGACAGCTTTCCCCACGCGCTGGAGCTTTCCAAGCAGGGCTACAACGCCTTTGCCCTCATCTATCGCCCCGGCTGGGAGACGGCCATGGAGGATCTGGGCCGGGCAATCACGTTTATCGAGGACAACGCCGCAGAGTTGGGCGTTGATCCGGAGGGCTACTCCCTCTGGGGCGGCAGCGCCGGGGCGCGAATGGCGGCCACGGTGGGCAATGCGGACTACCTGCGCTACTACACCGGGCGGGACGACATCCCTCAGGCGGCTGCGGTCATCATGCAGTACACCGGCCACAGCGAGGCGTCCCGCAACGATGCGCCCACCTACGCCTGCTGCGGTATGTCCGACGGCATCGCCAGTTATCGCACGATGCAGAGCCGTTTGAACACCCTATCCGGCTACGGCATCGCCACGGAGTTCCACAGCTATACCGGTCTGCTCCACGGCTTCGGGTTGGGAACCGGTACGGTGGCGGATGGATGGCTGAATGACGCCGCAGCGTTTTGGGAAAGGAATATGTGAGGAGGAAAAGGTATGAGCAAAAAAGTATTGATCCTCTCCGGCAGCCCGCGAAAGGGCGGCAATTCCGACATTCTCTGCGAGGAGTTCCTGCGGGGAGCGCAGGAGGCCGGGAACGAGGCGGAAAAGGTTTTCGTCAGAAGCAAAAAGATCGCCCCCTGCACGGCCTGCTACTATTGCCGGGACCACGAGGGCGCCTGCGCCATCCATGACGATATGGCGGAGCTCCTGGACAAGATGCAGGCCGCCGACGTCATCGTGCTGGCAAGCCCGGTCTACTTTTACTCCATCGACGCTCAGATGAAGGCGGTCATCGACCGCTGCCTGGCCCGATGGACGAACATTCCGAACAAGGAGTTTTACTACATCGTCACCTGCGCCGACACAGATCGGGCGGCGACGGAGACCACGCTGGCTTGCTTCCGGGGCTTCGCCGTCTGCCTCAAGGGGGCAAAGGAAAAGGGCGTCATCTACGGCACCGGGGCGTATGAGCCCGGGAGCATCCGCGGATCTGCCGCCATGAAGGAAGCCTACGAAATGGGGGAAAACGTATGAAAGCGAAACAGACGCTGATATTTCTTATCGTACTGGCACTGACGGCATCCATGCTTTCCGGCTGCGGCGGGACCGCAGCCCCGACGCCCGCAACACAGGAGCCGACTGCCGCGCCAGTCCAAAACGATCCGTTGGAAAGCGGCGACGGCAAGATCCTCATCGTCTACTTCGCCGTGGCGGAAAACAGCGACGTGGACGCCGTTTCCTCCGCTAGCGTCCTGACAGACGGCGGCGAGGCCAAGGGCATGAGCAAGTTTATCGCGGATATCATCGCCGAGCGCACCGGCGGGGAGCTGTTCTCCATCCGGACGGAGAATCAGTACCCAGGCGTTTATAACGACCTGGCCGATTATGCGAAAAACGAACAGGACAACGGCGTTCTGCCCGTCATCACCGATAAGATCGAGAATCTGGATGACTATGACGTGATCTTCATCGGTTATCCCATCTGGTGGTACACCATGCCACAGGCGGTGTACAGTTTCTTTGAGGAGTATGATTTCTCCGGAAAAACCATCATCCCCTTCGACACGCATTATGGCAGCGGCAACGGCGGCACCTTCCGGCGCATTGCCGAGCTGGAGCCGGGCGCGGAGGTGAAAGAAGGCCTTGCCGTCCATCAGAACAGCGTCAGCTCCTCCAGGCAGACCGTGGTGGATTGGCTGGAAGGCTTGGGATATTAAGCAGACAAAGAAAGCGGCTGTGTGAACGATCCTCCACACAGCCGCTATGACGGTATTCTCTTATGCGTAAATCAGTTCATGATTGATGATCTCTATTGCCCGGTCACGGACACTGTTCATCTGCCGGGTCCACAGCCTTTGATTCCTCGCTTTCAGCTGCTCAGACACTCCCTCACACTCAGCGTGCTGTTTGATCAGCAGGTCGAACATCTCGTTCGCCGAGTGGTCGATTTCCTCCAAGTGGGCGTTCAGCTTCCCGCTGAACAGCAGCCCGGTGTAGAGGACGCCCCGGTGTTTCCTCAGAAATTCTCGCCGGCGCATGCCCAGACGCCATTTGTCAACGCTTTTTATCCTACCCTTATTTTATTCCTCGTTATACGCCCGATACAGGAAGGTCACGATCTGGGCGCGGAGGCAATCGTCGTTTGGGCTGAACTTTCCGTCGCCCGTGCCGAGCGTGATGCCGTTTTCAAAAGCCCAGAGCACTGCCTTGTAATAATAGGCGCTCTCGTCCAGATCGGTGAATGGATTTTCGGTTGTGGCCGATTCCGGCTTGCCTGCTGCCCTCCAGAGGAAAGTTACCATCTGGGCGCGGGGCACCGTGCCGTCTGGATCGAACTTGCCGTCGCCGATACCCAATGTGATGCCATTCTCAGCGGCCCAAAGTACAGCCTCGTAGTAATAGGCGCTCTCGTCCAGATCGGTGAATGGATTATCGGTCGTGGCCGGCTCCGGCCTGCCTTGCGCCCGCCAGAGGAAAGTCACCATCTGGGCGCGGGTGCAGCTTCCGTTCGGGCTGAACATGTCGGGCGCGGTGCCTTTTGTGATGCCGAGCAGGTCTGCCCAATCCACAGCATCGTAGTAATAGCTTTCACGGGGAACGTCCTTATAGGGGAACGGCACATAACCCAGGGCGAAGCGCACGCTGTCACCGGATACGGAAGCGGTGACGCTCCGGTCCTTTGCGTCATAGGTGGTCTCCAGATGCTCCCCGCTGCCATTCTCATCGGTTTTCCCGAGGATGACGCGCCTCGGATTGCCTCCCTCGTCCAGCGCATAGGGCAGTCTCAGCGTGACGGTCCCGCCAAAGTCTTCAAGCTCCGTGCCTCTGGACGTCAGCGTCAACGCATAGTCGGTATTTCCGTCCTCGACGTTTTCCAAAGTCTGCGCTTCGAATACAAACTTGACGCTTCCCGTTGTCTGGGCGGCGATCCCTTTCAGCGCGTCCGTATCGAACACAGCCTTCGCACCGTTATCTGCAATGACGGTCAGCGTTTTGCCCTCACGGATCAGCCTGTCCAGCTCGGCGGAGGTGATCGACTCGCCGCTTTTCAGCTCCGTGACGAGCGCAGACGTCCAGCCGTCAGAGGGAGGGGTGACGTATTGCGCAACGGTGATCTCCTGAGCGTCGGAGGCAAGGACTGTGCCGGAGGCCGCCACGCGCACATGGTAGGTGCCAGGCACAAGGCCGGTCACGTCGTCGCCCGTGCCGCTTATCCATGCTGCGGCGTCGGATTTTTTGTACTCCATCGCCGACGTGATGCCGATCAGTTTGCCGTTATTATTCGCATAGGTGCTGCAGTCCTCCGCCGTAACGCTGTCCGGCGTCGCGGCTTTTGTGACGGCGATGCTCTGCGCCGCGCTGTCTATCGTCGTGGTGCCGTTGCCGGGCTGAATGACCGTGATGGTGCAGGGGGCAAGACCGGTGATGTCAACCGTCGTGCCCGTGATCTCCACCGCCGCGCCGCCGTCGATGGCGTAGGTCATACCCGCCGTGATGCCCGTCAGCGTGCCCGCGTCCGGGCCGGTCGCGGTAAAGGCGGCATTGGGCGTCGGCTCCTGCGTCGGGACAAAGGCCGTGATGGCGATTTCCTGCGCCTCAGACGCCAGCACCGTGCCCGCCGCCTTGACGCGGACGTAGTACGTCCCCGCCGCGAGGCCGGAGGTCTCGCCGGTGCAGGCCGTCCAAGTCGTGCCGTCTTCGCTGAACTCGTGTTCCGCCGTGGTGGGGATGCTGCCCGTGCCGCCGATGGTGCTCGGCTGAGTGGCGGTCAGCGTTGGCGTCTCAGCCTTTGTGACCGTGATCGTCTGCGCGTCGCTGTCGATGGTCGTGGTGCCATTGCCGGGCTGAATGACCGTGATGGTGCAGGGGGCGAGACCGGTGAGGTCAACGCCTGTGCCCGTAATCTCCACCGCCGAACCGCCGTCGATGGCGTAGGTCATGCCCGCCGTGACGCCCGTCAGCGTACCGCTGTCCGAGCCGGTCGCGGTAAAGGCGGCCGTGGGCGTCGGCTCCTGTGTCGGCACAAAGGCTGTGATGGTGATTTCCTGCGCGTCGGAGGCCAGCACCGTGCCCGCCGCCTTGACGCGGACGTAGTACGTCCCCGCCGCAAGGCCGGTAGTTTCGCCGGTGCAGGCGGTCCAGGTCGTGCCGTCTTCGCTGATTTCGTGCGCCGCCGTGGCGGGGATGCTGCCCGTGCCGCCGATGGTGCTCGGCTGGGTGGCGGTCAGCGTCGGCGTCGCGGCCTTTGTGACGGTGATGCTCTGCGCCGCGCTGTCGATGGTCGTCGTGTCGTTGCCCGGCTGGATGACCGTGATGGTGCAGGGGGCGAGACCGGTGAGGTCAACGCTCGTTCCGGTGATTTCCACCGCCGCGCCGCCGTCGATGGCGTAGCTCATGCCCGCCGTCACATTGGCGAGGGTGCCGGTGTCCGGGCCGGTGGCGGTAAATACTGCTGCGGGCGTCGGCTCCTGTGTCGGAACAAAGGCGGTGATGGTGATTTCCTGCGCCTCCGAGGCCAGCGCCGTGCCCGCCGCTTTGACGCGGACGTAGTACGTGCCCGCCGCGAGGCCGGTGGTCTCGCCGGTGCAGGTTGTCCAACTCGTGCCGTCTTCGCTGATTTCGTGCGCCGTCGTAGTGGGGATGCTGCCCGTGCCGCCGATGGTGCTGGGCTGGGTGGCCGTCAGGCTGGGCGTCTCCGCTTTTGTGATCGTGATCGTCTGGGTCTCACTGTCGATGGTCGTCGTGTCGTTGCCGGGCTGGATGACCGTGATCGTGCAGGGCGCAAGGCCGGTCAGTTCAACCGTCGCTGCCGTGATCTCCACCGCCGCGCCGCCGTCGATGGCGTAGGTCATGCCCGCTGTCACGCCTGTTAGCGTGCCCGCGTCCGGGCCGGTGGCGGTGAAGGTTGCGGTCGGCGTTGGCTCTTTGACCTTTGCCGTCGGGTCGGGCAGGGTGATACTCGCTTTCCCCGTGGGCGTGCCGAAAACTGTGATCTGCGTGAAGCTGTCCCGCATGACGGCAACGCTGTTTACGGATGCTACGGCGTAATCCTCCGGGAAGTAATAGCCCTCATTTGCCATATAGACAACGCGTTCCATCGCGTCGCCCGCCTGGACGGTCTGTTCATCCGCACCGGCGGCAATCATCATGTTTGCGCCCGGCGTGACGGTGACGGTGTATACCGCGGGCTTTTCCCCGTGGAACCACTTGTAGCTGTCGTTCAGCTCAGCGTCGTAGGTCACCGCGTCGGCTCCATCCGCATTCACGCTGCCCTGCGCCAGAACGCCCGTCTGGGCCGTGTACGGGTAGTCGAGCGCGCGGGACAATCTCGTCGCCGTTCCGCTGCTCGCCGTCAGTTCCCCGCCCCGGATGTCGATGTTCTTGGCACTCACGCCAAAGCTGTTGTTGCCGCTTCCGGCGGTGGCGTTGACTACGCCCCCGCCGTAGACCGTCACCTTGGGATCCGTCGGTGCGCTGCAGAAGATGCCAAAAGAAGTATTGCTCTCCGACGTGCCTCCGGTTCCGATCAGGCTGCCATAGACGTCATAATCAAGGGCATCCACGCCAACGGAGTTCTGGTAGCTCTGGCCCGCGACGCCCGTCACCGCGGCGCCGGATTCCACCGTCAGGGTGCCCCGAACGCTGATCCCGCAGCTGTTGCCGTTGGAGGCCTGCCCGCCTGTGGCGCGCAGGTTGCCCGTCCCGGTGAAGGTCACCGCTGTCTTATAACCATCGGAGCGGAGCCCGTAACTCGCGTCCTTGTCGCCTGTCGTGGCGACGGTCACGGCGCTCTCGCCGGAAAGGTCCACGATCAGCGCCTCATTGCCGGAATAGAAGATGCCCGCAGCGTAACTCCGCTCATTGATGGTGCCGGGGGAATACAGGTACTCGTATCCCGCGCCGCTGTACTGAAAGTCCGTCAGCGTCAGGGTGCCGGAATCCGGGTCATAGGTCGCCGTGCCGGAGGCAGTTCCACCCTCCGCCGTAATGGCGGCCGTGATATCGCCCTTGTTGACGCTCGTGACCTGCACGCCGCCGACCCAGAGGGGGTATTCCTCAACCTTCAGCTGCGCTTCGCCGCCGTCCGTGAGCGAAACGACAAGCCCCGCGTCGTCGCTTATGAAGTTCTCCTTCGTGCCGCGGCCGGAAAGGCCATTGGTAAACACGCCGGGGGTCTGCATGGTGACGCCGACGGTGCCCGTCAGCGTATCGGTGACGGAAAGAACGCCGCCCTCTTCCAGATAGACGTTGCTGTTTTTGGTGCCTACTGTGTTGTCCTTGACGGCCGCATCGCCGGAGACGCTGATTGTCCCGTCATGGTCGCTGTAGGTCGAAGCAAGATACACGCCGCCGCCGATCGCGCCGGCGTCATTGCCAGAGATCTCGCCGCCTGTAAAGTTGAAGGTGCCGCCGGTGATATACACGCCGCCGCCCCGGCCCAGACTGGTTCCCATAGAGGAGCCCAGCGCCTTGTTGCCGGTGATCGCGCCGTCGGACATGTTGAAGACGCCGGACTGCAGATATACGCCGCCGCCGAGACCCTCCGTGCCGAAAAAGCCGGTCTTGCCCACGCTGTTGCCGGTGATGCTGCCGCCCTCCAGATTGAAGGTGCCGCCAAGGATCTGCACACCGCCGCCGTACTGGTCGGGAAAGCCGCCGGTGATCGAGCCGCCCGCCGCGGGATCGCTGTCAATAACGGTCAGTGTGCCGGAAACTTTGATTACACTGCCGTCAAAGCCCTGCTCCGTATAGCCTCTGTCCACTGTATGACCGTTTAAGTCCAGCTTAGCGGTGACGCCGGAAGGCACGTCCAATGGATTTGCCCAGTACGGATTGTCGGGGGTCACGTCGGCGGTCAGCACGATATCTCCGCCGGCCGAGAGAGCCGCCTGCAGCTCCGTCCACGTGGAGACCTCAATGACAGCTGTACCTGCCGTATTCACAATGCGGAAGGTGTTGGCACTCGGGCTTTCCACAACAGTCGTGTAGCTCGGAATCTCATCAGCGGTGACAGAATAAGCGATCTCCTGTCCCTGCGCGTCACGGATCGGAAGATTGTCAAAGCTGAATGCCCAAAGGCCATATTCTCCCTCGCTTACCTCCTGCGAGGCCTTTTCAGCGCCGCCTGCCAACAGGCGCACCGTGATCTTTTCCGGGCGCTCGCTCTCGTTTCCGGCGTCATTCCATTCCGTCACGCCCACGACGTCGAGGGTCGTCGGCTTAATTATCACCGCAAAAGCACTGGCGTAATCTGTCTTATAATCGCCGTTATACTGCTCGTTGAAGACGTAGAGGGTGTCGCCGTCGTTATACTTTCCTTCCAGATCGACGGTGACGGTTTTGTCGTTGCCGCTTTCCGCAGCGGCCAGTCTGCCGTAATACGTAACTTCTCCGGAGCTGTTCAAGACCAGCGCCGAGATATATTCATTCGTGCCCGCAGTCGCGCCGCTGTATTTTATCGTCCAGACGTCGCCGGAGGAGCTGTCAAAGGACGCAGTAAAATCGCTGCGGGCATCATCCAGCAGCGTCAGCTTCCAGTCGGATCCGCTGTAATCTCCGACCGGCGCGAGCGCGCCTTCCCCCGCTTTGCCGCCGTTAGCGGCAGATGTGAAGAGTACAGAGTTCAGATCAATATTAAAAGCGGGGCGTACACCAACGTCACTAATGTCCACACGGTATCCATCGTCGACCACGTAGCCGCCGAAATTGACAAAAGCCACGTAGTCAGCGTTGTCACCGGGGGACCGAAGCCACCAGTCGCCACACCCGGTGCTGCTGTACGTACAGACGCCGCGAGACTTCGCATAGTCGGTATTGCCCGCCTTGCGGACATCCGTGCCGGAATAGTTATCCGTAAAGCCGAAGCCCGTAGTCATCGCCTCGGCGATGGAAAGCAGGAACAGCTTATCCGTCGTATTGTTGCCGCCCGCTGTCCCGTATTCCGGGTTGTTATCGTTAACGACGGTGACCGCCGGGATCGACGCCTGCTCGCCGGTGGTAAACGCCGTGCCGAGGAAGCTCGCGGCAGGGCTGACGCTGTAATCCGTTCCGGCCTGATTGACCGCGCTGCCGTAGCCGTTCAGCCAGGAGCGTATCGTGCTCGTCTCCCAGGTCACAGATGTACGGTTTGTGTTGTACTGCACCGCGTCCAGATTCTGGTCGGACAGCAGGAGCAAATGCCCGTCCGCGTTTTGGAGCACGCGCCACTTGATCGGGTCGGTGTTGTAGCCGCCTTGCCCGTCGTCGGACTGCTGATACGTGCCGAAATAGATATTGCTTGCCTGTGCGCCCGCGATGTTCCCGGCGGCAGGCGCCGCGCCGCTCTTGTCCACGAGCCGGATGGCTTTTCCCGTGCCAGTCGCGAACGCCGTCACCGGCAAAAGCGCCAGCAGCAGGCACAGGGTCAGCAGCAGGGACAGGCATTTTCTCGTGTTTTTCATGTTTCGTTCCTCCTTATTCCATCAGCATGGCGTCCAGCAGCTCATGGCAGTAAACGCCGAAGGATGTGCCCCCGTCCTGCCAGACGACCTTGTCGCCGTCGGCCTTCACGGTGGTGAAGACCTGGGGCGAGGCCAGCCGGGCAAAGCGGAGCGTCCGCACCCGCCGCTCCATATTGACCACGGCGGAGCTCCCGTTTCGGAACGTCAGCGCTAACCGGTAGCCCGGCAGCGGCGCGACGGATTCTAAGATGGTTTCCATGATATGCCTCCCAAAAACCATACGGATTTGCAGCTTACAACCATAGCATACACTCATCCTCAATCCTGCGCATCACCCGAAAGGGTCATATTTGCATAAAAAAGAGAGACGGCGGCCGTCTCTCTTCCGGGGATTCGTCAGCGCAGCATGTCGATGAGCTTGCTGCGCCGGTCGATATTCATTTTCTGGAACGCGATCTTCAGATGGTGCTTGACCGTGTTTTCCGAGATGAAGAGCGCTTTTGCGATCTCCGCATTGCGCAGTCCTCTGGCCGCCAGCTCGGCCACCTCGCGCTCCCGCGCCGTCAGTTCCCCGGCAAGCTCCGGCACCTCCTCCAGCATGGCGAAGATGTGGCTCTCGTCGGCCCGGGTATAGCGGATATCCAGCGCCTTGATCTCGCGGATGGTCCGGGCGTGCTTTCCCGCGATCTGCGGCATGATGAACAGCACCTGGAAATACTTGCGGAAGCAGGCGAGGAAGGTGTAGTTTTTGTCCTGCCCCGCGAGGGTCAGGGACATGTCTAGATATTCCGCCGCCTTTAAGAGCCGCCCGATGGCCATATAGCTGAGCGCAAGCCCGCAGCACATGAAGTTTCGCGTGGAGGTGGAGATCAGCCGCCTGTCCATCTGCAGCGCCGATTCCACGGAGGCGATGGCGCGCTTATACTCCTTTTTCAGCAGCAGGTCGGTGATGCGGCAGGTCTTTATCATGAAATTGGTGAAGGTGAGGTCGGAGAGGGAATCCGCCTCGCCCTGTGTCCAAAGCGCGCTGCGGCCGGTCTCCATCATGAGGCCCAGCAGATAGCCGCGCACGGTCTCCACCATGTAGTTGCCGAGGGAGGTGCCCCGCAGGAAGGCGTAGCCCTGCGCCTTGTTTTCCAGGTATTCGACTGCCTTTTGCAGCCCGGCCATGTCCGAGCGGTAAATGGCGTTTATCCCTAACAGCAGCGCCGCGCCGTAGGTGGCCGTGGCGTTCCCGGCCTGCTCGGAGAGGAAGGCCGCCTGATACGCCTGTATATCCGATTCCTCAAAGCGGCCCTGCACCGAATACGCCTCGCCGCGGTAGATCTCCGCCGCGCCCGCGCCGTGGCCGCCCGTCAGACGGTTGTAAACCTTCATCGTTTCCGCCAGCTTGTCGGCGGTCTCCAGCATCGTCCCCGGCTCGGAATAGAAGAGATACCACATGGAGGCGCAGCCGAAGAGGAAGGGCTCCTCCTTCACGAACAGCCTCGACGGGGCGTTCATCAGCGCCTCGGCTGCCTCGTACTGCGCTTTCATGGCGTCCAGGTCGGGGAAGAAGTCCAGCGCGTTCAGTAAATGCCACTCGCCGAGAAGCTGCGGGTCGCTCAAGGACTCCAAAAACCTGTATACACGCTGCATCTGCGCATGGAACGCGTCAAAGGCGCAGCCGGCGTAGAGCGCGTAGCACAATCGCAGCAGCGAATACGGATACCTGACCTGGATTTCCTCCGGGCATTCGGTAAGCACCGTATGGGCAAGCTCCGTGTAGGAAGTGCCGTCGAACTTTTCCGTGATGAGACAAACAAGCTCGCAGGAGAGGATCGCCTCGTGATCCTTCGCCCGGAAATAGCAGCTCACCGCCTCCCGCGTCTGGCCGGCTTTCCGGAAGACCTCCGCCGAGGCGCGCAGCACCTCGCGCTGAAAGGCCGCGCCGCATTCCTCCAACCGACGCCGGAGAAAGCCGGACAGCAGCTCGTGGGGATAATAGGCCCTTCTGTCCTCCCGGTAGAGCATGAGCGGCGCCCGGTGAAAGAGCTGTATCTGCTCCTCCGGCGGGAGCAGGCCCTCCGGCAGCAAGCTGCGCAGCATGTCTGCGGAAATTTGGTCAAAGAGGCAGAGCCGCAAAAGCGTCTCCTTCTGCGCCGCCGTGAGCTTTTGCCAGAAGGAGCCGTCCAGCAGCTCGTCCAGCCCGTCCGCGCCGCGCCGCGGCAGCTTTTCCCGCAGGCTCTCCAGATACAGCGCTACCGCCGCCGTCCAGCCGTCCGTTTTGCGGTGGATGGCGCGAATCTCCTCCGCCGTGGCGTGGATGCCGAGCTGGCGGGCGTAAGCGCCGATGTCATTCTCGGAGAGCAGCAGGTCGCGGCTTCGGATATAGCAGATACTGCCCTCCAGTGCCGATAAAACGTCCCGGAGACGTCCGAAATTCTGAGAGATGAAGATGGTGCGCAGGCCGGCATCCCCGCATTTTGCCAGTGCGTCCAGCACCTGCGGCTGCCAGTTATTCAGCGCGAACTGGAAGTTATCGAACACCAGCGTCAGCGTCGCAGCGGGGCGCAGCTCCGAGAGGATCCGCGCGGCCTGCTCCGCGTTGCTGCGGTTGAGATAACCGAGATCCTGCAGCCGCTGGGCCGCCGTTTCGTCGATCGTTCCGATCTGACGGATGAACCAGCGGAAGCTGTTGTCCGGCATGCTCTCCACGGCGGTGTACCAGTATACCGGCGTCTCGCTGTCCCGGAGGACGTTCCGGATCGCCGTGGTCTTACCGTAGCCCGCCGGGGCCTCCAGCGCGGAGAGGGCGCGGGTCTTCACTTGTTCCAGTTTGTCTGTCAGCGCATCGGAAAAAAACAGATTCTCCATGCCGCACCCCTCACACTTTAACGATTTATTTCATTATAACATAGACATTGCGCATATGCAATCAGCCGACAGGCGTTATTTCGTGCTGCGCAGAGATCGCATCGGCTGCCTTGACAGCGTTTTACATATCGTTTACAATTCTGCTGTGCTCGATGTTTTCATCGGAAGCGCTGAAAGCAGGGTCTGTCCGAAGGACGGAAAGCGACAGGCTGCGTTTTCGGATCGGCGCTGTCGCGGGACTGGCCGCGGAAAGGGGAGGAGGAGCCATGCTCAGGGAGCTGGCGGAAAAGAAGGAGAAAAAGGTCGAGTATATCGAACTGATCTACGACCTTATCTTCGTATACATAATCGGGCGGAACAATGCGCTGCTCCATAGTTTTTCCAACGGATTTGTGGATTCCGCGGCCTTCGCGGCCTACATCATGACGACGCTGGCCGTGATCCAGATATGGAATTACACCACCTACTACATCAACATTTACGGCAGGCACGGCGTCCGGGAGCATGTGTTCCTTTTTGTCAACATGTTCCTGCTCTACTTCGTCGGGGAGGGGACGAGGGCCGACTGGCAGGGCTTCCACGCGCAGTATCATATCGCCTGGGCGCTTATCCTCGTCAATATCGGCCTGCAATATGTGATCGAGCTTCGCAATCATCCGGACCGGCCGGAAAACCGCAGGCAGATCAGGCGCATGGCGCTCATCCTGTTCGCGGAGGCCGCGATCGTCGCCGCCGACATTTTCGCGTATCGTGCCTTTGGGAACACATGGCTTTCTTTGGCCGCCATCCTGTTCGGTATGCTCACGGTCATCCTTTTCGGGCAGAAGTACAGCGGCGGCTTCGTCGATTTCCCGCATCTCTCCGAGCGCGTCATGCTCTACGTCGTGTTTACCTTCGGCGAGATGATCATCGGCATCGCGTCCTATTTTGACGGGGCCTTCTCGTGGCGCGGCACGTATTTCTCGCTGATGGCCTTTCTGATCGCGGTGGGCCTTTTTCTCAGCTACGGAGTTTTCTACGATCATATCATCGACCGGGAAAAACGGACCAACGGCCTGGGCTACATGCTCCTGCATATCTTCCTGATCTTCGCCATGAACAACATCACGAACGGTCTGGAGTTCATGCAGGAGGAGGAGCTGCGGCTTATGCCGAAGCTGCTGTTTTTGGTCGGCTCCTTCCTTCTGTTCTTCGGGGTCCTGTTCGCGCTGGGCATCCGGCACGCCAAGGTCAGATGCGAGCGATATCCCCGGCTGTGTTTTACCGCGGCGGCGGCAGGCGTCGTTTTTTGCGCGCTGATGCTCCTGCTTCGCGGCGATATGCTGCTCAATATCGGGCTGACGGTGGTGTTTATCTTTTTCCTGTTTGCGATGATATACCGATATGGGAAGCTCATGGACCCATGAGAAAAGTTAACATAAAACGGCGAGGCCGGGTTTGTCCCGACCTCGCCGTTTTATGATCTATTCTACATCCACGTCAAATCGCCGCTTGACCGGCTCGGTCTTGTCGTTGCGGACACGGGCCATATAGCCGGCGGTGATGATGCCGGAGGGCAGCGCCACGACGGCGATGCCGAAGAGGGAGGAGAGCATGGTGATGACGCGCCCGGCCGTGGAGACGGGGTAGATATCGCCGTAGCCCACGGTGGTGAGGCTGACGGTCGCCCAGTAGACGGCCTCGAAGAAATTGTCAAAGCTGTCCGGCTCGACGTTGAAGATGATGAGCGCGGAGAGGAGCACGTAGCCGGCGGCGAGCGTCCCGACGGCGATGAGCGGCGCCTTCTGCGTCCGGATGACGTCGATGATGATGCCGATGCTCTTGGAATAGCGCAGCATCTTGAAGGCCCGGAAAACGCGGAAGGCCCGCGCGAGGCGGATCACCTTGAGGATGCGCAGGCCCCCGGCGATGCCCGCGAAGGTGGGGAGGATGCACAGCAGGTCGATGATGGCCAGCGGCGTGAAGGGATAGAGCAGGAACGACACCGGCCCTTTTTTGAGCTTCAGATCGGCCGTGTACATCCGCAGGGCGTAGTCGAGGATGAACACCGCCGCGGTCACATAGTCGAGCGTCGTCAGAAACGGCGTCGTCACCTTAAAGGCGAGCGGCAGGAGACTTAAGATGATGACGACGATCATTATGCTGTCGTAAATGGCGCTCGCCTTATTCTCACCCACGGCGAGCTCTATGATATCGAAAATCTTTTTCCGCACGGGCAATGCCCCCCTATAGTTAGTCAGACAGCGCGGCTCTTTTTATGCGAGCTGCTGCTCGTTGATGATGAGCTTAAAGTCCAGGCCGAGCTTTTCCGCGGCCTTGCGGCACATGAGCATACGGCCGAGGAATATCTCAAAATAGTCCATGACGGAGCCGTATTTCATGTTGACGCGCAGCTTTAGCGTGATGGTCGTGTGTTCCTCGTTGATGAACAGCTCCGATTTTCTGACCGAGTAGTTCACGCGGTCATGGATATCGAAGCTCTGGATGTCCCTGTTCCGCACGCGCGAGCGCCGCACGTCCGATTTGTCGGCCAAAATGAGCGCGGCGGCGATGGCGTTGACCGGCACGCCCGTGCCCTCGTCGTGGTTGCCGATGGCCGTGGTGACGGTGGCGATCTCGCCCGGCTCCATCCCCAGCTCGTCGAGGATGCGGAACGCCATGACGGCGCCGCTCTGCGAGTGGTCAAGGCGGTTCACGAGATTGCCGATGTCGTGCAGGTAGCCCGCGATCTCCGCCAGCTCCGCGTCGCGATCAGAAAATCCCAGCGTCCGGAGGATGTAGCCCGCGGTGGCTGCGACACGCGTCACGTGCGCGAAGCTGTGTTCCGTGTAGCCGAGCTCGATGAGCGATTCATCCGCGTTCTGGATGTAGGTGTTGACCCGCTCGTTTTTCTTAATGTCTTTAAATGTCAGCATGGTGCCTCCTTTATGGGAAAAGAAACGGCGGCGCAGGTGTCCCTGCGCCGCGTGGAGTCTGTTGAGAAAGTCTCATACATCTATTCGCGCCCGCAGGCGCGAATAAATCTCGATCATGTTTCGCGCGGGCGTGTACCGGGCGAAACAAACTTATCAGCCCGCAAACGTGCGACCGGAGGGAGTGCGCTGCCGCGGGCTGTAAGCCTTTCTCAAACGAGAGCCCAGCGCAAGCGGGTCTCGTTTGAAACGTCAGTAGGCCACGCCCCAGACGACCATTTTGTCCGCGGGCTTCCCGCAGACGGCGCAAACGTCGGAGAGCTTTTCCTGCGCAAACGGGATGCAGCGCGAGGAGACGCCGGCGACGTCCTTCATCTTCATTTCGCACTCGAGATCGCCGCACCACATGGCGCGCAAAAAGCCGCCCTTCTCCTCGATAACGCTTTTGGCCTCGTCGAGGCTCTTCACGTCGAAGGTGTTCTCGCGCAGGTTTTTCGCCGCTTTTTCGTAAAGCGCGCGATGGATGTCGTCGAGCAGCGCGGGGATCGCCGTTTCGAGCGCGTCGAGCGGGACCTCCGTCTTCGAGCCGTCGGCGCGGGAGACGGCGACGCAGCGGCCGTTCTCGATGTCCTTCGGGCCGATCTCCACGCGCAGCGGGACGCCCTTCATCTCGTACTCCGCGAACTTCCAGCCGGGGGAGTTGTCGGAGACGTCGGCCTTGACGCGAAGACCGGCGGCCTTCAGGCGGGCGACCAGCTCGTCGGCCTTCTCCAGTACGCCGGGCTTGTGCATGGCGATGGGGATGACGACGACCTGGATGGGCGCGACGCGCGGCGGGAGCACGAGGCCGGAGTTGTCGCCGTGGGTCATGATGAGCCCGCCGATGACGCGGGTCGAGAAGCCCCACGACGTCTCATGGGGCGTTTTGAGCTGATTGTCCTTGTCGGTGTAGGCGATGTCGAAGGCGCGGGCGAAGCCGTCGCCGAAGTAATGGCTCGTGCCGCTCTGCAAAGCCTTGCGGTCGTGCATCATGCACTCGACGGTATAGGTGGCCTCCGCGCCGGCGAATTTTTCCTTGTCCGTCTTCCGGCCGCGGACGACGGGCATCGCCATGAGGTTTTCCAGACAGTCGGCGTAGACCTCGAGCATCCGCTCGGTCTCAGCGATCGCCTCCTCGGCGGTGGCGTGGAGCGTATGGCCCTCCTGCCAGAGGAATTCACGTCCGCGCAAAAAAGGCCTCGTCGTCTTCTCCCATCGCAGGACGCTGCACCACTGGTTATAGAGGCACGGCAGGTCGCGCCAGGAGTGGACGATATGGCTCCAGTGGTCGCAGAAGAGCGTCTCGCTCGTCGGGCGGATGCAGAGCTTTTCGGCCAGCTCCTCCTCGCCGCCGTGCGTGACCCACGCGCACTCGGGCGCGAAGCCCTCGACGTGGTCCTTTTCCTTCTGCAAGAGGCTTTCCGGGATGAGCAGCGGCATCGACACGTTGGAGTGGCCGAGTTCTTTAAAGCGCCTGTCAAGATAGTTCATGATATTTTCCCATATGGCATAGCCATACGGGCGCAGGATAAAGAGCCCCTTGACGCCGGAGTAGTCCACCAGCTCCGCCTTGGTGCAGACGTCCGTGAACCACTGCGCGAAATCGACCTCCATGTCGGTTATCTGATTGACCTGCTTGTCCTTGGCCATCGAAAAAATCCCCCTCAAGCATGTGCCTGTATTATGACTGCGCCGGGGCAGTCTGGCCGCCCGGCGCGGTTCTGTTCACAAAAAAATATTTTATACAAGACGCCGCGGCTTGTCAAGTGCCGGCTTTCACCTCGACGACGTGCAGCGTGCCGTCCGAGACGGTGAAGGCGATATCCTTGTCGCCGAAGCGCATATGGTAGAGGCGGCTGTCGCCGTGATACGGCGGGCGCGGGTCGTTTGCCAGGAGCTTTAAAAGCGCCGTGCGCGACTCGGGCGCGAACGCGGCGGCAAGCTCCTCGGGCAGATCGACGGCCAGCGGATGCCACGGCACGTCGGCGACGAAGCCGCAGAGAGCGTCGGGGCGCGCGTCGGCGTAGGCGATGTAGGGCTTTATATCGAAGATCGGTGTGCCGTCCATCAGGTCGGCGCCGGAGACGATGAGGACGTCGCCCTCCGTCTTCGTGCGCTCCACGCGCACGAGGCCCACGCACGAGAGACCGATGGGGTTGGGGCGGAAGGGCGAGCGCGTGGCGAAGACGCCTACCCGCTCGTTTCCGCCGAGGCGCGGCGGGCGCACGGTGGGGCTCCATTTGTCCCGCACGCTTTCGGAAAACGCCCACAGCAGCCACAGGTGAGAAAAGCCCTCGATCCCGCGCAGCGCGTCGGGATTGCGGTACGGCTCCTCGAACACCACGGCGGACAAAAGCTCGGGCACGAGGCCGCTCTGCCGCGGGATGCCGAACTTTTCGCGCAGGTCGTTCCGGACGCGCGCGATCGTTTTCAGCTCGTAAGTGTCGTTCATGATCCTTCGGTCCTCCGGAGCGTCAGCGCGCCGGTGGGGCAGTTGCGCACGCAGGCGGGGAGAAGGCCGCTTTTTACGCGCGAAGCGCAGCCGTGGCATTTGGACATGCGCCCCTCGCCGTCCGGCGCGGGGATGTGGAAGGGACAGGCGTCATAGCACGCGCCGCAGATAAGGCAGCGGTCGCTATTCAGGCGCACGAACCCCGTCTCGGCGTCGCGCGTAAAGCACCCGGCGGGGCAGACGGCCATGCACCTTGCGTCCTCGCAGTGGCGGCACGCCGCGGAGGAAAAATGCAGCAGCCTTTTCTCTCCCGGCGTCTCCGTGACGGCGACGGTGCGGAAGGGCGTGTCGCCGTTGCGGACGTCCGTGTCGTTTACATCCATGCAGGCCACGGCGCACGCGCCGCAGGCGGAGCACAGACTTTCGTCAAAATCGAAAACATATCGCATACGTCAGCCCTTCTTTCTTACGCCGCAGCGGACGGAGCGGTAGGCGGGAAAACCGGTGTATGGGTCGAGCGCGTCGGCGGAGACGAGCTCCTCGGGATTCGCCTCGCGGTAGCCGTGGTAGGTGAACACCACCCCTTGTGGGACGGTATGCGTGAGGCGCGCGCGGAGCGTGATGCGGCCGGTGTCGTTATAAAGCTCCACCTCGTCGCCGTCGGCGACGCCGAGCCTTTCCGCGTCGTCCGGGTGGATATCCGCAAGAGGCTCGGGCCGCATGGAGCGCAGCCACGGCACGTCGTGCAGGCGCGAGTGGAGGGCGTTCGGGATGCTCCCGCCCGAACAGAGCGTGAAGGGGTACGCGTTGCATTCTTCGTCCGGGATCGGCGGCGTATAGGTCGGTAGCGCGTCGAGACCCCAGTCGGGATGCGCGGCGATGAGACCGGAGAGGAGCTCGAATTTCCCGCTCGGCGTAGGAAGGCCGTTTTGCAGCGCCGTGCCGGGGACATAGGGCGTAAGCCCCTCGAGCTTCACGGGATATTCGCTCGCTTTCAGCCCGTCGAGGGTGAAGGGCAGCCCGCTGGTGATGAATTCGACGCCCTTTTCGTAGCCCGCCTCCAGGAGCGGGTCGCCGAGACCCATGCGCGACGCCAGCTCGCAGAGTATCTGCGCGTCGCTTTTAGACTCGTACAGCGGTTCGACGACGGGCTTCGTGAACATGGCGTATCCGCCGCCGTAGACCTTGAATTCCCCGCGCTCAAAGGAGGAGCAGACGGGCAGCACCACGTCGGCGTATCGGCACGCGTCGGTCATGAAGAGGTCGCAGTTCACGACAAAATCGAGCTTCTCAAGCGCCCGGCAGAACGCCTGCGTATCCGGGAACATCCGGACGTTCAGCCCGCAGGCGAACAGGGCCTTTATGGGATAGGGCGTCCCCTCGGCGATCTGGCGGCCGAGGTCCATCGCCTGCATCTCGCGCTTGAGCTCGTACCAGAGTGGGAAGCGTTCGGCTCCGACGGCCGGGCGGGCCTTTTCGGGGAACGTCGCCTCCGTGAAGTCGTGCTCCCGCGTCGTAAAACCGGCGGGAACGTGGTTATAGGTGTGCTTCATGGGGACCTGCCCGCCCCGGCGGTCGAAGCTGCCGGTGAGGGCGAGCAGCGAGAGGACGGCCCGGTAGGTCTGGAAGCCGTTCCGGTGGTGAGAGAGCGCGGCGGAATTTTCCTTCATGGCGAAAACGCCCGCCTCATGGATCATCCGGGCGGCCAGTTCGAGCTGCCCGCGCGGCACGCCGGTGAGCGTTTCGACGGTGTCGGGGTCGAAGCCCTCGATATACGCGCGGTACTCGTCGAAGCCGGCGACGTGGCGGCTTATATACTCGCGGTCGATCCAACCGTTCCGGCAGAGCTCATGCGCGAGGCCGAGCGCGAGCGCGCCGTCGGTGCCGGGGCGGGGGCGCAGGTGCAGGTCGGCGAGCTTTTCCGAGGCCGGCGTCACGCGCGGGTCGACGACGATGATCTTTAAGCCCTTTTCACGCAGCGATACGAGCTTTGGAGCCGTCGTGTGATGGGAATAATACGGGTTGAGAGCCCAGCCGAGGAAGAGCTTCGCGTTCGGCAGATCGGGCGCGGCCAGCGTGCCGGCCGTGACCTGCCACGCCAGATTTTTCGAGGTGGCGCAGGCGCTCGATTCCGTGCCGAAGCTCTGGCTGCCGAAGCTGTGACAGAAGCGCTCGAGCCACGGGCGGTACCATTTGCCGTAGCCCGAATAAAAGGCGGCGGCGTCGGCCTCGCCCGCGTCCCGCAGCGCGCCGAGCTTTTCGGCGATCAGGTCGTAAGCGCGCTCCCAGGAGATGGGCTGAAAGCGCTTTTCCCCGCGCGCGCCCGTGCGCAGCAGCGGCGTTTTGAGCCTGTCCGCGCGGTAGATATACTGGCGGCTCGCGCTGCCCTTGGGGCAGAGCTTGCCGTGGTTATAGGGGTGCGCCGCCGTCCCCTCGACCATGACGACGCGCCCGTCTCTTACGTGCGCGTCTATGCCGCAGTGACAGCCGGGGGAGCAGATGTCGCAGATCGTGCGCCTGATCTCGGCGGCAGACGCCATGTCGCTTGCGCTCATGAGGGCGCCTCCTTTCCGCAGCAGGAGAGATGTTTTCTATATCATATCACGTCCGCGCGCGTTTGTCAGGCATTTATCGAACGGGGGCTTGAAAAAAACGTGCGTTTGTGTTACTTTACGTATAGTGAACACTGATAGCGCACCATGCGCGGGAAGGGGATAGCCGTGAAATTACAGGAATCCGGAGAAATGTATCTGGAGACGATATACATTCTGCTTGAAAAGAGCCCTCACGTCCGCTCGATCGACGTCGGCGAATACATGGGCTTTTCCAAGCCAAGCGTCAGCCGCGCCGTCGGTATCCTGAAAAACGGCGGCTATCTGAAGGTGAACGAGGACGGCTGCCTCTCGCTGACAGAAGAAGGTGTCTATGTCGCCCAAAAAATCTACGAGCGGCACCGGACGTTGAGCGCGCTGCTCATGAGCCTCGGCGTGGATGAGGAAACAGCGACGGAGGACGCCTGCCGTATCGAGCATGTCATCAGCGACAAATCCTTCGACGCGATCAAAAAATGTATCGCGGAGAAGGCCGGAAAATAAACGCTGCAAAAAAACGCGCGGGAAGGGGAGATGGGCCCCGTCGCCGCGCGTTTTTTATTTTGTCAATTTGGTTATGAGCGCGACGATGATTGTGATCAGGAGCATGACGGCGAAAATGCCGCCCATGCCCTGCCCCATGATGCGCAGCGCCTGCATGAGCGCCGCGGGGTCGAAAGCTCCGAACATGGATGACAGTCCTCCTTTACTGCAAAAGCTGCGGCACGAGATTGAGGATCATGCCGCCCGCGAGCACCGACGCGATCTGACCTGAAACGTTCGCGCCGACCGCGTGCATCAGCAGATGATTCTGCGGGTCGGCCTCCAGTCCCAGCTTCTGGATGACGCGCGCCGACATCGGGAACGCCGAGATGCCCGCGGCGCCGATCATCGGATTGACCTTGTTTAGCGTGAAGAGATTCAGCAGCTTCGCAAACAGGACGCCCGCGATGGAGTCGAACAGGAAGGCGACGAGGCCCAGCGCCATGATGAGCAGCGTCTCGACGGTCACGAACTGTTCGGCCCGCATGGAGAAGGAGATCGTGATGCCGAGGAGGAGCGTGATGAGATTGGCCAGAATGTTCTGCGCCGTCTCGGAGAGGCTGTTCAGCACGCCGCACTCCCGCAGCAGGTTGCCGAACATGAGAAAGCCCACGAGCGAGACAGACATGGGGGCGATGAAGCCCGCGATGACGGTGACGAGGATGGGAAAGGCGATGCGGAGACCCTTGGAGACCTTGCGCGGGTTATAGGGCATGCGCATGGCGCGTTCCTTTTTGGTGGTGACGAGGCGGATGGCGAAGGGCTGTATGATCGGCACGAGCGCCATATAGGAGTATGCCGCCACGGCAATCGGCCCGACATAGTTCGAGCGCAGCACCTGCGAGACGAGGATGGCCGTGGGACCGTCGGCCGCGCCGATGATGCCGATGGAGGCTGCGTCGCGCAGGCTGAAGCCGAGCAGCACCGCCGCTGTCATGGCGAAGAAGATGCCGAACTGCGCCGCCGCGCCGAACAGGAACATTTTCGGATTGGAGAGCAGCGGCCCGAAGTCGATCATCGCGCCGATGCCGATGAACAGCAGCAGCGGCATGGCCTCGGAGGCGTCGATGCCGATATCGAACAACCATTGGATGATGCCGCGGCTCTGCCCGACGCCCGCCACGAGCTGGTCGAGCACGCCGGAGGCCGGCAGATTCACGAGAATGGCGCCGAAGCCCATGGGCAGGAGCAGAGCGGGCTCGTAGCCTTTTTTGACAGCAAGCCAGATGAGGGCGAGACCGACCAGGTACATGACGCCCTGCTGCCACGTGACGGCGCGGACGCCGTCGAGAAGGAAATCCATAAAAACAGCCCCTTTTCCTGTTTTGAGAGCACAAAAAAAGACCTTTACCGGACGGCTTCCGCCGTGAGGTAAAAGTCTTGCCGCTTTGCGAAGGGACCGGGCGCACAGGGCGCCGACCTGACGATCCGCTCCGACGCCGAAAAACCGGCGCTGGCTACTCCCTTGTTACTGGCAGAAAGGGTAGCACAAAACCGCTGCCGTGTCAAGACGCGCGGAGAAAAATTCCGGCGGAGCCCGTGTATAGACGGGCTCCGCCGGAAGCATTTTGATCAGAAGTTTTCCGCCGTGACCTCGAAATAGCTCTGCGGGTGGTTGCAGGTGGGGCATATCTCCGGCGCCTTCGTGCCGATGACGATATGGCCGCAGTTGCGGCACTCCCAGATTTTGACCTCGCTCTTCTCGAAGACCTGCTTCGTCTCGACGTTTTTAAGAAGGGCGCGGTACCGCTCCTCGTGGTGCTTCTCGATCGCGCCGACGAGGCGGAAGCGCGCGGCGAGCTCCGGAAAGCCCTCCTCCTCGGCGGTTTTGGCGAAGCCCTCGTACATGTCGGTCCACTCGTAGTTCTCGCCGTCGGCCGCGGCTTCGAGGTTCGCGGCCGTGTCGCCGATGCCGCCGAGCTCGCGGAACCAGAGCTTCGCGTGCTCCTTTTCGTTTTCCGCCGTCTTGAGGAAGAGCGCGGATATCTGCTCGTAGCCCTCTTTTTTGGCGACAGAGGCGAAATAGGTGTATTTGTTGCGGGCCTCGCTCTCGCCGGCGAAAGCGGCGGCGAGGTTTTTCTCTGTCTGCGTGCCCTGATATTTATTCATGTGCTTTCGTCCTTTCTGCGTTACAGCAGCGCCTCCAGATTCTCCTTCGGCACATAGCCGAGGCTCGAACCCGTGACCTCGCCGTTTTTGAAGACCAGTACGGTGGGGATGCTCATGATGCCGAACTTCTGCGCAAGGCCCGGCTGCTCGTCCACGTTGACCTTGCCGACGACGATCTGACCGGCCCGCTCCTCCGCGATCTGCGCGACAGTGGGGGCCAGCATCTTGCAGGGGCCGCACCAGGAAGCCCAGAAATCGACCATGACGGGCTTGTCCGCCTTCAGGACCTCGGTTTCAAAATTCTGTTCCGTAATCGTGATCTCAGCCATGCTTACGCTCCTTTTCTCTTCAGGTTTCAGGCTTTACGGGGAAAGGCCCGTAGCTGCGGGCCTTTCCGTCTGGTGCCGGTGGCGGGGGTCGAACCCGCACGGGTGATTAGCCCAACGGATTTTGAGTCCGTCACGTCTGCCAATTCCATCACACCGGCGTACTATCAAAATATACACCACGCGGCGGAGAATTGCAAGCATAAAACACGGACGCCGCCCGGCGCGATTTTTCCGGCGCTGCGCTTGCAATAGGGTTTCCATGAGAATATAATGTTTGTCAGTCGCGGCCCGCATACCGGGCCGTTCGTTTGGAGCGTTTTTATGGCACGAAATCTCACGAAGGGCAGCATCGTCGGGCAGCTTCTCGCGCTGTCCGCGCCGCTGCTGCTCGGCAGCATCCTCCAGCAGCTCT
>Ga0208297_1001276_pt1 | contig 26357 bp, 20 predicted proteins | sample LMS_cellobiose_e_FD_187367 | JGI IMG/M metagenome (GOLD analysis project Ga0208297, IMG submission 187367) | Rumen-fistulated moose microbial communities from Alaska, USA - LMS_cellobiose_enrichment (SPAdes) (version 2) | ecosystem: Host-associated > Mammals > Digestive system > Stomach > Rumen... | reverse complement strand
CGTCGTCTTGTGAGGCGATAAGGTTGCGCCGACGGCCGGGCCCGCTCAAAGCTTTGGCGGATCCGCGCGGCAGCCCACGTCGTCTTGTGAGGCGATAAGGTTGCGCCGACGGCCGGGCCCGCTCAATGCTTCGGCGGATTCTGCGCGGCAGCCCACGCCGTTTTGTGAGGCGCAGGGTCATGCCGTCCGCCGGCGGATCGCCAATGCACATGCCAAAAAACCGGGGATTACTCCATGCATTTCCGGGGAAATACCATTGTGCGCGTCAGGACGGAATGCTATAATGCCCTTGTAAATTCAGTGGTGTACGCCGTTTCTGGTGCCGGCGGAAATACCATACCAAATTCCATAGTTAAAGGAGATCTCACCCATGAGCAAAGTAAAGGTCGGCGTATTCGGCGCGCATCGCGGCATGACGATGATCCGTCAGCTCCTGAACAGCCCGGACGCAGAGGTCACGGCAATTTGCGATAAGTTCCGGCCGTCTCTGGACGCCGCAGGCAAGGCGGCGGAGGACGCGGGACTGAAGGTCGCCCTGTACGAGCGCTTCGACGACTTCTTCCAGCATGACATGGACGCCGTCGTCCTCGCCAACTACGCGAATGAGCACGCGCCCTACGCCGTCCGTCTGCTGAAGAGCGGGCGCCACGTCATGAGCGAGGTGCTGACCTGCGCCACGCTCGCCGAGGCGGTCGCCCTGATCGAGGCCGTCGAGGAAAGCGGACGCATCTATCAGTATGCGGAGAATTACTGCTTCTTCAATACGACGGCGGAGATGCGCCGCCTCTACCGCGCGGGCGATATCGGCGAGCTGATGTACGCCGAGGGCGAATACATCCACGACTGCTCCTCCATCTGGCCGGGCATTACCTACGGCGAACGCGATCACTGGCGCAACCGGATGTCGTCCACCTTTTACTGCACGCATTCGCTCGGCCCGATTCTGCACGCGACCGGTCTCCGGCCGATCCGCGTCGGCGGCTACGAGGGACAGCAGGCGGAGTTCATGCGGAAGCTGGGCGAGCGCTCCGGCTCCTGCGGCATCGAAATGGTCACGCTGGAGAACGGTGCGCTCGTCAAGAGCATCCACGGCGGCCTGAAGCGCGAGCCCGGCTCCATCAATTATGAGATGTACGGCACGCACGGCTCCATGGAGACCGAGCGCTGGGATCGTTCCCAGCTCCACGTTTGGCGCGAGACGACGGCAAACTGCGTGGGAAGCCATGAGAAGTACGCGCCGACGTTCTCGCTGGAGGGCGCGGAGGGCACCGGCCACGGCGGCAGCGACTATTTCACCACCTATTATTTCGTGCGTTCCATTCTGGGAGATGAGGCCGCCAGGGCGGAGGCCGTCGACGTCTATCGGGCGGTTGATATGTGCATCCCCGGCATCCTCGCTTATCGCTCGATCCTCACGGGGAAGGAGGAGGCGGTGCCGGATCTGCGGCTGCCGGAGGAGCGGGACAAGGTGCGCGGCGACACATTCTGCACCTTTGCCGAGATCGCGGGCGATCAGTATGTGTCCTCCGTCGCCGCGCAGTGGCGGCAGGAGGAGATCGGCGACGCGGTGTACGCCGAGGTGCGCCGCAAGTGGCTCGCCGGCGAGCAGGGCTGATCCCGCTTTACCATTTGTCCATTTGTCAATGTAACCGTTTTTCTTCTGTGTGCGACGTTCTTCTGTGTGCAACGGTTTTTCAAAATCTGTTATCCCGGGCTGAGACGGCCGCTGCCGCGGCGGAGCTGTGCAGCGGCGCCTCATCCGCGGTCTGATCCGGCAGCCATCATGAAAAAACAAGAAAGGATCTATGGATATGGAATACGCAAAGAAACACATGCGCCGGGCAAGCCTTGTCCTCGCGCTGCTCCTGCTCCTTCCGCTGACCGCATGCGGAGAAAAAAAGCCGGCCGGCGCCAAAGACGGGACGACGGCTGTCCTTGATACCTCCCGGCCGGAGGAAAGCACCGCAAAAGCGGAGGAGAAGCTGGTTCTTGACAAAACCGATCTGGACGGCGCCGCGCTGCGCGTCCTCGGTACCGGCGAGAGCTATGGCTACGGCTACTACGAGGTGAAGGACATCTGGGCGGCGGAGGATTCGGCGGAGGCCATGGAGAGCGCCGTCTACCGCCGCGCGCTTGCGTGCGAGGAAAAGTACAACTTCAAGATCGATTTCCGGCAGAGCAACTCGGTCCGGAGCGACGTTTCGATGCAGGTCTCCTCGAGTCTGGATGAGGAGGATCTGTTCTTCGAGGGCTGGGGCGCGCTTTTCGCGATGTCCAAAGCGGGATACATGCGCGATCTGCAGGAGATCCCGACGCTGGACCTCAGCAATGAATGGTGGGATCAAAACGCGAACAAGGATCTGACCCTCGGCAACCGTCTCTTTTACACGACGGGCGAGATGACGACCATGGACGATCAGATGACCCGTTACCTCTATTTCAACAAGAACATGGTGGAGGATCATCACCTCGCCGATCCGTATGCGCTGGTGCGCGAGGGCAAGTGGACGCTTGACCGCTTCGGCGAGATGGCGTCGGCCGTGACGGACGATGTGAACGGCGACGGCGTGCTCAATTACGAGGATACCTTCGGACTCTTCTTTGAGCTGACCTCGCCGCAGTTCTTCATCCTCGGCTGCGGGCGGAAATACGTCACGCTGGACGCGGACGGATATCCGCAGTATACGTTTTTGCAGGACAGCGAGGACTACACCGTCCTGGAGCGGGTCGCGGAGGTTCTGAGCAAGCCGACCGTATATAACGTCAACGATTACGTCGATCTGGGCGAATACTCCAACCGCTTCTCCTACGCGCGCTCGCTGTTTGCCGCCGGACGGCATCTGTTCACGCTGGGCGGCGCCGACGTCATCACGGAGTTCCGCGAGATGGAAGACGAGTTCGGCATCCTGCCGCTTCCGAAATATAAAGAGGAGCAGAAGCGGTACTACCATATGATCGACACCTATACGCCTCTGTTCGCCGTGCCGGTCACCGTGGCGGATACGGGCGATCTCGGCTACATGATGGATTATTTCTCCTACGAAGGCATGAAAACGCTGACGCCGGTTTTCCGCGAGACGCTGCTCGAACGGAAATACACCCGCGACGCGGACAGCGCCGAGATGCTGAAGCTGATTTTTGACAGCAAGGCCTATGACCTTGCGGTGGTCGCCGACTGGGCCAATATCGTCAATATTGCCAACGCCTCCATCGACATGGGCCGCGTGCCGAAGATGTCCTCCTATGAAAAGGCCGCCACCATGATGGACCGGCAGATCCGTGCAGACTATGAGGCGATCTGCAATCTGGGCAAATAAGCCGAAAAGCATAATGCGTAAACGTCCCCCGAAAGAACGGGCTCATGAATCAATTTGAGAACGGCTTTTCCTGCCCTCCGCGCCGCCGTTTGCGGCGCGGAGGGCGGGCGAGGCCGCGTCAGTTTCCCGGGCGCGCGGCGGGAAGGACACCGGAGGCGCAGGCCGGGATTTGTAACCCCCGGTTTGGCGCGGGGGAAAGCGGAATCGTGCGCGAAGCGGCGCCAAACCTTACGGCGGATGCGGTGCATCCGCCGGGGGGTCCGAATGGTGTGTTCGGCGGGCAAAAAGAATCAGCAGGGGCAAGCCTCTGCTGATTCTTTTTGGCTGCGGAATAGGGATTCGTAACCCCCGGTTTGGCGCGGGGGAAAGCGGAATCGTGCGCGAAGCGGCGCCAAACCTTACGGCGGATGCGGTGCATCCGCCGGGGGCTCAAATGGTGGATTCAGCGGGCAAAAAACGAAGCCCAGACGATGTCTGGGCTTCGTTTTTTGGCTGCGGAATAGGGATTCGTAACCCCCGGTTTGGCGCGGAGTGAAGCGGGATCGTGCGCGAAGCGGCGCCAAACCTTACGGCGGATGCGGTGCATCCGCCGGGGGTCCGAATGGTGTGTTCGGCGGGCAAAAAGAATCAGCAGGGGGCAAGCCCCTGCTGATTCTTTTTGGCTGCGGAATAGGGATTCGAACCCCAACAAACAGAGTCAGAGTCTGTCGTGCTACCGTTACACAATTCCGCAATGTCCCCGTCGGAACGGATTATATTATAGCATCGGCCAAGGGGATTGTCAACCCCTTTTTTGAAAAATCCCGAAAAAGTTCCCGCGCCGCGCCGGCCGCTTTACTTTTCTGCATAATTGTGGTACAATATCTCCATACTGACGGCAAAACGATTTTTGCCGGAGGAAAACGATGTTCTGGAAGAACTTCCTGATCGGCGCCGCCGCGGCCATGCTCACGCTGGCCGTCTTCGCCGCGCTGCTCGGGCTGGGACTGCGCGTCCTGTGAGGAGGAGCCATGCGGCTGGACAGAATTCTGAGCGAGGCGGGCGCCGCAAGCCGCTCGCAGGCGGCGCGGCTGATCCGCGCCCGCCGCGTGACGGTGGACGGCGCGGTCGTGCGCGATCCGTCCGCGCACGCCGATCCGGAGACGGCGGCGGTGGCCGTCGACGGCGTGCCCGTCGCCTGGCGGCGCTTCCGCTATTTTCTGCTCCACAAGCCCGCCGGCTTCGTGAGCGCGACGGAGGACCGCGGCCCGACGGTGATGGAGCTTCTGCCGCCGACCCTCGCGCGGGGGACGTTTCCCTGCGGACGGCTCGATATCGACACGACGGGGCTGCTGCTGATCACAAACGACGGCGCGCTTGCGCACCGGCTGCTCTCGCCGCGCCGCCATGTGGACAAGACCTACCGGTTTTCGTGCGAGCCGCCGATCGGCGAGGAGGCGCGGCGCGCGCTGTGCGCCGGGGTGGACATCGGCGGCGGGATCGTGACGATGCCGGCGTCGGTGACGCTCTTCGGCGAGGCGCCGTCCGGCGCGGGCGAGATCACGGTGCACGAGGGAAAATTCCACCAGATCAAGCGTATGTTCGAGGCGGTCGGCTCGCGGATCACCGCGCTCTCGCGCGTGCGCTTCGGCCCGCTGACGCTGGACGGGACGCTTTCGCCCGGCGCATGGCGCCCCCTGACGGAGGCGGAGATCGCGGCGCTGCGGCAGGCCGGCGGCGTCGGCGCCCCGGAGGAGGAAGCGGGGGAAAACGAAGACGAATGAGAGAGGAATGAGATGGAAAACGCAAACGACAACACGAGAGAGATCATAAAGCTGCTCGCGCAGGAGCTCGGCGTGCGCCCGGCGCAGGTCGAGGCGGCGGTAAAGCTGCTCGACGACGGCAACACGGTGCCCTTCATCGCCCGCTACCGCAAGGAGGCGACGGGCAATCTGAACGACGAGCAGCTGCGCGCGCTGAGTGAACGGCTGACGCAGCTGCGGAATTTGGAGAAGCGGCGGCAGGAGGTAGCGGCGCTGATCGACGGCCTGGGCCGTCTGACGCCGGAGATCACGGCGGCGCTGGCCGCCGCGCGGACGATGACGGAGATCGACGACGTGTACCGGCCGTACCGGCCGAAGCGCAAAACGCGCGCCTCCGTCGCCCGCGAGCGGGGCCTGGAGCCGCTCGCGGCGCTGCTCGCCGCGCAGAAGGCGGTCTACGATCCGCCCCTCGAGGAGGCGGCCGCCGCGTTTGTCGATGCGGAAAAGGACGTGCCCGACGCGGCCGCCGCGCTCGGCGGCGCGATGGATATCCTCGCCGAGGATTACTCCGACGACGCCGCGATCCGGCGCATGCTGCGCGAGCTGACGGAGAGCCACGGCGCGCTGTGCGCCAAAAAGCTCGGCGAGGGCAAGCCGACCTACGAGATGTACGCCGACTTCCGCGAGGCGATCGCGAAGATCCCCTCCCACCGGATTCTCGCCGTCAACCGCGGCGAGGCGGAGGAGGCGCTGCGCGTCTCCGTGGAGCTGGAGCGGGATCTGGCGCTGAACGCGCTGACGGCGCAGGTCGTCACCAACTACAAGAGTCCCGCCTTCCGCTACGTCGCCGCCGCGGCCTGCGACAGCTATGACCGGCTGCTCGCGCCCTCCGTGGAGCGCGAGATCCGCGCCGCCCTGACCGAGCGCGCCGGCGAGGCGGCGATCCGCCTCTTCTCCGACAATCTGCGCCATCTCCTGATGCAGGCGCCGCTGAAGGGCAAGACCGTGCTCGGCTACGATCCCGGCTACCGCACGGGCTGCAAGCTGGCGGTCGTCGACCGCACCGGCATGGTGATCGACACGGCCGTGATCTATCCGACCAAGCCGCATGAGCGGATCGAGGAGAGCCGGCGCGTCGTCACCACGCTGATCCGGAAGTATCACGTCGACGTGATCGCCATCGGCAACGGCACCGCCTCCGGCGAGAGCGAGCGCTTCATCGCCGAGACGCTGGCCTCGATGGAGGGCGGCGCCAAGTATACGATCGTCAGCGAGGCGGGCGCCTCCGTCTATTCGGCCTCGAAGGTCGGCGCGGAGGAATTCCCGGATTTCGACGTCACGCAGCGCTCCGCCGTCTCCATCGCGCGGCGCCTGCAGGATCCGCTCTCGGAGCTGGTCAAGATCGATCCGAAATCGATCGGCGTCGGCCAGTACCAGCACGACATGAAGGAGGCGCGGCTCGACGAGGCGCTGCGCGGCGTCGTCGAGGACTGCGTGAACGCCGTCGGCGTCGATCTGAACACCGCCTCTTACATGCTGCTCTCCTACATCGCCGGCATCAATCTGACCGCCGCCAAAAATATCGTCAAATACCGCGACGCGCACGGCGAGTTCACGAGCCGCGCGGCCGTGCTCGATGTGCCGCGCATCGGACAGCGCGCCTATGAGCAGTGCGCGGGCTTCCTGCGCGTGCCGGGCTCCCCGGAGATCCTCGACAACACCGGCGTCCATCCGGAATCCTACGGCGCGGCGCGCGCGCTGCTCGCGCGCTTCGGCTACGGCGAGGACGACGTGCGGGGCGAGCGGCTGGGCGGCCTGCGCCAGAAGGCGGAGCGCGCGGGGCTGGCCTCTCTCGCCGCCGAGCTCGGCTGCGGCGAGGCGACGCTCTCCGACATCCTCACGGAGCTGGAGAAGCCGGGGCGCGACGTGCGCGACGCGCTGCCGCCGCCCGAGCTGAAGGACCGCGTGCTCACGATGGAGGAGCTGACCCCCGGCATGATCCTGACGGGTACGGTGCGCAACGTCGTCGATTTCGGTGCGTTCGTGGACATCGGCGTCCATCAGGACGGGCTGCTCCACGTTTCCGAGATGGCGGACCGCTTCGTGAAGCACCCGCGCGAGGTGCTCGCGGCGGGCGACGTGATCCGCGTGCGGATCAAGGACGTGGACACGCGGCGCGGCCGGATTTCGCTCTCGCGGAAGGGAATTTCCGGGCAAAACTCATAATATGAGTGAGTTTGGGGCCGAAACTACCCCTTCGGAGCGTGGATTCTGTGTGTGTTGTGCAAAGTATCCAAAGAAATAAAAAAAATTTTGGGGAAAAAAACTCTTTCCAAGTTCGCTTTTTTCTGATACAATATAACACAGCGAATTGTCACTGCGCGGCGCGGCGCCATACGCCCGGGCAACCGAATTCGATTACATTCAGGAGGATCATTTTATGGCAAGCCTTTCTCTCAAGCATATCTATAAAAAGTACCCCGGCGGCGTGACGGCCGTCTCCGACTTCTGCCTGGATATCAAGGATAAGGAATTTCTGATCCTTGTCGGTCCGTCCGGCTGCGGCAAGACCACGACCCTGCGCATGATCGCGGGCCTGGAGGAGATCACCGAGGGCGAGCTCTTCATCGGCGACAAGCTGGTGAACGACGTGGCCCCGAAGGATCGCGACATCGCGATGGTGTTCCAGAACTACGCGCTGTATCCGCACATGACCGTGTTTGACAACATGGCGTTCGGTCTGAAGCTCCGCAAGACCCCGAAGGAAGAGATCAAGCGCCGTGTGGAAGAGGCTGCCCGTATCCTCGACATCACGCACCTGCTCGACCGCCGTCCGAAGGCTCTGTCCGGCGGCCAGAAGCAGCGTGTCGCCCTCGGCCGCGCCATCGTCCGCAACCCGAAGGTCTTCCTTCTCGACGAGCCGCTGTCCAACCTCGACGCGAAGCTCCGTGCGACGATGAGAACCGAGCTGACCAAGATCCACCAGAGAGTCGGCACCACGTTCGTATACGTTACGCATGACCAGGTCGAGGCTATGACCATGGCGACGCGCATCGTCGTTATGAAGGACGGCCTGATCCAGCAGGTCGACACCCCGCAGAACCTCTACGATCTGCCGGTCAACCTGTTCGTCGCCGGCTTCATCGGCACGCCGCAGATGAACTTCGTCAACTGCACGCTCGAGAAGAAGGGCGAGGACGTCTATGCCGTCTTCGGCACCGCTTCCGTGAAGCTGCCGGCGGAGAAGGCCAACGACCCGAACGTCAAGGATTATATCGGCAAGGACGTGGTCATGGGCATTCGTCCCGAGGCCATTCACGACGAGCCGATGTATCTCTCCAGCATGCCCGATTCCGTCATCGAGACGGACGTCGAGGTCACCGAGCTGATGGGCGCCGAGATTTATCTCTACCTCGTCTGCGAGGAGCAGAACCTGATCGCGCGCGTCTCCTCCCGCTCCACCGCGAGAGCCGGCGACGTCATCAAGGTTGCGATCGATATGTCCCGCGTCCACCTCTTCGACAAGGACACCGAGCGCTACATCGTCCACTGATCCGGAACTTTTCTCAGGCTGTCCCGCCAAGGCGGGACAGCCTGATTTTTTCGGCGCGCGGATATTGCAAAAATATTGCAAATCCGCGCCGGGTGTTGCGTTTTGGCCGCGAATGGAATATAATATAATCGGAATGACGCCGGAGGGCAAAAGGGAGTGGTTTGGGATGCGGATCGGACGCCGTGGGGTGCTTTTGTGCATCGCACTCCTGCTCTGCCTTGCGTGCAGCGCCCCGGCCTCGGCCGGCGATAAGGAATACGCGGAGGGCGAGGTGCTCTTCGTTTCCCGCTACGCCGAGTATGCGTCGCTGCGCGACACCGGGCTGCGCCTCGGCGCCGCCTCGTGGGAGGGCGCCTCGCTGGCGCTCGGGGCCGACGGCCTCGCCGTCTCCTCGTCAAGCGACTACAAGACCTGGCTGCTCCTGCCGCCGGATCTGCCGTTCCCCGATACATACACGATGGTCTGCACTTTCCGCTTCACGGAGCTGCTGGCCGCCAACGGCGCCTGCGGGCTGCTGCTCACCAGCTCCGGCCCCGCGCCCTCGAACCGCACGGAGGCTGTCGTGCGCGCAAGCGGCGACTGCGGCGATTTCGGCCAGCTCGGCCGCACCCTTGCCGGGACGATCGCCGCGGGCGGCTGGACGACCGTGCGCGTCCCGATCCGCCACGGCATGCTGAGCGAGCTCGAAGTGTCGGCGGGCGGCGAGACGGAGACGCTGGCGCTGAAGAACGTGCGCTCGGTCGCCGCCGGCGGCCGGGGGTTTGTCTTCCGCAACGCCTCGGTGGAGATCGCCTCCGTCGGCATCGTTTGCGGCGCGGAGAGCGCCGGGCATCCCTACGACGGCTGGCGCCTCGCGCGCAGCTACGTCGCCCCGGACGATTTCGCTTGGGAGGAGCGGCGGCCGGCCGGCCCGGCGGACGGGCCGAGCCCGCACACCGCCGACGCCGCGCTCCCGCTTTTGCTGACCGGATGCGCGGCGGCCGCCGCCGCACGGCGGATGCGGAAGCGAAAAGAGGATTCATAGAAACCTACGCGGGACTGCGATTTTGCGCAGTCCCGCACTTTTAGTGATAAAAAAACGGCGTGTTCACAAAATATTAACAAAAATTCCTTAGAAAAGTCTTGAATCGGCGGGGCAAAAATGGTAAATTATGTACCATGAGTTAGCACTTGAATCGAGCGAGTGCTAATTTGCGAAATCGGAAGGGAGGAAGCATCGATGGCACGGGAAAATGGTTTGAGCGAACGCAAGAAGCAGATCCTGAAGGCAGTGATCGAGGCGCACATTGAAAACGGCGAACCGGTCGGCAGCAAATTTCTGATGCAGAACAAGCAGATCGCGTATTCCTCCGCCACGATCCGCAACGAGATGGCGGAGCTGGAGGACATGGGCTACCTCGTGCAGCCGCATACCTCCGCCGGCCGCGTCCCGTCCGAGGAGGGCTACCGCTTCTACGTCGATTCGCTGATCGAAAAGTACAACATGACCGCGCGGGAGATCACGGAGCTGAAAACGGCGCTGCGCTCCCGGCAGTCGGAGCTGGACACGATCCTCGACGAGGCGATGCGCCTGGCCTCCTCGATGACGAACTACACCGCGCTGGCCGTGCGGCCGCGCGACGTGCGCAACGTCATCACCCGCTTCGAGATCATCCCGATGGAGGAGCGGAAGCTGGTGCTCGTCATGATCCTGACGAGCGGCGTCGTCAAGAGCAAGTATATCCTCTGCGAGGCGCCGATCCCGCCGGACGCCGCCGCGCGCCTGTCCGACGTGCTCAACGAATCGCTCGTCGGCGTGACGGCGGAGGAGATGACCCTGCCGCTGCTGATGGACATGGAGCGGCGCATGGGCGTCTACGGCTATCTGGTCAATCCGGTCGTCAAGGGGATCTACGAGACGCTGACGTCGTTCGACGGCGGCGAGCTGAAGGTGGACGGCGTCAACCGCCTGCTTTCCTATCCGGAAACCTACGACCGCGACCGGTTGCAGGAGATCCTGGCGCTCTTCGAGCAGAAGGACGATCTCCTCAAGTTGATCTCGGAGGAGACGCGGTCGCTCGAGGAGGCCGGCGAGGACGAGAAGGTGCAGGTCTATATCGGCCACGAGAATCTGGTGAAGATCATGGACAACTCCACCCTGATCCTCAAAACCGTCAAGCGCGCCGGCCGCGTCGTCGGCACGATCGGCATCCTCGGTCCGACCCGCATGGATTACTCCCGCGTGATCTCGATGATCGATCATCTGTCCGCCGGCATCCTGGATGCCCTCGGCGGCGGAGAAGGGCGCGCCGGGGAGCTGCCGAAGCCCGGAAATCCTGAGAGTGGAGAATAGCTATGGAGGAAAAGAAACAGGCGCCGGAGGAAACGGCGCAGGAAAAGAAGCCGGATACCGCACCGGCACACGAGGCGGAGACGACGCCGGCGGAGAATCCGTCCGATGAGGCGCCGCAGCCGGAGGACGGAGAGGCGTCCCCGGAGGAACCGGAGAACGATGCGTCCCCGGAGAAGCCGCTCGGCCGCCGCGAGCGGCGCGCCATGGAGGCGGAGCTGAAGAAGCTGCGCGCCGAGAACACGGCGCTGAAGGACAGCGCCGCGAAGGCGGAGAGCGAGGCCGCACAGACGAAGGACAAATACCTGCGCACGCTGGCCGAGTACGACAACTACCGCAAGCGCACCGCCCGCGAGCGCGACGGCATCTATGCCGACGCCGCCTCCGAGTGCGTCAAGGAGCTCCTTCCGCTGATCGACAATCTGGAGCGCGCCGCGCAGTACACGGAAAGCGACCGGATGGCCGAGGGCGTGAAGATGATCCTCGGCACGGTGCCGGACGTGATGGCGAAGATGAACATCGAGGCCTTCGGCGCGCCGGGCGACACCTTTGATCCGGCGCTGCACAACGCCGTGATGCATGTGGACGACGAGCAGTACGGCGAGGGAGAGATCCTTGAGGTCTTCCAGCGCGGCTACCGTCACGGCGACAGGATCATCCGCTACGCGATGGTCAAGGTCGCCAACTGAAATCAGAAAACCAAAAAATCAATTATAGAATTTCGGAGGAAATCATTATGGGAAAAATCATTGGTATAGATCTGGGTACGACCAACTCCTGCGTCGCCGTGTATGAGGGCGGCGAGCCGACCGTCATTCCGAATCCCGAGGGCGCGCGCACCACGCCGTCCGTCGTGGCCTTCTCCAAGACCGGCGAGCGCATGATCGGCCAGGTGGCCAAGCGCCAGGCGATCACGAATCCGGACCGCACCGTCATGAGCATCAAGCGCAAGATGGGCACGGACACCAAGGTCGTCATCGACGACAAGCGCTTCACCCCGCAGGAAATCTCCGCGATGATCCTGCAGAAGCTGAAGGCCGACGCCGAGGCCTACCTCGGCACGACCGTCACCGACGCCGTCATCACCGTCCCGGCCTACTTCTCCGACGCGCAGCGTCAGGCGACGAAGGACGCGGGCAAGATCGCCGGCCTCGACGTCAAGCGCATCATCAACGAGCCGACCGCGGCCGCGCTGGCCTACGGCATCGACAAGGAAGGCGCCGACCAGAAGATCATGGTCTACGACCTCGGCGGCGGCACGTTCGACGTGTCCCTGCTCGAGATCTCCGACGGCGTGTTCGAGGTCCTGGCCACCAACGGCGACACGCACCTCGGCGGCGATGACTTCGACCAGCGCATCATCGACTGGATGGCCGAGGAGTTCAAGCGCGACAACGGCGGCATCGACCTCCGTCAGGACAAGATGGCGCTGCAGCGCCTCAAGGAGGCCGCCGAGAAGGCCAAGATCGAGCTCTCCGGCGTCGCTTCCTCGAATATCAACCTGCCGTTCATCACCGCGGACGCCACCGGCCCGAAGCATTTCGACGCCACGCTGACCCGCGCCAAGTTCAACGAGCTGACCGCCGATCTGGTCGAGCGCACCATCACCCCGACCAAGAAGGCACTTGCCGACGCCGGCCTGAGCGCCTCGCAGATCGACAAGGTGCTCCTCGTCGGCGGCTCCACCCGCATCCCGGCCGTGCAGGAGGCCGTGAAGAAGTTCATCGGCAAGGATCCGTTCAAGGGCATCAACCCGGATGAGTGCGTCGCCATCGGCGCGGCCATCCAGGGCGGCGTGCTCGGCGGCGACGTCAAGGACGTGCTGCTGCTCGACGTGACCCCGCTGTCGCTGGGCATCGAGACGCTGGGCGGCGTCTTCAACCGCATCATCGACCGCAACACGACCATCCCGGTCAAGAAGAGCCAGGTCTACTCCACCGCCGCCGACGGCCAGACCTCCGTCGAGATCCACGTGCTCCAGGGCGAGCGCGACATGGCCTCCGGCAACACGACCCTCGGCCGCTTCATCCTCGACGGCATCGCCCCCGCGCCGCGCGGCATCCCGCAGATCGAGGTCACCTTCGACATCGACGCCAACGGCATCGTCAACGTGACCGCGCAGGACAAGGGCACCGGCAAGGAGCAGCACATCACCATCACTTCTTCGACGAACATGTCGAAGGAGGACATCGACCGCGCCGTCAAGGATGCGGAGAAGTTCGCCGAGGCCGACAGGAAGCAGAAGGAGGCCGTCGAGGTCAAGAACCGCGCCGACAGCATGATCTTCCAGTGCGAGAAGTCGCTTTCCGAGATCGGCGACAAGGCGGACGAGTCGCTTAAGGCGCCGGTCACCGCGGCCATCGAGAAGCTGAAGGAGACGATCAAGAGCGGCGACACCGAGGCCATCAAGGCGGATACCGAGGCGCTGGAGAAGGCGTTCTATCCGCTGGCCGAGAAGCTGTACCAGTCGGCGCAGCAGGGCCAGGCCGGCGGCCCGAATCCGGGTGCGGGCCAGGGTCCGCAGACCGGCGGCGACGGCACCGTCTACGGCGCGGATTTCGAGGACAAATCGGATAAATAATTCCGGCGGGAGCGGGCGGCGTCAGCCGCCCGGCGCACCGCAGGACGCACGAGGCGGAGTTTTCCGCCTCCTTTGCGGCTTTTGCGGCCGCGATTCCCCATTTCCCCAGAAAGGCGGTCCGGCATGGCAGAGAGCAAACGGGACTATTACGAGGTACTCGGCCTCGACAAATCGGCGGACGAGGCGGCGATCAAGCGCGCCTACCGTCAGCTGGCGAAAAAGTATCACCCGGATATGAACCCGGGCGACAAGGAAGCCGAGCGGAAATTCAAGGAGGTCAACGAGGCGTACGACGTTCTCTCCGACCCCGATAAAAAAGCGAAGTACGATCAGTTCGGCCACGCGGCCTTCGAGGCCGGCGGCGGCGGGAGCGGTTTCAGCGGCTTCGGCGGCTTTGGCGAGGATTTCGACATTTCCGATATCTTCTCCAGCTTCTTCGGCGGCATGGGCGGCTCCTCGTCGCGGCGCGGCGGTCCGGTGCGCGGCGACGACATCAACGTGCGCCTGACGCTCACCTTTGAGGAGGCGGTCTTCGGCGTCAAGAAGGAGATCTCCTACCAGCGCGTGCAGAAGTGCGCTGAATGCGGCGGTTCCGGCGCGGCCAAGGGCACCTCGCCCAAGACCTGTCCGACCTGCGGCGGCTCCGGCCGCGTCCGCGTCCAGCAGCGCACGCCGCTCGGCATCATGCAGACGCAGAAGAGCTGCGACGCCTGCCGCGGCACCGGCCGGATCGTGGAGACGCCGTGCGCGGCCTGCCGCGGGGGCGGCTACGTCCGCGCGTCGAAAAAGCTCGACGTGACGATCCCCGCCGGCATCGACGACGGCCAGCGGATCGTTCTGAGCGGGCAGGGCAGCGACGGCCGCGACGGCGGCCCGGCGGGCGATCTGTACATCTACGTGAGCGTGCGGCCGCACGCGGTCTTCGAGCGTGAGGGCGCGGACATCTACTGCGAGGTGCCGATCACCTTCGCGGAGGCGGCGCTCGGCGGCGAGATCGACATCCCGACGCTCGAGGGCACGGAAAAGTACCAGATCCCCGAAGGGACGCAGACCGGCACGACGTTCCAGCTGCGCCAGAAGGGCGTGCCCGTCGTCAATTCCAAGAACCGCGGCACGCTGAACATCACGGTGCGCGTGGAGACGCCGAAGAGCCTCAATGCGGAACAGAAGGAGCTCTTGCGCCGCTTCGCCGACAGCTGCGGCGAGACGGCGACGAAGGGACGGGAGAAATTCTTCCGCCTCTTCCGCAAGTGATCTCCAAAGAACGAACAATGAAAAAGGCGCGCGAACCGCGCCTTTTTTGACAGAAAAACAGGAGAAGCGAATGGATGAGAAAAACTGGATCCGCATCTGCGTGCGCGCGAAGCGGGAATATCTGGACACGCTGACGGCGATTTGCAGCATGGTGGACAACGCGCTGATGATTGAGGACTTTTCCGACGTGGAAAAGGATCTCGACGGCGTCTACGGCGATCTGATCGATGAGGAGCTCTTGAAAAAGGACCGCACGACGGCGGCGGTGTCTGTCTTTGTGCCGGACGAGCAGTCGCCGCGCGAGGCGGAGCTGTACATCCGCAGCCGTCTGGCCGAGGAGGGGATCGAGGCCGAGGTCACGCTTTCCGGCGTGCGCGAGGAGGATTGGGCGGACTCGTGGAAGCAGTATTATCATCCGATCCACACGGGGCGGCGGCTGGTGATCGTGCCGGTGTGGGAGGAATACGAGGCGCAGCCGGGCGAGCTGACGGTGCTGATGGATCCGGGCATGGCCTTCGGCACGGGCACGCACGAGACGACGCGGCTGTGCGCGTCGCTGCTCGAGGACGTGGTGCGGCCGGGCGCGTCGGTGCTGGACGTGGGCTGCGGCAGCGGGATCCTGGCGATCTGCGCGTCAAAGCTGGGCGCATCCGAATGCTTTGCCTGCGACATCGATCCCGTGGCGGTGCGCATCGCGCGCGAGAACGCGGCGCGCAACGGCACGGACAACGTGACGGCGGCGGTGTCGGATCTGCTTGCCGGCGTGCCGCGGAAGCAGTACGACGTCTGCGTGGCGAATATTGTGGCCGACGTGATCCTGCGCATGGCGCCGGATGTCGGGCGGTATCTGAAGCCCGACGGCGTGCTGATCGTCTCGGGGATCATCGAGGAGCGCGCCGACGAGGTGATCGCGGCGCTGGAGCAGAACGGGTACGCGATCGCGGATTCCCGGCGGGAGAACGGCTGGTACGCCGGTGCGGCAAAAAAGCGCCTGTAAGGCGCTTTTTTTCCGGACGCGACGGGAGAGACGATGGGGAGGACCTTTTGAAAAAGGTCCTCCCCAAACCCCTCCCGAAAACCTTTGGGCATGACATGGGACAAGGTGCAGCGGAAGCTGTTTGTCCTGCTTTTTTTGTTTTGCGGAAGCCTGCATACGCAGTTTGGTGTGGTAAACCGTCCTTGAGGCCGGTTTACCACTGCATTTCTCCCTCGCGCCGCAAAAGGCGGCGGCGCGTTCCCTTTGGGAACCGGGAGAAAAGCGCGTCAGCGCGCCGCCGACTGTGAAGTGATTGCTCACACAGTGTGGCCATACACGATATGGCTGCGGCTCTGATGCTCACAGCAATCTCCCCGGCGAGCGTTGACGCTCCCCCTTAGCCCCTAACCCTAATGTGGGGGTTTGGGGGCTATGCCCCCAACCGCTGCACACCCGTCTGTGGGTGTCTCGACTGACAGCCGGGGGAGTCCGGAGGGGGCTGGTTACCAGAGCCCCCTCCGGCGAGGAGGAGTCCAGAGGAGGGCGAGGAGCCCTCCTTTTGGCGGGGCAGATCCATAAGAAGGGCGAGGAGCCCTCCTTTTGGCGGGGCAGATCCATAAGAAGGGCGAGGAGCCCTTCTTATGCGCCGTCCGCGAGGACAAATAGAATATCGTTTCGAGAGATGCGCTATCAAGTTTAGCTGTCTAAAGTTTTTATTATGGTTGGCTGACCGCTCGCAGACGGAATGTCTGTGCAGACACTGCATGCAGCGAGTGCAGACTCCACGTCTCAGACTTTTCCCCTAAGGAGAGAGCCCCGGGCCCTCTCCTTAGGAATCCACTCCCGCCGTGGTAAAGCGGTCTTAAGGCCGCTTTACCACAGGGCTTATGCCCCCACGTGGCTTCTGTGGTAAACCGGTCTTAAGACCGGTTTGCCACCGCATTTGCCTCTCGCGGCCGAAGAGGCCGGCCGCGTTTCCCTTCGGGAAACCGAGGCAAAAGCCCCAGCAGGGGGATTCTTGTGTCGTGGGGCATAAAGCCCCGAATCCCCCTGCACCCCCGGGCTGTGAATCCAGATATCGGCTGACGGGTGTGCAGCGGTTGGGGGCATAGCCCCCAAACCCCCACATTGGTGTCAGGGGCTGATTGGGGGCGTCACCGCGCGCCGGAGAGATTGCTTTTGGCATCAGAGCCGCAGCCATGTCGCTGGTGGCCAAACGGCGTGAGCAGATTTACGCCGCAGAAAATTCCGTGTGATGTCTTACAACTCCGCTGAAGTTCTGCGCGCGCTTGGCCGCGGGCACCGCCCGCCGCGCCCGGCCGGCGGCACTGCCGCCTGCCCGCCCGCCGGAGAATGATTTTCTCCCGCCGCGGGCATACTGCTTGTCGGTGATTGAGCACAAAATGCCCGATTTTCACGGAATTCTTGAGAAAAAAATTGACAAATCCCATCGGATCGGGTATAATATGATAGTATATGGGGCGATGTGCCCAAAGAAGCCGGCCGCCGTCCGGCTCCGCGCCGCTTGTTTTTGTGCGGCGTTCCTCTTTTTCCTTCCCCTTTGCCGGATGACAAATACAAAAAAGGAGATGCCCGCCCATCGAGTCCGGGCATTGCTGAAAATGGTTATGGCTAAACAGACTGCAAAAAAGACTTCGCGCATCAGCCGCTCCCGCGTCCAGCATACCGTCGTTCTGCGTATGCTTATCATGGCCGCCGTCGATCTGGCCGGTATTCTCACGCTGCAGTTTATCCGCCGCGAGGCCATGCGGGAGCTTGCCTTCGTCAACGACTGGCTGACGCCTCTGGCCATCGTCTTCGGCGCCCTCGCCGCCGCTTCCCTCGGCTGGCTCATCTATACCCTCGTCAAAAAGACGGACCTCGACGGCTATCCCGTCACGCCCGCCATGGCGCTGTGCGTCTTCCTCTTCTGCATGATCGCCTGCCTGATCTATAAGAGCATCTTCCCCGGCGCCATCATCATCGCCTCCGTCACGGCAACCGTATTGTTCCTTGTATACTGCCTGTATATGCACATTTTTTATCGCTGACCGGCGGCGCCGCCGGCCGCGTGCGGCCGGCAGCACTTTCGTCAATTCGCAGAGAAAACGCGAAAAAACCGCCCCGTTCTTAGAAAAAATACAGAATCCCCTATTGAAAATCCACAAAAAATGATGTAGAATATAGTGTAGTTTGACCATAAACGGTTCTGCGCGGATTTTTATAACACGGTTATAACATGGAAAGGAGACGCCTTATGTCGAGTCGCCTGTTTCAGGGCATCATCCATCAGATGCGCGATACGATCGACCGGGTCACGGGCGTGATCGACGAAAACGGTCAGATCATCGCCTGCAGCGAGCTTGTCAAGATCGGCGAAATGCGCCAGGGAGTGCGCGACGAGCTGGCCTATGCTTCGGATTCCGTGACGGTCGGAGGCTTTACCTACCGCCCCATCGGCACCATTTCCAAATGGGAATACATCGTCTTCGTGGAGGGCGAGGACAAGATGGCGGACAAGATCGCCACGATCCTCTCCGTTACCTTCGGCAATATCAAGAATCTCTACGACGAAAAGTACGACAAGAGCTCGTTCATCAAGAACATCATTCTCGACAACATCCTTCCGTCGGACATCTATATCAAGAGCAAGGAGCTGCATTTCAATACCGAGGAGGTCCGCGTGATCTTCCTCATCAAGTTCCACTCCAAGGGCGAGGTGCTGCCCTACGATATGGTGCAGAACATCTTCCCCGACAAGAACAAGGATTACGTCATCAGCATCGGCGAGCAGGACATCGCCCTCGTCAAGGAGGTCAAGCCGACCATCTCCGTGCGCGACATGGAGAAAACCGCCAAATCGATCGCCGATACGCTCAACTCCGAATTCTTTACCAAGGTCTCGATCGGCATCGGCAAGCCGGTGGACAACATCAAGGATCTCTCCCGCTCCTACAAGGAGGCGCAGATCGCGCTCGAGGTCGGCAAGGTCTTTGACACCGAGAAGAGCATCGTCAGCTACGAAAACCTCGGCATCGGCCGCCTGATCTATCAGCTGCCGACCACCCTGTGCGATATGTTTTTGCAGGAGGTCTTCAAGAACGGCTCGCTCGAATCGCTCGACCGCGAGACGCTGATGACGATCCAGTGCTTCTTCGAGAACAACCTCAACGTCTCCGAGACGTCCCGCAAGCTGTTCGTGCACCGCAATACGCTCGTCTACCGTCTCGAGAAGATCCGCAAGCTGACCGGCCTCGATCTGCGGGAATTCGACCACGCAATCACCTTCAAGGTCGCGCTCATGGTCAAGAGATACCTCATGACGAAGCCGATGAAATTCTGACTTTTCCGCATCGTCCGCTCAATAGCAGCTGGTAGGGAACGCGCCGGCAGCCTCCTCTTCGCGGGGCGCCCGGCGCATTCCCTTCCGTACGTTTTCAGCAGATTTTCCCTCCGTCGCATCGGACGGGAAAAACGACCGATTCCGGCGTCGATGGGCGCCCAGAACAGGAAAAATCCGGGAAATGATTGAGTTCAGAAACGTAAAAAAAGTATACCCGAACGGGACCGTGGCGCTCGGCGGCGTCAACCTCCGCGTCGAGGACGGGGAGTTCGTGTTCGTCGTCGGCCATTCGGGCGCCGGGAAGACCACGCTGATGAAGCTGCTCCTCCGCGAGGAGAAGCTGACCTCCGGACGCCTCATGGTCAACGACTATGACCTGACGAAGCTCTCCCGCTTCCGCGTGCCGTTTTACCGCCGGGAGCTGGGCGTCGTCTTTCAGGACTTCCGCCTCTTCCCGAACAAGACCGTCTTCGAGAACGTGGCCTTCGCCATGCAGGTCGTCGGCACGCCGCCGCGCATGATCCGCCGCCGCGTGCCCGCCATCCTCAACACGGTCAACCTCGCCGACAAGCAGAAGAACTTCCCGAACGAGCTTTCCGGCGGCGAGCAGCAGCGCGTCGCGCTGGCGCGCGCGCTGGCCAACAATCCGAAAATCATCCTCGCCGACGAGCCGACCGGCAACATCGATCCGCAGATGAGCCTCGAGATCATGAACCTGCTCGTCAAGATCAACCGCCTCGGCAAGACGGTCATCGTCGTGACGCACGAGCAGAGCCTTGTCGATTACTACCAGCAGCGCGTCGTCACGCTCAGCGAGGGAAGGATCACCGAGGACCGCGTGGGAGGGATGTTCGAATGAAGCATTACAGCATCGGCTATTTCCTCGGCCAGGGCTTCAAGGGCATCTGGCGCAACGGCGTCATGTCCGTCGCCTCCATCGCCGTCCTCATGAGCTGTCTCGTCGTGCTCGGCGGCTTTTCGCTGCTCGTGTACAACATCGACGTCAACCTCGAGGAGTTCGGACTGCTCAACGAGATCGTCGTCTTCGTGGACCGCGACGCCTCGGAGGAGGAGATCGCCGCCGTCGGCGAGAAGATCGCGTCGCTCGACAACGTGGCCGCCGTGCGGCGCACGACGCGCGCCGAGGCGCTCGAGGAGATGAAGCACCAGTCCGAGGAGTACGCGCATCTCTACGACGACATTACGCCGGAGGAAAATCCGCTCTCCGACAGCTTTACCGTCACCTACAAGGACAACGACGACGTCATCACGCTCGCGTACCTGCTCGGGCAGATCGAGGGCGTGCGCAAGGTGGTCAACCGCCTCGATCTCGCCGTGAAGATCAGCTCCTTCAAGCGCGGCGTGCAGCTCGTCTTCTCCTGGTTCCTCGTCATCCTCTTCGTCGTCAGCCTCTTCGTCATCATCAATACGATCAAGCTCTCGGTCTTCTCCCGCCGGGGCGAGATCAGCATTATGCGCTACGTCGGCGCGACCGGCTGGTTCATCACGCTGCCGTTCCTCATAGAGGGCGTCGTGATCGGGCTCTTTTCCAGCGCCGCGGCGTTCTTCGTGGAGAAATTCTTCTATCGCTATATCGAAGCGATCGTCGCAAGCGATCTGCAGATGATCTCCGTCGTGCATTTTGACGCGGTGCAGACGATCGTCTTCTGGAGCTTCCTCGGCGTCGGCGTCCTCGCCGGCATCGTCGGCTCCAGCATCTCGCTCGGCAAATATCTGGAGGCATAAGAAACCCGTTTTCGTGAAGCTTCATAAGGAGGCAACCATGCGCAACGCCAACACACGGCGCGTGCTCGGCATGCTGCTTGCGGCCGTCATGATCCTGACGTCGCTGCTCGCCGGCTCCGTGCCGCTCGCCGACGCCGCCTATTCCGACGCCACCACCAAGAGTCTCGAGGAGCAGATCGCCGCGCTGCAGGCGCAGCAGAAGGCGAGCCGCAGCCGCCTCGCCTCGCTCCGCACGCAGGAGAACTCCGCCAACGCGCAGAAGGAAGAGATCGACCGGTGGCTCGAGACGACGCAGCGGAAGATCGAGATCACCGAGACGCTGCTCGCCCAGCTTGATACGCAGATCGCCGCCACGCAGGCGCGCATCGCCGAAACCGAGGCGGAATACGCCCGCGTGCGCGCGCAGTTTCTGGAGACGATGGTCGCCGGCTACGAGGAGGGCGAGGCGTCCTATCTCGGACTGATCCTGGGCGCGGACAGCCTCAGCGATTTCCTCGCGCGCACCGAGCGCGTTTCCAGCATCCTCGAATACAACCGCAGCATCATGACGCGGCTGGACGAGATGACCGCGTCGCTGAAAAACGACGAGGCGGCATACGCCGAGGCCATCGAGACGCAGCAGCAGACGCTTTCCGATCTGGCTGAAGAGAAGGCGGGCTACGAGGCCGAGATGGAAAGCGCGATGGCCACGCTGCGCGCGCTCGAGGCCAACGAGGCCGCCGCGCAGAAGGCGCTGGCCGCGCAGCAGGCCGAGGAGGCCAAGCTCGACGCGGAACTGCAGGCCTACATCGCCGAGCAGCAGCGCAAGCTGCAGGCCAAGATGGAGGTCGGCGACTGGCAGTGGCCGATCGATCTGTCGGTGCAGCAGTACGGAAGCTCCGGCTACGGCTGGCGGATCATCTTCAATCAGTGGGACTTCCACCGCGGCTGGGACATCGCCTGCTGGCTCGGCAACGACATCCACGCCGCCAAGGGCGGCACGGTGCTGATCGCCACCTACCACTACAGCTACGGCAACTACGTCGTCATCGACCACGGCGACGGCGTCTCGACCGTCTACGGCCACGCCAGCAAGCTGCTCGTGACCGCCGGACAGAAGGTCCAGAAGGGCGACGTGATCGCCAAAGTCGGCACGACCGGCAACTCCACCGGCTACCACCTGCACTTTGAGTTCCGCAAGGACGGCAAATGCGACGATCCGTTCAAGTATATCCCCACCCCGCCGATCACGATGCCGTACTCCAATCTGGAAAAGAAGGCGCGCAAATAATCCGGCGCGGCGGCGCATAGAATTCATTCCAACCGTACAGAAGGCGAGCGATTCATGAAAAAGAAAGTCTCACTGGGCGTCACGCTGCTCGCCGCGTTCCTCGCGGCGCTGACGACGTTCCAGATCACCTATTTCGTCCTCTCCGCAAAGTACCAGGGCAGGGTGCGCGACGCGCAGCTCTCCTCCTCCCGCTATACGAAGCTGCAGGAGGTGGACGCGCTCTTCCGCGCCAACACCGTCTTTGACGTGGACGAGGAGGCGCTGCTCGACGGCATCCTCACCGGCTACGCCGAGGGGACCGGCGACCGCTACTGCTACTACTACGACCGCGAGAGCTTCCAGAGCTATATGGAATCCTTGAACGGCGACATGCAGGGCATCGGCGTCAACGTCATCTACAACGACGAGGCCGGCGGCATCGAGGTCACGAACGTGATGCCGAACTCCCCGGCGATGGAGGCCGGCATGAAGCCGGGCGATCTCATCATCGCCGTCGGCGAGGAGGAGGAGAGCGTCGTCTCCCTCGGCTACTACGTTGCGCTCTCGAAGCTGCAGGGCAAGGCCGGCACCACCGCGGTCTTCACCGTCGCGCGCGGCAAAAATTATGAGGAGATCCTCTCCTTCTCCATCGAGCGCGGCTACGTCGTCGAGCAGTCCGTGATGCACCATGTCTATGCGCCCGACGCCTCGGTCGGCGTGATCCGCATCACCGGCTTCGACAAGGCGACGCCGGAACAGTTCTTCTCCTCCGTCGAGGCGCTGCGGGACGCGGGCTGCACGAAGCTCGTCGTGGACGTGCGCTACAACCCGGGCGGCGAGCTCGGCGCGATCTGCTCCGTGCTCGATTATCTGCTGCCCTACGGCCCCGTGATCCGCACCGTGGACCGCGAGGGCAACGAGGAGATCGTCTACGTCTCCGACAAGGCGGAGCTCGATATGCCGATGGCGGTGCTCGTCAACGGCAACACCGCCAGCGCCGGCGAGCTCTTCTGCTCCGCGCTGCAGGATTATAAGAAGGCCGTCATCGTCGGCACGCAGACCTACGGCAAGGGCAGCATGCAGACGATCCGCCAGCTCTCCGACGGCAGCGGCTTCGTCTTCACCTACCGCTACTACTGCCCGCCCTACTCGGACAACTACGACGGCGTCGGCGTCACGCCCGACGTGAAGGTCGAGCTCGACGAGGCCCTCGCCGAGAAGAATTTCTACAAGATTACCGACGAGGAAGACAACCAGCTGCACGCCGCCGTCGCCGCGCTCGGCTGAAAAACAACAATACGCCTCCCGCGGGAGGCCCGAATACAGGAAGGATCCGCCACCATGGACAACGAGAAGAAAACCCTTTATACCGAAGAAGGCTATAAGAGCCTTGTCGACGAGCTGACATATCTCAAGGACGTCCGCATCCCCGAAATCAAGCAGCAGCTGGCCGAGGCCCGCGCCTTCGGCGACCTGTCGGAGAACAGCGAGTACGACGAGGCCAAGAACGCGCAGGCCGAGACCGTCACCCGCATTGCCGAGCTCGAGGAGCTCATCAACAACGCCGTCGTCATCGACGAGAGCGAGATCAAGGCGGACGTCGTGAACCTCGGCTCCGTCGTGCGCATCCTCGATTGCGAGACGGACGAGGAAGTGGAATACAACATCGTCGGCTCGAACGAGGCCGACGCCTTCGAGGGCCGCATCTCCGACCAGAGCCCGCTCGGCGCCGCCATGATCGGCGCCAGCGTCGGCGAAGAGGTGACGGTATCCGCGCCGCAGGGCGAGTACAAGATCCGCATCCTCGAGGTGCACCGCGCCAAGACAAACTGACAGAGCAGAACAGAAAGGACGCCTCCCCCGAGGCGAGAAATCATCCTATGGCTGAACAGAATCCGCATCGTGAGATGAACGCCGCCGGCGAGGAATCGCTGAGCGAGATTCTGCGCGTCCGCCGCGAGAAGCTGCGCGCGCTGCAGGAGGCGGGCGAGGACCCGTTCACGATTACCAAATATGAAGTGACCCACCACAGCGCCGACGTTCGCGCCGACTACGACGCGCTCGAGGGACAGACCGTCCGCATCGCCGGCCGCATTATGTCCAAGCGCATCATGGGCAAGGCCTCCTTCTGCCACGTGCAGGACCGGACGGGAGAAATGCAGGTGTACGCCGCGCGCGACGCGATCGGCGAGGAGGCGTACGCCGCCTTCAAGAAGTACGACATCGGCGATCTCGTCGGCGTGAGCGGCACCGTCTTCAAGACGAAGACCGGCGAGATCTCGGTCCACGCGGCGGAAATGACGCTGCTCTCGAAGTCGCTCTGCCCGCTGCCGGAGAAGTTCCACGGCCTGACCAACACCGACGTCCGCTACCGCCAGCGCTACGTTGATCTGATCATGAACCCGGAATCGAAGACGACGTTTCTGCGCCGCTCGCAGATCCTGCGCGCGATCCGCCATTTCCTGGAGGCGCAGGACTTCATCGAGGTGGAGACGCCGATCCTCGTCTCCAACGCCGGCGGCGCCGCCGCCCGGCCGTTTCTGACGCATCACAACGCGCTCGACGAGGACTTCAAGCTGCGCATTTCGCTGGAGCTGTATCTGAAGCGGCTCATCGTCGGCGGCCTGGAGCGCGTGTATGAGATCGGCCGCGTCTTCCGCAACGAGGGCGTCGATACACGTCACAATCCGGAATTCACGCTGATGGAGCTCTATCAGGCCTACACCGACTACCACGGCATGATGGACCTGACGGAGAACATGTTCCGCGCGGTGGCGCGCGAGGTGCTAGGCACCACGACGATCACCTACGGCGGCGTCGAGATGGATCTCGGTCGCCCGTTTGCGCGGATCACGATGGTGGACGCCGTGAAACAGTATGCCGGCGTGGACTGGAACGGGATCCATACCGTCGAGGCGGCGCGCGCCGCCGCCGACGCGCACGGCGTCGCCTACGAGGCGCGCCATAAGAAGGGCGACATCCTGAATCTGTTCTTTGAAACGTTCGTGGAGGACAAGCTGATCCAGCCGACCTTCGTCATGGATCATCCGGTGGAGATCTCGCCGCTGACGAAGCGCAAGCCGGACAATCCGGAGTACGTCGAGCGGTTTGAGTTCTTCATGAACGGCTGGGAGATGGCCAACGCCTACTCCGAGCTGAACGATCCGATCGACCAGCGCGCGCGCTTTGCCGCGCAGGAGGAGCAGTTTGCGAACGGCGACGACGAGGCCGAGCACACGGACGAGGATTTCCTGCACGCGCTGGAGATCGGCATGCCGCCGACCGGCGGCATCGGCTACGGCATCGACCGCATGTGCATGCTGTTCACCGATTCGCCCGCGATCCGCGACGTGCTCTTCTTCCCGACAATGAAGACCTTAAAGACACAAAAGTATGAAAATGGTGTACTCGTAGAAGAGGAAGAGGAAAGTGAAGAAAAGGCATCTGAAGAGGCTCAGGCGGTCAATACAAACGATCCGTCCATGCCGATCTTCGACGCGAAAAAGCCTGACTTTGCAAACCTCGTGATCGAGCCGCTGTTTGAGGATCTGGTTGATTTTGAGACCTTCTCCAAGTCTGATTTCCGTGCCGTGAAGGTCAAGGACTGCGTGGCTGTTCCGAAGTCGAAGAAGCTACTCCAATTCACTCTGGACGACGGAACAGGCACAGATCGCACCATTTTAAGCGGAATTCACGCCTATTATGAGCCCGAACAGCTCATCGGCAAGACCTGCATCGCCATCGTGAATCTGCCTCCTCGCAAGATGATGGGCATCGATTCCTGTGGCATGCTGATCAGCGCCGTTCATAACGAAGGTGAAGAGGAAAAGCTGCATCTTCTGATGGTGGATCCGAGCATTCCGGCAGGTGCGAAGCTGTACTGATAAAGTACACCATGGTATGTACTCTTTTGCCGAAAAAACGGGATGTACTTCATTGCCGGATTTCGGCCGAAATGTACACAAATACACCATAAGTACACCAAAGCGGCTGCAAACCACTGTAAGTGACTGAAAATCGCACATTTTTACCAAGAGCTCCGATTCAGTATCGGGGCTCTTGCTGAACCATCAGTCTTGTGGCAATACCTGGATAAAGGCGATATCTCGGTATTATCCAAGCGACAACTCGGGATTTGTGGAGGAACAGATATGAAAACAATATATCTGATCGGCGGTACAATGGGCGTCGGTAAAACGACGGTAAGTCAGCAGCTGAAAAAGGAGTTGCCGAACAGTGTTTTTCTTGACGGCGATTGGTGTTGGGA
>Ga0208297_1001275_pt1 | contig 26382 bp, 23 predicted proteins | sample LMS_cellobiose_e_FD_187367 | JGI IMG/M metagenome (GOLD analysis project Ga0208297, IMG submission 187367) | Rumen-fistulated moose microbial communities from Alaska, USA - LMS_cellobiose_enrichment (SPAdes) (version 2) | ecosystem: Host-associated > Mammals > Digestive system > Stomach > Rumen... | reverse complement strand
ATTTTAGCAATCAGCATAATTTGACCATTACTATCTCACCAATATGGTAATAACTGTATTGATGTTTGCGGTAAATAGATTTAGCTACCCTTTTTAAAGGCATTTTTTTGAATTATGCAAAAGTCTCGCCTAATAAATACTCTCCAGCTTTCTAGTTCAGTGGCAAGCAAGCAACCTGACACGGATTAATTTACAGAATTTTTTATATTTTCTGGCAGGTATATATTATCATCGCATCGTATTATCTTATAATAATTAATCGCAGCGGTCCGCAGAAAGGAGGTTTAAGGTCAAAGCGGCGGCGATCAACACTAATTTCTTGGGAGGGGTTAACGCAATGCTAAGCAGATGGCAGGAACTATATAAACAGAAATTAACTAGTCCTGAAGAGGCCGCTCGTTTAGTTCAAAACGGCGACCTGATTGTAGCACCTTTATCCAACGGTCAGCCCCTGGCTCTGATTAATGCTGTGGCCAAGCGAATCAGAGACGGTGAAGTTGAAGACCTAACCTATGTCAGCGGTGTGGATGTACGTTGGTTCGACCTGTACCACCCGGATCTGGTGGGGAAAGTCACTATTGATTCGGGCTTCGTTTCTCCTGCCACTCGTCAAGGAGTTGGTCAGGGGATTTTCACCTATACCCCTTGCCGTTTAGGAGAAGCTGTAGATATGGTCACCAGATGCCGTAACTGCAACATTAGCAGCTTGGTAGTATCCCCCATGGATAAACACGGCTTTTTCAGCACAGGATGCAATGTGGACTGGGGTTGGGAAACCGCCAAGACCGGCAACCCTCGCCACATAGTAGTAGAAGTCAATGAAAACATGCCGCGCACCTATGGACATAACCAGCTGCACATAACCGAGGTCAGTGCTGTAGTGGAAAATCATATTCCTCTGTTCGAATTACCAGAGATCCCCATTAGCAAAGAAGATGAAATTATCGGCCATTATATTGCCGACATGATTGAAGACGGTTCCTGCATTCAAATTGGCATCGGCGGCATGCCTAATGCTATCGCTAAATTTTTGGTGGATAAAAAGGATCTAGGGGTTCATTCCGAGATGCTCACCGACAGTATGGTGGATCTTTACTATGCTGGAGCCATTACCTGTGAGAAAAAGAATTTTATGCCCTACAAATGGATTGGCTCTTTTGCTTTAGGCAGTCGTAAACTATATGATTTTATAGATAACAATCCCATGGTGGAAATGCACTCCACCAAATTTGTTAATGATCCAGTGGTTATCGGATATAACGATAATCTGATATCGGTAAATGCTACCTTTGAAGTTGATTTAACAGGACAATGTGCTTCAGAATCCATTGGCCCGGTACAATATTCCGGAACAGGAGGACAGCTGGACTTTGTTCAAGGTGCCTGGCGTTCCAAAGGCGGCAAATCATTCCTAACTCTGTATTCAACTTACACTGACAAGGAAGGGAATAGACGTTCCAAGATAGTCCCCACCATATCCCCTGGTATGTTTACTACCGTATCCCGCACCGATGTTCAATATGTGGTTACTGAATATGGAGTGGCCTATTTGAAAGGGCAGAACCTCCGTACTAGGGTCAAAGAATTAATCAGAATAGCTCACCCCGATTTTCGTGACTGGTTACAGTTTGAAGCCCGTCGTCTCAACTACATCCTTTAATATACAAAATATAAAAAAGGGTAAGGAGAAATCGCTCTCCTCCACCCTTTTTTATTTATATTATGATGCTTTACTACTGCCGTTTGGCCAGCTGGTACACACTTTTTATAACCTTATCTATGTCCTCCGCAGTGGTAAAGAAGCCGGGACTAAGCCGGCAGGAACCACTTTCAAAGGTACCGATAGTCTGATGAGCCAGAGGAGCACAGTGCAGACCCGCTCTGGTTATAATACCGAACTCATAATCCAGATTGAGACTTAGTTCCCCGCAATCCATCCCTTCAACATTCATCGCCACTACTGCGGTACGCTGTTTAAGGTCTGAAGGGCCATAAAGAGCAACTCCAGAAATAGATGACAGACCTTCGATCAACTGTTCCAACAAAGCCTGCTCTTTCTGATATATGGTATCCAGGCCTGTTTCTTCTATGAACCGAATCCCCGCCAGCAACCCGGCCAAACCCGGAGTATTAAGGGTACCGCTTTCCAGGCTGTCCGGCATTAATTCCGGGTGTTCCAGGTATTCAGAAAACGATCCGGTTCCGCCTTGCCGGAGCGGGTTAACCGTTAATCCGGGACGTACATAAAGACCGCCGGTTCCCTGCGGTCCTAACAAGCCTTTATGGCCGGTGAAAGCCAGTAAATCAATATGGGCTCTTTCTACATCAATAGGCAGAATTCCGGCAGTCTGAGCACTGTCCACCATAAAGAGAATATTTTCCTGGCGGGCTATTTTACCAACCTCTTCAATGGGCATGATGGTTCCTATTAAATTGGATGCGTGCAGCATACAAATCATGCGGGTATTAGACTTGATGGCTTTGCGTATATCTTCCGGATCCAGCCGACCTTCCGGGTCGCAGGGCACAGCGGTCCATTCCACACCCTGCTGGCTTAAAAAATACAGGGGGCGGGCTACCGCATTATGCTCCATACTGGTGGTAATAACGTGATCACCGGGTCGCAGTATCCCCTTCAGCCCGATGTTGAGGGCATCGGTTATATTGAAGGTAAATGCTATACGCGAACTATCCTCTATATTAAATAATTTAGCCAGTGCTTCTCGCGTTTGCAGGACCACAGACCCTGCTTCCAAAGTTGATCTACTGCTTCCCCGCCCTGGATTTCCTCCCATGAATCTGTTGAAACGGTCCACCGCATCATAGACCGCTTCAGGTTTAGGATACGAGGTGGCAGCATTGTCCATATAGGTGACTTCCACCGTATACTTTCCTTTCTTAAAGAGTTATACTGCGGCTAGCCCGGCTTAGTATTTCAGTGGCCGTGTACATGTTGGTAATTTCCCCTACCGCCAGTTTGTCCTTCAGTCCATAGAAGTCAAGGCAAGTGCCGCAGGATAGTACCTTTACCCCTTCGCGGCTAAGTCCCTGTAAAATTTCCAGTACTTCCGAACCTTCCGTAGTCAGAAAAACCCCGCTGTTCATAAAAATTATATTTTTTACCCGCCCGCTTAATTCATTAAGAGTATACAGAAAACTGCGCATCAAAATTCCACCCAGTTCCTCATTGCCCTGGCCTAAATACCGGCTGGTAATCAAAACAGCTACGTCCTCTTGCATGTCAGCTGCTTCGGCTGTCATTTGCCCGGAGCGAATCATAGTGATGTAGTAATCGCCTTCCTTATTCTCAACTTCTACCTCGAATCCTTGGCTCTTGGCCAGTTTGGTTACGTTTTCCAGGGCAGCGGTTTGATCAACAATGGTTACCAAACGGTCTACCTGTCCTTCATCCATAGCCCGTTTGGTCATAATAACCGGTTCCGGGCAGTTCAGTCCGCGTGCATCAACAATTCGGCTCATGATCAACACCTCTTTATATTACTATTGAGATTTACTCTAGAAGCTTACTATAAAAAACTTACCCCATTTGGGCGGCCCGATTCAATTCGATTAATAGTTCTTCATGATCCAGGGGAATAATTCGTGTAACCTCTTCCAAGGTACAGAACAGGTAGTCACACAACAAACATACCTGAGTCTGTTCTTCATAGCGGCGAAATACAGCTTCTGTCCTGGGATAGTTGTAGACTATGTCCAGCAGCTGATCTTTGCCGCTAATAACCGAACCTGAGCTCACTAACTTTCACTTCCTATCAAGGCCGCTCCCAGTGCACCAGTATACTGGCACATCTCTGGTACCAGTACCGTACAGCCTAATTCCTGTTCCAGAGCTCTTTTTATACCTTGGTTCATGGCCACGCCTCCAGTAAAGGCCACTTCACCAACAATCCCCAATCTCTTGGCCATGGCCGCAACTTTCTTGCCTACCGAACGGTGCAGACCGGCTATAATGCCGCCCTTGTCAACACCCTGAGCCAGGAGTCCTATAATCTCTGATTCGGCAAAAACTGTACACATACTATTGATATCCACCGCTTGCTCCGGATTTTCCCCATCAGATAGCTCGCTGACATCCAGCCCCAGGGCGTTGGCCATTACCTGCAGAAACCGTCCTGTGCCAGCAGCGCATTTATCGTTCATGACAAAGTCAACTACCCGGCCCTGACTGTCAATCTGAATAACTTTACTGTCCTGACCACCGATGTCAATGATAGTACGAACCTGCGGGTACAGAGCCGCCACACCGCGAGCATGGCATTTTATTTCCGTAACCGTACGGGCAGCGTTATTAATGGCTACTCGTCCATACCCTGTTACAGTAATATTGTGCACAGCGTGATCCGAATAGCCAGCGCTCTGCAGTAAACAATCAATTAGCTGCTCTCCAGCATCGCGGGGACTCCAGCCGGTAGGGATCATCATCAAGTGCTGCTGCCCCTCCTGGAGCAACACCCCCTTGGCAGCTACCGACCCAATGTCCAACCCGATAGAAATCATTGGTTAACCATCTCCAGTAAAGCTTCAATGCGGACTTTTATGCTCTCCAGATCCGAGTTGGAGTAATCACTTTCCAGATGCAGGTGGGGAAGCCCCTTGCTTTTTACCAGCTTGCTTACCTCATAGGCTTCAACATTATAAGTATGGCAAGCCTGCCAGGTAAGATCTATAACCGCATCCACCTTAAAATCAGCTATCATCCTCTCCAGAAGTTCCATACGATAGGGGTTGGGACTCATACAGGAACAGGGGATAGAAATATATTTATGGGCCAAAGCCACAATTGGATCATCAAACTCTTTACTGGTCTGCAGTTCCAAGGTCTTATAGCCAGAACAGTTTTCCATAGCTACTACATTGCCGCCTACCTCGCTGACAATGCGAATAACCTTCTCAGTACCCAGCCCCACCGGACATCCGGTAAGCAACACTCTAGGTTTACTAGGTGAAGCATCTTGGTTTTCCGTGGCATATTTGCTGTGTAACTCATTGAGCATATTGATAACTTCTTCTTTATTACTGCTGAACCCTCGCGACCAGGTGACGGTCAGTAGATCCAGTCCACTCAGGGGAGGCGGATCCATTTGATTTAGATCACATATAGCCTTGGCAGCAGCTGTTTCCCGGTTAACGATATCAATTGCTTCCCAAATAGCATCATCAGTTATTTCTGCTTCCAGGTGTTCTTCCAGGAAGCTTCTCAGGTTACGCAATTCATCTATCCACAGATTCATAGAAGCCTGAGTCTTATTCAAATGAGGAAGTTGCATAACGTACACCGGTTTAATTTCCTGCAGCAGCTCAAACATTTTTTTCTTGCCATCACAGGTGGTCTCTCCAATAACCACATCGGAGAAATGGAAAAACGGACAGGTATCACTGACGGCAAAGCCATAGGATGATTTAATCAATGGGCATAAGTTACGAGGCAAGTGTTCCTCAGCCTTGGCTATGGGTTCCTCTTTGGTGCCGCATAACCCTACCGGTATGGCTCCCGCGGCCAATACTAACTCCTGGGGACAAAAAGTGCAATAAATACCAACTACCTTCTGGCCGCCTGCCTCCTTGGCATCCTTTATGCGCATAAGGCTGACTTCTCTGATCTTTAAGAAGTCTTCTACAGTTGGTTGATTGCTCATAATGCAAACTCCTCTCCTCTTACTTATGGTTAAATATATCACATTCATAGTTATAATATAAATGAATATTAGTTATAGCTCCAGGTAAGAAACCACAGCTCTATAGCGTCTTGGCTGTAGAATTATCCAGTTTATATAACTAATTGTGCATATACCGGCAGATAATGAGGCTAAATACCTCATCACCTGGCCGCAGGTTACCTGTTTAGCCGGCGATCATCAGGCAGTCGTGACCGCTATTTCCTATGTGCAGAGTTGGTTTACATCAGCCGGCAGCAGGTGTATATTGTAGTCAAAGCCTGGTACTGGAGGTATATAAATGCAGGATCTTATTAGACGTGCAGCGGAAGTAATGAAAAACTCCCGCAAAACGGTAGTAGTAACTGGGGCTGGTATCAGCACTGAGGCCGGTATTCCAGATTTCCGCGGTGAAAACGGCATCTACCGCCAACTGGGCGAGGACCGTGTTATGCGGATTATTAATATTGATTTTTTCCGCCATAATCCTGAGGAATTCTATTCTTTTTACCGCCAATATTTCAATTTTCCAGCTGTAGAACCAAGCAAAGCCCATTATATGCTAGCCCGTTTAGAAAAAGAAGGCTATGTAGCCGGAGTAGTTACCCAAAATATTGATAATCTCCATCAAAAAGCCGGCAGTAAAAATGTAATCCCCATCCACGGCAATGCGGAACAGTTTGTTTGTCAGGGGCGTAGCTGCCGGACCCGCTATGATGCCAGTTATGTAGAAAACTATCCTGAAACCGTTCCCCGCTGTTCCGCCTGTGGCAGTGTTATAAAACCTGATGTAGTCCTGTTTGGCGAGAACATCTACAATTATGCAGATGCCCGGGAGATGATACTTTCCGCTCAACTGTTGATCGTGATCGGTTCTTCTCTCACCGTATACCCCTTGGCTGGTTTCGTCAGGGAATTCTGCACTTTCACCCAGGACCTGATCATTATAAATAAAGGACCTACTTATTTAGATCACGCCGCATTACTGAAGATTGATACCGGCACTACTGGCGCCGTTCTGGAACAGATCTACCAGTACCTGCAGCAGAAAAGATAACAAAAAGACGACTCTTTCTGTAACATCATTACTGTGAAAATGACCTCCCAATGTGTCATTGCTGTGAAAACGTCCTAGCGATGGACAGACCCGAAGCCTTCTTATGTGTCATCGCGAGCGCGTAGCGCGTGGCGATCTCTATGTACATCTGCGCTAACCACGGCTTAGCAGTACTGTTAGCCGGAATGCAGGGGTATTAGCCGGCTCGCTCCGGGACTCCTCGCCTGCAACACATCGGCTTGCTTCGGTGCGAAGCGGATCGCTCGTAATTCGGCATCCTGCACTCAGTACTTGCTGCTCGAAACATCCTGTTTCTCGCTCCGCTTCGCAGCCCTCAGTTTCGCCGTGGGTTGCAACGGCTCGTCGTACGTCACTCGCCCGGCTAATACTCCTGCTTAAGCCGTGAGGCATGTTTTCATTTATCGTGGCCTTTTCTTAAGGTGATAATTGCTGTGAAAACGCTCAACAAACCCGAAACCTTCTTATGTGTCATTGCGAGTGCACCAGCGCGTGGCAATCTCTAGTCAACTAACGGTTTGAGTTAACAGATCGCCACGTCGCTTCGCGGCCTCGCAACAATAATTGTGAGCGTCAGCGAACATCAGTAGTCCCCGAAGGGGGCGATGATAGGTTGATGACGGTTTAAGTTTTCATTTATCGTGGCCTGTTCTTCAGGTGATTATTGTTATCAGAATGAACCGTCTCTTTTTTTTACAAATTGAAAGCAGCGGAAGCTATGGTAAAGCTTCCGCTGCCAATAGAAGGACATTAAATAAAGGCATTGATTATTGCTTAGCCTGCAGAGTAGCCGGTAGTTTTATATTCTTCCCCTGGCGGATGATATCCAAGGTGATCTTGTCACCCACCTTGTGGCTGGAAATCACTTGCTGCAAATGACTGCCTGATTCGATCTCTTCACCGTCAATAGCGGTGATCACATCTAGCCGGGTAATTCCCGCCTGAGCTGCCGCACTGCCGCTGATCACCTCTACTACCAAAACCCCCTGGATGTCGCTGTTCAAGCCTAATTCAGTTCTGACTTCATCATCCACATCGGTCATACTGATACCTAAGAAGGGATGCTGAATCTTGTTCCCGCTGATCAGGTCTTTCAGAACCTGGCTGACAGTATTGGTAGGAATAGCAAAACCGATTCCCTGAGCTTGAGCGTTGACTGCGGTATTTATTCCTATAACCTCACCTTTCAGATTTAACAAAGGCCCTCCGGAATTGCCCGGGTTAATAGCTGCGTCAGTCTGAATCAAATTCTTGTATTGGCGATCTTCTATGGTTATGGGACGCCCTTTAGCTGAAATAACACCGGTTGTTACCGTATGATCCAACCCATAGGGCTGACCAATGGCAATTACCCACTCACCGACCCGCATTTTATCAGAGTCTCCCAAGGGCAATACTGGATAGTCATTGCCTTCTATTTTCAGCACGGCTAGGTCCAGATCCCGATCCTGTCCTACTACCTGGGCAGGTATTTCTTTTTTCTTCCCGTTTAGCTGGACCGTTACCGAGGCAGCGTTTTCAATAACATGCTGATTGGTCAGTATATATCCATCCTTGGTGATCAAAAACCCGGTACCAATACCAGTTTCATAGCGCGGGCTGGTATCGTATCGGAACTGATCACCAAAAAACTGGCGGAAAAAGGGATCATTAAAAAATGGATTATCAGATATGGAGTTTACCTGTACTTTTGCTTTGATATTAACCACCGCCGGGCTGGCTTTATCTACTATATCCGCCACCGTCATGGCACCTTGAGCCAGCGGCAAAGAAGCAGTTATAGTACCCGTCTGGGGCTGAGTTTCTACTGTAGCAGGTTCTTCATTGCCGGTAAGAGCCGCCCATAGGGAGATGCCCTGTTGGTCAGCTACAAATGCTCCCCCAAGAATAAAGGCTATCACAAACAAAATTAAAATTTTGGTAAACCTTTTCATTAAATCATCTCCTTCTCAACTACTGTTCTGTTGATAATTATAACCAATAAATGTGAAGGTTCAGTGAAAAATTGACGATGAAACCGGTAAAATATCCACTATTCGTGAATTGTCATGCCTGGCAGGCCTCTGTTCCCGAATACGTATGGTATTTGTAAAAAACGTTTGCCCAATAGAGGATAAATTTATATAATTAGGAGCAATATTTACCAAATAGAGGTAGCTGGTCATGCACATAACTGCTCTGTTTACTACCGCTTTCATCGTGGGCCTGTCCGGTGCTATGATGCCTGGCCCCTTATTAACCGCCACTATGGTTTCCAGTGCGGAAAGAGGATGGGGAGCCGGTCCTCAGATAGTGCTGGGACATGCCCTGCTGGAACTAACCCTGGTGGCTGCCCTGCTGGCAGGAATAGCCCAGTTCCTAATGCGGCCTACGGTAACTATGGTTATTGCGCTGGTAGGGGGAATTTTTCTGGTTTACCTGGGCATAGCCATGATAAAAGACGTATGGACCGGACGCTTAACTACCATTAACACTAACCCCCATCAATCCTCCTCAGCCCCCGTGACTATGCATCCGGTGTGGGCCGGGATATTAATATCATTGTTTAATCCTTACTGGTCAATATGGTGGGCTACAGTTGGCCTGGGATACCTTACTCTATCACTGCGTAGCGGCGCCGTAGGAATAGCGGCTTTTTTCTCCGGGCACATTTTATCTGACCTGTTATGGTATACCTTGATAGCTGTCACGGTCAGCCAGGGGCAGGCTTTTCTATCCCCGCGAATTTACCGGGCTGTTCTAGTGGGTTGCGGGCTGTTTATGCTGGTTTTAGGGATCGGTTTCCTCTATTCGGGGCTAAGCTCTTAAAAAAAGCCCGTCGGCGACGGGCGGCACAATATTCACATTGCATAAGTATTACTTTTGGATCAGCTCTTTTCCTTTAACAATGGTTAAACCATGCTGTTCCATCCAGAATTGGAAATCCAGATCATCCTCTGGTCTCCAGGGACGGGAAATAGAGAAATGGACCTTCAGAAAGTTCAGTAAAGCCCTTATCATATGCCTCACCCTCCTTGCCAGGCTCCTTTCGAGCCTATCACCACGGTTCGCATCATGCCAGGCAATCGACTGAGACCAGACTCCGTATCATCCACCTGGACCTAACGGACTGTCTGAACTAGCTATTCTTTTATCCATCCACTCTACTTTTCACCTTCATAATACTACGGCAGAGTAAGTTTGTCACCCAGTTGTCCCCAGTTAATTAATAGACCAGCTAACGGATCTCAAACTCACAGTCCATAACTGCGGTAATCTCCTTATCCAGCGAGGAGGGTATCATTAATCCCATAGTCAGAAATCTCCTTGGAATACAGGGGTGTGATCTGGAATACTCCCATTTTAGCTGAACGCAATGCTCCCACCTTACTGTTGGTATTCTCAGCGATTTGCTCTGCCCGGGTACGGGCATCTTGAGTAGCCAGTGCCAGCATTTCAATTTTCAGGTCAGCAATTTTGGTATAGATATAATATTTATTGAATTACTTCAACGGTGTCTCCGGTTTGAATCCAACCGGAAGACAATACCCGGGCGAAGATCCCTTCCAAGGGCATTACACAGGTACCAGTCTGTTTTTTTATAGCACAGCCCTGATTATGACACTCCTTGCCAATCTGGGTTACTTCCAGTAAAACTTCCCCTATCTTCAGCCGGGTTCCCAGCGGAAGAGATGCCACCTCCAGGCCATCCACGGTTATATTCTCGGCAAAGTCTCCATGGAAAACGTCTGCACCCAAGGCTTTCATTTTTTCAAAGCTGGACCAGGATAGAAGGCTAATCTGACGATGCCAGGTGCCGCTGTGAGCATCGCTTTTTATACCCCAGTCTTTTTCCACATAAGCTTTTCCTACATCATGTTTCTTTTGGCCCTTCTTTTCTGAGATATTAACCGCTAATACTCTTCCTTGGTTTGGCATATCCTTCCCCCTATTCAATTGAATCTCCCTGTTTTATAAGCCCAGCCTTGCCAATTGATTTTGATAGTAAACCCTCCCTGCTTTCGGGTTACTTTCCTCAATTCTAAGTAAAAGACCTTGAGTTATGCAAGCCGGATATTCACAACGAAGGTTTCACAGATATAGCTAAAATAGCTTCTGTCCACTTAAATTGCTGCATAGTATTTAACCATAAACCATAATCCTTGTTATTAAATGGAATCACCAACCATTATTGACATCCATTTACTGTACGAGTATATTGTATACAGTGGGTGCTTCGCTTGAGGCGAAGTGCCCATAGCCTTTATTTAAATATTTCTTCCATTTAATAGAAAGCATCTGGAGGAGGAGAGTTTATGCCTAGTATTTCACTTTCGCTTGGAGTTCACAGACGACTGGTGCAACAACTTACAGAACTGGAAGAACGCAAAGCCTCACTGATCAACAATTTTTACCCGTTGCCTTCCCGGGAACGTGAAGAATTCGCCCGCTTGCTGGATGAATATCTACAGCGAATTGAGGCCTTGGTGAACACAGCTTCCCTCCAGGAAAACAGTAACGACAATTCACTGCCTTTCGTAACTATTGATTGTGCGGTAGAAGTAAAGAATTTGGATAATGGACAGATTTACAATTGGCATGTGGTCATACCTGCTGAATCCAAGGTGTCTAAAGGATGTGTCTCCTGCCTGTCCCCCGTGGGTAAGTCACTTCTGTTGAGTCGGACGGGGGATACCATAACTGTTAATGCTCCCCGTGGAACAGCCCATTACCAGGTTTTATCAGCAGTTATGAATTGAGAAATTTCAGCTGGCTGATTATCCTGCCACATACAGCGGCCCAGTCGCTATACCGGCAGTTTCAGCCAGCTTTTAATTTGCTCGTTTATCACCCCTGGATAAATGATTGCTAACCAGATCCATTTACTTGCCCTCTTTTACCAGTCACCTAACTTAACGAGCTATGCCCTCTATGACCATTCTTCTTTCACAAACGTCTGCTGCCAACTATCATTTCTGCTAATTAATGCATTTCTTTTTCCTATCCCAAGTTGTCTAATTATTCCATTAACTTTTTATATTCTAACGGAATACAATTTTACGTAAATTCATTTATTAATTATTACATTCTGCTATAATATTAGATATAAATGGCTTTGTGTCATAAATTGGGGGGGTAAATATCATGAGGAGAGATTATCTGCAAATGTACAAAGACAAGCTTTGTACGGCGGCTGAAGCGGTCCAGTGTATCGAATCGGGGGATTGGGTGGATTACGCTTTGTTCAATGGTAAACCTGTAGCCTGCGACCAGGCCCTGGCGGCTCGCAAGGATGAATTGGAAGATGTCAAAATTATGACGGCAGTTACTCTTCCTCCTATTCCGGAAGTAGTAATGAAAGATCCCAAAGGCGAAGTATTTACCTATTTAGATCTTCAGTTCAGTGCGGCCAGCCGTATCATGCAGGACAAATGTGACGGCGTTTTTTATCATCCGGTCAACTTCGGAGAAGCAGAAAACTATTTTTCCGGGGTTTGGGATGATCCGGACAAGTACGGCGCTGTTCCCCGGAAAGCTTTTATAGTGCGGACCGCTCCCATGGATAAGAATGGTTATTTCAATTTCGGTATGAATAACTCGGTAACCTATGCTCAGATCAAAAGTGCTCGTAAGGTTATTGTAGAAGTAAACACCAACATACCGGTATGCTTGGGAGGAGCCCGGGAACAGGTACATATTTCCGAGGTAGATTATATCGTGGAAAGTGAAAATGAACCGCTTTTCGCGCTGCCTCCTGTTGATCCCACCGAAGTAGACCGGAAAATTGCCGAACACGTAATGTATCATATTCGAGATGGCTGCTGTGTCCAGTTAGGAATTGGAGCGATGCCAAATTTGGTCGGGAAAATGATCAACGAGACTGATCTAAAGGATCTGGGCGGCAACACCGAAATGTTGGTGGATGCTTATATGGACATGTGGGAATCAGGTAAAATGAACGGGAGAAGGAAAAATGTGGATGATGGGAAAATCGTCTATACCTTTGCTCTGGGCAGCCAGGAACTCTATGACTGGATGGACAACAACCCGGCCCTGGCATCCTACAACGTAGGCTATGTCAACCATCCCTTGCGTCTAGCCAGCATTGATAATTTGATTTCCATTAATCAAGCTTTGGAAGTAGACTTGTATTCTCAGGTCAATGCGGAAAGCTCTGGCATTCGTCAAATCTCAGGCAACGGAGGTATGTCAGACTTTGTAATGGGAGCTTATTGGTCCAAAGGCGGGCGCAGTTTAATCTGCTTGCCATCGACTTATACCGATAAAGAAGGTAAACTCCACTCCCGCATAGTTCCTTCTTTTAGGCCCGGAACCATCACCACCGTTCCCAGGCAGTTTGTACATATTATTGTAACCGAATATGGCTGGGAATCGTTTAAAGCCGCTTCTACCTGGGTTCGAGCTGAAAAACTAATAAATTTGGCTCATCCTGATTTTCGCGATGAACTGATTCGCGAAGCAGAAAAGATGAAGATATGGCGGCGAACCAATAAAATTGAGTAATCCTCCTGGAGTCATCTTCATTTGATGATAGCCCTTGGTTATGCATTATCCTGCAAAACCAAGGGCTTGGTTTATTTCACTGAAATTTGTTTGTAGGAACGATTCCTTTCTATAAGCAAACCGAAATTCTCCAATATGCTATTATGGTCATTAAGAAACCATTAGATTGCACAGGTATAAGCAATTTAACAAATTACGCTACGGGGTGAAAGAAATTTTGCACGAGGACAATAGATTTGAAGGGGACCCATCCAGTTCATTTGGGGAAGACGAGCTTGAGGACAATCATATATCATCCCGGCGGCACAGCTGGCCTATTAGAATTGGTGCCTTACTATTACTGGTGGCTTTTGTTGCATTCGCCTATGCTTGGCTGCCCCATATTTTACCTCCCCATTTGGACTTTTTGCAGCAAAACCAGGAACTCTCCCAGGAACAGGTGGTTATAGACAGCCGCCCGGCAGTGGTAGGAATTAAAGTAGTTAAAAATGACCCAGCCTCCAGCGTATTCCGATCAACCCGCACTGGCACTGGTTTTAATATAGATCCCCAGGGCTTAATTATTACTAATCGCCATGTGGTAGAGGGAGCCCAGTCCGTGCATATAACCTTTTCTGAAGACAAAACCATCGTCAGTAACTCTATCGAACTGGTAGAGGGAGCTGACCTGGCCATAATACGCCTGGAGGAAGAAAATCTTCCTTATTTACCTGTAAGTGACCAGCTGGCTGAACCCGGACAAACGGTCACTATTATAGGAAACCCTCGGGGCATTCCCCGAGTAGCAGTACGCGGTATTGTAAAAGAATACTACGCCAGCGATTCAGCTCCCCTGGTGTTCAGTATTGAGGCCCTTATCGAACCTGGCAGTAGCGGCAGCCCGGTCCTGAATGAACAAGCTGAGGTAGTGGGCATTGTATATGCCCTGCAAACCCCTTCCTCAGATCACCAGGAAGCCAAGCTGGCACTGGCTATACCAATCACTTACCTTCCTTGAGCTGTCCTGCATGCGTACCTGCCTGGTTAATTGCCACACTATTCATAATTTTGGGACTATATGGTTGACCCCGGTCTAAAATTTGTTAACATAGATAATATATAGTAATTCCTAATTCTGGTTAAGGAGGTAGTAAAATGTCTGATCCCAATGTCGCTACTCAGGCTCCCCCCGACGCTGAGGCTATGCAAGCCATTATGGCGAAAATAGCCAGGGTTCAAAAGATTCTCGGTTTCCTGGCCTGCTGTCAGCTTTTGCTAGCCTTGTTTTTCCTGGCCACCCCCTTCCTGCCCGCAGCACTGGGTGTATCCGCCTATGCATTCGGATTCATGCTTTTGGCCCCCTTCCTATTAGGACTATCTTATGCCGCTTATTTAGCTAAAAAGGATCTCTCCTTTGCTAAGGTTGTTTTCCGTAATACGGCCATATCCCAGATTGGCTTTTTGCTAATTGCATTGTACGGGTACTTCACCGCTCCTTCGCTTTTAATATTGATTCTGGCGGCCATTGCTCTTATTCTTGGCGGTCTCGCTTGCCTGGTTATTTACCAGGCTTCAAAACAATAGTATTAATAATGCCAAAGGCTCGAGTTGGTGCTCGAGCCTTTCTTCTGATATGCAAGTTAAAAATTGAAAATGGGCAATCCCGATGGGCAAATTTAGCTTAGCTCGCCTTCATCGCCGGCATCTTCGGTGAATTCTGCCGTCAAGGCACGAAGATTTTTCGAGGCTTCAGCAATGCTTGCTGCCAGGTCCACAAAACTTCTAAAGGTATTTAGCTGTTCTTGGGTGAGATTGCTTACCTGCTCCATACCGGCAGCAGACTGTTCTGTACTGGCGGAAATATTTTGGATCCGTTGAACAACCTCGTCAGTGGAGGCAATTATCTCTTCAAGTATGGCTGACAGCTCCTGAATAGCTAAGTCAATGTGACCGGCTCCCTGTTCGACCTCCTCAAACATTTGCTGTGTTTTTAGGGCTGCATCTACTTGAGACACCTGCAAGTCAGCTGCATTCGTCATCTCTGTTGCAGATGATTCTATGTCTTTTATCATGTTATTAATTAATCCAGTAATATTTTGGGCTGCAGATGCTGATTCCTCTGCCAACTTGCGTACTTCCTCAGCAACGACAGCAAAACCCCTCCCGGCCTCACCGGCTCGGGCCGCTTCAATAGCGGCATTTAAGGCTAAAAGGTTAGTCTGATCGGCAATCCCCGTGATCAAGGCTACAATACCTTGTATTTGTTGGGACTGGACTTTCAGCTTATGGCTGGCCTCTTGTACTGCTGTCTGAGTCGTACTGTTTTGTTCCATTAAACCCATAAGTTCATTCATAGTCTCGAGTCCGGCAGCTACAATACTTTTGAATTTGCCAGACTGCTCGGTAACTTGTTGCACATTTATCCCTGCTGTTCCCAGAGCTTGGTTCATTTGCTGTATTACTTCAGCAGTACGGCTAGTATTATCGGCCTCATCCTCTACTGCTTTTGCCATCTCCTCCATTGTTGTTGCGACCATTTGTGCTGATTCATAACTCTGGGATGAAGAGTTTTTCAATTCATCTGCTGATGCAGCAAGTAAATCAGATCGCCCCCTTATACCGACCGCGATTTGATGAAGATGTTGGGTTTTGAGTTCTGCTTCTTCCTGTCCCTTTTGGGCTATTGCCGTTAAATGCGCCGTAAAAAAGGCGGCTAGGGCTGCCATAACCCCTATTAAAACCAAGTCGGTGTATCTGATTAATAGCATGCTGCTGTTGCCGATAATTTGCGGAAAAAACAATATGGAAGCCGTATATACAGCAATAACATAAAGAGTAGAAAATATTGAAAAGAATAGTTTGCCATAAAACACGCTAGCTACTATAACCAGAATAAGGTTAATGAAAGCCTCCGGCGACTGGGACACAATGGTATTGTAAATAAAGAGCATTATTCCCATCGAAATTATAACTACATATTTGCTGGCGGGATGAATTGGAAAGCGATGGGTAATAACGCGCGTGGCTATGTACAGCACAACCGTTATTAACAAGCATAGCAATATAACCGACAATTTCAGATTGTCTCGACCGGCAAAATAAGCGGCGATAGTCGCCAGGTATCCCAAAGCTATGGCTATTGCTGTAGCAATTAGGATTAAACGGTTCCTGCGGATATAGAGTTCCTCCATATGAATTCTCCTTTGGCTGACCAATATAATAATTAACATTTTATCGAATATTCGGATATATTACAATAATTGCTAATAATTTGTCACCATATTCTAGGAGGCCCAGATACTCAAAAGGCTATAGCCCATATAGCTATAGCCTCAGACTGTCAAAGAAGTCTATTAATGGTTAGAAGTTCGAGATTGCCACGCCCTTCCGGGGCTCGCAATGACACATAAGATGGCCTTCTGGTATGTCATCGGCCGTTCCGGCACTACTGATGTTCGCTATCGCTCACGACTAATGTTGCGAGGAGCGTAGCGACGTGGCGATCTCTTTTTAGCAACTTTTTGATACTCTCAGGCTATAGCCCATATAGCTAAGCCTGTAAATATCGTTTGGTTAACCAACCATATTAGTATTTCTTAAAACTGCTTCCGGGAGCACCACAGATGGGGCATTTATCCGGTGCCTCATTCTCACAAACATACCCGCATACTGGACATAAATGGAAACTTTCTGCAGCAACATCTTGATTCTTCTCCACCGCCTCAGCAGCTTTGGAAAACAGCTTTTCATGGACCTTCTCAGCTTCATTTGCCAGGTGGAAAGAAGCCCTGGCAGCTTTGGCACCTTCTTCTTCTGCCTCTTTGATAAACTGAGGGTACATACTGGTATGTTCATAATTCTCGCCGCCTGCGGCTGCATGCAGGTTTTCCAGGGTGGTCTTTACATTGCCCGCTATTTGGAATTGTTTTAGAGCATGAATGGTTTCTGCTTCAGCGACAGCTTCAAATAAACGGGCAACTTTTTCAAATCCATCTTTTCTGGCTTTGTCGGCAAAAGCCAAATATTTACGGTTTGCCTGGGACTCTCCGGCAAATGCAGCTTTGAGATTTTCATCGGTTTTCATAATTTATTCCTCCTTTTGCTAAGCTGTTTCGCTTATAACTTCAGTGTATTCATTATTATCTACTACAGTAACTATATTTAGAAGAACTTTCAAGCTTGGTTCCATCTTTACTTCGGGTTATTATGTTAATAATAAACAATATTGCTATTATTTAAAAAACAAAAGTCTTCTGGGGGAGGGTTTATGGGTTGAAGCTTAACGAGGAGCATATTAAAAAGCTGATGGCTTTGGTTAACCAAAGTCCCTTTTTTCAGCTGCTTTCTATGACTATCGATGATATGGGAGTGGGCTTTTCCCAATTGCGCATCGAAATGGACCACAAGCACCTGTCTCCTTACATGGCCATACAGGGCGGGGTTTACGCAGCTCTCATCGATGCAGCAGCTTACTGGGCTGTCTATGCCGAATTACCGGAAGAAGCAGGTTTGATAACTATAGATGTAAACGTAAACAACCTGGCATCCATCAGAGAAGGCACGATCCTGGCCTGGGGCCGGCGAATCAAGGTAGGCCGTTCCATATGTTTGGCTGATGTAAGGGTTGAAGATAACACTGGCCGGATATTGTCCCAGGGTACTTCCAAACTCCTGGTTACCCAGGGACTCCAGCCTATTGGTCAAATTGCCGTACTGGCTGGCACCAGTCTGCCGCCCAAGTTCCTGTAAATAGCACACTTCCCCTAGATTAACAGACTCAATCCTATCTATGATGATAACCATCCCGGGCATTGTTGATAAAGCAAGCAATCCAAATGTGCCAATTTATGTTTATTTAGAAAGCAGGCTATACAGCATCTGGGCCATCTGGGCTCTGGTGGCAGTGTCGGCGGGAGCAAGTTTACCTCCCCTGCCGCTGATGGTTCCCGTTTCCACCAGGAGTTTCATGGCCTCTTTAGCCCAAGGAGCGATTTCCCCCGCGTCGTCAAAGCTTGAGAGCGTCCTGCCGGAATCGCCTCCAGGTAGTTGTCCTATGGCTTTCAGGGCATTATAAAGCAAGGTAAACATTTCCTGTCGGGTTACCTCCTTTTCCGGAGCAAACATATTGCTGCCAACGCCTGCGGATATACCCAGTCTCTTGGCCGCAGCCAAATAACCGGTGTACCAGGTGTTGCCTGCATCGGCGAAGTTGTCCTTTGGATTGGTGTCGGGCTCTATGCCGTAAGCTCGCATCAGCATGACTATGAACTGGCCCCGGGTCAGCTTATCGTCCGGGTTAAAATTGCCCCCTCCCGTGCCGGCAGTAATATCCCGGGCAGCTATGAAGGAAACCGCCCTGGCATACCATGCGTCCCTGGCCACATCCTGGAAACTTACCTGTTTGTAGCTTACAGCGTAATGGCTGAAATGGGTGGTGGTAAAAGTCACGGTTCCGGTGTTCGGGTCATAGCGACCATTGGTAACACATACCGCCCTGCCGCTGCCGTCAATGTACCAGACCACAATGCTTTCGGGATTAGCCAACTCCACCGCTGTGGGAGTGTAGGGTATGGATATTTTTACTGGTGAGTCCGGGTTGTTCCATTCCATCTGCGTTCCGTCCAGGGTCAAGGTGAGCTGGATAATGGGTCTGTCGCCAATAGCTGCCTTTACATCCTCCGGCAGGCCGAATTTGTCACCCTGGCTGATGGTGATGGCTGCTGTCTCTCCTTGCGTTTCCGGCATTCCCGCCAGCATACCAGAGGGGATGGTAATGCTGCCCAGGCTGGTGGAGAAGATGAGGAAGCTTTCTCCTTGTGAGTCGGACAGCACACCAGCAGGTATTTTCGAGGTATAACAGTTCACGCCAGGAATAGATGGTACCGTGAGGATCGCCATCCCCGGGTTGTCTAAAATGTCTTTTGCCAGGGTGGTTCCCAATTCTATTACCGCGCTGGCAGTGTTTGCATTGGTATTTACGGGCAAGGTGGTTTTCGGTATACCAATTTTGACAACCGTTGCATTATATGAAAGCTGCGAGCCATGCGAGCCAATAAAGGCGCCCGTGTGTTCACTACGGACCGGCGGAGGTGTTGGCGGCGGTTGTTCGATGTTAAGGGGGTTACCGTCCACATTAGACCCATAGCCGGCGGTAATCCTTATAGTTCCGCTGACGCTTTCCGGTACCGTAAAAGAGAAGCTATAGGCTCCGTTATTGTCAGTTTTGACCGCATCAAAAACCACAATATTACCCAGGCTATCTACGGCTTTGACTGCCACCCAGGTATCCGGATTGTTAACCCCTGTGACTGTCACCGTATCTCCTACCCTGGCGCTGGCAGTACTGAGGGCAATGGTTCCGGCAGCCTCAGCCAGCAAGGGTAAGGCAGCAAATAAAATCAAACTAATGAGTATGAGGCTGAATAGTTTTTTCACTTCTCCGCCTCCTTACTGCAGCAAGGTGGGGTTGAACCTTTCGCTGTTATTCAGATCATCAACCAGATAAACTTTAATTACATCCCCGGGCTGGACATTAAAGGCGGCTTTGGCCCGGCTGACGGTGTCAAAATCAGCAGTGGTGGCGTTAATCGCTATCTGCATGCCTTTGCGCATCTGTACAAACACAGCGGTTTCATCACCCGCATGACTCTCGGTCAGGGAAATATCAGTTGTAAAATACTTAAAGCCTGAGATCCCGTCCTTCACCGTCATGGTAGCGATTCCTTCCGGGGTGGTTCCTATGGTATAAACCGAGGCATCGTCAACGGGAGTGACGATATAGCGTCCAGTACCAGTCGGATAGAAAACGGACAGGGTATAGCCCCGGGTGGTAGCTGCCCCTAGGCTGTCGGTCAGGGTAATATTGACCATACTGGTTCCTGCTGCAGTTGGCACACCGCTGATAACCCCGGTGGAAGCATCTATGCTGAGCCCGGCGGGCAGGCTGGATGCGCTCCAGGTATAGGGAGTGTTGCCCCCACTGGCCGCAAGAGTAATATTATAATCCGTTCCGATGATGGCTGTACCCAGATCGGTTGTATCAATGGTGGGGGATGAATCATAAATGGTGGTAACGGTAACGGTAAGATCGGGGCTTGTATTGCCGCCGCCGTCTTTCCCTTTGACAGTAAAGGTATAGGTGGTACCGGAGCTAAGCCCGGCTACATTATAGCTTGTGGCCGTACCTGGCAGGATGGCTATAAGATCTGTGTCCTTGTAAACTTCGTAGCCGGTAATGCCGGCATCGCTGAGAGCATCGGGCCAGGTCAATGTTACCCCATGGGCGGTTATCCCGGAAGCGGTAAGACTCCCGTCACTCCAGGTGATAGCCGGATAGCCGCAATCAACGGTTATCGTATAGGTTTTAGTGCTGGCATCCTGGGCCACCACCATCACCTCAATAGTGTTGACACCATGACTCAAGTTGACCGTAGTGCTGCCGCCGGACAGCATGCCGCCGTTTACCAGCACCAGTGCCTTGGGGTCATGGGAGCTGGCTGTCAGGGTCAAACTGGTAACAGAGTTGTCCACATTTATATTGTAGGAAGTGACAGCCGGATCAAAATCCAGGCTTCCGGGATCAACCGTCAGGCTGCCCAGATCAGCATCGCTCACTGTACCGTTGACGGAAAGTACATAACACTGTTCGGTATGCCCATCGGGAGCGGTAACCACAATAGGAATCAGGTTGGCTCCCTGGTCCAGGGAGACTGTTGCGGTCACGTTGCCGGTTGCGGGCTGGGAATCATTTATTGCCAGCATAGCTCCGGGTTCCTGAGCGACAGCGGTAATGTCGATCTGCCTTAATGTACCTGAGCTCTCGATGGCATAGGCAACCGTTGCCGGATCAAAAGCAGGATTAAGGGTACCGCTGCCTGCACTGAGGCTTTGCAGTCGGGCATTACTCGAAAGCCCGCGTACTATGGTGAGGTTATAGGTCTTGGTGGCAGTACCGTTACTTGACCTCACCACAACAGGCACCGGGTTATCACCCAGGTTGAGGTTCACAGCAACCGTCTTTTCACCGCTGCCCATGCTCTGACCGTTAATAGTCATGGTGGCATTTGAGTCCGCCGGCTTGGCGGTGATGCTCAAGGAAGTCACGTTGTTATCCACCGCCACCTTGTAATTCGTCACATTGGGATTAAAGGAAGGAGTCATCACCCCAGTGCTGGTCTGAAGCTTAAACAGGTCGGCGTTGTCTTGATCAGCGGCGGCCCGGCTTATAATCACTGTGTAGGTGCGAGTCCCTCCGCCGAACTCATTGTTTACTTTAATGTTAACCGTGTTTTCTCCCACTGCCAGGTTGATTGTTTTGGGCTCACCGTTAACATGGGGTTGCTCGTTAATGGTAAGCTGGTCGGAACTGCCGAACATGGTAGGGGTCAGGTCCAGCATGGTTATGGAATTGGGCACGTTCACGCTGTAAACCAGGGTGCCGGTGTTAAAGGACGGGGCAAGCGTTCCTCCACTTACGGCAAGATCGAGCAGACCGGGAAAAGTGTTTAACAGAATGGAAACGTTCGAACTAGAATAATTGGCTGTAGCCAGGTCCGGTCTGCCGTCCCATCTAAAATCACCCACAGCTATGCTATAAATATCGTCCCCCACGGTATATTCCACCACACGGAAATCACCATCACCTTTGCTCAAAAGAACGGATACCTTGTCATTCGGCCCACCGAGCTTAACATGGCCCACAGCCAGGTCAGATTTCCCATCACCGTTGAAATCACTCACAGCTATACTTCTCGGCTTTTCCCCCAAACTGTAGGTCTTCTTTTCCGGGAAGGCGCCATTACCGTTGCCCAAAAGGACGGCAACATTATTGTCATTTTCATTGGTCACAGCCAGGTCCGGTTTGCCGTCAGAGTTAAAATCACCCACGGCGATACCATAAGGCATTACTCCCGTGGGGTAGTTTTGCGCTGGATTAAAGGTACCGTCACCATTGCCCAGAAGGACAGAGACATTACCGCTGCCACCATTTGCCGTCGCCAGGTCCGGTTTGCCGTCAACGTTGAAATCACCTACGGCTACACTGTAAGGGTTGCTTCCCACGGAATGATTGATGGCCGTCGCGAAGGTACCGTCACCATTGCCAAGGAGGATGGAGACGGTGTCGCTTGCAAAATTTGCTGTAACCAGGTCAGTGTTGCCGTCACCGTTGAAATCTGCCACGGCTACACTATAAGGATTGCCTCCCACGTAGGGTGATTCCCCACCACTCTCTTTCAGCTCGAAGGTACCAGTCTTCCATGGGGGCATCTTCCGGCAGAGGCAGCAGGCTGTCGATCAGAGTGCTGCTTTCCTCTAAGGAGGCCTTATTGCGCAGAATCCTGGCTTTATGGGCCAACACCTGCAGCATAATCCGGCGATCTTCCCCCAGCATAGGAAGGGCCTCCCGCAAACATTGGTCGGCCTCATGGAAGTGACCCTGACTGGACAGGTACAACCCCCTGGCCAAAAGAACCCGGGGAGACAATTCTATGTTCTGGGCTTTCATACAGTCAAAATACCCTCTGATGTTCCCGTAGTTCCCCTGTCCAAAGGGTCTGCCCAGGTCGGCATCGATACATTCGTGTACAAAAGCGGCATCATCCAGAAGCAGGGCATATGTGGCAGCCTGATGGTATTCCTTGCGAGCATAGCTGTCCAGCATGGCCCGGCGCAATACTTCCCGTCCCAGGGTATTGCCGGTTTGCCGCAAAAAGGCGGCAAACAGAGTATGGTAGCGATAAGTGGAAGGAGAAGTCTGGGTGGTGAAAATATTCCTGCGTACCAGCTCATCTAGGATCTCCTGGGAGTTTTGGATATGCAGAAGCCTATCGCATTCCGCAGGTCTAAGTTCGGGCAGCCAAGCGGTGGCCAGCAGGAAATTCTGCATATTTTCAGGAAGCTGCTTAAAAATTTCTTCCAGCAAGTAACGGTGCAGCTTCCGGTCATCATGGGGCAGGCGGAGCTTTCCGCTCCCGGCAGCCATCCGGTAGGATTGCAGGGCCAGCGCCCAGCCCTCGGTGGCCACGTAAGCATCGTCATCGAAAAAGCCCCAGAGTTCTTCTGTTTCCTTCCGGCTAAAGAGCAAATCATCCTGGGTGAGCTCGGCGACCCGCCCGTCCATTTTGAGCCGGAAAAGTTCTCCCCACAGTTCGTCACGTCCTGCCATGACAAGGGTGAGGCCGGGAGGGCAGTTTTTGGCCAGCCTGGTCAATAAGTCCTTCACCTTGCTATCTGTGATCAGGTGGACATCATCCAGAATGAGGGTAAGCTTACAGCGTCCTATAGCGCGAAGCAGCGCGGCCAGCGCCCTGTGTACAAAGGTATCCTCGGCTGAAAAAGGAAGCAGGTCGGTGGTATAGAATTCAAAGCGGGGCAGCTTTTTGCGAAAGTCATCCTCCAAATGACGCAAAAAGTATAAAATATTGCTGTCTCTTTCGTCCACAAAAAGCCATATAACCTTGTCCCGTTGGCTGGCGTACTGCTTCAGAAGGGTGGTTTTGCCATAGCCCGCACCTGCATGTATGTAGGTAAGGCTGCTGCCGGGCGGGGCAATTTTTTCAATCAGCCGGGACCGGGGAACGATTGCGGCAAGCTCTGTGGGCAGGAGAAAAGTGTACTGCTCCCCATCCTGCTGAACTGGGGGAGCAACATCTAGGGCTTCAGACGCGGGAGACTCCGGATGGTTTTTTATGTACCGTCCTGTTTTTATTCTGGCGTCCTTTGGCTTTGGCGCAGTTTCCGGGATCAGCCATATCCTCCCATGGCGCTCTGCCCCGGCAATTCTTCCCTGCTGGCACAGAAGCTGAACCCGGCGCTCCGATATTCCCCATTTTTCCGCAGCTTCCTTTGGTATCAGGTATTTCAAACAGGCCACAATCCTTTTTCTTCCATATATTTTAATCATATACGCTTAAACGAATATTATCTACAAAAACTGATATTTTTAAGAAGATATCCTGTCCTTAATAAAACGAGCAAAAAAAATGGGGGCAAAGCCCCCTTGCGTCGCTATGCTATAGCGTTATTGTCATTATTGGGTTAAATTGTTTTTCACATGGCTATGAACTGAACTATGGAATAACATGGTCAAATGCAGATTATACCAACCACCATTATTGTTCCAGCCACTTATCTGAGAATTAGCATAGGGAACCAACTCATCAGCATAGGTGTAGATTGAAGTATAATGCACTGACCCGGGAGTTGTATCCCCGCTATTCAACTGTTGCAGAAATCCACTGCCCGGTATCATTTCATACCCGCCATCGGTCCAGGAAACTAAATAAGCCAAAGGAGTACCATGGTGGGGCGTGCCAAGAGTTATCAGTGAGCCAACTTTCTCATGTCCACCTAGATTTTGAATATAATAACGCGAACTAAGTCCGCCCATACTATGGGCAACAATATCCACCTGCTCCTTTCCAGTCTGGCTTAACACGTTATCAATAAAGGCATCCAATTCATATGCATTAGGAATATTACTTCCTACCGTATCAGAATATTGAATAACAAATAGTTCATCACTATCCCATCCTTGCTCAACCAGGTAATCAATCAGATAAGTAAAATTGGATTTTCCAAATAGGTCGATTTTTTTGTCAAAAAATCCATGCACAAAAACTACCGGATTTTTCTCACCTGTATCAGCCGTTACTGGAGGTGTCATCCAGAACAAGGACAGTAATACAACAGATAAGACGAGTAACACCCAGCTTTTCCTTTTAATGATGATACATCTCCTCCTCGTAGTATCAACTCGAAAACAACAGGTTTAGGATACTCCCCCCTTAAACATCGTAATATGAGTAAATATTCTGACAAATTATTACCTATGTTATGATCACAAGGTGCAAAAGGTGACCCGCACAAAAAAGCAGGGGCCAAGCCCCCGCTTTTACCGGGTTAGTAACTTTATTCCGTTTAAGAGAAGGTTATATCATCTGCTAATTCTTCGTCCCCCACCCTTCGGCATTTGGGAAGAACATGGATTCACCATATACATCTTTCTTGAAGTCGCCAATAAAACTTTGTCCCTCATCAGAAGTTATTTTACTACCTAATGCTTTTTGCATGAAATCCAGGGGTACCATGATGTGTTCATTCATAATACCAGCATCGGCCGATATTACAAACTCCTTCCCATTTACCGTTCCCCGGCGGCTGTTGATATGAATCTCCACATTCTTGTTCATAAACCTGACAGAAGCTTTCGGTGCACCTCCATCCCATTCCACCTGGGCTCCCAATGCTTCGCATACTGTTCTCAAAGGAATAAGAACCACATCTTTGCCGCTGTCAAATCTGGCTGTCTGACCGGTAAAACTAACGGGTTTGTCATCAACCGAAACTGCTACCGGTTTCATCGCACAATCACTCCTATCTACACAAAGGAAATACTAATTAATTGTTTTAATTTGCAAGTAATGTTGATATCCAACTCATAATTCCCCAATAAAAGCAGTTTGCCATTATTGGAAAACACTGATTCAACCCCTGGCACTAAATCTGCTGGTAGCTCAAAGCAATTTATCATATCAACGTTATTGGTTAGACGCTAATCCTATAGTTCTTAATATATCTTCCACTGCGTTTAGGAATTGATTTGATTTCTTTCCATTTGGTCCATAGGATCTAAAATGATGATAAGCAATAATTGAACAGGTAGTACCATCAGGGTAATAAGTTTCGGTCATTCCGAAACGTTAGAGTATTCTAGAGCACGAAGTTTATCAATGCTTTGGTTATCTGGTACTTCTAATCCCTTTTCTTTTAAATAACTCAAAGTAAGGTCTATAGTGTTAATGTCAATCAAAAATTAGGCAATTCGCTGGTCAGAAATTAGGCCACTTGAGTAATAAAAAATTAGTCAGTGGATTGCCTGGCGAGAGCCTGCTTAAAGCGGTAGCTTTCGCCATTGATGTTTAGGATATGGGCTTTGTGGGTGAGCCTATCCAGCAATGCTGCCGTCAACTGTGCGTCTAGCAACACCTCCGTCCACTTTGGAAATTCGAGATTAGTTGTGATAATCAGGCTGCCCCTTTCGTGCCGCGCTGAACAGAATTGGAACAGTAGTTCAGCTCCGGTCTTACTAAAAGGGACATAGCCCAGTTCATCTATCACTACCAGGTGATAGGATAGAAACTGCTTTTC
>Ga0208297_1001274_pt1 | contig 26390 bp, 24 predicted proteins | sample LMS_cellobiose_e_FD_187367 | JGI IMG/M metagenome (GOLD analysis project Ga0208297, IMG submission 187367) | Rumen-fistulated moose microbial communities from Alaska, USA - LMS_cellobiose_enrichment (SPAdes) (version 2) | ecosystem: Host-associated > Mammals > Digestive system > Stomach > Rumen... | reverse complement strand
TGAAGGACGGGTCGGCTTGGATGAGGAAACGCTCCTCAAAAGAAAGATTGAGCGGACGCAGAGGGCTCTCGATGCCTTAAACGCAAAGCTCTATGCTACAGCAAGTTAAATTTATGTTATATAGAAGATTCTTCAGCCTCCGGCCTCAGAATGACAGTGTGGTAAATTCCGGATAATCCTTCATTTTCTCAAAAAAATTTCACGCCTAACCTGTTGTTTTTCAACAACGGTTACTTCGGTGTAACTTACTCTCCGCGAAGTGCCTTCTTGTTTGATAATCAAAAAGTTCGCACCTTTGCAGTAACAAAAGGAAACCAAGGCTAAAAAGGTAACCCATCATGGACAGAAAACAGATCAAGGATGCGATGTTCCCGGAGTGCCCGGTTCGCAATGTGCTCTCGCGCATCATGGACAAATGGACACTGCTTGTGCTCTATACGCTGGAGAGTACCGGAACCATGCGCTTCAACGACATCCACCGCGCCATTCCGGACATCTCGCAGAAGATGCTCACCACTACGCTCAAAAGTATGGAGGCCGATGGCCTCGTGGCCAGGAAGGTCATACCGGCTGTCCCTGTGAAGGTGGAGTACACGCTCACGGAACGCGCATTGAGCCTGATGCCTTTGCTGGACCAGTGTCTTTCGTGGTCTCTGGAGAATTTCTCAGGCATCATTGCAGACCGCCAGAAGCACTCACAAGAATAATCGTATTATTCGATAAACTATTCCCAAATCATTAACATTCAACACTCCCGCACATGAAAAGATCCAACATTTCCGGATTTGTGATGAGCTTCGCAAACGAAGCTCCGTCGGCCTGCGGCAGCGCCTGTGGTGCCGCCAAGCCCGAAGAGAAACCCGCCGCCTGCGGCAGTGCCTGCGGTGCAGCAGAGCCCAAGCCCAGCGCCTGCGGCGCAGCAGAGCCCGAACAGAAGCCCGCAGCCTGCGGTTCCGCTTGTGGCGCGAAGTAATGCTTCAGTACTTCGCATTCCAGTGGCACATCACTGATACCTGCGATCAGCGGTGCAAACACTGTTACATTTTCGCCGAAGGGCACCCCAGGCTGATCTCGATCGGCCTGGAAGATGCCCGTCGGGTCATTGACAATGCCGTGGACATGTGCTCCAGCATGGAGGAGCGCGTGCCCTATTTTTATATCACAGGCGGAGACCCGATGCTCCACCCGCACGTGTGGGAGATTCTGGGGATGCTGAAGGAGCGGAAGATTCCTTTCACCATCCTGGGGAATCCTTTCCATCTGACCGATGAGGTCTGCGCCAGACTCAAGTCCTACGGCTGCCAGAAGTACCAACTCTCCATTGACGGCAACCGGGAGACGCACGACTGGATGCGCAAGCCCGGCTCCTACGACTGCACACTGGAGAAAATCGTTGTTCTGCACAAGGCGGGGATCAAGGTGGCCATTATGACTACGGTATCGGCCGTGAACGCGGGCCAGATGGAAGAAATCATCGGCACAGTGGTGGCGCATAAAGCCGATGTCTTTGCCTTCGGCCGATATTGTCCCACATCTGAAGAGAAGTCGGTGGCGCTGACTCCACTCCAGTACCGGGATGTGCTGGACCGCTGCTGGAAGAAATTCCAGGAGTACAAGGACTCCGGGACGTATTTCAATCTGAAAGATCACCTCTGGACGCTGTATCTCTACGAGAACGGCCTGTTCAAGATTCCGGAGGGATTGGACGAGAATCTGATTTATGACGGCTGCAACTGCGGCAACTGCCATTTCACCATCTGCCCGAACGGGGACGTGATGGCCTGCAGGCGCTTTGACAGCGTGGTTGGCAATGTCCGCAAGACGCCGCTTTACGACCTCTGGACGGGACCGCAAATGGAGCAGTTCCGCCAATACGAGAGATTTGAGAAATGCCGCCATTGCGAGCTCCTGCGCTTCTGTAGAGGTTGCCCGGCCGTCACCTTTGGCACCACCCATAACTTTTACGCTCCTGACCCTCAATGTTGGAAAGAAATATGAACCTTTTTGAACTGATAAAATACCGTCGCTCCATCCGTAAGTACGAGGACCGGCAGATTCCCCGGGAAGATTTGGAGAAGATAATCGAAGCCGGTCTCTACGCTCCCAATGCGGGAGGTGGCCAGCGCAGCATGATTGTTGCCCTCCGCGACCCTATACTCACGGAAGCTGTGGGAAAAATGAACGTGGGCAAACTGGACCGAACCCGCCTGTCGGGAAGTTTCGTGTCCAAGGAGCAACCCAGTATCATTGACGATCCCAGCATCAAAAGCGGCTTCTATGGCGCTCCCACGGTGTGCGTCATCTTTGCCCAGGGCAACTTCCTCTACAGTATTCCTGACTCTTTCTGCTGCGCAGAGAATATGGTCCTGGCCGCCACGGAACTCGGTATCAGTTCCTGCATCATCGCCCGTGGCGAGGAGACTTTCGACAGCGACTATGGCCACAAACTCATGAACGACTGGGGCGTTCCTCCGGGATATGTCGCCCGCTGCTTCGTTCTCCTGGGCTACTGCAAAGGCGATTACCCTGCCGGGAAACCCCGCAAACCAGGACGTGCTGTGATAGTGGAGTAAACACTGATGATTCTGAACACCGGCGGGCGGACGGATACCGTCCAGTACTATAGCGAGTGGTTGCTGAACCGCTTCAGGGAAGGGTATGTCCTGTCCCGGAATCCGCTGTTCCCGAACATCGTGAACCGGATCGAACTGAGCCCGGATACGCTGGATGTAGTGGTCTTCTGTTCCAAGGATTACAGTCCCATCCTGCCGCGCCTCTACGAGATTTCCAACCGGTTCAACTGCTACTACCACTATACGATTACTGCCTACGGGACGGACATAGAGCCGCGTGTACCTTCCATCGATGACAGTATTCGGACACTGAAAGCATTGGCTGCCCAGGTGGGGCCGGAGAAGATCGCCTGGCGCTACGATCCAGTGCTTCTGACGGAGAAATATACCATAGAGCGGCATCTGGAAACTTTTGACTGGATGGCCCATGAACTTGCCCCATACGTGGACCGATGTATCTTCTCTTTTGTGGAGATGTACAAGAAATTGGAGGTCAATATGCCGGAACTAAGGCCGGTGTCGGAGCAAGATAAGTTGACACTTGCCAAGGGGATGGGCGTTATTGCCCGGAAAAATGGCCTGTATCTTCAAACCTGCGCCACTAAGGAGGACTATGAGCCATTCGGCATCCACCGGAGCGGCTGCATGACGGCGGAAATCTTCTCTCGGGCATTGGGAGTTCAGTTCAAGAAAGTCTCTCACAAAGGGAATCGCGCCGGGTGCCTTTGCATGGAAAGCCGGGGCCTTGGCGACTATAACTCCTGCCCCAACGGTTGCCGCTACTGCTACGCCAACAAAGACCACGCGAAGGCTCTGCAGAACTATCTTACCCACGACCCGGAGTCACCGCTGCTGCTGGGTAATATCCAGCCTGGCGACAAGATTGTCCCGTCCAGACAAGAATCGTTATTATCGAAAGAACCGGGGCTGTTTGATTAAAGTTCGAATTTAGCGGTGAGATAAATAACCCCTTCCCTGCCCCACGTAGGAGTTGGCCGGGAGGGGGTCGTGGGGCGGGCTCGCCATCATTCCCGGAGAGGACGACTTCATCGTCATAGGGCAGGCCGACTCTTAGGCTCGCGGGTCTTACATTTGCCGGTTATTGATACATTCAAACCACCGTTTCGGGCCTGTAACGGCGGCGAAGTGTTGGTTTGGCGTAGTTTAAACCCCGCCAAACCACCGTTTCCCGTCCTCTAATGTATACAAGCGGTGGTTTGAATGTATCAGACGTTGAGGAGAACAGGGAGGTGGAGGCTGACGTCCGCATCTGAATCGGCCCAGGGCCTGAACCGCAGGCGATTAGTCTCTATGAGGATTTGGCGCTGAAATCTTTACTCCTCAACAAACATCTGCTTTGCAAGCCGGTTAACCTCGTCGATGTCCAGAATTGGCAGGTCTATATCCTCTACGCCATCGAACTCCAGGAAGAAACCCATGTAGGAAGGAACGGTGAGTATGGCGCCCTCACGGCCGACATTGTGATAATAATAGAGATTCTGTCCCTTCTTGTGCAGGAAGTCGGCCATAATTCCTTCGAAAATGGCACCCTTGTAGCCGTAGAGGTTCCCTTGGAGTACATCGGCACGCGTACCCGGATCAAGCATGGCCATAAGTACGCCGATAACTGTAGGATAGACCTTGAATACGTTTTCCTTTGCATTACCGTCGAGCGGTAGTTCAGGAGTATCTGTGTTGTAGCAGCGATGGATAATGCCTGCATCTTCAAGCCACTGCAGGCTGCCAGCATACTGGGATGCACGGGCACCTTTCTTGATCGTGGAGTACTGGAATTTCTTGTTCTCTTTTGCCAGCTGCGCAGGAATGGATTCAAAGCGCTCACGAATATGGGGCTTATCCGCGTCATCGGCATATTTTACCATATCGTCCTCATATTCATCGATTATGGACTTGTAGACTTCGGCCACTTCACCCATGTGGTTGTTCTCAAGGAATATATTAACGGCTGCAGGAAGTCCACCTACATCGATATAGCGGTTTAAGAGCTGTTTGAAAGCATAATGGACACCTTCAGGGACAGGCGTTTCGCTCTCAAAGCATTTGCGGACGGCATCAATGGCTTCGGCCCGGATTCCGTTGGCCCAAAGGAATTCCTCGAAATCCAGCGGGCACATGGAGATTATGGTCTCATAACCCACAGGTACAGAATTATTCCCAAGCTTTTTGTTATTCTGTTTCTTATTGTTGCCATAACCTTTCACTCCCAGCAAGGAGCCGGTGGCAATGACATCAAAGCGTCCATCCAATTTGAATGACTTCAGAGATGTTCGAGCATCCGGGCAATCCTGAATCTCGTCCAGAATGATGCAGGTCTTTCCAGGGATGAACTGGGCCTGAGGCATCAAGGTGGAAAGGTTAAGGAGGATGGTGTCAACGTCCTTGCTTCCGAGAAAGGCAGTAATCTTATCGGCCTCCAGAGCAAAATTGACATACACGACGGACTGGTAGTGCTGTTTAGCAAATTTTCCTTTTAAGCATAAGCGTTCTTGGTCTTTGATGTATATTTACACTTTTTTGGGGGAATAATTTAAAGAATCTACTTTTTCTGCACTTCTTCCGTTCCGACTCAGACCCAGACGCCAGGCGTCGGCGCTTCCGTAAGAAAAAACGTGAAGCACAGTTTTCGGGCAGTACCGTAAGGGAAGATCCACGATTTCACTATTGGGAAATCAAAAAATCTTCTTACCTTTGCCATGTCGGTTGGGAGCCGGGAAACTGGTAGGCTGACAAACACCGATTAAATTCGAGGGAAGGAGCCACTACGGTGAGCTCCTTCAATTTTTATCTGTCCCAGCAGACCATAAAGTCGGCAATGAACATCTTTTTGCTCGCTATTTGATGACTGACATGCACTTCCTTATTTCCCTTAAAAATCATTATATCTACTACTTTAGGGTTATTAAGGATGAAATTCTTGAGCCTTTCAGCCAAATGCCGGCTATTCGGCGAATCCACCATATCCAGCATAATCCGGTCGCTCTGTTGCAGGGCCGAGGCCATTCGTTCCCAGATGGATGCTGCACTGTAAATGGTCTTTAACTCATAGGCATAGTACTTCCCGTTCTTGACCAGGATGAAATCGGGAGACTTTCCCTCATTCGGATTCGGGAGCATGTAAACATCGTACCCATTCCGGGCGCATTTCTTGGCGGCAGACAGATTCGTCGTAAACTCCTGGTAGTTGTTACTGCCGGGAATGCTGAAAATCCGTCCGGGCAACTTCATCAGCGTGACTTCAGTGAAAGGGAGGTTTTCGGTCAGATGCCGGAGAATCAAGTGGAGGTCTTTCAGGGACAGTCCGAGCTCTTTATATCTGGAAATCTTCAGGATATCAAGCAGTTCCTCCGCTTTTCCGGGAGGCATTCCCGCCTCGCAAAGAAGGCCCCCGAGCCGGGCCTCATTCTCCCGCTCCAGGTATTCCACCCACAACTGTATGCGCCATACACTTATCATTTCGATGCAAAGATAGCAAAAGATTGAGCACCAAACAAAGGTCTATCGCCCTGTCCTTTCCTGACTAACTTGGCGATTGGTTGAAAGATAATTGCTTGTTTATACCCGGTACATTTGAAAGTGAAATAGGCGGTACATTTAATCCGCTACTATCACATTTTCCAGTTATTCCGAGCGTATCTCCGAAAAATAATTGTAAATTTGTTCAATTATCCAATAAAGCAAGAAACAACATACTCGTATGGCATCAGAAAGTCCAATTCTGAACAACCCATATCTGAAACCACTATACCACTATGGCACCGATGCGGCTGGGAATCTCTACTATACCAACATCCTTCCTGGACGTCGGCCAGATGATACCGCAGGCTCGGGTATCACGCCCATCATTACCAGCCTGTCCATCATAGACTTCTACCTCACCAGCGACAAAGTAATTGTCCCCCAATAACGTATACAGAAGCCCCCATAAAGCCAACCTTCATGTAGCACCCCACCCCAGCAGAAACCAATAAATGTCACTGTTTAGCAACATACTAAAGAAGAAAGAGACAGCCGACACCCTTCGGACCTCCGGAGCGATGACCCCGGAGCATCGTCAGCTGGTCGCTTTCTATGACAGATTGAAAACCATGCTGAGCGAGGACCGCTACCTGGCCCGGAGTGACTATCGCAGCCTTGTGGAGGACAATGGCAGCATCAATGACTTCTTCCTGGCACAAAAGCAAGCGGACACACTCTCCTACTACTGTGAGAAGAACAAGTTGTCTGAGAAATGGGTCCTTCGTTTCCTGGACTACTATGCTGAGTTCTCTGACCAGAAGACGGTCCCCTCCTTTATCGCCAAACACAACGACATGTTCATTCAAGGCCATCTTGCTACTGAAAAAGACTACCTCGACGGCATCCTGCACAAAGTCGATCCCGCTATCAGTCTGGACGATGAGCAGCGCAAGGTCGTCCTCTCCGACGAGGATTATACCCTCGTGATTGCAGGCGCCGGTGCCGGAAAGACAACGACCGTGGCCGCCAAGGTCAAATATCTGGTCGAGAAGCAGCACGTCGATCCGGAAAAGATTCTGGTCATCTCCTTCACGAACAAAGCCGTCGGCGAGCTCCGAGACAAAATAAACAAGTCGCTGAAGATAAAATGTCCCGTCACGACTTTCCACAGCGCAGGCTATGCCATTCTTCGCAAGCAAGACCCAGCCGGAAAGAATGTCCGGGACTCGGGATTTCTCTTCAACATAGTCAACAATTACCTAAAGAGCAACATCCTGGAGCAGCCCGAGCTGGTGGACAAACTGATTCTCTTCTTCGGCAGTTACTTCGATGCCCCCTATGAAGGCGACAACCTCAACGACTTCTTCAACTACATTTCCAAGGCCGACTTCACCACCCTCAAAGGGAATATGAGTGAATACACCGAGGAGATTATCAGCAAACGCACCGGCAACCGGGTCTCCATCGCCCACGAAGCCATGCGCTCCGCTCAGGAAGTCAAGATTGCGAATTTCCTGTACCTCAACAATATCGAGTATTCCTACGAGAAACCGTACAAATACAATATCTTGCGTGCCCGCAAACCATATACCCCGGATTTCACCATCACCCAGGGCGACCACGTGGCCTACATCGAGCATTTCGGCATCTCGCAGGACGGCAGGAACAACCGCTACTCCCCCGAGGAACTGGAACGCTACAAGAATGCCATCAACGATAAGGTCAGCCTCCACCGCAAGCACGGCACGGAACTTATCTACACCTTCTCGTACTACAACGACGGCCGTCCCCTGCTGACCCATCTGGAAGAAGAGCTCAAGGCCCACGGATTCACGCTGGAGCCCCGTTCATCCAAAGAAGTCTTCGACAAGATTGTCTCCACCGAGGAGAACAAATACATTCTCAAGCTGGTGAAGTTGATCTGCACTTTCATCCAGAACTTCAAGACCAACGGCTACACCGTTGAGAAGTTCTATGAATGGGAAAACAAGGCCCCTAATGAGCGCACGAAACTCTTCCTGGACATCTGCCAGCAGTGCTATTTGGAGTACACCAAGCGTCTGAAACAACAACACGCCGTGGACTTCGAAGATATGATTAACGAGTCAGCCCGCATCCTCAAGGAACAGAAGAAATCCGGTGTAAAGCTGGACTTCAAATATATCATCGTCGATGAGTACCAAGACATCTCCCGCCAGCGCTTCGACCTCACCAAGGCGCTGAGCGAAGTCTGCGATGCCAAGATTATTGCAGTCGGTGACGACTGGCAGTCTATCTATGCCTACGCGGGTTCTGACATCACCCTGTTTACCAAGTTCAAGGAGGCCTTCGGTTACGGAGAAGAGCTAAAAATCACCAAAACCTACCGCAACGCGCAAGAGGTCATCGACATTGCAGGCGGCTTCATCCAGCAGAACGACGCACAGCTAAAAAAGGCCCTGGTCTCTCCGAAACATATCGACAATCCCGTTGTCATTCAGACCTATACGGAAGAAGTGGACCGGAAACAATATGAAGGAAAAGGCGGCAAATATTTCCTAATCGGGAAGACCGTCGAGGCTGCGATGGAAAAGATTCTCGCCGATAATCCTAAGTCCTCAATCCTCCTACTGGGCCGCTATGGCTTCGATGCCTTCAACCTGGGCAAATCGGCCGACTTCCAGTACAATCCCGATGACGGCAGCGTCCGCTCCAAGCGCTTCCCCGGCGTCAAGATTGAGTTTATGACCGTCCACCGCGCCAAGGGCCTGGGCTATGACAACGTCATCATCATCAACGCCCGCAACGAGCTTTACGGCTTCCCCTCCCAGATCCAGGACGACCCAGTGCTCAAATATGTCGTCCGCGACGACCACAGCATCGAGTATGCAGAAGAACGCCGTCTCTTCTATGTTGCCCTCACCCGCACCAAGAACCGGGTCTACATCATCACGCCGGAACAGCACCCTTCCACCTTCGTAAAGGAACTCATCCACGACTATCCGCTGGTGGTGGTCGATGGCAAGCTCAATGACCAGAGTAACGACGAAAACACCAACATCAAATACTGCCCCATATGCGGCTATCCCCTCCAGCTCCGGTACAAGCCCCACTACGGCCTCAAGCTCTGGCTCTGCTCCAACGAGCCCGAAATCTGCGACTTTATGACCAACGACCTCCGGGGCGGAGATTTATCAATTATCAAGTGCGATGAGTGTCAAGATGGTTATTTGATAGTTCGCGAAGGAAAAGAGGAACCGTTTTTAGGATGTTCAAATTACAAAAATGACAAGACAGGTTGCAACCGCGTCATGACCAGAAAATATTATAGGAAACATATCAGTCAATAATAGATAGTCTATAGGAATATGTCGGATGTTCTCTTCACAGTAGGCCATTCAAATGGTACTCTTGAAAAGTTGCTTAGCCTCATCAGGCTGGCGGATGTCAACTGCGTCATAGACGTCCGTAGTTCGCCTGCGAGCGCGTATAGCCCACACTTTAATAAAGAGTCACTGCATCGCTTCTTACGTGCTAATGGCATATTTTATGGGCATTTTGGTGAAGAGTTTGGTGCCAGACGCACAGACTCTATCGTAGGAGGGCAGGTCAATTTTGAAAAGGCTGTAACGACAGAAGCCTTCCTACGTGGTGTCCAGAGAATAGACAACGGATTAGCCAAAGGTTATAGAATCGCATTAATGTGTTCTGAAGCTAAGCCTCTTGACTGCCATCGTTTTTCAATGCTCTCGCGCTATTTCGTCGATAACGGATACGAAGTCAATCATATCCTTCATAGTAATGAAATCGTTCCACATGATGTACTTGAGAAAGAAATGATTGATGAGTATGTTAGAAAGGGGAAACTCAGTGAGGTTGATAAGATGTTTGGCGAGTATACAGATGAGATGCAAAGGGTTGATGCATATAGACTGAAGAATAAAGAGATTGGCTATAAACCAGGAGAAGAATACGAAAATCAAGAATAATCATATCATGATAACGCTTTACACAATTGGGTTTACTAAGAAATCAGCTGAAAAGTTCTTCACTCTGCTGAAGAATGCTGGTGTCAAAAGGATTGTTGACATTCGCTTGAACAATGCGAGTCAATTGGCAGGTTTCGCCAAGGGCTCAGACCTCCAGTACTTCGCCAAATCGATTCTAGGTGCTGGTTATGTCCATATCACTGACCTCTCCCCGACCAAGGAGCTATTAAAATCCTATCAAGAAGGGGAAACATCATGGGATGGATATGTCCGTGTCTTCTCGGGGCTATTGAAGGAAAGACACATCAAAGAAAGGTACAAGGTCGAGGACTTCGACAACTGCTGTTTCCTCTGCACAGAAGATACTCCTGAGAAATGCCACAGGCGCTTGGTCGCGGAGTATTTCAGAGACAATAATCCCGACAAGGATATCCGTATTGTACATCTTCATTAATACACAATACCGGGGAATCCCATTAGTGAAAATTTTTTTATTACGAATATAATCAATAGGTTATGGATAAAACCTTCATATGTCTAGCCAATTCATACAAGCGTGGCAATCGCTGCATTGCCGGCGTCGAAATTGAGCTTTGCCCACAACAAAACAGTTATGTTGTCAAACGGGATGCGAACGGTAATCCCATCTGGTTCCGTCCTATACATCGCGGAACTGAAGCTGGAGCTGTTCCCAATTCAGAAGCCCAGGGAATATCCGTGTTAGATATCGTTACAGCAACTCAAGTTGAGCCTTGCCCTGATGGCGCTCAAAAAGAGAATTTCTTCTATAGCCGTCTTGTGAGAGTAAACCGTGTAACAAAAGATAGTCAGAACCTTGACGGGTTTGTCAACAACACACATCATTCCTTGTTTGGCAATAGAGGTGCCGCTGTTCCTCCGGATAGATATATGAATCTTGATTATTCCGTTCTCCTTATCAAGTGTACACAAGTTGAGTTTTATATGAAAGATCGTACTCAATGGGAAGAGAAACCTCAGCCAAGAGGAAAACTAACCTATAATGGCATCGAATACGATCTTCCAGTGACAGACCCGATATTTCGACAAACTGTTCAGAATGACCTGCAAACAGCTAATTCCTTTGCTGATTATTATATAACCCTTTCGCTCGGCGTTGAACATGATGAGTGGCATTCCAAATTGATTGCCAGCGTTATCCCCCTTATCAGAGTCCTTAATGCATACCAAGCTCCTGTGCAACCAACGCCTCAAACAGAGGCCCCACAAAGAAATCAGAATAGAGGTCAGAGAGAAACCAGAAGGGAAGACTCTTCCAGAATATCATTTGATCTTTTTAGGCAAGGTTTGTCTATTGAGGAAATAGCCCAAAGGCGTGGCATAGTCCCCGGAACCGTCGGTAGTCATCTTCTAGTTTATATCAAGACTGGAGAGCTGGATATTAGACAGTTAGTCTCTAATGACAAAATCGCTCGTGTCCAGAATTACAAACGCTCGCATCCTGAGGAAGATAAACTTCGCCCTTACTTCGAAGCGTTTAACGAAGAAATATCGTTTAACGAAATCAAATGGATATTGGCTGCGATAGAATGTGGTCAATTACCGTTATAGCGACATATCAATACCTTTTTGCGTCAGTCATAGTTGCACATCCTGCCATTTTAAAGGGTACTAATGATCAAGGAAACCATACGGCGTCCTTAATCATATACTCTATTTCTGGCGATAAGAAACAACAAGAGAACTTATCACTGAGCCTTTAATGATTCGCTAGGAATACCGCAGAATTCGCAGATATTATTATATGCAATTTGCTCGTTTTCTTCTACTACTCCATCAGCAAGGATAATCCCGCTCATAAGCTCGCGATAATCTTTTTTTTGCTCAAGAGTCATCTCCTTGATAACGCTTAAGCAATTGAGAGTATTGTATTCGCGAACGCGGAAGTGATCCTCTGCGCTTAAATCGAGTTTAACCTTGATATCTTCGAAGAAATGTGTCTCTCGGGCATCAATCTTCCCATCCACGCTAATGATGTCAAGAAGCACCTTGACTATTGACATCTTCTGTATGTAGGTATAGTCCATATGAGTTACTTGTTTTCTGATTTTGGAAAGCTTGTTCTTATAGATTTAATTGACTTACCAGGATAACGCGATAGGCTTAAGTATCTCTTTATCAAATCCTTTTTCTCAAACGGGCTGAGGAATAATCCACGTATTTCCTCAAGCACTTCATTATCATTCTTATGTCTACTTAATCCTGTAAGAATACTATTTTTCTCAACACCATCCTTCAAACAGCCATCAATGGCGCCATAGATCTCCTTGAATAATTCCGTACCATCAAGAAATACGCCGCCCATAGTTTCATCTGGACTTGATTGATTCGGATTCGCATCTTGAATATCCTTAGGCTTTTCTTCTCCATCAGGAGTGGGTGGCTTCGGGACACCTTCACCAGTACTCTCTTTTGGTTCACTTTCTTTGCCTGCCTCAGGCGTTGTAGGTTCATGGTCTTCTACTGCAACCTTAGCATCAACTTTAGGAGCCGAGGTACCAGGAACTTCGACGGGTTTGACGTCTACCTTATCAGAGGCTTCTTCAGTCTTGTCAGGAACCGGCTTAGCCAGCTCCGGTGAACGAAAGGGCTGCCGGCTCCTCAAGATCGGAAGATTCAATGCTGTATAATAGTCATCATAGAATTTCTCATAACCAAAGAAACCACCGACAAATATGCTGGCCGTATCAAAGGCTTCGGGGAATTGATCCTTTATCTGTTGAATCAAATAAGCATGCTTTGAGTATGATTCTGCATCCCTGAATCTGTCTCGAAGAATAAAGAAGATATAAGGAACCAAGTATCCGCCTGGCTTGTTAAAGAACTCATTACAAAGCTGTGTAAATTTCTCGTCCTTTATCGCATCTTCAATCTGTTTTGACACTGCCTCTTTTGGAAGTTCACTGATGAGCTTATAGATACCGGTGCCCTCGATAACGGACTCAGAGTACCCCAAATCAGGATCACGGTGATAGCAGAAGGTCTCGATAACATCATAGAAATAGCCGGCCCATGCTCTCGGGTATGGAGCGTGACGGTCGTAAGAAATCATAAGCGCATATGGTTCGTCACGCTCCTCAGCTGGTAGCTGGAAGTGATGGCGATATCTAATTCGGTTGGAAATACCACGATAGATAATACCAACCTCTTCGTCATAGTCGTCAGCCACATCCAGGCCGCAGAGAGTTCTGAATGAAGCAATACCTTTCTTAATCTTCGCTTTCTGAAAATCATCATCCAGATACTCCTGGAAAACAGACTTATATTTTTCGGGCTGGATAATTAAATCCTCCCTAAATTGAGATGCAAACAGACGTCTTCCATCGGCATCTGTTGCAACCAACTCCTTTACTGCGCTTATCGGTAATATATTGGATTTGTCGGCGCAATCATATAGGACGATGATATACTGAGAGGGATACTCAATGGGATTGCCAGATCGTAATATCACCCTCAAGGCATCTTCTACGGGTAAATCTTCCGAGATTACAGAGAAAGAATAATCCGGAAGAATGACTTCGCCATACCTTAACAGGCTGGCAAATAAGTCTTTGTCTATTAATGAAACATTCATATACTAGAAGTCAAAATCCCCTCCTCGCGAGGATGAAACGGTGGTCGTCGGTGCGTTGGGATTAATCTCTGTACATAGAGACCTGAAAGTGGTAACGTATTGGAAAAGCTGACCGGAGTAAGTAATAGTGAGATTCTTACTGCTCCTTGACATGGCAACCATGAATATGGTTTTACTTCTCTCATCGTTATACGTAATAAACATATTACTGCTGGCGAACGGCAGATAGACATTCTCAAAGTCCAAGCCTTTCGAAGATTGATATGTCATAAGGACGCCAATGCTCTTGTTTTCAGCCTCCTTCAATGATCCATAACCATTACCCACATACATCAACTTTATCCCATTCGCGGCCAGATGGCGGTTCAGTGAGCCGAAGTCCGGCTTGTTGTACTGATTCAACACAGTATCCCACTGAGGCTTGCCCTTGCTGTCCAAAACATAGTTTGCAAATTCTATGCATTCTTTGTGCTGGGGGAATAATACCGCCGTCCTTTCGTTTTGTCGAATGTACCTCTCCGCATTATCATACACGTATGTGCTCTCTTCCCTTTTGCTGCTGCACTTGCAAAGCTTGATGCTCACATCAACTCTATCCGCATTAGGCCTACCATTAATGGCTAGCCTCATCGTAGGCAAGAAACGGTCAATTGCGTCGATAATGGAAGGGGTCAGACGATATATTTTGGTGAGCTCCGAAATCTGGGCAGAAATGCTACGCGTGAGTGTTTGAGGATCGATAGTCGGCTCCCTATATCGCACATCTTTCTCGTAGATAGACTGAAACTTATCGCCGGCAACAATCACGTTACGGCGGGCACGGCTCTTAATCTCTCTAATCATAGAGTCGGTACAGTCTTGTACCTCATCACATAGAATGTAGTCATACATATTACCGCCATCCATAAACTCGTAGCTGGTCTTGACCTCGATCCCCTGATGTCCTAAAGTTGCGAGTCCGGTTCTGAACAAATCAACAAGGCTCTGTGTATAGACCACAAACAGCACCTTTGCGCTAGGGTTGTTCTCTAAGATCTTTATGGCCTTATGCACAAGTATCACGGACTTGCCGCTTCCTGCAAACCCGGCAATCCACATATTATTGTTGATAGGGGCATCAACAATTCCTCTCTGGTCCGGGTCCAGTCGATCCCGTCGTATAATCCAAGAAGGCATAATATTTATCTAATTTGAGTTAAATTATCGGTATTGAATGCGTTTGTCTTTGATTTCTTTTCTGCATCGCGTACCTCGCGGGCCTTGTAGTACTCCCCAATGCTCTCAAGTGCGGAAATGTACCAACTGTAATCCCAGCTCTTCATACGGTTATGCTTAAAACGCTCTTCCCAAATATGAAGCGCCTGATCAATCATATCCTGGCCGCGTTGCCGCTCATTATGATTACGAAGCCAGCAGCCAAAGTCATAAAGGTGGCAGGGATCATTCGGACTGAGTGAGATGGATTTCTCCATGAGTTCTTTATATCTCTTCGAGTCGTCACCTTTAATGTTATAAGCCAAGTTAAAGATTATCGTTGCGTCATTAGGAGATTCCTTATATGCCTCCTCCAACATCTTGACTTTCTTCTTGTGCTTCCCAGCTTCACCATATTCCAACGCTATGTTGTTTAGAGAAATAGTACCTGGATAAAGCTCATTAATATCCTCATATGTCTCAGCGGCATCAAGATGCTTTCCTGCATCCTTGTATGCCTGGGCAAGATCCTGCAACGTAGAAACACTGGCCTTACCATCATGGTGACTGGCATCATTGTTCACGACACGCTGTGCCCTCAAAATAGCGGCCTCCTCAGGAGACAACGACTTATTTGAAAGCGGATTGATTGGATCAATCTCATAAGTTCTGCCACGGACTTCAACGTGTCCTTTCAAGAGCTTATCAGAAGTAAGTCTGATCTTCAATTTCACACTTTCGCCTTGGTGGAATCCGCTGCCATCTGGTGCCTGGATAACAAAATTGGAGAGAACTTTATTGACACTCCCAACGCAAATAGGAAGTTCAATGCAAGATTGGCCTTCCTTACTGGTCTCCAGGTCATCAACCAATATGTCATCACTAGGCATATACGTTCCAGCTGGCACCAGCACACGCTGGCTCCTAATTCCCTTGGTTACGACAAATATCGGCTCGCTGGAAATCGGGTTGATAATGTTATGCCCCAGCCCATTGAAGATCAGGGAATGGATTGCCGCTCCCTGGGATACATGAGCCTGCAAGTCTCGAGGAATCCTTAAAGTCGATTCGTTGAAATGCTCGCGCAACGCATACTGGATGTACGGATTGTATGAGCTGCCACCTATCAACAGAACGTAGTCGATGTCGTTCTTGGACAGTCCCGACTTCTCAACAGCAGAATTAATACTCTTGAAAATACTGTTGAATTCATCAGTGTCTTTGAAATCCTGCTTGAGGAAGTTCTTCATGATATCATTGAACTCCCTATATGAAATATGAGGATTCTCAAACACGACCCACCGTCCGTCAAATTCAAAACGGTACGATGAATTCAAGGTCACCGTTTCGTCGCTCATCGCCAGCGGAGGAAGAATACCGTCCGTCATCTGATTGGCAACCCTCTCACAAATCTCAATCTTGAGCAGTTCCGCTGGTTTCATCAGATGATCTATCAGATACTTCTTCTTGTTCTGCCTCAAGTCCTCCTCGTGTTCCTTAATCTGTTCGAGAATCTGAGGAAACAGAATTCTGGAAGCAATGCAACGGTCGATATCGTCACCGCCACACTTCTCAAAGCGGGAGATAGCACGATTCTTAGAGAATGCACCTCGCTGATCCAGACCGACCTCGAGTATGGATACATCACAAGTGCCGGCTCCGTAGTCGAAAACCAGAATCGACAAGTTGCTGTCGGGTCTTAGCATCATTGATTTGCTGGAGAGCTGATCTTCTATAACATTACTAAGGAAGGCCGCATTCGGTTCATCGATGAGAGCCTGCTTACTGATGTTGATGCCATTTGATTCAAGCGCTTCAATCAAATCCCGCCGCTGATTCGCTTCAAACGAGGCTGGAATCGTAACAGCGTAGTCATATCTGGAGGCTTGTACACTCTTCTCTATCTGTTTCTTCAGGTACATGAAGAAAAGCTTCGCAGCATCTTTGGGTGATTTAAGGTCAGGCCTACAACTCTTTGAATACTGATCTCCCAAATCCTCTCCAAGCTCCATCTTAAACGAGTACCAAATATTTACGTTTTTTTCCAGGTCATACTTAAATTCTTCTGCACCTCTTCCAGCCAGGAGTCGTCCGTTCTTTACCGCCAGCATAGTGGCTATCCGCTCGTCTCGACCAATGACGCCCTCTGCTGTCTGATAAGCTATCTCAACCGTCTTACAAGACATCCTGTTATCGTAGTACCTGGCAACAGAAACAACAGTGGTTGATGTTCCGAAATCGATTCCGATGTATGCAGGAATCTGAGAATCATTCGCTCCCGGCAAGGTTTCAGAGACAGCGAGAAGACTATCTCTGGTGGCCAGACTGGAAATAGTCAATGCCTGAGGTTGGGGCATGTACTCGTCCGGGATATCTTCCAACAGGGGGTCTATCTGGTCACTATACCTTTCATCAAGCGAATCTCCGCCACAATCAAAATTCAGATTCGTCACAAGTTTAACTAGCTCAGCATCAGAGAAATCCGTTTGGGGCGAGGTTATATCCTCAACCTTCTCGATAAAATGATCATTATCACATATATGGAGCCAATTCTTTGTTTTCCGAGATATTCCACTCGCATCCAGCTCAATAGGTTGATTGAACACAATCAATGACGATATATGTTTCAAATTCTTGGGCGCTATAAAGCCACTGTCACGAAGCCCGTTTAATAGGTTACTTCGGTTAATCTGGGCCTGTTTATACGGACTTTTCCTGACCCCACCCTTTATAACAGTACCATCTTCTTTCTTCCAGTCACCGTTATCAGTAGCAATAATCTTTCCGCCATAATCTTTAAATTCGATGGCGATAATTGCATCGTGTTTTATCAGCAAGCCGTCAAGCTCGCTATCGTAAACATTCCAGTTTGCCACAAAGATGCAAATATCTTCCTTTCCCGAGTACCGGGCCTTAAGGGCATTGCATATGGTCCTATATTGCTCTCGCTCTGCGGTATGATTATAGTCGTTGATTTTATAAACCAGAAGTCCCATATTTGATGGCTTTGAACGTTAAAAAGTATCTGTGCTCGTAAATAAAAATGTCTCTAAATAAGTATTTTTGGGTAATAGAGCAAATTTAGCAAAAATCCTTGGATTTCCTTTGATTTATTTATCGCAACTTCGTTATAGTTATTGTTGAAATACACTTCTCGTATATATTTTTGAAATCGAACTCATAAACTGTTTCATGAAGATAGGAGAAATTACGGAAGACTATGTTAAAAGCGGTCAAAGCTGAAGCTGCGCTCACTCGCTTTGGTCCAGTCCTATGGGGCACGAACGCGCCCCTCCGAACTCCACTCCTGGCAGATCCTCTGCGAGACTCTTCCCGCCGCGCCAAGGCGCTCTGGTCAGAGACTCGCGGCCGTTCCACACCACGGGGCACGCAATGAAAGAGAAGTCAGTGCTTGCGGTCAGGCAACCTTTATTGCCACCGGTAAGCGATGTCACGCTCTTCCACCTAGCAACTTGGCAGAGCCACCAGCAAAGACTCACGGGCACCATCCTCGCGATTAAAGAAAATGAGGTCACATCCTCACCGCTCCAATGAACCATAGTTGGATGGACTATATTCGTTGCTAAGCAGTAGTAGCGCTTGGTGAGACATCCTCGACATAAACGCGACACCCTATATCTGTTTAAATCTCGCGAAACATAACTTGATATTGATTTTCCATGCTGGAGAGATTACTCATTCCGCCTCCATAGCAAATAATTCTCGTTCTTGTACTTGTGGATATCTTCTGCAAATATCTCCTGTGAACCGTCTGCATTTACGGCCCAGCCGTAAGCGTATTGGCTGCCGACCAGGGAGACAGCGTTCTCCACGCCAAGGTCAACCAGCGCCTGGGCGAAATCGTGATAGGATTCATCCGTTTCAGTGACGGCGATGAAGTGCTGACCGGCGCGAGAGCAAAGGGCTTTGCGGATGGATTTGTTTTTCACCTCGTTCTCAACCAGTTTGCCGTTGTCCACCAAGGAGAACTGACGGAAGAAATAGCCACCCTTCTCCGTGGCTTCTTCGAACAGCGGGGAGTTCTCCGATGTCCCCACCGTCATCTGGCCGTCGATGATTCCGCAGTACCCTTTCTTCGACAGCCCCCAAGCGAGAGGCTCCCCTTTCAAAACGAAAGCGCCGAGTATCTTCTTGTTGTCGGCACGGATGTCCGCCGCCTGTGCTATCAGGATGATGTCTTTATCGGTAGGATTCGGACGACCGACCATCAACTCCGGTGTGGCATTGTGCGGGATGTACAAGACCAGTCTGACATCATTGATCACAGTATCCACTTTTTCCGTGAAAGACTCTTCCGTATCCGCATGACACCCAAGCTGACATATCTCCTCGACGAGAATGGTTTCCTCGACGTTATTTTCATAGACACCATCGTATGGATTCTCCGTCTCGGGTTTCGGCCAGAACAGGATGGCAAGAAGTCCCAAAACAATGCACAAGACAGCAAGGACGATGGCGATACGCCCTTTTCGCCGAGATTTCGCCTCCCCGGTGATCGAGCTTTCCGCCGTATGCTGGCCAAGGACGCGGAACTCGTCGTCCCTTATTTCTCTTTCTTTATCAGCCATTTGATTCCGTTGCTTCAATATACGCCTTAAACTTGGAAAGAACCTCTCTGGAGGCCGTCAGCTCATGATAACAACCTGCACAGTCAGAGAGTATGATCATCTGCTTCGAGACGTCAATCCAATGGATGAAGTCCCGGTTTATGATAAGGCTCCGCCCAAGGCGGACGAAATTATACCCCTCATCCCCCAGTTGGTCGCCGATTAAATCCTCAAGCTGACCCAGTTGGAACGACACAATCCGCGCCCGATTGTCCTGCGTAACCACATTCGAATAGTTGCCGTCGGCAGAGATATATACCAGCCGATGAGCGGGAATACGGAGCAATTCCGTGCCTTTTGATATGACAATCGTCTTGTTCAAAATTATGCGCTCCACAAAGTTAAGAATTTCTTTTTTGCCATGCCATATCCCTAAGGCCGAATGTACGAAATGACAAAATACAGTATGAACTGATGGCGCATCAGCAATTCATACAGCAGGCGTTCATCCTGTACATTCTCGCATCAAAACCCTTGACAGAATGCTATAGATTGGCGATTTTTGCATCGAACAAACAATCTCACTTTCACGTAAATGAAGAAACATTATCATATTATCAACGGCCACAATGACCTGCCTGCTATGAGGCGTGAAAGGTTGTGGGCAGGTCGGCCGACACCCAGCGAGATGATAATATCTCCTTGTTCCCGCAGTTGGGAGCCGGGGCGTCTGGAGATAAGAAAGTAATGTCATAAAAATCAACCATATGAAAATCAAATCATTATCCCTATTACCCTGCGTAATCCTTCTGGCCTGCAGCCAGGTTGTTCCCCAGCCGCTCTCCTACCCCTGCACGGGGATTGCCAGCATTGAAAACATCAAGGCGCTGGCAGAACGGTGCTATACTGAACAGGAGCTCGATTTTTGGGCCGACCGTACCTACATCGACTCTTGTGTCTTCAGTCTTCCTAAGGATCTGAAGGAGAACGACGATGTCAAACAAATCGCCACGATGGCTAATTGGACGGTCGTCACCCGTTATCTGACCTCTGCGTCTGATATTGCAGGGCGGATGGAAGAGAATGGCTTGGACTGGTATGTCGAGACCGAACCGATGATATCGGCCTTACCCTTGTTATTTGATAACGATGAGACGGTCCGGACGCTGCGGGAAGTAATCGTCCTGCTCGGAGAAAATCGGGCCGATGAGTCCGCAGCGCTTTTCCGCCCACTTGCAGAGGCATTTTATGACAACTTCACCTTTGTCACGGAAGAGGATTTGCAAAACGTTCAGGATAACTTCTGGAGGATGTATAACAAAAAGCAATACGTCCCCGACATCGACCTTTTGCAGGCAAATCGTCCGGATTACCTGAGAGCAAAAGCGGATACCGTCGGCGTGAAAAAGATTCGGCAGCGGCGCCTGAACGCCTCCTCCATTGATGAATACGCCATATATGCGATAGAGGAAAACATCTACGCAAGATTCCATGATACGGACGCGCTCGCCGCCCTGGGCGGAATTATCGAGGCCCGGGAATATACCCCTTTCCTTGCCGAGGTTTATTTCAACTGGCGTCCCACTGTCCAGGACAATTTCTTCGGCCTTTCAAATGACAGCGTTATCCCCAATAGCTACTACGACGCTGTGCGGACGATATGTATAGAGACCTTCGCACGGCACATCGCCGAACATCCTGACGACCTTCTGGCAAAGACCCTCTGCGCGAACCTCATCTTACAAGACGCATTGAAGCGCCACGCCTGGATAGGCGGCAATGAGTGCATCGTCGCGGAAATGGATATAAACAGCACAAACTTCCTTCAAACGGAGGACGAAAACGATTAGCCAACAACCTGAAGATAGAATTAGAACGGCAATTCCGGACCATAGTAGGCTTCCGGCTCACACAGAACGCGAATGTAGCTATCTTGGAAGATTCTCCAACTTCTCCAGAATTTCACCACGACGTTTGATACTGTTCAGTTCCCCTCGCGACGAAATGCCGGTGAAGGGGATGAGGTTGGATTATGCGATAATATCAGCATCAGATTGCTTTTAATCAATTCCAATTACGCAATCGGCCATTTTCTCCATGAGGAATAAGCAACCATAAGCGGCCAACCGAAGTGTTTTCTCACCTGCTGCACTGAAGCCGTCCACCCCCTTGATGGTGACATCGTAGGGAGGGGCCGCGAATTTCTCGGAGTAGAGGTCGGCCACAATAAATCCCCGCCAGAAGAGGGATCCGTTCCAGTAGAGGGACATCCGGTACTCGCGTGGGTCGGAGGTGAAGAGACCGAGGTACTGGAAGTTCTCGGTGAAGAGGACATTGATGCTGGCCCGGTGTATCCCCGCTGGGCAATCTCGCAGCGCAATAAGATGGCTTGGTATTTGCTGCGCATCTCCGCCCAATATTTGAGTCCAAAAACTGCCATCGTCTGTACCTTTTAGGGTGTAAAGGTAGAGGGCCGGGCGCATTTTCAAGTGAAACATTGTCGCAGTATTAACCAAAAGAATAGAAAAAGGCCCATTCAATATCAAGTTATGGCGCATTTTCTTTGTAAATCCTTGATAAATCGTAATTTTGTAGATTGGTTGGTTAAAAATCCCGCATATGGAAACAAAGAAAAAAACCTATGAATGCCCATCTACAGCAGAATTTGTCCTGCTGATGGAGAGTGGTCTGCTTTATGTCTCTGGCGAAGCTGGCAAAGACAACACATATAACGATCAAGGATTGTATTAATATGGCCGTCATGAAAGCAAAGTTGTTTTATTGCGGCCTTGTACTATTTGCCGCTACTTTGATTTCCTGTTCACAAAAAGAGGAAATCGGAACACAGACAATTCCGGAGTTGGAGGAAGTGCCGGAAATGATCACCATAACTTTCTCTGCTGATAAGGCTGGAGCTGATACCAAAACCGCCGCAGTAGAAGGAGTAGAGTCGGTTTCTTATGTATGGACTTCAGAAGACGAAGCAAATATGAAACTCTTTCTTGTAGACAAGAGCGTTTCTCCAGAACTGGTTACTCCAGTGGATGATTTCACTGCTACAAAGGAATCCGATACACGTCTGACAATCAGCGCCACTGTCCCCGTTGCCCCGTCATATACGTTCAGGGCAGTTCTTGTTTCCAGTCTTAATGCTTCGGATGAACCCCTGCTGCCATCTGAGCAGAGCCCTGAGACAAATAATTTTGACCCTGCCGCAGACCTTCTTGTCTCGACAGACCTTACCACTTCAGGGACAACAAATCTCGTCATGCATTTTGACCGCCAAATTGTGGTCTCCAAGATGACTCTTCGCGGACTTGTTCCCGGAGAGAAAGTATGCCGCGTAAGTATAGCGTCCAGCGAATTCCTCACCGGATCATATTCAGAGGGCGCTTTTACGGGAGTAGAGAAGACCATCGCTCTTAATTACAACAAGGAAGTCGTTGGTTCTGATGGCACTTTCCCGGTCTATTTCACTTCTATACCTGCTTTAGACCAGACACTTACGGTTGATGTAGCCACAGACCAGAATACATATACTAAGACTTTCGGGGCCGGAGGGATTGATTTCAATCTTGATGAGTTCACCCTTTTTGGTGTCACACTCGGTTCTTCTTTCTCCGCACCGGTGGCAGATCTTCTGGATGCCATTTTCCTCCCGGACGGCTCAGCCGCTAATCTTGCCTCGGCGACGAAAGACTCGCCAATGGAAATCGTAACACATCCGGGCAGTTACCTGAGTACCCTTTATGATGGAGAATATAAGAGGTATTTCGCCAGATTTGGCAGGAATATGGGGTCAGAATCATTCTGGGATAGCTACTATTCCGCAAGTTATAGCACCTTGCCCGATGTGAAATCAACTCTGCAAGCGGGCATGACGATGGAAGCGCTTGTTAAAATCAGTCCTGACGCCACGATAGGAACAGGAGAGTATAAGTTCTTCTGCTCACATCAAGGGGGTGGGTTCGGCCTGATGATGAAAGGCGCCTATTTTAAATACCTCCCTTACATAGGAGGCTGGTTCTGGACACCAAATACGGATACCGAGGCAAACAAGCCTGATAAAGACATTATTTATCATGTCGTTGGCAGCTGGGACAATGCCAGCAAGCAGACCAAGCTATACGTAGACGGCAATCTTGTGGAAACAAGGGTTGCATCCGGGAACCTTTCTTTCCCCTCTGCAGGCAGCGATTGGATTGGAATCGGAGGAGATCCTTTAGGAAGCAATATCGCTCAGGTCTGGCAAGGTGACATCGCAATAGCCAGATTATATGGCAGGGCACTATCTGATGACGAAGTCTCGCAACTGTATAAGCGTGTAACCACAGGAGTAGGCCTATAACCAAGTTGGTAATAGTATGATTAACCGGGAGTGCAATCGCTGCGCTCCCGGTTTCGTTTCCCGGAGGAATAAGCAAGTAAGACCCGCGAGCCTAAGAGTCGGCCCGCTTGATGACGATGAAGTCGTCCAATTTGGTAATTCTGACGGTGTCGCCAACCTTGACACCATGCGGCAGTCTTTTCTGTTCTATTTTATTTCTGGCTTTTAAGGATTTCGTTCTCGGCCTCCAGCGCCATCTCCTGCTCCTCGACACTCTTGAGGAAGGAGATGAATCGGTTGCACATGTAAATCTTGGTGTTGGCAACGGTCAGAAGCGATCCGAAGTTCCCATTCTTGAACAGGCGATCGCGGTCGTCAATGTACTCTTGGCGCTCCTGCTCGATTTCTTCTATCATCTGCTCGTACATCATGGCTCCTAATAGTCTATTTCTTTGTAGCCGATGAGCTCGGTGTTGAAGTAGGTGATGAAGGAGATGATCTCCATCTGGGTTGGCTTGAAGTACCCTTTGGCCTGCTGCTGTTATGGTCTTGTCCTCCGGATAATTAGAAGTTGAACTGGCTGTTGGTAAGGAGGTCGATGGTCTGTTCGCCCTGGAGGGTGCGGAGCTCGTTCTGAAGTTCGTACTTCTGGATCAGGAGGGTTTCTTTGCGTGTCATAATTGTCTGTCTTTAAAGGTTTAGAGCCTTCGGCTTTTTCTTCCTTCGCACCTCAAAAATGGCAAACTTGTTTGACACTTTATTCGGTTTGTCGTCAGTTTACTTGCTTTGTTTGACATGACAAAGTACGCATTACTTTCTTGAACACGCAAGTTATATCCGCTTTATCTTCAACCTTTTAAAGCAGATATTTATTCTTTCGGGGAGACTTCGGGCAAATAGGATATAAGAAAAGAGCCCAAACTCTGTTTTTCAGAATTTTAGCTCTTTTCAAAGGTGACTTCTATAGACTCACGTAATTTCGTGTAATAATTCTGGCGACCTACTCCGTCTTCATAGCTCCAACTTATATACTCCTGGGATCTCCTGCTTTTTCCGGATAAATGTAGTCATATAAATGGGAAGGTATATTTTCTTGCCCTCCACTGAAACATTGTCATTACACAGAATAATGGCCTTGTTCAGATAATAATCTTCATTGTCCAGAATATTCGCCAAAGCATGGTGAAACTCATAATCCTTACCTGATTTCACTTCTATAGGAAGTACAGTTCCGTCGCCAACTTCTACAACAAAGTCGACTTCACCTTGCTTCTTACTATTGAAATAGTACGGCTGCACAAAACCTTGAGCCACTAATTCCTGCGCTACGACATTCTCATAAATAGCGCCGAAGTTAATATTAACTTCTCCACTTAGTATTTTGAGCTGGATACCATTAGCATATTGGTAGGCCAGAAGGCCAACGTCATTCTGGAACAATTTGAACAGATTCCGGTGTTTATTCAGAAGTAGTGGAATTTTGGGTTCTTCAACATTATAAACGGGAATAGCCACTCCGGCCTTTTTCAACCACAAGAAACTATTTTCGTACTTTTGAAATTTCAAATTATTATTCAACTCCTTTAGGATAAAGCGCTTATTCTTAGCGTTTAATTCCGATGGAATAAGATCGAAAATTTCGTCCAGTAGGAGCTTTTTATTAGGGTCATATTGGGCGATATCCTTTTTGTATAGATTAATGATGGCCAATTGTTCAATAGCAACGTTCTGCAGATTATTTGTCTGTACATAAGACCATACTGACGCAGGCATACCACCGACAATAAGATAAAGACGGAAAATGCGCATCATTTGTTCATGTACCACTGGATCTACAGCAGTTGTTTTGTCAAAGCATTCCCTAATGTGCTCAATCAAAGCAGGAGCCGCCCCAACCGCCAATGCAAATTCTTCAAAATCCAGTGGAAACATGGTCTTTATATCCATATATCCAACTGGCTCAGAAGCTTCTTTATTCATCTGCTGGGCTTCCTCTTCCAAGTTTTCCAACTCCACTCCCAGCAACGAGCCAGTAAGTCCATAGCGATAACTTCCTTCATCAACAAGGAACTTGATTTGTGTGACGCACTCAGGACAGCGCTGTACTTCATCAAACAGAATCAATGTTTTCCCGGGGACCAAGGGCTCTTGTGTGAAAGCCGTTAGACGTAGTAGTATATCTTTCGCGCTCTGTGTCCCGTGAAAAATCTGTTTCGCATCGGCATTTTCAATGAAATTGATTTCAACATAGTGCTCAAACTTTCTTTTTGCCAGTCGGCGAAAGGCGTTCGTCTTCCCAACCTGACGTGCTCCGGTAAGCATCAGTGCCATCTTACTATTGTCGTAAATGGCATCAATTTCAGCGTCTATTTTTCTTGCCAGCATAATACAATCCGTTTTTCCAAGGCAAAAGTATTCATTTTTATCCGTTTTTCCAAGGCGGTTTTAATACTTTTTGTCCTCTTTTCCACGTTTTTTAAAAATAGGATGTACCGCGCGCGAAAAGTAGACACGGAAAATAATTTTTAGAGGTTATTATTTTCCAAAGTAGACACCGGCAGTATTTTTGCCGCGTATCTTTTTACAAAAGTAGACATTTTTCAACTTTTTTCAGGGATTTCTTTTTCAAAAGTCGACACGCTCTCGCAAGTGTCCTTGTTATCAGCATAT
>Ga0208297_1001273_pt1 | contig 26391 bp, 21 predicted proteins | sample LMS_cellobiose_e_FD_187367 | JGI IMG/M metagenome (GOLD analysis project Ga0208297, IMG submission 187367) | Rumen-fistulated moose microbial communities from Alaska, USA - LMS_cellobiose_enrichment (SPAdes) (version 2) | ecosystem: Host-associated > Mammals > Digestive system > Stomach > Rumen... | reverse complement strand
CGCGGCCGCGCGGCCGAGCGTCTCTCCCGCCGGCTCGGCGGCGGGTTCCGGCTCGCTCGAAACCGTCGGCGAGGAGGAGGGCCCGGGCTGCACCGAAGAAGGTTCGGGATTTGCGGGCGCATGGCTCACGGGCGCTCCGCTCGCAGAGGGCTGCGGCGCGGAGGACTGCGCCGGCGCCGCGCAGGCGGACGCCAGCAGGGCGCACAGCAAAACCAGGGAAAACAAGATGCGTTTGACCATGGGTTCCACCTTTCCTGCCGCGCGCAACCGCCGCGGCTGTTGATCGGTATTATCATACCCCCGCCGGAGGAAAAACGCAAGCAAAACCGCCCCGCGCGCAAGAGGGCGCAAACCCGCCGCAGATCGTGCACTAACTGCCCGGGAGACGAAAACCGACAGGGCCCCGCCCTTTTGGGCGGGGCCCTGATTTTTATGCGCTGCAGGCCGCCAGCACGTAGTCTGTGAAATACGGCCACGGCGCGTAGGTGTCGCCCCAGCCGCCGGTCGTAAAAACGGCGACAAGGTCGAGCGAAGGCACAACAAAGACGAACTGCCCGCCGAAGCCCATCGCGTAATACGTCGGATAGCCCGAGAACGTCTGCAGCCACCATTGGTAGCCGTAGCGGCCCGAGCGCCCCGCCGAGCCCGCGGACTGCTGCTGCGTGGCCTGCTCGATCCAGTCCTCCGAGAGCAGGCGCTTGCCTTCCCACACGCCGCCGTTGAGGTAAAGCTGCCCGAGTTTCGCGGCGTCGCGGCTCGTCAGGCGCACGCCGTTGCCGCCGTCGGTCACGCCCTGCGGGTCGGCGTTCCATTCGATGCTGTCCAGATCCATCGCGGCGAACAGGCGCTCCCAGCCGTATTCGGCCGAAGATTTCCCGGCCGCGGCCTGCACGATCGCGGCCAGCAGGTGCGAGCCGCCCGTTGTGTAGGTGAACGTTGTGCCCGGGGCGTAGTCCATCGGCTGCGAGAGCACGTAGTCCACCCAGTTTTCGGCGTTGTAGAGCCCCCAGAACGATTCCTCGCGGCCGTTCCATTCGTACCAGCGGATGCCAGAGGTCTGGCAGAGCAGTTGGCGGATCGTGATATCGGCCTTGTCGGTCCCTGCGGCCTGCGGCAGGTAATCGGAGATCGGGTCGTCGAGGCTGCCGATCAGGCCGTCGTCGAGCGCCGCGCCCACGATCGTGCCCGTGAACGTTTTCGAGCAGGAGTGCATCGGGAACACCGTGGTTTCGTCGAACCCGTCGGCGTACCATTCCGAAACGATCGCGCCGTCGCGCACGACGAGCGCCGAGGTGATCTTCGTCTGCGCGAGCGCATCGGGAAGCGATGCGAGCAGGGCGGCGTCCATGCCGTGGGCCGCGGGGGCCTCCACGGGCCATTCAAACGGCGGATCGGGTGCGGGCGCGGGCGCGGAGACGGGCTCGGCCGGCCGTTCCGAAACGGACGGCGCGGGCGATTCGCTCGGTGCGGCGGGCGCGGGCGATTTCGCGCAGGCGGCGGCGAGCAGGGCAAAAGCGAGCAGAAGGGAAGCGAAGCGTTTCATGAAGTTCCTCCTTGGGCCGGATGTCGACCGGTTCCCATTATAGCGAAAACGGCAAAAAAAATCGAGGGGGAATCTGCAAAACAAAAAAGCCCCGCGGGCTTTCTGTTCGGCGCGTCCCCACCGGCAGGCCGGCGGCGTTTCGCGGACATTCTGTTTTCCGCGGGCGGTCTTGCCGCCTGCGGGCCGTTCGTCCGGGTTCATTTTTTATGGAGGAACAGCACGGCCAGCACGATGACGAGCGCCAGAACGCCCGCGCCGATCAGCAGCGGCAGCAGGGGCCGCCCCGTGATGAAGATCGCCGTGGGGCCGTCCGCCCCGCCGATGATGCCGGCGGAGGTCGGGAGGATGCGCAGCATGGGACGTCTCCTTTCTGTGGGAGGGCGGCGCGCATCGGATGCCGGATCCGCGGCCGCCGGGATTCGGGTTCTGTTCCTTTCGTGTCGGAACAGGGCGGATTTCCTGCAGGCGGTTGCGTTTTTTTCGTTTCCTTTTTATAATAAAGGGCATAGAAAAGGGGGCGGGGCCGTGAGGGTGCGGATCGTCACGCTCGGATGCAGGGTCAACCAGGTCGAGAGCCAGGCGCTCGCGCGGCAGTTCGCCGCCGCGGGCTTTTCGGTCGTGCCCGGGGGCGCGGCGGACGTGGTGATCGTCAATTCCTGCACCGTGACGGCCGAAGCCGACCGCAAGACCCGCCAGGCCATCCGCCGCCTGCGCCGCGAGCATCCCGACGCCCTGCTCGTGCTGACGGGCTGCCTGCCGCAGGCCGCGCCCGAGGCGGCGCAGGCGCTGCCCGAGGCCGATCTCGTCACGGGCACGCGCGACCGCGCCGCGCTCGTTTCGCTGGTGCGCAAAAGCCTTGCGGACCGCGTCCGGCGCGTCTCGGTCGAGCCCTACGGCGGCGACGAAGCGTTTGAAACAGCGCTGGAGGCCGACGGCTTCGACGCGCGCTTCCAGAAGGCCTATCTCAAAGTGGAGGACGGCTGCGACCGCTTCTGCGCCTACTGCGTCATCCCGCGTGCGCGCGGCCGCGTGCGCTCGCTCTTGCCCGCCGAGATCACCCGCCGCGCCGCCGCGCTCGCTGCGAACGGCTATCGCGAGATCGTGCTGACGGGCATCAACCTCTCGCGCTACGGCGTGGACTGCGGCCTTTCCCTCGCAGACGCCGTAGAGGCCGCGGACGCCGCCGCGGGGGACTTCCGCCTGCGCCTGAGTTCGCTCGAATCCGACCTGCTTTCGCTCGAACAGTGGGAACGCCTCGCGCGCTGCGGGCGGCTGTGCCCGCAGTTCCACCTGGCGCTGCAATCGGGCTGCGATGAAACGCTCGCCCGTATGCGCCGCCGCTACACGACGGCGCAGTACCGCGCCGCGACCGAAACTGCGCGCGCTCTGTTCCCCGGCGCGCAGATCACGACGGACCTGATCGCGGGCTTTCCCGGGGAAACCGAGGCGGAATTTGCGCAGACGTGCGCGTTCGTCGATTCGCTGGGGCTTTTGCGCGCGCATGTGTTCGTCTATTCGCCGCGCCCGGGGACGGCTGCGGCCTCCCTGCCCGGCCGCGTCCCTGCGGCTGCCGCCCGCGCGCGCTCGCGCCGCCTGGCGGAGATCGTGCGGGAGAGCGCCGGCCGCATCGCGCAGGCGCACATCGGCCGCACCGTGCAGGTGCTCTGCGAGGCGGACGGCGCGGGTTTCGCCGAAAACGGGCTCGAGGTGCGGCTGCCCGCAGGCGCGCGCGTGGGGGAGATCGAAACGCTGCGCATCGTCGCGGCCGAGGGCGAACGGGCCGTCGGCGCATGGGAAACCAAAAGCCCGCCCGAGCGGCGGTTTTAAATGAGAAAGGACAGGTGATCCGCTTGAACCGAATCGGAATCGGATGCCTTGCGCTGGCGCTGGCGTGCGTCCTCGCCGCCTGCGCGAAGACGCCGCAGGTCGCTTCCTCCGCGCCCGCCGCGCCGGGCGAATCGACCGCTTCGGGCGAAACGGTCCAAAGCGCCCCCTCCGCCACCGAAAGCGCGGGGACATGGGTCTTCGACGTGGAGACGCGGGTCTGGGAAAACGAAGCCAGGGACGAAGACGGCACGCTCCTTGCGAGCGTGCGGTATGAATACCCCGTTCTGACCGCCCATGGGAGCGCGGTCGACCCGCCCCCCGCGGACGCCGAACTGCCTCCGATGATGCGGTTGGCCTGCGAGGAGTTCAACTCCCGCTTTGCCGAGGCGGATTTTGAGCGGGACTTTCGGGGCATCGCCGCGGACGCTCTCGAGGACTACGACGTACGCAAAACTGCCGGAGCGGAGTTTTTGCCGTTTGAGGAGCAGACGGGCGTCCTGTCGGTCTATTCGACGCCAGAATTTGTCAGCGTCGCGGGCAGCGACAGCATCTATCTTGGCGGCGTGCATCCTTTCAGCCAGCCGCGCGGGGTGAACTTCGATTTGGCCGCGGGCGAATTTGTCGCCTTTTCCGACCTCACCGACGACTACGATTCGCTGTCCGCGCTGCTGCGGGAAGCGGTGCGCGGGCAAATCTGGGCCGAAGGCAACATGGAAGACTACTACGACAGCGTCTTCTGGTCCCCGGAACTGCTCGCGAACGCGGTGGCCACCTTTACGGAATACGGGGCGGATATCGTCTTCTACGAGGAGGCGATCGCGCCGCGCCACATGGGGAGGCCTTCTTTCCGGGTCGGCTATGAGAAGTTTTCCGCCCTGCTCAACGAGCGGGGGCGGCGTCTGCTCGCCCTGCCCGAGGAGACCCTTGTGCTCGGCGACTTCTTCGAGGCGCAGGAACTTTGGAACTACTTCGATCTGACGACGATGCCCTGTGATACCGAGGGCGCGTTTGCCGGCCCGGACGGCGAGGCGTACCATCTCGTGACCTACCGCGGCCTGCAAACGCTCGACGACCTGCGCGCCCTGCTTGAGCGGCGCTTCACGGACGAACTCATCGATGGGCAACTCCTGCCGCTGGCCGAGGGGCACTATGCCGAGATCGGCGGCCGGCTCTGCGCGCGGCTCGGCGACCGCGGCACGAACATCACCCGCGGCGAGGCGGCATACGAGGTCGAACTGGAGGAGGGCGGCGGCAAGGTGATCGCCACGGTCGAGGTGCTCGATCCCGACGCCGCACCTGCGCCGGGACAGGAGGCGGGGGCGCACGGCTTCCCCGTCGTCGGCTACGTGACGATTGAGTATCCGTTCACACGGACGGAGAACGGCGCGCGGTTCTCGTATTTCGAGAGCATCCGGTAAAGCAAAAAAAGAGCGTCCCCCGCGGGGACGCTCTTTTTTGTGCGTTTGCGGGCCGGCGCGGCCGTTACGCCTGCGCCGCCTGCCGCTTGGCGCGGATCCATTTCATCAGGGGATCCATGATCCAGATGCAGGCCAGGGAGGCGACCACGGTGATGCCGATAAAGCAGATCGTCGCCTGCGCGTAACTCCAGCCGGGGAAGCGGTCCTTGAGCAGGCGGATCATCAGTTTGCGCGTCCACGACTGGTTGAGGAACAGCGGGAAACTGAATTTCCCGAGGAAGGCGGACACCCGGTTGTCGAACCAGGCCGCCGTGTGCGTCTCCTGCGAGAGCGAGAGAAAACTGGCGGCGATGGCGAAATAGATGACGGCGAACTCGGTCTTGGTGGGCGCGCTGGAATTGAGGTAGGCGAACGTGAGGAGCCAGCAGAACAGTTCCGCTGCCGTGGCGAGGGTTTTATGCCGTTTCAGGAAGGGGAAAAAGGCCTTCCGCTCGATGGCGGCGCAGAGGAACGCGCCCGCGGACAGGCCGGCGATGGCGCGGATCACGCCGATGTTGATCGGGGTGTTGGCGATCGGGTTGATCGTGCCGTTGTAGGTCGCCTTATTATAGAGGAACATGTAACCCGAGATTGCGGTGAACACGGGGATGCTCCAATACTCGCAGTATTTTTTCCCGACTTTATAAATAATCGGATACAGGATGAACATGCCCATCAGCATGGAAGAGAGGTACCACTCGATGCCGTTGATATTGGCGAGTTTATACTGCAGCCCCGTGGCGGACGGCAGGATCAGGAATTCGGGGACCGCCGCGATCGCGAGGCTGGCCAGATCCCGCAGGTTGGCGAAACTGCCGGGCGGGAGCAGGCCCTTCAGATACGCGACGCAGAAAAACGCAAGGATGAAACAGAAGGTGTGGTAGGGGAAGAAGCCCAGATACTTTTCCTTGAGATAGGCGAGAGGCTCCTTGCGGCGGGCGAGCGCGGTCTTGGCCATAAAATAGCCGCTGATGAGAAAGAAAATGTCTACGGCGAAGTAGCCGCGGATGAACAGCGCATGCGGCGAGGATACCAGCACCCTGGCGTGGAACAGGATGATGACGGCGGCCAGCAGAAATTTGAGAAAATCAATGTTGCCGATTCGTTTGCGCATGTGTGCTCCTCCTGCTTTCCCGCGACTTGCGCGGGCGGCGTTGCGGCCGCTCGCGGCCGCACGTGCGGGATGTTTTCTCTATGCTACCATTTTTCAGGCTGAAAATCAACCGGTTCGACGGGCGGCCCGATGCGGGCGGCGGCCCGCCTGTTTTTTTTGCCTTGCGCGCGAAATTTTCACGTTTCGGTCACGTGGATTTTCAAAATTTCACAAACAAGCGTCTTATACTGTCCCCATCCAAGGAAGGGAGTGTCGATTGTGCAATTGAAATACCGCCATGAATACAAGCACGAGTTGCGCCCCGCCGATCTGCTTGCGATCCGTCCGCGCCTGACGGCGATCATGCGGCCGGATCCCCACGCGGTCGGCGGGACCTATCGGATCCGCAGCCTCTATTTCGATACCCCGCGCGACAAGGCGCTGCGCGAAAAACTCGACGGCGTCAACCTGCGCGAAAAGTTCCGCATCCGCTGCTACAACGGCAACTACGATGTGATCCATCTCGAAAAGAAATCGAAGCGCGGCGGCCTCGGCACAAAGGCGAGCGCGCCGCTCGCGGCGCAGGAAGTGCGGGACATCCTCGAAGGGCGGCTTGACTGGATGATGGACTCCGGCCGTCCGCTCGTGCAGGAACTCTACTGCAAGATGCGGTATCAGAACCTGCGGCCCAAGACCCTTGTGGACTACACCCGCGAGCCGTTCATCTATGAGCCGGGCAACGTGCGCGTCACATTCGATACCGATCTGCGCACCGCTCTCTCCTGCACCGATCTGCTCGACCCTGGCTGCCCGACGGTCCCTGCGGGCGACGCGCCGATCCTGATGGAGGTCAAATGGGACGAATACCTGCCCGATATCATCCGCGACGCCGTCTGGGTGCCCGGCCGCCGCGCCTCCGCCTTCTCCAAATACGCCCAATGCCGGTTCCTTTTCTTGTAAGAAAAGGAACCCAAAGAACTTCACTCCGATACGGGTCTGTTTCAAGCGGCGCCGATTGCGCGCGGGCGGCCCGTCGGGGAGCGAAACGCAGCGCGATGGATTTTTGTTCATTCCGGCGGCAGGGCCGCCGATCATAAGGAGGAACCGACTATGACATTCAACGACATCTTCAAATCCTCGTTTCTCGAACATGTGACGGCCGTCAGTCTGCTCGATATGGCGCTGGCGCTCGTGCTGGCTTTCGGCGTCGGCATATTTATCTTCTTCGTTTATAAGAAAACGTATTCCGGCGTGATGTATTCCTCGAGTTTCGGCGTCACGCTTGTGGCGCTCACGATGATCACCACGCTCGTCATCCTGGCCGTCACCAGCAACGTGGTGCTGTCTCTCGGCATGGTGGGCGCCCTGTCGATCGTCCGTTTCCGCACGGCGATCAAAGAACCGCTCGATATTGCGTTCCTCTTTTGGGCGATCGCGGCGGGCATCGTGCTCGCGGCGGGGATGATCCCGCTGGCGGTGATCGGCAGCGTCGTCATCGGGCTGATCCTGCTTGTATTCGCCAACCGCAAGGACAGCGCCACCCCCTATATCGTCGTGCTGCGCTGCGACGGACAGGAGAGCGAGCGGGCCGCGACGGCGTTTCTGGCGGAGCGCACGCGCCGCTGCGTCGTCAAGAGCAAGACGGTGCGCGCGGGGCAGGTGGAACTGAACGCCGAGATCCGCCTTCGGGATGAAAACACCGATTTCGTCAACGAATTGAGCGAGCTCGCGGGCGTGCAGAGCGCCGTGCTTGTCAGTTACAGCGGAGACTATATGGGCTGATGCCCGCAACCGAAGGGAACAAAAGGAGGGACGGACGTGTCGACGCACAAAGCCATTGACCGCATCTGCATCTTCATCACCGTATTCTCGCTGCTTTTGACCGTCCTTTTCATGAACGGCGAGGCGTTCGGCATCACAAAGATCGTGGATGAAGACGCCGAGGCGAACGCCGATTCCGCCCATTTTACCGCGAACGATCAAAACGGCGATTGGGATACGGCCGGCGCGACGGTCATCACGCTTTCGGGCGAGACCGCGAATGTTTCGGGCGGCGGGGCCTATGCCTACGATGGCGGCGTCGTCATCACAGGTGCGGGGCATTATGTGCTTTCCGGCACGCTGACCGACGGCAGCGTCACCGTGGACACAAACGAGGCCGCCAAGGTGTGGTTGCTTTTCGACGGCGTGGACATCGCCTGTTCCGACGACGCCTGCCTGCGCGTGAACGAGGCGGACAAAGTGTTCCTCACGCTCGCGCCGGGCAGTGAAAACGCGTTGACGAGCGGCGCGGCGTATTCCGAGGCCGCGCTCGCCGACGGCACCGACGGCACGATCTTCGCGCACGACGATCTCACGATCAACGGCAGCGGCAGCCTGACTGTCACGGCCGCTTATCGGCACGGCATCGCCGCAAACGACGACCTCGTCATCACGGGCGGCACGATCGCCGTGACCGCACCGCAGGACGCGATCCACGCGAACGACAGCATTCGCATCCGGGAGGCCTCGATCACGGCGGCGGCGGGCGATGATGGCGTCGCCGTCTCGAACGAGGGCGGGTATCTCTATCTCGAATCCGGTGCACTTACGGTCGAAGCGGGCGACGACGGCATCCACGCGGCGGGCGACATCACGATTGCCGGCGGGACGGTTACCGTCGCCGCGGGCGACGACGGCGTCCACTCCGACACGGCCGTGACGATCACGGGCGGCGTCGTTTCGATCCCTTCCTGCTACGAGGGGATCGAGGCGCCTCAGATCGAACTTTCGGGCGGGGACGTCACGATCTGCCCCACCGACGACGGCCTCAATGCCAACGGCGGCAGCGGGATGTTCGGCATGGGAGGTGGCTTCGGCGGCATGGGCATGTCCGGCAGGATGCAGGGCGATCGCGCCGGCGCAGACACGGCGGGCGTGACGGGCGTTCGTTCGGGCATCCGGCGGCTGTTCCGCCTCGAGGGCGTCACCGAACTGTACGACGCGCTCGATACGCTCGGCTTCACGGAGAGCATCCCCTCCGATCCGGATGATCTGGTCGCATGGCTGCAGAGCCTGCTGGACGACGGCACGCTTTCCCCGGAATATACCGCAACGGTGCAGACGATCGCCGAGGCGATCGAGAACGGCGCCGTTTTCACGGGCGATCTGCCGCTGCAGCAACCCGCGGACGCGCAGGCCGCTGCCCCTTCGCAGCCGGCGCAGCAGGGCGCCTCCGCCGAAGAGGGGAGCGGGAGTGAAACGCCGACCGTGCGCATCAGCGGCGGCACGCTGACCATTCTGAACAGCAGCGGCCGCGATGCCGACGGCATCGATTCCAACGGCGATCTCATCATCACCGGAGGGACGATCCGTGTCAGTCTCGCGGGAAGCGGCAGCAACAACGCGATCGACTACGGCAGCGAGAGCGGCGGCACCGCCCTGATCTCGGGCGGCACGGTCGTCGCCTGCGGCGGTTCCTCGATGGCGGAGAATTTCGATTCCGCGTCCGAGCAGCCCTCGATCCTTTATACCGTCAACGCGACGAAGGACGGCGAGACCGTCTCGCTCAAGGACGCACAGGGCAAGATCCTGCTCACGTGGGAGGTCCCCTACGGCTTCACGTCCGTGGTGATGAGTTGTCCTGAACTGCAGGTCGGCGAGACCTATACGATCGCCGTCGGCGACACCGAAGAGGAGATCACGCTCGCATCGGCGGCGTCCTCCTACGGCAGCGCACAGGGCGGCATGGACAGGACAGGCGGATTCGGCCGCACGGATGCATCCGAGAGCGGCGGGGCGCAGGCCGAGGGCGCTGCGCGGCAGGGCGGTTTCGGCGGCATGGGCGGCCGCGGCTTTGGCAGCCGCGGCGCGGCATCGGCGGAGAACGCCCCGGAGATCGCGTCCGGCGAACGGCCGGCCGCTTTCGGCGAAAGCGGCGAGACCGCTTCGATGCCGGCGCCGCCCGATAAGGATGGCGCGGCGCAGGGCGAGCAGACCGGACGCGCTGCAGCGGCACAAACGGCGCAGGCCGGCGCAGCGGAGGAAACGGCCGGTTTTGCGCAGGCGCCGCTTCTGCTCGGCGTGAGCGCGGCGGTGCTGCTTGCAGGACTCGGGATCGCCGCGCGGACGAAAGGGACGCTGCTCTGAAACGGCGGCCGCCCGACGATCCGGCGGGAAAGGAAAACAGCGGAACAGGCGATGCCTGTTCCGCTGTTTTTCATGGGATTTCCTGCGGGGGAATGCGGCCGCTCACAGCGCGATCCTGCTGCCGACCCCCAGCCGCTCGGCTTCGGAGAGAATCGCGGCGGCCGTGCTCAGGTCCTGCAGCGCGATGCCGCTGGAATCGAACAGGGTGATGTCGCGGTCGCAGAGGCGCCCGGGCTTCTGCCCCGAGATGACTTCGCCGATCTCGGCGCAGTAACGGTCCGCGGAGATCAGCCCTGCCTTTGCCGCCGCTTCGCATTCCCCGATTTCCATCGACTGGGCGATGTCATCCGCGAAAAGCCTGCAGCGCGCAGGAAGATTGACGTCCGTCTCCTGCTTGCCGGACATGTCCGCGCCCATGCAGGAAAGATGCGTGCCCGGCCGGACGTCGGCGCTGTCGATCAGGGGCCTGCGGGAAGGTGTGGCCGTGACGACGATGTCCGCCTCGGCCAGCGCGGCGGGCAGGCTGTCCACCGGCCGGAAGGGGACCGCGATGCGCCGCTGCGCGTGCGCCTGCTCCTCGCCGCTCTCGCGCGCGACGAAGCGCTCCTGCAGCAGCGGGCGCAGGCCTTCGCAGAAGATCCGGGCGTTTTCCAAGGCGAGCGGGTCGTAGACCAATACCTGCTCAATGCCGTCGAGACATTCCAGATGGGCCATGATCTGATAGGGCGCCTGCGTGCCGCTGCCCACCATCAGGAGGGTGCGGCTGTCCCGCCGCGCAAGATACTTGGAACCGACGGCGGCCGCCGCGCCGGTGCGCATGCCGGTGATCTGCCCCGCGTTCATCAGCCCGATCGGCGCGCCGGTCTCCGAATCGAAGACCAGCAGGGTGCCCATCAGGGCGGGCAGGCCCCGCTGCGGGTTTTCCCCGAACCAACTGACCAGTTTCAGCCCGAAGATACCGCAGCCGCGCAGTTCGCCTGATTTGATGTCCAGATCCGCCTCGCCCTCCCGGAACACATGGGTGACGACGGGGAACAGGGAGGCACGCCCGCTGTTCTTGAAAACGTACGCCCGTTCCACGGCCCGCACGGCCATCGGCAGGGTGAGCAGGCGGCCGACCTGCTCGGAATCAAGCACGGTGATCGTGTTCAAAGAATTCATCCCCTCTTGGATATATTCAAAAATTATGCGGATTTTATTCATGCGGAATCGAAAAATGCGCGTTTTCCTGCATATTTCTTGTGTATTATACTAAATAATGCCGTCTCCGTCAAGGGGAAGATTATTCAAATGGATGAAAAGCCGGAAAAGGACTTTACAAGCGGAATTTTGCTTGGTATACTTCCGAATGGAAATTCGCTTTTCCCGATCTTTTATGTATAATTATTTGGAGGAACTGGTATGAAAAGAGTATTGGCTGTATGTTTCTGCATGATGATGATCCTTTCTCTGGCGGCCTGCGGCGGCACGTCCGCGCCGAGCCAGAGCGCGCCGGCGAGTTCGCAGGCGTCTTCCGAGCCGGAGCCCGCAAGCGCCCCCGAGACGATGGTCGACAAGATCAAGGCGGCCGGCCAGTTGGTAGCCGGCGTGGAGGCGACGTTCCCGCCCTTCGAGAGTTATGACGCCAACGACGGCACGAAGATCATCGGCTTCGATATCGACCTGATGAAGGAAGTCGCCAAGGATCTGGGCGTCGAACTTGTCATCAAGGATATGGAGTTCTCCGGCATCGTCCCCTCGGTGCAGACCGGCAAGATCGACGTTGCCCCCGGCATCACCCCCACGGATGAGCGCAAGGAGATCGTCGATTTCTCGGTGGAGTACTGCGCGAGCAAACTGGGCGTCGTGGTGCGCGAGGACGACGATTCGATCCAGACCGTCGAGGATCTGAAGACCAAGGCGATCTCCGCCCAGCTCGGTTCCCTCGCCGATAAGCAGCTCACCGCCGTGCTCGGCACCGCCCCCAAGCAGTACAACAAGCACGATGAGGCGATCCTCGCGGTCAAGAACGGCATGATCGACGGCCATGTGCTCGACGGTTCCGTGGGCAAGAACTATGCGGTCAGCCTGGGCGGCCTGAAGGTCATCGAGATCCCCGAGATCAATGAGGGCGTCAAGGGCATCGCCTGCATCACCGCCAAGGGCGACACCTCCCTGCTGGATGCGGTCAACGCCACCATCGCGCGCCTGCAGAGCAGCGGCGAGATGGATACGCTGATGGACACCTGGAACATCCTGAAGTAAACGCAACAAACTGAAAAACGCACAGCGGAGCCGATCGGACCCAAAGCGGGGTCGATCGGCTCTGCATGGCGTTTTTTGCGTCTCATATCGACACAGAGGAACGGGACTTATGGAAATCATTGCGCCGCGTGCGGCCCTTTGGCTGGACACGCTCGGCCCCCGGGCGAAATACAACATTGCGGAAAGTTATGTGGAGCCGGTCCGCATCCGGGAACTGCTGGAGATGGACCCCCGCGCCGGCGGGGCGTTTCTCGACGACCTGCTCGACACAAAACTCGACTACGGCGAGATCGACGGTTCGCGCGAATTGCGGGAGGGCATCGCCGGCTTTTATCAGGACAAAAGTGCGGACTGCGTGATGCTTGCCCACGGCGCGATCGCCGCCAACCTGATCGCGCTGCTCGCGCTCGTCTCCCCGGGGGACCGCGTTGTGATCGCCCATCCCAACTACCAGCAGCTTTACGCCGTGCCACAGGCGTTGGGGGCGGACGTGCGGACACTGGAACTGCGGGAGGAGGACGGCTTTCTCCCCGATGCGGACGAACTGCGCCGCTGCATGGGCGAAACCTGCCGCCTGCTGATCCTGACGAACCCCAACAACCCGACCGGCAGCGTGATGGACGAAGCGGCGCTGCGGCAGGCTGCGCAGGCGGCGCGGGAGGCAGGCGCCTATCTGCTGTGCGACGAGATCTACCTCGGCTATCCACGGGAAGGCGTCCGGCTGGCGCGCGCGGCGGACGTCTACGAAAAGGGGATCTCGACGGGCAGTTTCTCCAAGGTGTACGGGCTCTCGGGCGCGAGGATCGGCTGGGTGTGCGCGGCGCCGGAGATTCTGGAACTGCTGGCGCCCTACCGCAACTACACGTCGATCTGCTGCGGCCAACTCGGCGACGCCGTCGCCTGCCTGGGCATGCGCAATTTCGACGCCCTGATGCGCCGCAACAACGAGATCCTCTACGGCAATCTGGCGCATCTGAAACAATGGCTGCTGCAAAACCCGCAGGTGCGCTGCGAGATCCCCAAGGCGGGGACGTTCGTGCTGCTGCGCTACGATTTCCCCGTGGATTCGGCCACCCTGTGCACGCAGTTGTTTGAACGCTACGGCACCTTCGTTATGCCCGGCTGCTGCTTCGATCTGGAGGGATGCCTGCGGCTGGGAATCGGCGGGGACCGCGAAACGTTTGCCGCGGGGCTCGCGTGCCTGTCCGCGTATTTTCGTTCGCTGAAGGAGGAGGCCGACGCATGACCTTGGATTTTTCGATCATCCCGCGCTATATCCCGATGCTGCTGCAGGGCGCGTGGACCACGCTGCTGCTCACGACCGGCGCGGTCGCGATCGGCATCGCGCTGGGCCTGATCGCGGCGCTGATGAAGATGAGCGGCGTCAAGCCGCTGCAGTGGATCGCCGGCATTTATATCGAGGCGATCCGCGGGACGCCGCAGTTGGTGCAACTATTCCTGCTGTTCTACGGCCTCCCGCAGTTGATCGGGGTGAACATCCCGGAATATTTCGCCGCCGTGCTGGCGCTCGGCATCAATTCGGGCGCCTATGTGGCGGAGATCATCCGCGCCGGCATCCAGGCGGTCGATTACGGGCAGACGGAGGGCGCCTATTCGCTGGGCATGCCGCCTGCGCTGACGATGCGCTACATCATCCTGCCGCAGGCGGTGAAAAACATCCTGCCGGCGCTCGGCAACGAGTTCATCGCGCTGCTCAAGAGTTCTTCCATCGTCTCCGTCATCGGCATGACCGACCTGATGCGCAAGAGCGACATCATCCGCAGCGTCACGTTCCGTTCGTTCGAACCGCTGCTGACGGTGGCGCTGATCTACTTTATCATGACGTTCACCCTTTCCAAACTGTTGGGCAGATACGAGAGGAGACTCAAGAAAAGTGATAGTCGTTAACAATCTCCGCAAGTCCTTCGGCGGGCAGGAGGTGATCCGGGGCGTCAGCACCCACATCGCAAAGGGCGAGGTCGTCTCGATCATCGGCCCCTCCGGTTCGGGGAAAAGCACGTTCCTGCGCTGCATCAACCTGCTGGAGACGCCCGACAGCGGCGATATCATCATCGGCGGCCGCAAGATCAACGATCCCTCGGTGGACGTGTTCGAAGTGCGCCGCCATATGGGGATGGTGTTCCAGCACTTCAACCTCTTCCCGCACCTGACGGTGTGCGAAAACATCACGATCGCGCCCTGCAAACTGCTCGGCATGACGAAGGCGGAGGCGGAGGAGACCGCCATGGAACTGCTCGACCGCGTGGGCCTCGCCGACAAGCGGGACGCCTACCCGCGGCAGTTGTCCGGCGGGCAGAAGCAGCGCATCGCCATCGCGCGCAGCCTGGCGATGAAGCCGGACATGATGCTGTTCGACGAGCCCACCTCCGCGCTGGACCCCGAGATGGTCAAAGAGGTGCTCAACGTGATCCAGTCGCTGGCCAAGGAGGGGATGACGATGGCGATCGTCACCCACGAGATGAACTTTGCCCGCGAGATCTCCGACCGCGTGATGTTTATGGATGAGGGCGTGATCGCGGAGGAGGCCGTCCCCGAACCGTTCTTCTCCAACCCCGTCCACGAGCGCACCCGCGCCTTTTTGAGCATGGTCCTCTGACGCGGGGCAAAACCGCAGACAAAAAGCCGCCGTCCCGATCGGGACAGCGGCTTTTCTTTGCGGGATCGGGTCACGGCAGCAGCCCCTGGATCAGGATCACGAGGATCAGCACGGGCAGGCCGTAGCGGAAATAGGGCTTGAGTTTGGGCGAGAGTTTGGGCCCGCGGCCCGTGTTCGCTTCCTCGAGGTAACGGTCGAACCCCCAGCCCCACCGGGAGGTGCAGAACAGCAGATAGATCAGCGAGCCGATGGGCAGCAGCAGGTTCGAGACGACGAAGTCCTCGCTGTCGAGCACGTCGCGCGCGCCGAGAATGCGCAGGTCGCCCCACACGTTGTAGCCGAGCACGCAGGGCATGCTCGCGACCAGCAGGAACACGCAGTTGAGCAGCGCCGCACGGCGGCGGCTCCAGCCCCAGTTGTCCATCGCGCAGGTGATGAGGTTCTCGAAGACCGCGATCACCGTGGAGAAACTGGCGAACGTCATGAACAGGAAGAAGAGGGTGCCCCAGATGCGCCCGCCCGCCATGTTCAGGAACACCTCGGGCAGGGTGAGGAAGATGAGCGCAGGGCCCTGTCCGGGATCGACGCCGTAACTGAAGCAGGCCGGGAAGATGATGAAGCCGCTGCACAGCGCCACGAACGTATCGAGGCCGCAGATCCAGGCGGCTTCGCCGCCGAGCGTCTTTTCCTTTGACATGTAACTGCCGAAGATCTCCATCGCGGCCACGCCGAGGCTCAGCGTGAAGAACGACTGGTTCATCGCGGCGGTGACGACCTTCCACAGGCCGCGCTCGCGGGCCTGCGCCCAATCGGGCCGCAGATAGAAGGCGACGCCCTCGCCCGCGCCGGGCAGCGTGAGCGAATGGACCGCCAACAGCACGATCAGCGCCAGAAGGCCGACCATCATGATCTTGGTGATGCGCTCGAGGCCGGTCTGCAGGCTGAAGGAGCAGATGGCGAAGCCCGCGATCACCGTGACGGCCATAAAGACCGCCATCTGCACGGGGCTGCCGAGCATCCCGCCGAACACTGCGCCGACCGTGCCGCTCTCCGCGGAGGCGAAGGCCCCCGTGAGGAATTTGACGAAGTAGTTGAGCATCCAGCCGGACACCGTGGTGTAGTACATCATCAGCAGGTAGCAGCCGCCGATGGCGAACCAGCCGTGGATGTGCCATTTGGAGCCCGCGGGCTCCAGCGCCCGGTAGCCGCCCACCGCGCTTTTGCGCGAGGCGCGGCCCACGGCCAGTTCCATGGTGAGCACCGGCGCGCCCATCAAAAACAGGAACAGCAGATAAAACAGCACGAACACGCCGCCGCCGTTTTCCCCCGTGACGTAGGGGAACTTCCACACGTTGCCGATACCGATGGCGCAGCCTGCGCTGACCAGGATGAACCCGAGGCGGGAACGGAAACTCTCTCTCTGCATCGTCGATCCCTCCGTATCCGATGGATGTCATGCCGCTTTTGCGCGAGGCGCAGCCGCAACTTTACTGCCATAATAGCATGGATCCCGCTTTTCGGCAAGACGCTGCAATCGCCGCTTTCGTTACAGCATCGGCGCGAGCAGTTTGATGAGGCGCCCCGTGATCTTGTAGAACAGGCTTTCGTTTCGGATCGTCTCGGGCGTGACCGCGCGGCACTGGGCGAGCGTCGCGGCAAAATCCGCCTCGATCTCGGCGATGCAGGGGACGCGGTAGAGATAGGTCGCGCACTCAAAGTGGTGGTAGAGGCTGCGGTAGTCGAGGTTGATCGTGCCGACGACCGCCTTCACGTCGTCGCTGACGAACACCTTCGCGTGGACGAACCCGGGCGTGTACTCGTAGAGTTTGACGCCCGAGGCGACCAGCGAACGGTAGTGCGATTTGGCCAGCGCGTAGGCGGCTTTTTTGTCCGGGACGCCGGGCAGGATGAGTTTGACGTCGATGCCGCGCTCGGCCGCGTATTTGAGCGCCGCCTCCAGTTCGCCGTCGAGGATCAGGTACGGCGTCATGATGTGGACATAGCGGTCCGCGCGGTAGAGGATGTCCATATAGACGGTCTCGCCGACCTTGTCATCGTCGAGCGGGACGTCGCCGTAGGGCATCACATAGCCCTGCGCGGGGACGGAGAACGCGGGCAGAGCGAGCGGAGAAAAGTCCGTTTCGGGCGCGGTGAGGTTCCACATCTGCAGGAACATCAGCGTGAAACTCTGCGCCGCTTCGCCGCGCAGCATCACCGCCGTGTCCTTCCAGTGGCGGAAGCGGCCGGCGCGATTGATGTATTCGTCCGCGAGGTTGACACCGCCGTTGAAGGCGACGCGGTTGTCGATCACGAGGATCTTGCGGTGGTCGCGGTAGTTGTAGTGGGTGGAGACGAACGCCGTGATCGGCGCGAACGCCTTGGCCCGGATGCCGAGTTTTGCCAGGCGTTTGGGATAGTCGTGCGGCAGGGTCGAAAATTCGCACAGCCCGTCGTACATCACGCGCACGTCCACGCCCTCGGCCGCTTTGCGCGCCAGAACGTCCAGGATGCGGCCCCACATCTCGCCTTCTTCTATAATAAAGTATTCGAGGAAAATGAACTGCCGCGCCTTCTCGAGTTCCTCGAGCATCGCGGCGAATTTCTCCTCCCCGAGCGGAAAGTATCGAACCTCCGTGTTGGCGAAGATCGGCATGCAGCCGCTGCGGTTGACATAGCGGTGAAGATCATCCGTGCCGGAGTTGTCATTCGCCAGCGCTTCGATCACCGCCTCATCCTGCGCGAGCGCGCTGCGCGTTTCTCCGATCAGCGCCAGCGTGCGCGCCTTGACGGTGCGGTGGCCGATATCCGTCTTCGTGTAGAGCAGCAAGATCGAGGCGGGGACGGGGAACAGCGCGAGCAGCAGCACCCAGGTCAGTTTTGCCGTCGCATCCATCGAACTGTTGCAGAGATAAAAGAGCATCATCAGCGTGAAAAGGCCCTGGATTGCCGTGAAATGCGGGACGTATCCGCGGAACCACCCGTAGACGGCGGCCAACAGGGCGAGTTGGAGCAGGATCAGCAGCACGATCAGCAGCAGCCGCGAAAACAGGAGGCCGAGAAGCCCTTTGCGCTTTGGTTTGGCCAAACGCAGGAACTCGCTTTTCATCGTCATGCGGGAAACCACCTCCGATCGCGAAACGGCGCGCCCGTCGTTTCCCCCATCATACCATGGCGCCGCCCGAAACACAACCGCCCCCTGTCTGCGGCAAAAACGCCCCGCCCGCAGCGGTGCGCGGCTTTGCGCCTGCGCCATTTTCCCCTTGCAAGATGCAAAAAGCCCTGTTATGATGGAAAAAACACCGCATCCCATGCAATGGGGTTGTGTCGAGCGAGGTAACATATGGACGTAACGGATATCAAGGCGGCGAATGTGCGGAAGGTCCTCGATACCCTCCGTTTTTCCTCGGGATTGACCAAGCGAGAGATCGCCTCCGACACCGGTTTGAGTTTTTCTACGGTTTCCAACATCTGCAACGATCTGGAGGAGCACCGGATCCTGTATGAGGTGAAGAGCAGCGACGTCACGACCGTCGGGCGCACGCCGGACCGCTTTTATTTCCATTGCGCGAAGTATTGCTCGATCTGCGTGGAACTGCAGCGGGAAAACCTTTTGAGTTTCGCCGTTTTGGACTTTGCGAACCGCTGCCTGTTTCAGACCGACCGGACCGTTACGGCGGGGGACGATCTGGAGCGCTGGCTCGATTTTATCCAGGCCACCTACCGGCAGTTGCTGCAGTCCGGCGAGTTCGGCGAGGTGGAGTTCGTCGGCATCGGCATCTCCATCCCCGGCATCCAGGACAACGCGAGCGGCGAGGTGATCAACGTCCCGTACCGGTCGGTCGACGGCGTCCCGCTGCAGCAGATCGTCAGCCGGCGGATCGGCCTTCCGTGCTACGTGGAGAACGAGGCGAACCTCTGCGCGGTCTCCATGGCGCAGAACCGCAAAGAGGACAAAAACCTGCTGTATCTGCTCTCTTCCGCCGGATTGGGCGTCGGCGTGATCTGCGAGGGGCGGCTGCTGCGGGGGAAGAACGGCTACGCCGCGGAGATCGCGCACATCCCGATCGGGGATCCCGATCTCGTCTGCCCGTTCTGCGGCTGCCGCGGCTGTATCGAAAACGACCTTGCGCAGCGCGGCATGGATGCGTTCGGTTTTCCCGGGCTCACGCCGGAAGAGACCGACCGCCTGGCGCGGGACCGCGGGAGGAAACTCGGCGAACTGCTCGCCATCCTCATCAATCTGTTCGACCCGCAGACCGTCTATCTCGGCGGCGGCGGGCTGAAAAACTACAACCAACTCGCGCCGCACGCGCTTTCGGTGCTGGAAAAGCGCGCCCCGTTCGCGCTGGGGAAGGGCGTGCGCATCCAATACGATGCGGACAGCGTGGGGACCGCCTTGCGCGGCATCAATCAACTTGTGTACGAAAACTGGTATCCGCTTTGAGGCCGCCGCCCGCGGGGAGGGGAGAGCGTCTCCCCTCTTTTTCATTTGCCGGCGCCTGCGCGGCCCCGCCCGTCCAGCGCAGCCAGAAACACCGAGAACAGCACCAGCAGGATCCCCAGCGCCATCGCGGGGGTCAGGCGGTCCCGATAGAGCAGCGTGCCGACGACGACGCTGGTGACCGGCTCCAGCATGTTGACGAAGGAGGCCGTGCCTGCGCCGATCCGGCGGATCCCCGCCGTGATCAGATAAAAAGCCGTCAGGCAGCCGGCGCCGCACACCCCAAAGAGGGCCGCCGCCGCTGCGGGCCCCTTCGGAAACGACAGCCCGCCCCCCGCAAGGGCCGGCACGCTCATCAGCACGGCGCTGCCCGCCGAGGCATAGAACAGTTTGACGAGCAGCGGATAGGCGCTGACGGCCCCCTTGTCGTTCGCGATGATGTAGAAGGCATACGTCAGGCCGGAGAGGAGCGCGAGCACGGCGCCGAGGAGCCGCCCGCCCCCGCTTCCCTGCAGCCCCGCGATCAGACACATGCCCGCGACGGAGCAGACGATCGCAACGGCCTTGTGCTTCGTCATGGCCTGCCCGAAGAACAGCACCATGGCGACGGAGACGACCGATGGGTAGAGAAAATGCAGCACCGTGGCCAGCCCGACGGCGATCAGGCGGCAGGCGCTGTTGAGAAGGAACGTGGTGGCGCCCATGCCGACCGCGCCCACCAGCATCAGGCGCGCGGCGTCCCGCGGCGGCACCGCGGGCCTGCCGCGCTGCAGGCGCAGCAGGAGATACGAGAGGGCGCAGATCGTGCACTGCCCCCAGAACGTGGTGTCCTCGGCGCTGATCCCGCCGAGCATCACGTATTTGTTTGCGCTCGGGACGATCCCGAACAGCAGGGATGCCCCGATCACACACAACAGGCCTTTTTTCATGACAGAATCGCCTCTCCTTGACGGGAAGGGGGCCGCCGCGGCGGCCCCCTTTTTCGGGTTTTGCGGCGCTGCCTGCGCCGGTCAATGCATGTAGGGCTCTTCCCAGAGGTTCAGTTTGATCCCGAGCCCCAGTTTGACGGCCCTGTCGTAGCACTCCTTGCCCCACGCGACATCGTAGATGGGGAGGCCGCCCTGGCCGAACAGGATGATCTGGTCGTCGCCGGTCCGCCCCGGGCGCTTGCCGTTGACGATCTCGCCGAGGTTGCACAACTGCTCGCGCCGCATCGCGCCTTCCTTGATCCAGTCGAGGTAATACGCGCCGATCAGTTCAATGGAATCGTGCCACGGATACGTCAGTTCTTCGGACCACGCCTCGTACATGCCCCAGTTGTCCACGACGCGCAGGATGTCGTCGCGCAGGACATAGGACTGGTCCATCACGATGCCCGCGGGCAGGGAGACGTAGGCGCCCTTTTTGATCCACTCGCCGTTGATGTAGGGGAGGGATTTTCCCGAAGTGGCCGAGTTGACGATGTCGGAATCGCGCACGCACGCCTCGCAGGAGGAAACGGCATACGCTTTTTTGATCTGCGGGTAGGTCTCGAGGATCCACTTGGCGAGCGCCTCGGCGTTTTCGGGGACGACGTCGAAGATCTTGACCTCCTCAAGGTTCGCGCAGGCCTCCACCAGCGACATGAAGCAGCTGCGGCTGATGGGGCCGGACCCGATGAGGCCGCAGATTTTGGAATCCTTGCGCGCCAGATAGCGGGCGCCCACGCCCGGGACCGCGCCGGTGCGCATGCCGCTGATCTGGTTGCCCGACATCAGCGCGATCGGCGCGCCGGTGTCGGCGTCGTTGAGCATGACCATCAGGATGGAGCGGGGCAGCCCCTTCGCCTTGTTGGCGGTGTTGGAGCCGTACCATTTCTCGCCGGCGACGTTGAAGCGCCCGCCGACGTAGGCGACCATCGCCATAAAGCGGCGGTCCGGCCCCTCCAGGGGCATGTTCGGGAACGGGGAGGTTTTGGGGAACACGATCTTCACGCCGTGGGAATCGTGGTTCTTTCCCCCCATCACGTAGTCCCCGTTCCCCAGCAGCCGGTAGCATTCCTCCACAACGTCCATGCAGGCGGGCATGTCGCATACGCCCGCTTTCAGCATGGAGGGCTCGTCCAGATACAGGAAATCGACTTTCGGATCACTCATCTTATTTCTCCTTTCTGCAGTCGCGCGGTTTGTCACACGCGGTTTTTCCCTGCGCCGGATCGTCAGGCGAGATACGGCTTTTCCCACAGGTTCAGCCGTGTCCCGATCCCCAGTTCCAGCGCTTTTCGGTAAACGACGCAGGCCCACGCCACATCGTACACCGGCTGCCCCGCCTGCCCGAAGAGAATGACCTCCTCCTCGTTCCTGCGGCCGGGGATCTTTCCGGCGATGATGTCGCCGAGGGGGTCCAGCGACGCGGGGTCCAGGATCCCCTCCTGCGCCCAGTCGTAATACAGGCAGCCGAGGCTGCCGAAGACCCCGTAGGTTGGGTTCGGCAGTTCCTCGCCCCACGCCTCGTACATCTTCCAGTTGTCGACGATCTTTCTGGCGCGGCGCAGGATGAAGTCACGGTCCATGCCGATCCCCGCAGGCAGGGAAAAGTAGGCGCCGGGCTGGATCCATTCCTCCTCGATATACGGAAACGTGCTGCCCGAGGTCGCGGAACTGACGATGTCCGCGCCGCGCACGGCCTGTTCAAGGCTTTTTGCGATCACGACCTCCTCCACGCCGGGATACTCCGCCCGGATGAACGCCGCAAGGCGCTCGGCGGCCTCCGGGGAGAGGTCGAAGATCCGCACGCGCTTCAACTGCGGCCGCGCGTCGATGATCGACAGGAAACTGGAGCGGCTGATCGGCCCCGCGCCGATCAGGGCGCAGTCCTGTGCGTCGGGCCTTGCCAGGTAGCGCGCGCCCACGCCCGGGATGGCCCCCGTGCGCATCGCGCTGATCAGGTTGCCGGACATCAGCGCGAGCGGCGCGCCGGTGTCGGGATCGTTGAGCATGCACATCAGGATAGAGCGGGGCAGCCCCTTCGCGAGGTTTTCGCGGTTCGAGCCGTACCACTTCTCGCCGGCGATGTGGAAGCGGCCGCCGAGGTAAGCGACCATCGCCATAAAGCGGCGGTCCGGCCCGTTGCGCGGCATGCCGGCGAAGGCGGGCGAATCCGGGAAGCGGATCATGACCCCGTGCGAGTTGTGGTTTTTCCCGCCCATCACATAGTCGCCCTCGCCGATCAGGCGGAAGACCTCGCACATCGTCTCCGCGCAGGCGTGCATGTCGAGCACGCCCGCCCGGATCAGATCGCGCTCATCCAGATACAGGAAATTCACTTCGGGATACCCCACGGCGTTTCGCCTCCTTTTCCGGCGGCGCGCGGCCCCCGCGCGGGGAGCCTGCGCGCCCGCCTGCCGTCAGGTCTCTTCCAAACCGTATCCGCCGCGGCCTGCCAGCGGCTTTTTGCCCCACCAGGCCCGGCCGACGATGGAAACGACGGTACAGCCGATACAGATGGCCGCCGTCGCCGCGACCACGGTCCAGCCCTGTCCCGCCACCAGCATGGTCGGCACCAGCGACCACGAGACGACCTCGATAAAGTTGAGCCACGGCGAGAGCGCGACGTCCTCCACCGTCAGGGATTTGTTCTCGGGATCCACGATGCGCAGCAGAACGAACCCGATGGCGAACACGCCGGTGCAGTAACCGAAGCAGAAGATCGAGCGCTCAAACCAACTCTTGTCGTTCATGGCGCAGCCGAGCGGGATCATGGTCAGGAACACGCAGACAAAGCCGACGAGGATCTCGATCAGCAGCGGCAGCGCATAGTCGATGATGACGCGGACGTTGATCATGGCGATCCCGAAAAAGACGAGGTAGTCCGTCGCAACGCCCGAGATCCGGCTGTTGACCCGCTTATCCACATAGTTGTAGAGGCCGCTCTTGCGGAAAATCACGAAGAACAGGATACCGACGATGAACGACATCGTGAAATCCGGGACGCCCTTGATGACGTAGGGCGCGAGCACCTTGGCGTTGAGCATGTAGCCGCCGCCGGAGATCAGCAGCACCAGAGACAGATGGAACGCCAGGTTCTCCAAACTGACGGGGGAGGTGGTCTCCTCTCCCAGCGGCTCGCGGTTCCCCTTTTGGATCATGCCGGTCTTCAGGTCGCCGGAAATAAATTTGAAGTCCTTCGTGTAGGCGGTCCAGCCGCGTTTGGTGCCGATCTTGATGAACGCGAGACCGCCGAAGATGCCGGTCAGGATGCCGACTGTCGCAAAGGTCATGCCCAGGTCGCCCGCCTCCGTCCAGCCGAGATCGGCCAGCGTTTTGCCGACGGCGGCGGCCGTCCCGTGCCCGCCGGTAAAGCCGGAGGCCATCAGGATGCCGAATCCGGGGTTGATGCCCGGCACCACCCACCGGATGATCGTGAGCGCCGCCAGGATGCCCAGCGCATACTGCATGAAGTAGATCACGAAGCGATACATCGTGAAGCCCAGCAGACGCTGGCCGGATCCCTTCCCCACGCTGCTGCCGGAAAAGCCGTTGAGGCCGACGACGCCGAAGATCAGGATGATGAGAACGCCTGCGTAGGAACCGGCGCTCCCCGAAAACGGCAGGATATTCAGGAACTGTTTGCCGAGCAGCAGCCCCAAAAATCCCGCGATCATGCTCGCCGGCATGAAGAATTCCTGGAAGAATTTTACCTTGGCGCGGAGAAATTGCCCGACGAGGATCAGAGCGGATGCGATCGTAAAGTCGATCAACAGATCATAAACGGTCATAATCTTCCCTCCTTCAGTCGTTTGGTTTCCGCTTTCTCGCGATCGGCCATGATCCGTACCCACCCCCAGAGGTACCGCCCGAGCGCAAAACGTTGCCGGCCGCTTCTTCACAGCAATTATTATAACACTTATAATAATTATTGTAAATATAGAACGCCCCTGCGCCTCCTACAAAAATCGAGGCGCTTTTTTGTGGATTCCGTCACAGCGGGGCGCCGAATTCCCTTGTAACTTGACTTCTTATCAGTAAAATAATTATAATAAAGGCAGCATCGTCCCCGAACGGCGGAGAAACCGCAGCCGCTTTTGGAAAGGAGGCGCTTTTATGGCCGGCCGGGAATTGTTTCTGACGCAGGATATCGGTCTGTTTTCCTGCAAGGCCGCCCTTTTTTCGACAGACGGGACACTTGTGAAGACGAACGCCATCCGCTATTCCCCCGAAAGCAACCACCTGGGCTGGGCGTGGCAGTCGCACCGGCTCTGGTGGAACGCGTTCTGCCAGAACTGTCGGATCCTGCTCGCCGGCGTGGACGCCAAAGAAGTCAAAGGCGTCTGCCTGTGCGGGCAGATGATGGGCTGCATGCCGGTGGACGAGTCCGTGCAGCCCCTTTACGAGCACATCACCTGGGACGACTGCCGCTCCGCGCACGAGGTCTGCCGGATCGAAAAACTGCTCGGCAACGAAACGATCCACCGGATCACCGGCGTCTGTCTCGGCCAGCCGTTTTCCCTGCCGAAGATCCTGTGGCTGATGGAGCATCATCCGGACGTCTACCGCGGGACGTACCGCTTCATCACCTGCAAGGACTACGTGAACTACAAACTCACGGGGGACCTGTGCACCGACGAGACGTGCGCCGGTTTTACACAGTTGTACGATCTGTACGGCCGGTGTTGGTCCGACCGGATCCTGGACACCTTCGGGATCGACCGCAACAAACTGCCCGAGGTGGTCCGTGCCGGCCGGATCCTCGGCACGCTCACGCCGGAGGCGGCCGCGCAGACCGGCCTCTGCCCCGGCACGCCCGTCGTGCAGGGGATGGGGGACGGGCGCGCGCCTGCGGTCGGCGCCGGCATCCTCTCCCCGGGGGAGGCCTACATCAACCTCGGTTCCTGCTCCTGGATCTCCCAGTGCACGCGCAGCCGCAACTTCGACGCCACGCACTCGATCACAAAGGCGGCGTATCTGGAACCGGATCTGTATGTGAACGGCGGCACCACCCTGGCGGGCAGGATCTGCATCGACTGGTATCTCAACGCGTTCTCCGATTCGGACGCCGCGGGCCCGAACGACCTGGAGCGGTTCCTGAAGGAGCATCTGTCCAACTCTCCGGTCGGCAGCCGCGGCCTTCTGTTCATGCCGTATCTCCGCGGCGACCGCGCGCCCTGGTGGAGCAGTTCCGCGGGCGGCGGATTCATCGGCTTGAGCGCCCGCCATACGCGGCACGATCTCTGCCGCAGCATCCTCGAGGGCGTCGCGTTCCAACTGCTGCGGATCAAGAACCGGATCGAGGCGCTGGAACCCTTCGGCAGCATCCGGCTGGTCGGCAGCGCCGCCTTCCCCGTGTGGCAGCAGATCCTCTCCGACGTGCTGGAGGCCGAGATCGTCTCCTTCGATCACCCGAGCCTGATTGGCTGCGTCGGCAGCGCGTTGATCTGCGGGGTCGCGCTCGGCAAATTCCGGGATTATTCCGAGGCCGCGCGCTTCCAGCATAATCAGGTCATCACGCTTCCCATCGCCCAGAACGTCAAGATCTATCGGGAATTGTTCCCCGCCTTTGAGGACTGCTACTATGCGCTGGCGGACATCAACCGGCACCTCGGGCAGCTTTGAGCGCCGCGGCGCAAAAAGGGCCCCTCCGAAGCGAAACGCTTTCGGAGGGGCCCTTGGTACGCCCGATGCGACTCGAACGCACGGCCTTTGGAGTCGGAGTCCAACGCTCTATCCAACTGAGCTACGGGCGCAGATACCGAAAACCAGTATACCAAGCGGCGCCGAAAAAATCAACGGAAAAATTGGAAAAAGGGTCTTGACATTTCAAAAGGGCGGTGATATGATGACAAAGCTGTCCGGAAACGGGCGCAGGCTTCAAACAAACGGCGCGGCTGAAAAAAATTGTTGTTGACAAACTTTTTTTGGCGTGGTAAGATTGAAGTCGCCGCCGCAGACGGCGCGGACCTTGAAAATTAAACAACATCGAAAGAAACAAGACCCTTGAAACGCGGGATCCGAGAGGATTCTGCGGAGAATTTTTTTGAGAATCAAGCGATCGCTTGAAAAGAGG